>Ga0129299_1000023_pt1 | contig 73999 bp, 58 predicted proteins | sample ConPoolayeCmetaG_FD_94477 | JGI IMG/M metagenome (GOLD analysis project Ga0129299, IMG submission 94477) | Hot spring microbial mat communities from California, USA to study Microbial Dark Matter (Phase II) - Cone Pool mat layer C metaG ...
GGCCATGCCCGACATCCATTGGGGCTATGGGTTCTGCATCGGCGGAGTAGCGGCCACCGACCCGACCGAGGGGGGTGTCATCAGTCCCGGTGGGGTGGGTTACGACATCAACTGCGGCGTTCGTCTTATCCGCACCGACTTGACGCGTCAGGATGTGCAGCCGCGCATCGAGGAGATCGTCAATAAGCTGTTCGAGACGGTGCCGTGCGGGGTGGGCCGCGGCGGGCGAGTGAAGTTCGGTCGAGCCGAGCTGCAACAGCTCATGCGTGCGGGTGCGCGCTACGTCGTGGAGCGTGGTTTCGGTTGGGATGCGGACCTGGAGTTGACGGAGGCCGGCGGGTGTCTGCCGGATGCCCGGCCGGAATTTGTGTCGCAGCGGGCTTTGGATCGTGGTGCCGACCAGTGCGGCACGCTGGGCAGCGGCAACCACTTCCTGGAAGTGCAGGTCGTCGAGGAGATTGTCGATCCGCAGGCCGCTGAGGCTTTCGGCCTGGCGCTCGGTCAAATCACCTTGATGATTCACTCCGGCTCGCGTGGGCTGGGATATCAGGTGTGCGAGGACGCGCTGAAGGAGCTGCGCGGCGCACCGGCCAAGTACGGCATCGAACTGCCCGATCGGCAACTAGTGTGCGCGCCGGTCGAGTCGCCGGAGGGGCAGCGGTACCTGGGGGCGATGCAAGCGGCGGCCAACTTCGCCTGGGCCAACCGGCAGATCATGACGCACCTGGCGCGGCAGACTCTGGCGGAAATCTTCGGTCGCTCGGCGGAACAATTGGGCATGCGGCAGGTTTACGACGTGGCTCACAATATTGCCAAGATCGAGACGCACATGGTGGGTGGTCGTCCGCGCCGGCTGTGTGTGCATCGGAAAGGCGCTACGCGGGCATTTCCGGCAGGGCATCCGGAAGTGCCGGAGCGTTACCGGCATATTGGTCAGCCGGTGCTGGTGCCGGGCGACATGGGGCGGTCGAGCTGGGTGTTGGTGGGGTTGCCGACGGCCATGGAGCAGACCTTCGGTAGCTGTTGCCACGGGGCTGGACGTGTGATGTCGCGGGGGGAGGCTATCCGGGCCGCCAGAGGCCGCTCGATTGAGAAGGAGCTGCGAGCCAGTGGCATCATTGCCAGGGCCCGGGAGCGCACGGGATTGGCCGAGGAGCAGCCGGCGGCCTACAAGGATGTCGGCTTGGTGGCCGAGGCGGTGCACGCGGCCGGCATCAGTCGCAAGGTTGCCCGCCTGAGGCCGATTGGAGTAATCAAGGGCTGACGGGTTGGGCTTCGGCGCTGTGACGAGTGGGAGCGGATTCTGACAGGTCGAGCGATGACGGCCGTGACAGGTTCCAGTGCGGTTGCGAGAGATGGTACTGGTTTGGTTCGCGACGATCCCTGGCTGAAACCCTACGCCGAGGCGCTGCGACGGCGCTACGCGCATTATCAGGCGCTGCGTCGGCGGATCGTGGAGGTGGCCGGTTCGCTGGAGGCTTTCAGTCGCGGGTACGAGTACTTCGGGTTCAATCGCGGCACGCGTGACGGGGTGCCGGGGGTGTGGTATCGCGAGTGGGCACCGAAGGCGATCGCGCTGTCGCTGATCGGTGATTTCAACAAGTGGAATCGCTTCGCCGACCCGTTGCATCCGTCGCCCGATCATCCGGGTGTATGGGAACGGTTTCTACCGGATGAGAAGTACGCGGAGCGGCTGACGCACGGCAGTCGCGTCAAGGTACATGTGCACAGTGCCATCGGGCCATATGATCGCCTGCCGGCCTGGATTCGACGCACTGTCAAGGATGAGCATTCGCACAATTTCAGCGGGCAGTACTGGAACCCCCCGCAACCGTACGTCTGGCGTCACCCGGTGCCGCCGTTACATGGCAATCTGCGCATTTATGAGGCTCATGTGGGGATGGCATCGGAAGAGGAGCGGGTCGGCACATACCTAGAGTTCATCGAGCAGGTGTTGCCGCGGGTGCGCGACGCCGGCTATAACGCCGTGCAGCTCATGGCAATCATGGAGCATCCCTACTACGGGTCGTTCGGGTATCAGGTGAGCAGTTTCTTCGCGGCCTCCTCGCGTTTCGGTACGCCGGAGGAATTGAAACAACTGATCGACACGGCCCATGGCATGGGGTTGCGGGTGCTGCTCGATCTGGTGCATAGTCATGCAATCAAGAACTTCTATGAGGGGTTGAATCATTTTGACGGAACTGAATACCAATACTTTCACGCTGGCGGACGCGGGCAGCATCCGGCCTGGGATTCGTTGTGCTTCGACTATGGGAAGGTCGAGGTGTTGCGGTTTCTGCTATCGAATGTGCGCTTCTGGCTGGAAGAGTACCACTTCGACGGTTTTCGCTTCGACGGCGTGACCAGTATGGTTTACCTTGATCATGGTCTGGGACATCATTTTACACGCTATGATGACTATTTCCCGCCATACATCGACGAAGACGCGCTGGCGTATCTGCAACTGGCCAACGAAGTCGCGCACCTGGTGCGCCCCGATGCGATAACGATCGCTGAGGATATGTCCGGCATGCCGGGGATGGCCCGACCGCTGGAGGAGGGCGGGATCGGCTTCGACTATCGCTTGGCGATGGGGATCCCGGATTATTGGATCAAGCTGCTCAAGGAAAAGCGGGACGAGGAGTGGCACCTGGGCGAGCTGTACCACACGCTGGTCAACCGCCGGCGCGGTGAGAAACATGTGGCCTATGCGGAGAGTCATGACCAGGCGCTAGTGGGGGATAAGACTATTGCCATGTGGTTGATGGATGCGGATATCTACTACCACATGACCAAGGGTAGCCAGAATCTGGTAGTCGAGCGCGGCATGGCGTTGCATAAGATGATCCGACTGATAACTTTCGCGCTCGGCGGCGAAGCCTACCTGAATTTCATGGGTAATGAATTCGGGCATCCGGAGTGGATAGATTTCCCTCGCGAAGGCAACAATTACTCGTTCAAGTATGCTCGGCGGCAGTGGTCGTTGGTGGATAATCCGCAGTTGCGCTACCGCGATCTGGCGGAGTTCGACAAGGCCATGCTGCGACTGGACACCGAGTATGACTTGCTGGCGCAGCCCGTGTGGGAACAACTGCACGTGCATGAGGAGCGCAAACTGCTAATATTCCGTCGCGGACCGCTGCTCTTCGCGTTCAACTTCCATCCCACGCAGTCGTACCCCGATTACCGCATCGGGGTGCCGCAAGCTTGCGATTACCGCCTGATTCTGAACAGCGACGACCCGCGCTTCGGGGGACATGGTCTGGTCCTGCCGGAGCAAACGTACATCTGTCAATCGGCGGCCTGGGATGGGCGGCCACAAAGTATCCAGGTGTATGTTCCAGCGCGGACGGCCCTCGTGTTGGCGCCGGCGAGCGGTGCCAGAGGGGGATAACGGAGAGGGCGGGATTCGAACCCGCGGTACAGTGTTACCCGTACACACGCTTTCCAAGCGTGCCCCTTAGGCCACTCGGGCACCTCTCCGGGGCCGCGGTCGAGGCAACGGCTGCACGACCGGGCGTGAATCACCTTCCACCCATTATGAGCTTGCTGGGCGCCCGTGCAACCGGAGCAAACCCGGCGCCGGTCCGGCGGCCTACTCAATCCCCTGGGCTGCCAGCCAGCGTTCGGCGTCGAGGGCAGCCATGCAGCCGCTGCCGGCAGCGGTAACCGCCTGCCGGTAAACGTGGTCGGCCACGTCGCCGGCGGCGAAAACGCCTTCGACGTTAGTGTATGTGCGGCCGGGTTGAGATAGCTTGATGTAGCCCTTTTCGTCGCAGGCGATGTATTGGCGGAACAAGTCGGTGTTGGGTGTGTGGCCGATGGCCAGGAACAGCCCCTTGCAGGGCAGCTCGCTTTCCTGGTTGGTCTTGAGGTTTTTCAGTCGCACCGCCGTTATCGACTTGTCGCCCAAGACGTCCACTACCACGCTGTTCCATACAGGCTCCATCTTGCCGGCCTGAACGTGCTTGAAGAAACGGTCCTGCATGGCTTTGGAGGCCCGGAGCTGATCGCGGCGGTGCACCAGGTACACCTTCTTGGCGAACTTCGTCAGGTAGGTGCCTTCTTCGATGGCCGAGTCGCCACCACCGACGACCACCAGGTCTTGGTTACGGTACATCGGCATGGCGCCGTCGCAAACGGCACAGGCTGACACTCCGCCGCCGCTTTCGGCCAGACGCTTCTCGTTCGGCAGGCCCAGCCAGTTGGCGCGGGCTCCAGTGGCGATGATGACGGCGTGGGCCTGAGAGGTATGCTCGTGGCTCTGGACGACGAAGGGGCGCTTGGAGAAATCGACCGCCACGACGTCATCGCGGATGAAGCGGGTGCCGAAGCGTTCGGCCTGGTCACGAAAGGCCTTCATGAGGGCCGGGCCGGTCACGCCGCCGGGAAAGCCGGGGTAATTCTCGACTTCGGTGGTGAACATGAGCTGGCCGCCGGGGATCAAGCCGCCGGCGTTGTAGCCTTCGAAGCACAGCGGGCTGAGGTTGGCCCGGGCGGCGTAAATGCAGGCGGTCAATCCGGCGGGTCCCGATCCGATGACAACCAGTTTCTCGATGGACAAGGTGCGTCCTCCGTTGTGACAGGCTGTGCGACCAATGGGCCGCGCCATGATCAGACGCCCCCACGCGACGGTTCGCACAGAGGGAGTATAGCAGGCGGCGCGTACAAGTGCCGAGGTCCTGGCGGCCAGCGGACTGGCCGCAGCGCCGCCACGTCTGGCGCTGCCGCATCCACGCCTCCGAGACGCCGGGCTCGTGGGCCGCCCCTTCTGAAACAAGCGCCCGCCGACGTGGCACCGCGGGCGGTCAAGCGCTGGCTGTCAGGCCGGCAACGGACAAGACTACTTCTGCTGCTTCTGCTCCTGTTCCATCTCGCGCTCGAGCATCTGTTCCTCGTAGCTCTTGCGTCCGAGCATGCCCGACAGGCTGACGCCGCGCTCCTTGGCCTCGATTTTGGCCTGCAACTCGGAGGGATTGCGAGCGCGCACGATGCATTCCTGGGCGTCGCAGATGCCCTGGTCGTACAACTGCCAGAGATGGTCGTCGAGCAGTTGCATGCCGAACTTTTTGCCGGTCTGAATGGCGGAGTCGATGCGGTAGGTCTTGTTTTCGCGGATCAGGTTCTGGATGGCGGGGGTGCAGACCATGAACTCATAGGCGGCCACGCGTCCGCCAGTGCCTTTGCGCGGCAGCAGCGTCTGCGACAGGACGGCCAGCACGTTGATGCTGAGCTGGACGCGGATCTGCTCCTGTTGCTCGACCGGGAAGGCGTCGATGATACGGTTGATGGTACCTTGAGCACCAGTGGTGTGCAGCGTGGCGAAGACCAGGTGGCCGGTTTCGGCGGCGCGGATGGCGGCTTCCATAGTCTCCAGGTCGCGCATCTCGCCCACCAGGATGACGTCCGGGTCCATGCGCAGGCTGCGTCGCAAGGCTTCGGCGAAACTGGGCACGTCCACGCCCACCTCGCGTTGACTGACGCAGCAGCGGATATGGTTGTGGTAGTACTCGATCGGGTCTTCGATGGTGATGATGTGGTCGTCGCGCGTGCGGTTGATGTGGTCGATCATGGTGGCCAGCGTGGTGGTCTTGCCGGACCCGGTCGGGCCGGTCACCAGGAAGAGGCCGCGCGGACGATCGCACAGCGACTTGACGATTGGCGGCAGGCCGATCTCCTCAAAGGTCATGATCTTTGAGGGGATCAGGCGCAGCACCATCGAGATGTTGCCCTTCTGGCGGAAAACTGAGACGCGGAAACGCCCCTTGTCGCCGAAGGCGAAGCCGTAGTCCGTACCGCCCTCTTCCTGCAACTCCTGCTGGTTGCGTTCGGGCGTGACGGATTTCATCAGGGCCATGGTGTCGTCCGGTTCCAGCGACTTGGTTTCCAGAGAGCGCAGGCGACCGTCGATGCGGATCACGGGCGGACGCCCGACGTGCAGATGGATGTCCGATCCGCCGACCCGGATGACCGTCTCCAACAAGCGGTCGATGTGTACCGTTGCCACGGCTAGTCCTCTTCAGGCTGGGCCGGCCGGGTCATCGGGCCGGCGTCGGTTCAGGTTTCCTCGATCAGGATGCCTTCCGCCTGGGTGATACGGGCCACTTCGGCGGGAGTGGTCACGCCGCGCATGATCTTGATCTTACCGTCCTCCAGCAGGCTGCGCATGCCGGAGGCACGGGCGGCCCGGCGCAGCTCGTTGGTGGGTGCTCGGTGGAAGGCCAGCTCGCGCAACTCGTTGTTCATTTCCAGCAGCTCGAAGATGCCCTGGCGGCCGCGATAGCCGGTGCCCTGACAGCGGTTGCAACCGCGGCCGCGGTAGATCGGCCGGCCTGCCAGCTCTTCGTCGGTGAATCCCAGCATGCGCAGGATGAAGCGGTCGGGGGCCGGATCGACCTCCTTGCACTCCTTGCAGATGGTGCGCACCAAGCGCTGGGCCATGATGGCCTGCACGGAGGAGGCCACCAAGAACGGCTTGATGCCCATGTCGATCAGACGGGCGATGGCACTGGGGGCGTCGTTGGTGTGCAGCGTGCTGAAGACCAGGTGGCCGGTGAGGGCGGCCTGCACGGCCACCTCGCCGACTTCCCGGTCGCGGATCTCGCCTACCAGGATGATATTCGGGGCCTGGCGCAACATGGCCCGCAGGATCCGCGCGAAGGTCAGCCCGATTTCCTCTTTCACCTGACACTGATTCATGCCGGTGAAGTTGTACTCGACTGGGTCTTCGGCGGTGATGATCTTGCGGTCAGGACGATTGAGCTCCTGCAAAGCGGCATACAGCGTGGTGGTCTTGCCGGAGCCGGTCGGTCCGGTGACCAGAAAGATGCCGTTGGGTTGGCGAATGATCCGCAGGAACTGCTCGTAACTGTCGGCCTCGAAACCCAGACCGGTTATGCCGATCTTGACCGAGTCGGGCCGCAGAATACGCAGCACCACGCTCTCGCCGTGATAGCCCGGGACGGTGCTGACGCGGAAGTCGATGAGCTGGTTGCCGATTTTCATCTTGATGCGGCCGTCCTGGGGCAGGCGTTTTTCGGCGATGTCGATGCCGGAGATGATCTTCAGGCGGGCGATGACGGCGCCCTGCATGCTCTTGGGGATGTTATCGCGTTCCATGCACACGCCGTCGATGCGGTAGCGCACGCGGACGCGGTCAGCCATCGGTTCGACGTGGATGTCCGAGGCACGCATGCGCACCGCCTCACTGATCAGCAGGTTGATCAATCGGATGACCGGGGCCTCGGCATCTTCCAGTTCCTTCTTGTAAGCCTCGACCTCCTTGGCGTGCAGGTCGGCGTCGCGGTCGATCTCCTCGATGGCTTGGTCGACACTCGAGCCGATCCCGCTGATGAAAGTGTCGATGAAGCGCTGAATCTTGCTCTTGGGCGCCAGGGCCAGGTCCAGCTCCATGTTGAGCAGGAAACGCAGCTTGTCCTGCAACTCCAGATTGAGCGGGTCCGGCACAATGATCTTCAGCCGGTTGCCTTCCTTCTTCAGTGGCAGCACCTTCTCGTTCTTGATAATGTTCTCGGGCAGCAGGTCCAACGCGGCGGGCACCTGGACATTCTTATCGAGGTCCACGTATTCCAGGTCGAACTGGGCGGCCAGGGCCTTGGTCACATCATCTTCACTGGCCAGCTCCAGCTCGACCAGCGCCTCGCCCACCCGTTTGCCATGCTCTGCTGCGTAAGCGATGGCGTCCTTGAGAGCCTCCGGTGTGATAATGTTCCAGCCTACGAGGATTTCACCAAGCTTCTGGCGTCTTCGGGCCATAACTGCTCCCTGGCACCTGCGGTGCTTCGGACGCCCCGTTCCACTACCCCACCGCAGCGCCCGGCTGGTCGGGGCGAGACAGGCGCTACGGCGGCGCTCCCAGGCGTCGGTTCGCCTCGCCCATACGCGCAAACCGCAGGCGCTGAACATCTTATTTTCTGCCGTCAGGGGCCAAAAAGCAAGCTGCGGCGCCGCGCTTCGGCGTCCGGTGTCTCGGGGTAGACACCCCGCTGTAAACAGCCGCTGCACTCAGGACCGGCGATCACCGCTGGCGACGCGCCGGCTTGCCGGCCGCTGCCGTCGCGCGGGTGCCGACGTGCTGGGTACCGGCGGCAGGTCGACGGGTACCGGCCGGACCTGCCAGATCTTCTCGGCATACTCGCGGACGGCGCGGTCGCTGGAGAAGTAGCCGATGCGGGCGACATTGAGAATGGCAGCTCGTGTCCAGGCCGTCTGGTTACGCCACAACTCGTCCACGCGCTGCTGGGCCTGAACGTACGACTCGATGTCGGCCAGCAGCATGTAATGATCGCGTTCGGTGGTCAGCCATTCGCGCACCGGTCGAAAGAGTGTCGGCGAGCGGCGGTTGAATTCGCCCCCGGCGATGGCGTCCAAAGCTCGTTGCACCGCAACGTTGCCGTGATAAACCGCCCAGGGGTTGTAGTGTGGCTGGCGGCGGGCGACTTCGTCGGCGGTCAACCCGAACAAGAAGAAGTTCTCCGCACCGACCGCCTCGCGGATCTCGATATTGGCGCCATCCAGCGTGCCGATGGTGAGAGCGCCGTTGAGAGCGAACTTCATGTTGCCGGTACCGGAGGCTTCTGTGCCGGCGGTCGAAATCTGTTCCGACAGATCGGCCGCCGGGATGATCCGCTCGGCGCGCGAGACATCGTAGTTCGGCACGAAAACGAGGCGCAGCTTGTCGCCGATGCGCTGGTCCTGATTGATCGTGCGGGCCACGTCGTTGATGAGTTTGATGATCAGTTTGGCCCGGCTGTAGGCCGGGGCGGCCTTGGCGCCGAAGATGACGACGCGCGGCACGAAGTCCGCGTCCGGGTGCTCCAGCAAGTACTGGTAGCGCATGACCACGTGCAGGACGTTCAGCAGTTGCCGCTTGTACTCGTGGAGGCGCTTGACCTGCACGTCGAAGAGGGGGGTGCTGGATACGACGACGCCCAGCCGCTTGTTCAGCCAGTTCACCAGACGCTGTTTGTTCTCCTGCTTGACTGTGCGGAACTCTGCCTGAAACTCCGGATCGTCAGCGTAAGCTTCCAGTCGACGGAGTTGATCGAGGTCGGTGATCCAGCCGGTGCCGATCCGTCTGGTGATGGCGGCCGCCAGGTTCGGGTTGCAGGAGAGCAGCCAGCGGCGTGGGGTGACGCCGTTGGTGACGTTCAGGAACTTCTGCGGCCAGAGTTCGGCAAAGTCGGGCAGGACGCGCGAGCGCAGGAGATTGGTATGCAGGGCAGCCACGCCGTTGACGCTGTGGCTGCCGGCCACGGCCAGGTGGGCCATGCGCACAGACTGCACGGGACCTTCTTCGATGAGCGAGAGTCGGCGGCGGCGCTCGTTGTCGCCGGGCCAGCGTTCTTGAACCGGCCCATCGAGGAAGCGCTGATTGATCTCGTAGATGATCTGGAGATGGCGTGGGAGGACGCGCCGCATGAGTGGCACGGGCCAGCGTTCCAGGGCTTCCGGCAGCAAAGTGTGGTTGGTGTAGCCGAAGGTGGCTTGGGTGAGTTCCCAGGCGTGTTCCCAGGGCAGGCCGCGCTCGTCCAGCAAGATGCGCATCAGCTCGGCGACGGCCAGGGCCGGATGGGTGTCGTTGAGCTGAATAGCCACCTTGGTGGGGAAGGCGGCGAAGTCGTCATGGTTCTTCTCGTAACGGCGAATGACGTCGCTGAGCGTGCAGGCCACGAAGAAATATTGCTGCATCAGGCGCAGCTCGCGGCCGGCGTCGGTCTCGTCGCTGGGATAGAGCACCTTGGTGATGGTCTCGCTGAGGGCCTGTTCGCGCACCGCCTCGACGTAGCCGCCACGGTTGAAGGCTTCCAGATCGAAGGTCTCCGGCGCCCGTGCCGACCACAATCGCAGGATATTCACGGTGTTCGAGCCGTAGGCCACCACCGGCAGGTCATAGGGAAGTCCGATCACCAAGCGGTAATCGGTCCACAGCGGGCGGTGTTGCCCGCGGGCGTCGACCCGGTCCTGCACGTGCCCGAACATGCGCACCGGGCAGGCGAACTCCGGTCGCGGGATTTCCCAGGGCGAACCGAAACGCAGCCAGTAATCGGGCCGCTCCACTTGCCAGCCGTCCACGATATCCTGCTGGAAGATCCCGTATTCGTAACGGATGCCGTAAGCGTAGAAGGGTAGCCCCAACGTGGTGGCCGAATCCAGGTAACAGGCTGCCAGCCGTCCCAAGCCGCCGTTGCCCAGGCCGGCGTCAGGCTGGAGGTCACAGATAGCGTCCAGGTCGAGCCCCAAGCGGGCGAAGCGCGTGCGGCACTCATCGTACAGCCCCAGACAGACCAGGTTGTTGCGCAGCAGCTTGCCCAGCAGGTATTCCAGCGAAAGGTAGTAGACGCGTTTGACGTCCTGTTCGTGGAAGGTCTTCTGCGTCGCGATCATCCGATCGACGATCTGGTCGCGCACCGCCAGCGCCAAGCTGACGAAATGGTCGTAAGGCTGGGCCGTGTCCCATGCTTCGCCTTGCGTGAAGCGCAGATGGTGATGAAACCGTTCCATCAGGGCCTCGACGCTCCCCGGAGCCGCTGTCACCGGCGATCGTACGGCCTTACGCATGGTTGGCACCTCGCTGAGGGCGGCACGCAGACATGTCGGCGGCGCGACGGCCCGGCCCGACGACCCCGAGCATTCCGTCCGCAGTGCGCGCCGATTGGACAATACTCGGATCGGAAACTGGCGGCAAGTTGACCAGCGCCCGGCCCGTAAGGCGCAAAAGTCACTGCCATTCGATCGTGCTGGGTGGTTTACTGGAGATGTCGTAGGCCACGCGATTGACCCCGGCCACTTCGTTGATGATCCGATTGCTGACCGTCGCCAGGACCTCGTAGTCGATGTGCACCCAGTCGGCGGTCATGAAGTCCTTCGATTCCACCAGCCGAACGACGATCAGGTTTTGTCCCTCATAAGAGCGCCCGTCACCCATCACCCCCACGCTGGCGACCGGGACGAGCACCGCGAAACCCTGGGCCACCTTGCGATACCAGCCGCTGGCGGTCAGTTCCTCCAGCAGAATCTCGTCGGCGGCGCGCAGTATCTCCAGACGTTCGGGGGTGACTTCGCCGATGATACGCACCGCCAGTCCGGGGCCGGGGAAGGGGTGTCGCCAGACGATGGCTTCGGGCAGCCCCAGCGCCTCGCCGACCAGACGCACTTCGTCTTTGAAGAGCTGCCGCAGGGGCTCGACCAGCTCAAAGCCCAGTTCGGCCGGCAACCCGCCGACGTTGTGATGCGACTTGATGACGGCGGCGTGACCGCTGGCACCGTGTCCGGACTCGATCACGTCGGGATAGATGGTCCCCTGGGCGAGAAAACGGGCGCCCGCGATGCGGCGTGCTTCCGCTTTGAAGACTGCGATGAACTCGTGGCCGATGATGCGCCGTTTTTCCTGCGGGTCGAGGACACCGGCCAGACGCGACAGGAACCGTTGGCGTGCGTCGACGACGTGCAACTCCATGCCGAAATGGCGGCGAAAAGTCATTTCCACCAGTTCGGCTTCGCGGTGCCGACACAGGCCGTTGTCCACGAAGATGTTCACCAGCCGGTCGCCGACGGCGCGGTGAACCAGGGCCGCGGTCACGCTGCTGTCGACGCCACCGGACAACCCGCAAATCACGCGGTCGCTCGGGCCTACCTGGGCGCGGATGCGCTCGACGGCCTGCTCGATGACGTTTTCGACGCGCCAGTCGCCGCGGCATCCGCAGATGTCGTAGACGAAGTTGCGAAAGATCTGTTCGCCGTTGGGAGTGTGTGTGACCTCTGGGTGGAACTGCACGCCCCAAACCGGCAGCGTCTTGTGCCGCACCGCTGCCAGCGGACAGTTCGGAGTAGCGGCCAGGCTTTCAAAGCAATCGGCCACAGTAGTGACCACGTCGCCGTGGCTCATCCACACCGAGGTCTCACCGGGCAAATGGGCCAGGACGCCCACGGGTTTGTGCACCTGCAAGCGGACCCGCCCGTACTCGCGTGTCTGACCGGCCTGTACCTCCCCGCCGAGGAGCTGACAGGCGATCTGCATGCCATAACAGATGCCCAGCACGGGCACGCCCAGCTCCAGCACGGCGCGCTGGCAACGCGGCGCTCCGGGTTCATAGACGCTGGCCGGACCGCCGGAAAGAATGATGCCTTTGACGCCCAACTCGCGCAGCCGCTGCGGGCTGACCGCGGGCGGCAGCAGCTCGCTGTAGACGTGATTCTCGCGCACCCGGCGGGCGATCAGTTGCGAATACTGGCTGCCGAAATCGAGAACCGCAATCATCTCGCGCGGGATCATGTTCCTTCGTTACCGCGCGGATCGTCGGCGGTCAATTCGGCTAAAGTCGGCGTAGGTTCGACGGTTATGCGCGGCGGCGGTCCGGGCTCCTCCGGGGTCGGTCGCGCAGCCGGCGCCAGCGGCGGCGCCGACGTGGGGGTGCTCAGGCGACGCGTCATGGCCGGCGGCTGGTAGATCGCCCATAGAGCGCTGATCAGAGGCAGCGGCCAGACCAGATTGGTCATGGCCCCGTCCGCACTGGCCAGAAGCGTGGCACAGCCGGCCAGCAACATCGCCCCCACCAGATGCTGTTTCTGCGTGCGTCGCCCGAAGAAGATGGCCAGTGCCGACCAGATTACCAGCAAAGCTGCCGCCAATTTGGCGCCGCGACGTGCCCACACCCAGCCAGCCGGCCAAGGTGGCGGACCGGCCCACAGCTCCCATGCACTGGGCACTGCCGGCGCTGGTTTAGCCCATGGTACCCAGGTTGCTTCCAGCACGGTGCGCAGGTCACTGACCATCCGTTGCCAGATCGGCAGATCGGCGACGGCACGCCGGTACCGTTCCTGGAGTATAGCCCGCGCTGGTCCGACCGGCTTGATTTCTCGATAAAGCACTCTGCTGCCGAGAACTGCGTTGGGCCAGTTGATTTGCGGACTGTCAGCGTCTCTGTTGTTGGAGCTGAGCGTCAGCGACTCGCCGGCCAGCAGGGCCCGCCACAGGTAGCGCGAAACTGGCGGCATCGGCAACTGCTCGCCGGCTTCCTCATGTCTGTCAATGATCAACGTGTCGGGTTCCAAGAGTCGCGCGGTGTACGCGGGCCGCAGACCAGCCAGGAGCAGCGCCCCGTCGGCCCGCGGCAGCGCGGGCTGCACCAACCAGAAGATGCCTGTCAGACAGACGGCCGCGCCGATTACCAGGCCCAGCGAACCAGCCAAAGCCAACCAGGCGCCGCGGCCGAAGCAGAAGGCCAACAAGATGGGAAGCGACAGCCAGGCCCAGGGCCAAGCCACACCGGCCAGTACCAGGCAGAAGCTGCTCAACACCAAGCCGGCGCCCGACAGCAAGGCCGTGGCCACGGCCCAGGTCAGCAGCGTAGTGGCCAACATGATGTCCGGGCGGGGCAGACACTCGAGCGCGCCGGGGAAGACCGCGAACAAGGCTGCGAGAGTCCACCCGCCCCCGGCGACCGCCCAACGCTGTCCGATGATCACCGCACCGATAAACATGAGCATGAACAGCGTAGCGTTCACGAGGCGTGCCGCGGCCAGGTCGCCGTGCTGCACCCACGGTTGGGGCAACCACTCATCGCGGTTGTCCCAGGTCATCGGCTGCGGTTCGTCGGTGTCGGGCTGGATCAGCGTCGGCGGAAGAAGTTGGACAGCGGGGGCATGCAGCAGGTAGAGCAGTGGCGACTGGGATTCGTACGCTGGCAGGTCACCGTAGGGCAGCTTCCCGGTCTTGGTCATGTAGAGCCCGCCGACAATGCCGTCGCGTGAGGCTGCCGAGATTGGTGCAGTGGCGATCTGCCGGATGCTGAGGGCCAGGCCGGCCAGCAACAGCACCAGACGTACGCCCTCCGGTACGGTAGTCGGCGGTGCCGCGGCCTTGGTTGCCAGTAGCAGCACGATGCCCCGTAGCAGCCAGTAGAGAGCTGCTGCGGTTAGTCCGATGCTGGCCCACGCCGACGGCGTGGGAGTGCGTCCATCCGACCACTGCTCAAGCTGTCGCAAGGCCAGCAGCAAGCACATGCCGGCCAACACCAGTCCGTCCAGGTTCCGCAACGTCAGGAGCGGCTTTGGTCGCATCGTCAAAGCCAGCACGACCACGACCGCGAACCAACAGACTGTCGGCCAAGACAAGTCGGGCCAGAAGCCGACCACCAGCGCGTCGGCCGACGGCGTCTCGGTGGCTGGCGCTGTTGTGGTGCCTTGGGCCGCTGCACTATTTACCAAGCAGGCAACCGCCGTGAGCAGTACGACCCAACGTGGGCAAAGCTCGGATTTCATGGCTCGGTATCCGCCGGCTGCCGTCCTCGTGCCGCGAGTCGGGCTGGTACTCGCGGGCAACGACCGGCATGGTACCACGGTTTGAATGTATAGCATAGGCGCGCCGGCAACAGGATGCTCCCAAAGGCGCAGAAGCTGTACCACACGGCCCCGTTACCGGGGGAAGTCTAGGAGGTCTGCAATTCTCGATAGAAGCGGCGCTCTGGATTCTAAGCCTCATGCCAGTCCACTCCTGGGGATGACTTCTGGTAGTCGCCCTGGGCGGCGAAATACCGAGCGGCTTGGCAGCACGGGGATAAACGACTAACTTAGCCTTTGACGTGTTCTAACAGGCGAGGCCAAGGACCATCTTGAGGATCGTCGATGCCCAGACAAGCGGAGTCGTCGGCGTTCGGTTTACTCAAGCGGCTGACCGAAACGCCGGGCGTGCCGGGCCGCGAAGAGCGCGTGCGGGAACTGATATTAGCGGAAAGCGGCGACTTGTGGGACGAGACCACGGTCGATCCGCTAGGCAACCTGATCTGCTTGAAGCGCGCCGCACGCCCGTCGCGGGCATCGTCGGGGCGGGCCAGAGCGGCGTCGGACCGGCGGCGGCGCGTCATGCTGGCCTGCCATATGGACGAGATCGGTTTTTATGTTCGCCACATCGACGAGAACGGTTTCCTGCGCCTCCAGAATGTGGGCGGGTTCGACACGCGCAACCTCTTCGCTCGTCGGGTGATCGTGCATGGCCGGCAGGACTTGCTGGGTGTGCTCAACCCGATCGGCAAGCCAGTACATCTGGCGTCGGAAGAGGAGAAGAAGAAGGTCCCGCAGATGCACGAGTTCTGCGTCGATCTCTTTCGCCCACGCCGGGAGGTGATGAAGCTGGTGGAGGTCGGCGACCCAGTTACGCTGGCTCAGACGACCGAAATGATCGGTCCGGCCATCTGCGGCAAGGCCATGGACAATCGCGTGGCCCTGTGCGTCGCGATCGAGGCTGTTCGCCGTCTGTATGGTCAGTCCGGCAACGGCCGGCGCCACTCAAGCCGCGGGCGCGGCTCGCCCTATGACATCTATTTCGTGGCCTGCGCGCAGGAAGAAGTCGGGCTGCGCGGCGCGACGACCGCGGCCTACGGCATTGAGCCGGATATCGGCATCTGCATAGATGTGACCCTGTGCTGCGATACGCCCGGCGTGAGCAAGGACGATGCCGTGACTGAGTTCGGCAAAGGCGTGGCCATCAAGGTGATGGACAGCGCCAGCATCAGCGATCGCGGGCTGTTCGACGAATTTGTCGCCTTGGCACGGCGCTGCAAGATCGCGCATCAGCGCGAGGTCTTGCCGCGCGGCGGAACGGACGCCGGCGCGGTGCAGCGCAGCCGGTCCGGCACGCGGACCATCACGCTATCGGTTCCGACACGCTACGTGCATACCGTCACGGAAGCCGTACATATCAAGGATTTGATGGCCACCGTGGAACTGTTGGTACGCTGGCTGGCGGGGGGACGCTAGGTAGCGCGAGATTTCCAGAAGGGACGAATTGCCCCAGCCAAGTGGTGCGCTGCCTGCGCTGTGCACAAGCAGTGGTCGAGGGAGCCCCGGCACGCGGATGTCGTGAGCAGCTCGCTGTGATTATCGGCTGAGCAATTTGTTGAGTGCGGTTTCGTAGTCGCGCTTGTGTTTGGCCCCCACGATGCGCTCTACCGGCTGGCCATTGTGGAAGATCACCACGGTGGGGATGTTCTGAATGCCATACATGCTGGCCAGTGTGGGCGACGAATCGACATCCACCTTGCCGACCTTGGCCTTGCCCTGAAACGCGCTGGCCAACTCGTCGATCGTCGGAGCCAGCATCAGGCACGGACCGCACCATTGGGCCCAGAAGTCCACCAGGACGGGGACGCTGGCCTCGAGTACCTCGGTCTGGAAATTGTCGTCATTGAACGTCAGTGTGTGGGCACCGGCCATGATGTGCTCCTCGTGGCAGCAACTTCCACTGCAACATGAGTACGGGCAGCGGCGCGCCGCACGCATTCGACGCTTCCGCGCTGCGCCGCCGGGTTCGTACTTGCCGAACAGATTTCTTGTTGTCCGAGGGCGATTGTATTGGCGTGCTCAGCCTTGTCAAACCGACCGCCCTGTCATCAACGCCTCAGCCAGCCGGGTGGCGTGACGCGGTTGACTAGCGCATCATTTCCCTGTCATGGCAAGCAGCCGATGTTCACCCAAGGCGGCCGGGGCGGGCATAAAGGCCGAAGGCGGCCGGCGCGCGGCGCCCGCTATGCTGACGCGCGCCGGTGGGCTGGTGCTGGTGCTGGCGGGGGCAGGACTGCTGGCCGCCGCCTATTTCCTGGGACGGGGACATTCGCCGCGGCACGTGGTGTCGGCGGGGCCGCGGGTCGAAGATGTTCGCAGGATCGCCCGACTGGCGGTACTGCGGGTGCAGGTGGCGGATGTGATCGAGGGGCGCAATGCCGGTGCGCGGGCCCTGGTGCTGGTGCGTGGCGACGCCGACATCAGCATCGACCTGGACGGCATCGAGATCAGGGTTGCGGACGAGGCGACGCGCACGCTGCGGGTGGTTCTGCCGCTGCCCAAGCCGGATCGTCCGCGTGTTGACCAGCAGCGCACCCGAATTTACGAAATCACCAAGGTGGGGCTGGCGGCGCTGAATCCGTTTGCCGATCCACGTGCTGGGTTGCTGGAGGAGTGCATGCGGGCGGCCCAGGAGTCGGTCGCCCGGGCCGTGTCCAGCCCCGAATTCATCGACCAGGCCCGTGAGCGCGCCGAGTGGTTGTTGACAGGTTTCTACCGCGAGCTGGGTTGGCAGGTCATCATCGAGTGGCGTGTGTCTGGCGGTGGCCCGCCCGACTCCGGCACCTGAACGGCCATCCGCCTGATTTTGGCCTTGTCGGTACACCTGGCGGCCACCAAGAATACGGCTGAGTTTGGCGACTCGAAATCCGTGTCGCAACGGGTGGATGCAGGCGACAGTCGATCGCTGACCACGGGAGGTGCTGTTCATGTATCGGTGCGTGTTGGCGTTGCCGTTGTTGCTGGCGGTGTGTGGTTGCGATGTACTGCCGGAGTTGTTTACCCCGGTGCCGTTTACTCTGGAGGTCACGCCTGTGGAAGTGCGTGACAGCATCGTTGGTCAGCGGATCGTGCTGCTGGCCGCGGTCGCTGATGAGCAGACGCGCCCCTGGCCGACCGGTCCGGTGTATATCACGGCGACCGCCGAAGGCGCCGTGGTCACCGTTACGCCGGCACTGCTCATTCCGGGGCGTGTTGCCGAGATCACCGTCATTCCGCAGCCGCGCAAGGCCGACGGTGCCCAGCTCATTATCGACGGCGACGATGAGGGCTGGTCGCTCGAAGTGACGATTACCGCCCAACGTTTCGGGCTGAAAGAGACGGCCCAGGTGCCGATCAGGGTGACTTCTGACGAGCCTGATCTGGTTGGGCCGTTGGCTGCCGAGGTGCGCGACCTGTTCATCCCCTGGCTGGCGGAGAATCACCCAGGACTGGGCATCGGGCCGGCTACCAAATGGGTTGGCACGATCGTCACGCCGCATATCCTGGTCGTCACGCACTACCTGTACTTCTCCGACGAGTGGGAGCTGCACGTGTTCTGGCACGTGATGATTCCGCCTTACGACTGGGCGCGCATAGAATTGCGTCGCCGCTTTCGGGAGACCGTGCCATCACTGGCGTTCGAGATCCCGTCGCGGTCGGCGGCGCAGCCGGAGGTACGCAGCATCGAGCCGTCCGACACGTTGTGGCGCTAATGCTTGGCTGGGACCGCAGCGGGCAGGTGTGGCTGGCAGGCGGTCAAGAGACCTGCCGATTGTCGGCGATCGTTACCGGTCGGCGGCCGGCAGGTTGCTTTCGGCCGCCTCGTAATCTACGTGCCGATTGACTTGCAGAACCTCGACGCGGTCGTTTTCCTGTCGTTCAGCGGAGGTGTAGGCTTGAGTGGCGATCGGCTCGTTGGTGCCGGCGCCGACGATCACGATGCGCTCCGGTTCGACGCCGTGGGCCACCAGGGCGGCGGCTACCGCCCGGGCACGCGCCACTGAGAGTTCGAAGTGGTCGGAAAAGCCGCTGCCGTCCAGCGGGCGGCGACTGCAATGGCCGCGCACCTCGATCTGGGTGCGGTGACCGCGCAGCTTCTCGACGTATTCGGCGATCAGGGTGTCGTGTTCGGGTTGCAGGGTGGCCGACAGCTCCGGGAAGCGGAACTTGCCGCCCAGTTCGAACTTGTCTTCGCGGCGTAGCGCGGTGACCTGGTGATAACGTCCGCGCACGCCCGGGTCGGGCGACTCGGACCAGTCGAAGGGTCGAATCGGGACGACCAGCATCTGCATCAGATCGACGTTCTTGGGTTCCAGGACTTCCTCCAAGGGCAGCTCGTCCATGCCGCCTACATACCCGAAAGCCTCGCGCAACGCCTGCATGAAGCTCTTGAAGCGGTCGTCCTGTTTCAGTTCGCTCATGGAGACCAACAGGACGAAGAACACCAGCATGTTGGTGACCAGGTCCCCGTAGGTGGCCAGCCACAGCGGGCAGGACGGCTCCGGACGTTTCTTGCGTTCTATGGCCATAGGGCTGGGCCGTCGCTCATCGACCGGACTCTTCGGTCAAGCGTTGCCGTTGCTTGGCGTCCAGGAACGCCATCAGCTTCTGCTGGACGATGCGCGGGTTATCGCCGCTCTGGATGCTCATCACGCCGCGGATAATGAGCAGTTTGAGGGCCAGCTCCTCGGAACTGCGAACCCCCAGCTTGTCAGCCACCGGCAGGAACATAGTGTTGGCCAGCAGAGATCCATAGAAAGTGGTGATCAGGGCCAGGGCCATGCCGGGTCCCAGGGCCGAGGGATCGTTCATGTTGCGCAGCATCAGGATCAGACCGATGATGGTGCCGAGCATTCCGAAGGCCGGGGCGTACTTGCCGAGGGTTTCAAACAGAGCCTTGCCGGTGGCGTGGCGCTCCAGCATGGTCGTGACTTCCTGCTCCATGGCCGTCTGGATGACCGCCGGGTCCTGGCCGTCGATCGCCATGCGCAAGCCGCGTACCATGAATTCGTCGTAGTCGCCTTCGTTCAGGTGGTTTTCCAGGCTGAGGATGCCGTCGCGGCGGGCAACTTCCGCCAGCTTGACCAACGTCTTGATGTGTTCCACCGGATCGACTGGTTTGGTGAACAGTACCTTGCGCGCCACGCTGAACATCTTCAGCATGGTTTGCAGCGGGAAGCACATCATGGTGGCGAAGACGGCGCCGCCGAAAACCAGTATCGCCGACGGAATATCCACGAAGGTCAGAAGGCTGCCGTTCATGAGGATCGAAACGCACAGCAGCACGAAGCACAACAGCGTTCCGACTATGGTGGCGATATCCATGGGGCGTTCGTCTCGTCCGGTAATGCCAGCGACAGCGGGGGCGCGCGGCAGCAGCAGCGCGCCACTCGCCCACGGCTGTATCGACCCGCCTGATGGGGGCGTTGAGTACCGGCATGTGCCACACGTGATCGGACGGACGGTCGCTCGTTGAGGGATGCGATTATGGGATCAAAGGCGGCAGCGCGCCAGGCCGTTGTTCTCGTCTCTCCCCGACGCGCGGCTATGACGCCAGTTCATTCCGCCGGCCATTGCAGGCGTCGTGGCCACTGATCGTCGAACTGCGGGACTTCGCGCCGACCGGTCGGGCGGATGTGCGCGAACAGCGTGTCTTTGCTCTTGTCGTACACCACTCGTCCGTTGACGATCGTCACCTGCACCTGCGTCATGTAGTGCAACAGGTCGCCGTCGCACACGATGATGTCGGCGTCCTTGCCGACCTCCAGCGAGCCGACCCGGTCGTCCACGCCCAGAACGCGTGCCGCATCGATGGTGATGGTCCGCAGAGCGTCTTCATTGCTCATTCCGCCGCGCACCGCGAAGGCCGCCTCCATGTTCAAATGCAACAGGTCGCGCCCGGCCAGCCCCCACAAGGTGATGGACGGGGTGGGCGGAATCACTGCCACCGTCACCCCGTGTTCCGCCAGTCGCCGAGCGTTCTCGATGGTCGCGCCAGTGGGGCGGTTGAAGCGCTCGTCCGGCGGCTGCGCGGCGCGCACCGTGATGACAGCCCCCGCACCGGCTTGCCCCAGCCGTGCGGCCACCGTCCAACCTTCGAGGGCTCCGCGAACCACCAGGTGGAAATTGAATCGGCGTGCCAGCTCGGCCGCCTCCGCCAGCTCATGGGTGGTATTGGCCGAGATGACGGCGATGGCCTCGTGCGTCAGCAACTGACGGTAGCGCTCGTAGCGCTCCTTGATCCATTCCTTATCCGGCGGCTGGACCGCCTTTCCGGCTTGCTGGTCCAGCGTGTATTGACGGAGCTGACGCAGATAGTCGCGTACGCGCTCCAGGTCGGCGCGCAATTGGCCACGCTCCAGCGGCTTGCTGGTGGAGTACTCCAACTCCACGTAGGCTGGACTGCGAACCAACAAGCCTTCCGTGGACCCGAAGGTGAGTTTAGCCACATGATTGCCCGCCAAAGCCGTGGTAATGCCGGCGGCTAGCGCGATGTTCATGTTCAATCCGAACACGTTGGTCGTATCGGCGGGATTGTCCGGTCCGTGGATTCCGGTCGCTTGTGCAGCCACCAGGCCGGGATACACGTCGCGGCCGGCAGCATCGACGACCTGGCAATCGGTCGGCAGCGGGAGGTTGCTGCCGATCGCGACGATCTTGTCGTTCTTGCACAGGATCGTCGCCCGGGCCAACACGGGGCCGGTGATCGTGTGCACGCATCCGTTGACCACCGCCAAGTAGCGGTCGTGCTTTTCAGTGGGCGCTGAGGCAGAACTGGTGGCGGTTGCCGCGGCAGTGGTAGTGGTCGCCGTTGACGTTGGAGCACTGGCCGGTTGCGACTCAGGTGTCCCGGCGATCGTGCCGCCGACCAGTGTCAGACGCGAGCCGTCTTCTTCGTCTGCCGCGCTGCCACGTTCTGGCAGCGTGCCGCAGCACAAGGCGTACAGGGCGGCGACTAGCAGCACGCCGCGGCTGAGCCGGTGATTGAGGGCGCGGTCGCCGGTTACTGTCCTCATGGGGCCACCTCCGCGCGGTGCACCATCTGGCCGGCGATCATCACTTCGCGCACGCGCACGCCGGGGACCAGCGGGTCGCCGTCCAGGAAGATCAGGTCGGCTTCTTTACCCTGCTCGATGCTGCCCAGGCGCTCGGCCAGCCCGAGCAGTTGGGCCGGATGGAGCGTCAGCGACTTCAGGGCCTCGTCACGCGACCAGCCCTCGCGCACCAGCCCCGCCACACGGGCCAACATCCGTTGATGCTCATACGCCGAATCGCCCACCGGTGTCAGCGATACCTGGCAGCCGGCGCCTGCGAACATCCGCACCAGGTGGATACGCTCGGCGGAATACGGGATGCGGCCGATGAGCGGCTGGAGAACCAAGCTGGTCGGCCGGGCTGCCAGGGCCTCGACTATATGACCGAAGTCCGACTCCAGCCCGTTGCGCAACAGGAAGTGGTGGGTGATCTCGTATTCCCTGAGCACCTCGTTCATGTGCACGTAGTCTGCCGCGCTCTCCAGCTCGATCAGCGCCACCAGCCCCGGTTTCTTCTGAAGCAGGTCCACCAGGACCTGATACGCCGGCTCGATCGGCGGCGGCACGAATGCCGGTTGGCTCGTTGGCTCAGTGCTCGGCTGCGTCTGCGCCGCGGCGGTGGTGCCCCCGTACTTCTGTTGGTGTTCGCGCCGCGCCTGTTCGACTTTTTCGATCTCGCTCTTGGCCTTCTTCAGTGCCTCACGGAACGCCTTCGTGTCGGCTGTCACACGCAAGTAGGCCGCAGCCGTCAACACCCGCTGGTCAGGCGGGCCGGCCGTGCGCACCACCACCGCGCGACCAGGTATGCCTGTCCCCGCCGGCACCAGCGCCAGGGCCGTGTAGCCGGCATCGAGCAATTCGTAGTACGCTTCGGGGGGCGGGAAGTACTCATCGACCGCGTTCAAGTCGCCGTGCACCCCTTTGCGCTCGTACCCGGGCAGACCGAAGCGACTGCTCGGATCGATCAGGCCGGGCATGACCACGCGGTCGTGGGCATCGATCAGCCGGGCGTTGAGGGGGTACTCCAGGTTGCGGCCGACGCTGCGCACCTTGCCGTCGCACAATACGATCACGCCATCAACAAGCTCCTCTCCGCTGATCGTGATGACCTTGCCGGCCTTGATCACCACGAAGCGTTCGTCGTCGTTCGGAGCCGACTGAGCTTCCAGTGGCGGCGCTGACCACAACAACAGGCAAAGCAGCGTCAGGCCGGGCGCGCGAGAGACTACGGAGCCTGGTCGCCAGGTCGACGCCGAAGCCGGCCTGGCGACAAGCGGCCCGCCGCGTCGCGGGAACGTCGTCCAACGGCCGGCTTGTTCCCCGGCCTGCAAGAAGCTGTCGTCGGTCGAGGGTCGTCCCGCCTGCGGCAACTCGCCAGGCGCGCTACGTCGTCCGTTTTCGCGAAAAACGCGTCGCACGCTAGAAACGCCTCATACCTTGCGTCCCGTCGTACTCGATCTTCCCGTTCACGATGGTCATCAGGCAGGCCGAACGCGGGTCGATCGGATCGCCGGTCCAGATGCTCAAGTCCGCCTGTTTACCCACCTCGACGCTGCCCAAGCGGTCGTAGAAGCCAATGGCTTTGGACGTGATGTTGGTGATGCCGCGCAGGGCCGGGTAGGGCAGCCAGCCATACCAGCAGGCCATCGCCGCTTGGTAGGTCAGCTCCTCCTGCGGCACCACTGGGGCGTCGGTGTTAACGCCCACCCGGCGCACGCCGTTCTTCCACCACCCGCTGACGTTGCCGATCATGCGGCGCGCGGTGCGGTCGAACTCATATTGCCGCGGGCCGTTGATCACCCAGGCGTCGGTCTCACGCACCACCGGCCCCAGCTTCCAGGCGTTGAATGTGCAATGCCCCAGTACGGTCCAAAGGCGGAACTCGCCAGTGATCATCGTGATGGTCATCATCACTACCTGGTACATTTGCGTGTGCACCAGGACTGGGATCTGCCTGGCGAAAACCGGGCGGAACTTATCCCAGATCGGGTCGAAATCCACCGCCGGCTCGACAGCATCCGGCGGCGGTCGCCGCGCTTCGCCACGGGGTGACAGAGCGGTGGCATGCTGCTCGCAATAAGCCTGCGCCTTGCGCAGCGTCTGCCGCAGGTTCCAGTTCATGAACATGCGACCGTTGCCGCCGAAATACCATTCCGGGTTGCCGGCCTGCGCTACTTTCAGGGATCCGGGGGTGCGCAACGTGATCTCATCCGGCGTGCGCCCGGCGGTGCTGACCACTGTTCCCATGCCGGCCAGGTTGGTCCCGCTGCCGGGAATGAACAACACCGTGGTTACGCCGCCGCGCCGCGCCGCCCGGATCCATTCGTTGTCCGGTATCGGTACACAACGCGTGTCCAGGCCGGGGTTGGTCTGATACACCATGTCGTTGAGGTCGCCCCAGCCGCCCGCGGCACTGTGGTCATGAGCCTCGACGATGCCCGGCAGCAGCCAGCACTGCCCGAAGTCCAGCCGGCGATATCCCTCCGGAATCGACACCTGCGCGACTGGGCCGAGCGCCTCGATCCGTCCATCACGGACCAAGACCACGGCGTCATTGATCACCGTGTCGGCATCGTCCAGGGCGACAACCTTGGCGACCCGCAAGGCCAGCGGTTCCGGACGATCAGCTTGCGGGTCGTTGCCCCGCGCTGCCACCGGCAGCGTCAGCGCCACCAGCAGAGTCAGCGGACCACAGACGCGCCGGCGCCTGTCAGCCCGCGTCGGCGGGCGTGGCCGGCTGGCGACCAGTTGCCGCTCGACACTGGCGCATCGCGTTGCGCTGTTAGGGTTCATGTGGCACCTCCTGGCCGGCGACGAGGACGCGTTCCAGTCGGCTGCCAGCATCCAGCGGGTGCCCCTGGAAAATCAGCAGGTCGGCGTCCTTCCCCGGCTCCAATGAGCCGATGCGGTCGTCCAGTCGGTACATGCGTGCTGCGTCGATCGTCAGCGCCCGCAAGGCCGCTTCCGCCCCCAATCCCTGCCGCACCGCGTACAACGCCATCAGTGGCAAATGGCGTGCCCCGTCCTCGGCGTCGCTGCGCAGCGCTATGCGCAAATCATGTCGAGACAAGTCTGCCAAGAAGTTGTACGGTTTGCGGGCACGCCAGTGATCCAGGTCGGGCGGCGCGACAATGCCGAGCTGTTCCTTGTGCCCGGTCAATTGGGCCAGCGCTTCGGCGACTTCCGCCGTAGCCAGCAACACCAGGGAGAGCTTGTGTTCGTCGACGAAGAGCTTCACGGCCGCCACGGCCTGAGCGGCCGTCTCGACCTCGACAACGGCCGGTATCTTGGCAGCCAGAAGCGGTCGGAACGGTTCCAGGTTCTCGTCGATTTCAGGTGGCAGGGGCCGCCCATCCTTCGTACGCGCACGGGCATAGCCGACACGAAATTCGACGGCTCGCTTGTCGACGCGCGTGGCCTCGAACTCCACGCTGTAATTGCCGGCGCTCACGTGGCCGGTCAGGTAGTCCTCGCGCTCCAGAGTGGCCTCGACAGTGGGACGCCCCATTGGAGTGTCGGTCGCCACCTCGAGTGTCAGCCGGTTGCCGCTGTATGTCCCGTGCGCGGCTACCTCCGTGCCACTGAAGGGGTCGGTGAAACGTGCTTCGACTAGGTTGCCACTTAGACGAGCGACAAAGTGTCCGCTCACCGGCTGCGGCAGCGGGGCGCCGCGCAGCGTGAATTCCCACTTGCCGGTTATGGGATCGGGCTGGCCCGCCGGTACCCCCGGGCTTGCGACGCGGCCTTGTCCGTCTGCTGGTTGGCCCTCTTTCCACTTGGCCAGATCGGCCTCATATTTCTTCCACGACTCGTCGTATTTCTTGCCGGCTTCCAGGGCCGCCTTGAGCGGGGCAATTCCCGTTAACGGGTCCTGCCCACGCAACGAAAACCGCAACCCGCATAGCTCCCGCACTACGCGTGCTGACCGCGTGGCACCGGCGGCCTTGATAGCTGCCAGGCGCACGCCGCGCGCCGTCCCGCGGTACGGTGCCATGATCACTGTCGTAACGCCGGCCTGCGCGACCCGCAAGAACTCCCGGCCAGCGGCGCCGACGAGACGATGGGGCGCCAGGTCGGGTGTGGCGACCGTCTGGTCGCCTTCCAGTCCCAGATGTCCATGCGCGTCGATGAACCCCGGTGTGACGAAAGCGGCTGGTCCGGCGTCAATGATGCGTGCGAACGGTGGATGCGGCACGCGCTGCCCGACGGCCTGTATCCGCCCGGCTCCGATCAGCACGGCGCCATCGCACACTATGGAACCGTTCCCCACCCAGATGTGCCCGGCGCGCACCACGAGGGCTTCGTTGGTGGGGGCCTCGAAAACCGGCTCTCCATTGACATACACGCGGCGCACCGACGCGTTGATGTCCAAGGGTGGCGCCGTCAGCACCAACAGGTCCGCGTCCGAGCCGGGTGCGAGACTGCCAACGCGGTCGGCCACGCCGAGGATTTCTGCCGGCAAGCGGGTGATCGCCGCCAGAGCCTGCTCCGGTGGCATGCCTCCGCGCACCGCCAGTATGGCCGCCATGCGCAAATCTTCCTTCAGATCTCCGGCCGCGCCGGCCAAGGCGAAGGGCGGGGTCAGGCGGCCTGCGGTAGTCAACTTGGGTTCCAGCGCTTCCGGGTCGGGGCCGACGTTTGCACCCGGATGGCGATAGCTTTCTTCCACGCGCAGCACCGTCGGGATACCGGCCGCTGCGAGCTTTCCGGCCAACCGGTCGGCCTCGGTCAAACCCACCAAATAGGTGCCCGGTCGCAGGCGCGCCAGTTCCAGGGCACCCTCGATGTCTTCGGCCCGCCGCACCTGAATCCGCAATGGCAGGTTGGCCGCCCAAGCCTTGGCGAAGCTGAGGGCGTGATAGTCGAATTCGGCCCAGCGGTGCGCCTCCGGATCCGTCAGCCAAGGTTCGGCTGCCGCCAGCGCCTCGCGTAGGCCGAGGTATTGTCCGAGGCGACTGTCGGGGCGTTGTCGCCGGGCCGGCTCGATCGGCACGTCGGACGACGCGTAAAAGGGTGGCTTGACAATCGGCGGCGGACTGAACACCCCTAACGTTACCACCAGATCCGCTTCGGCAATCAGAGTGCGTAGCTCGGGCGGTCCGGCCAGCTTGACCACCGCGCCGACGCCGCTGACCAGCCGATGCTCGCCTGGGCTGAGGTGCACGGTGGTCGTACCGCGCGCCAGCCACTCCGCGTAGTCGTCATATGCGTCGTAGGCGTCGATGGCGAAGTAGCCGCCGCTGACGGCGTGTGGTCCGGCGTGCTGGCCGGCTAACCCGCACCCGGCCGACACGAAGCCCGGGCAAACGATCTCGTCACGCAGGTCGATCAGCGGCAAGTCAGGGGGCAGCGGCAGGTCGGGTCCCGCTGCCGCTATTCGTCCGTCCCGCACGATTACCACACCGGGCTTGATCGGGCCGGGTTGCTCAGCCGTCAGCGGATAGACGGCTTTGGCTCGCAGGACGAAGGAGGGACCCGCTGCCCGTCCCTGGGCCCCGAAGGAGGGTCCCGCTGCCCGTCCCTGGGCCACTGAAATGAGCAGCAGCACTACTGCCAAGCCCGTGCGGACCAGGCCGCCCCACCCCTGGCGTTGCCGAGTGCCCGCGGCTGCTGGCAAGCGCGCGGCGCGAAGCCCGACTGCTGCGCCCAGACTCGGCACGACTGACTTCACTCGGGCTTCTCCTTGGGGCCGTCTGTCGTACCGGGCGACAAGAGACGCTGGAGACGCACGTCTTTGCTGCGTTCGTACGCCAGTATTCCGTCGATGAAGACCATCTCCACGACGCTCTGGAAGTCCAGCGGGTCGCCGCTGAAAACCACCAGGTGCGCGTCTTTGCCGGCTTCCAACGAGCCGAGGCGCTCGTCCAAGCGGAGCATCCGAGCCGGATTGATGGTGATCGCTCGCAGTGCTTCGTCGCGCGGCAGGCCGCGCCGCACGCATTGCGCTGCCTGATACGTCAGCATGCGCTCGGCGTAGGAGTCGTCCGAACCGGCCGTCAGCGCGAAAAGCAGACCGGCGTCGAAGATGACCTTGGGCACAAAGATCTCTTTGATCTCGCCAGTGAGCGGGTGCGTTTCACGGCAGGTCAGTTCGGGCGGCAGGACGACCGGTCGTGCGGCTTGTTTGAGCTCGCCGACCGCTTTGTAGCACTCGCCGCCCAGTACCAGCACCGTGCGTCCGAAGAAGCCCTGGTCCTTGGCAAGCTGCACCGCCGGCCCGACATCCATGGCCTTCTCGCAGTGCACGAAGGCTCCCAGCGGTTCGAAAAGCTTGGGACCGTCTTCGCCGGCCACGAATATCTGTCCGCCGCGCAATCGCAGCAGATTACGATGCTGGTCGTCGATATCTTCGGCCCGGATGAGCTGACGACCGCGTCGGCGGGCCTCCGCCGGTCCGACGTCGAGCGTTTTCTTCTGCTCCTTGAGGTGCTCTTCGTAACGTTTCTCGGCCAACTTGGCGAGGTAGTCGTCCAGCTCGGCGAAGGTCTCGCGGAAAATCGCCATTTGCAGCATGCGGTCGTGACCGCTGCGCGGGGCGACCGACAACTTCAGGAATGCCCCCTCGGCAATGGTCATTTCCGCCACGGTCAGTCCGATCGGACGCACTACCCGTCCGACGCCGCCGAACACCGTATTGTTCCCCGGAATCACATGGACGGCAGTGATACCCAGGCGCAGGCAGTCTTCGAAGAAAAGCTGCGACGGGTCGATGGCGTCGGCCACATCCAGGTGCGGCGTGACCGGGCGCGGCTCGTTAGCGATATCCAATCCGCGCGCCGTGTGCACGTCGATCATTCCCGGGAATACAACCTTGCCGTTCAGGTCGAAGACGCGCGCGTCGTAGGGGATTTCGACGTCGACCCCGACAGTGGCAATCTTGCCGCGCTCTGTCAGTACCGTACCGCGCGCGATCTCGGCCCCCACCACGGGAATGATGCGCGCGTTGATGAGTGCCACCCTCTCCGGCGCGACGGCGGGCATCTGGGCCGCAGCCCCGCCCACCACCGACAGCGACAAAACACACGCAGTGGCTAGCAGGCTGCGCGCGCCCCGCCGCTGATTGCCGGCCGGCCAGGTGCTACCTGGAGGGGAAGCGCGAACCGAACGCTCCCACTCCCTATTGGCAGCGTGACCCCGCGGTGGCGTCGCGCGTCCCCACCGGTCTGCGCCCCAACGTCTCCATACAGCCGAATTCGCGCTTTGCCAGCATGCCACGTGTCATTCCTCGTACACCACCCGTCCGCCGATCACTACCAGGCGCACGCGACTTGTCGCGTGCAGCGGTTCTCCTGTCCACACGACCAAATCGGCATCAGCGTTCGGCATCAGAGCACCGAGCCGATCTGACAGACCAAGCAGTCTGGCCGGCGTCACGGTAATCGCCCGCAAAGCCTGCTCGCGTGTCAGGCCATACCGCATCGCCAGCAGCGCTTGCTGGACCAACCCGTCTTCGTCGCGCAATTCCTGCGCGGTCAGAGCGAACTCGATTCCGGCGTCGGCCAACTGCTGCGCCGTATTCAGCCGCGCCCGATCCACCTCATTGCTGTAGCGGCGCCAGCCTGAGGGTGACCAGAATAGCGGCCCGAACACGACCGGCACGCCGGCGGCCTTGAGTTGGGGCAGGCAGCGATAAGCCTCGGTGCCTTCTTCCAGGATGAACTTCAGACCGAACTCGTCGGCCAGCCGCAGCGCCGTGAAGATGTCGTGCTGCATGCGGGCCTGGATGCGCAGCGGCACCTGTCCGTCGAGTACCTGATGCAGTATGGGCAGTGCTGCTTCGGGCGGCATGTCCGCCCCGTAGATGGGCAAACCGCGACGCACCCGCAGCGCGTCGTGAAACGCTTTGCGAAACACCCACTCGACCCCCATGCGGGTGTGCGGACGGCGTGTCAGAAAGGTCGGCGCCGGACCATAGATCGGCGGCAGAAAGTTCCCCGGACCACGCGCACTCGGGTCGCGCCCGATCGTGGCCTTCACCGCATCCGCCGCTCGTACGACGCGCTCGGCCAACGGCCCGCCAGTCTTCAGTACGGCCCCGCGCGGCCCGATGACGTTGGACGAATCCGGCGAGACATAGACAGTCGTTACCCCGCCGCGCAGCAGCCGCTGAAAGTCGTTGGACAGCGGGTTCACCGCGTCGATCACTAAGCGGTGCGGCGTGACCTCCGCGGCGTGGTCGGACCAGGTGACTTGCGCATCCAGTCCTGGCGCCAGCGCGGTTTCGTCGGTCGGCGGCAACTCATCCAGCGGCGCTGCCGTCTGTTGCCGAGCACGCGCCAGCCAACCCAGTTGTTGCCATAACCCGCGCGGCGGATCGCCGTAGGCCCAGCTCGTGCCCGCTTGGGTGATCTCGGCGTCGATCGTGCAGCAGGCATCGATCAGTCCCGGTGTAACGACGCCCGTGCCGGCGTCGATTACTCGGGCGCCGGCGGGGATCTCCACGTCGTTGCCGACGGCGACGATCCGGCCGCGGCTGGCAACGACGATGCCAGGGGTGAGCGGCTCACCGGCCAGCGTGTACACGCGGGCGGCTTTCACCACCAGCGGTACGTCGTTGTCCGCCCACGCTGCCAACGCCAAGTGCAGCAGCGACGCCACGGTCAGAATGTTCGTGACACGTTTCACTGCGCCTGCCCCTGCCCAGCCGCATATACCCGTTGTCCAGCCACATAGACCGCCAGCGGACGTGAGCGCAAGTCCAGCGGGTCGCCGGAGAACACCACCACGTCCGCCTGCCGTCCGACTTGCAGCGATCCAACCTGCTCGGAGATGCCCAGGAGCTGCGCCGGGGCGCTCGTGATGGCTCGGCGCGCTGCGGCCGGCGACAAGCCGTACCGGGCGGCCACAGCGGCGCCGATGCGCAGGCTGTCGGCCGGTGCCGCGGGCAAGCCGCCGGCGATCGCGACAAGCACGCCCTGTTTTTCGAAAAATGCCGCCGCAGTGGCCCTCCGGATTCCGGCGGTCAGGTCCAGCGGGCCGACGATCACACCGGCGACTTTTCCGTTCAGCAGTGGTGCTACCTGTCGGGCGTCGTGCGAATGGCACAGTGCAAGACGCAGGTGATAGGCTTCCGCCAGTTGCAATGCCGACAACACGTCCGCCGCCGTCGGCGTCGTGATCAGCCCTAGGCGCTGTCCGCGCACCAGATCAGATAGCGGTCCGGTGGCGTCGGCGGCGCTGGCAGCTTCCAATGCCGCGCGCAGCATCCCCAGCGCGGCCATACGCGAGGTCGGCTCACGATCTACTTTGAAAACCTCTGGCGATAGCGAGAGCTTTAGCGGACCAGCTTCGTGCAGGAGACGCGGACACCCCCCAGGGCCAGCCGTCTGACAGATCGCCGCTTGGCCGCCAACCAGGTTCTGGTCGTCCGGCAGCAGCGCAAACGTAGTGACCCCTGCGGCCAGGGCGGCGCGCAACTGCCGCGAAAAACGATTGAAGGCCTCGCGCGCCAGGATCTGCGGCTGGATGGCGTGTTGCCGCTCGCACAAGTCGCCGTGTGCGCCCAGCTCTGTCCAGCAGTCAATCAGTCCCGGGCACAGTATGGCCGTCGGATACTCCTCCACAGGTACGCCCTCTGGGAGCTGACCGCCGACCTGCGCGATGCGCGCACCGTCGAGTACCAGCAGACCCGCAGCTACGATCTGCCCGTCGGTGTCCACATAGCCGCCGGCGCGCAACGCGCAACGACCATCACTCGCCTCCATGGCCTGTGCGGCGCGGTCCGGCGCCAGGGGTTGTCCAGGCGACTGTGGGACGGCTGCTGTCAACGCCGCGCCGGCTAGAAGTACTTGCGCCAGATACGGCGGCGGGCGTCTCATTCCTGTTCCTCAATCAGTTGGTGCTGGTCGTTATCGGACTGGTAAACCTCGTGACCGGCGACGAAGACGCGCTCGACGACTGCCGCCGGCGAGAGCGGATCCGCACTCCAGATGACCACGTCCGCGTGCTTGCCGGGTTCCAGTCGGCCGATTTCTTGGCCCACGCCCAAGAGGTCAGCTGCCCGCCCCGTCAGTAGTTCCAACCCGTCGCCGGGCTTGAATCCATATCCTGCCGCCCGCGTGAGCAAGGCGATCAGATTCGGGCCTTCGCCGGCCGCCAGTTCCCCCGACCCGAAGAACACGGTTGCGCCCGCGCGCGCCAGCCGCGCCGCTGCTTCCGCTTGCGCTTCACGCCGCGCCCCGGGCGCAAACGCCACCGTCTCTAGGGGACCGGTCAGAACGACGGGCACCTGGCGAGCGGCCAGTTCGTCACCCACTGCGGGCGCGCCGGCGGCACCTTCGATTATCAGCGCCAAGTTGAACTCGTCCGCCAACTCCAGCGCGTTCAAGATGTCTGCCGACCGCTCCGCGCGCACGCGCAGACGCGACTGGCCATCCAGCACACGCAAGAGCAGCTCGGCTTGGCGGTTTTTCTCGGGTTCGGCGGGTTTCTGTAGTTCCTTTTCCGCTTCCTCCTTGCCGGTGTCGGTCTCAGGGGGCGACGCCGCGATAGGCGCGGAAGTTGGCTGCGTTGCTGTCTGTCTCGCGCGCTCCGCCAGTTTCTGCTCGTACTGTTTCAGGGCTTCCGCGTAGTCGTCCCAGGCTTGGCGGTATTGGCGGGCGGCGCGGAATTGTTGGCGCAGCTCCTCGAACGACTTGAGACGGGCCAGCGTCCCGAACTGATCGGTCGCCCCCAACGCCACGCACAGGTCGGCCTCGCAGCGCAGAAAAACCTCCTCGCGCCGGGCGTGCGCTGCCAGTCGGGCGATCGCACCCAGGCCGCCTACCCCATTGGCCGTCCATGCCGGCAGATACACCGCCGTCACCCCCGCGCGCCAAGCCGCCCGGAGTTCGTGGGTGGCGTAGAGATCGAACGCATCGGCTGCCCGCGCCGTGGCCGGACGGCCATCGGGTTGGTGTCGTAGCGCCAAGGTGCTGCTGACGTCGATCAGGCCCGGGGTGACGTACTTGCCTTCGGCTTTGATGCGGCGCGTCAGAAACGGCACGGTCGCGGCGTGCCCCACGGCGGTGATCTTGCCCCCCTGGAAGACCAGCGTGCCGCGCTCAATACGAGCGCCAGCGCCGGTTAGAATCGTCGCCCCCTCGATGGCTACCGGGCGGACCTGTGCCGCTAGCGGCGCTTCGCCGGCGGTGCTGACCAGCAGCCCCAAAGTCAGTAATCCCGCGCGTTTGGCGCTGGCCGCTGACGCCGGTGAACAAGCACGCATCATGCAGACCGTCCTCTCGTTGGCCGGCCGCGATTAGCCGGCTGATGCGCAACCCAGCGTAGTCGCGGGCGCGGTGCTGTCAATTCCGAAGACGATTTCCGACGACGGGCCGGCGAAGCCTCATAATCTCAAACTATCGGGCGGCCGCGACGATATAATGCAGTCTGCGGGATGGTCCGCATGGTCATGCGACATGGCAACACGCCGCGGCCGTCGCGATCTGGAAGGACCGCCGCCGTAGGAGACTGCACCCCATGTTCAGCGCTATGCACGCTCGCTTCTTTCCGCTGGTCGCTTTGCTGGTGGCCGCTACGGCTTGGGGTCAATCGGCACCCGAGCAGTCGCCCCCGGCGGTCGGTCATTTGGAACGGTTCGATCAGCCCTACGTGCCGGTCGATCGCGATCGACAACCGCGCAGCCCCGGCTATCGCTGGTTCGCGGATCGCGGCGGTACGTTCACTGTGCAGGTCAATGTGGATGCGCAGCAGCAGAACATCGTCGGCGACGCCGCCAACGAACCCACCATCGCCATCGACCCGACCAACCCCAGCCGCATGGCGATCGGCTGGCGCCAGTTCGACACCGTGCAGAGCAATTTCCGGCAGGCCGGGTGGGCCTACACACGCGATGGTGGTCAAACCTGGACTTTCCCGGGCGTCATCGAGCCGGGACATTTCCGTTCCGATCCGGTCCTCGATTACGACGCCAATGGCAATTTCTATTTCAACAGCCTCACCAACGAAGGCGGCTATCAATGCAAGGTGTTCAAGAGCACCGATGGGGGAATGACTTGGGACGCGGGCGTGTATGCCTGGGGCGGCGACAAACAATGGATGGTGATCGACCGAACCGGCGGCCCCGGCCACGGTCACATCTACGCCTGCTGGAACCTGGTTTACAGCATTTGCAGTGGCGACTTCACACGCTCGACCAATGGCGGGCAGTCGTTCGAGCCCTGCTCCAACATGGCCCTCAGCCCCTACTGGGGTACACTCGCCGTGGGCCCGGATGGGACGCTGTACGTCTGCGGCGTGGGGATTGAATTCGCGCGTTCGCGCAACGCCCAATACGCCGGTCAAACGGTCACTTGGGACTTGTCGAAGACGGTCAATCTGGGTGGAAGTGTGACCTTCGGCGGGGGGCCGAACCCCGGCGGGTTGCTCGGCCAGGTCTGGATCGCTGTGGATCATTCCAGTGGCCCGACGCACGGAAACATCTACTTGCTCGCTTCGGTTGATCCGTCCGGGCCGGATCCGCTGGACGTGATGTTCGCCCGCAGTACTGATGGCGGTCAGACCTGGAGCACGCCGATTCGTGTGAACGACGACCCCGTTGGCACGAACGCCTGGCAATGGTTCGGCACCATGGCAGTGGCGCCCAACGGGCGGATCGATGCGGTGTGGCTGGATACCCGCAACAATCCCGGTGGATACCTGTCACAGCTCTTTTACTCCTTCTCGGAAGACGGCGGCCTGAGCTGGTCGGAGAACGAGGCCCTCAGCCCGCCTTTCAATCCCCATGTCGGTTGGCCGCAACAGAACAAGCTCGGTGACTACTTCCACATGATCTCCGAGAACGGCGGCGTGCGCCTGGCCTGGGCCAACACGCTCAACGGCGAGCAAGACGTCTATTACACGTATATCTCGCGCGGCTTGGCGATCGGCTTCCCGAACGGGTTGCCCAGCCTGGTTGCGCCGGGGCAGCCGACCGAGATCATCGTGCAGATCTCCGAGGGCAATGAGCAGTATGTCCCGGGCACCGCTACCTTGCACTTCCGCTTCGACGGCGGCAGCTTCCAGTCGCAATCGCTGGAAGCGCTGGGCAACAATCTCTTCCGCGGCGTCTTGCCCGCCGCCCGCTGCGCCGACCACCCCGAGTTCTACTTCAGTGCCCAGGGCACTCAGAGTGGTCTGGTACTTCAGCCGCCGGGCGCGCCGGCAGCCGTGTTCAGCGCCGTGGTCGGCCAGAACGCACTGGTCTACGAGAACACGCTTGATATCAACCCGGGCTGGACCACCCAGGGCCTGTGGGCTTTCGGCCGTCCGACCGGGCAGGGCGGCGCCTATGGTTACCCCGATCCCAGCGCCGGCCACACCGGCCTGAACGTGTACGGCTACAACCTCAATGGCGACTACGAGAACAACTTGCCGGAACGCCACCTGACCAGCGGGCCGATCGACTGCACCGGCTTTACCGGCGTACACCTGAAGTTCTGGCGCTGGCTGGGCGTGGAGCGCTACACCTACGACAAGGCTTTCGTTCGCGCCAGCAAGGACGGCGTCAACTGGGTCACCGTCTGGCAGAATCCCGACAGCGAAACCGCCGACAATCAATGGCAGGAGATGGACCTGGACATTTCGGCTGTAGCTGACGACCAGCCGACCGTTTACCTGCGCTGGACCATGGGGCCGACGGATTCGAGCTGGACCTACTGCGGCTGGAACGTCGATGATATCCGGCTGGTCGGCCTGCACTGCCAGGATGCCTGGCTGCTCGGCGACATGAATTGCGACGGACAAGTGAACCTCGGAGACATCAATCCGTTCGTGTTGGCCCTGTCCAATCCGGCCGGCTATGCGCAGCAGTTTCCCAACTGCGACCTCAAGAATGGAGACATCAACGGTGACGGCCGCGTGGACTTCGCGGACATCAACCCGTTTGTTCGGCTGCTGACTAATCCGTAGCCTTCTCCTCTGCGTTGCCAGTAGATCGCAGATCACCCCGCTACCCCCGCACCCTCTGGCGCGTGGCGCGGCCCTGCGCGGTGGCCGCCCCGGGCGGCGTTGGAACTCCGCCCAGCGCCGATGGTAAACTCCCATCGCCATCGTCATGTTGCATGCTTGGGTCATCCTGGCAACCAGCCAAACCCCCTGGGCGGCACTGACTATCAACGTGCTGCTGCTGGTGGTCCTGCTCGCGCTGTCGGCCAGTTTCTCCGGCAGCGAGGCCGTGCTCTTCTCGCTGACTCCGGTGCAGCTCGAGCGCGCCGCCGCCAGCCGCAATCCCTTCCGACGCCTGGTCGCGCAACTCATGCGGCAGCCCAAGCGGCCGCTGATGATCCTGCTGGTCGCGAATACGGCGGTCAACGTGCTGATCTTCGCGGTGTCCTATGTCTTGTCGCAGCGGCTGGCGCACCAGGTGGGGGCCTGGGTCACGCCGTTGTTCGGCGTGTTGACCGTCTTGCTGGTGGTTGTAGCCGGGGAGGTCGTCCCTAAGGTGGTCGGAGTGACGCTGGCGGACCGCCTGTGCCCGCTGTCGGCGGCCATCGTGCGGGGGGCCGGGTTGGTTGCCTGGCCGATCGGACGGCTGATCGACTGGGTATTGGTCGAACCCGCCAACCGCCTGATTTTCGGTCGTCCGGCCAGGCAGCGGGCGGCAGCGACCGAGCTGTCGCTGACCGAGCTGAAGGCGCTCTTGGAGATGAGTCGTCAACGCGGCACGCTCATGCCGTTGGAAGATGCTTTTTTGCACGCCGTGATCGACCTCGGACATACGCGTGTGCGCGATGTCATGGTCCCACGCGTCGCGATGACTGCTTATGACATTCGTCAGGGGGCGGCGGGTTTGCGCGAGCTGATGCGCCGCACGCGTCACAAGAAAGTCCCGGTCTATGAAGGTTCCCTGGACAACATCGTCGGGCTGGTGTACGCGAAAGTCCTGTTTCTCAACCCAGACAAGCCGCTGCGTACTCTCGTCCAGCCGGTGCGTTTCGTTCCCGAACTGATCACTTGCGAACAGCTTCTGGTGCATTTTCGTCAAACGCGCTCGCAACTGGCTATCGCGCTGGACGAATACGGTGGCGTAGCCGGTCTGGTAACGCTCGAAGACGTGTTGGAGCAGATCGTCGGCGAGCTGCATGACCCGGAGGAAACGCCCGAGGAGCCGGATATCCGCGCCTTGGCCGACGGAGAGTACGACATCAGCGGCCGGCTCAGCGTGCATTACTGGGTGGAGACTTTTGGCTTGCCGACGCGCGTCGAACGCGTCGCCACCGTGGGCGGCCTGGTCATGGCTCAGTTGGGAAGACCGGCACGCCTAGGCGACGTGGTGCGTTTCGGGAACGTCGAGCTGCGCGTCACCCGAATGCTCGGACGTCGTATCGAACGTCTGCGCCTGCGGCTGTTGCAGGCGGCCGAGGGTGGCGGAGGGGCCCCATGATCCTGGCGTTGCTGATCATCGGGCTGCTGCTGGCCCTCCTGTTGGGCGGGCTTTCCTCCGGGGCGGAGACCGGCTTGTACTGTCTCAACCGCGTGCGCCTGCGCGTCGCCGCCGCGCAAGGGGAGCCGGGTGCGGTCCGCCTGGAGAGCTTAATCGCGCGGCCGGAGGACCTGGTGATCGCATCGCTGTTGGGCACCAACGTAGCGGACTACCTGTCCACGGCCTGTCTGGCAGCGCTGCTCCTGCTGGCCGACGTTCCTCCGGGCTATACGGAGCTTTATGCCACCGCCATCGGTACGCCGCTGGTTCTGGTTTTCAGCGGGATCATTCCCAAGGACTGGTTCCGACGCGAAAGCAATCGTTTACTGACGCGCTTGTCACTGCCGCTGCTGGTCGGGCTGCGACTGGCGCGGGCCACTGGTCTGGTGTGGTTGCTGCGCGGCTTGACGCGCCTGCTGCTGCGGTCGATTGATCCGCGCCATGGGCGTCCTGCCGAGGAGCTGCTGCCACGCGCTCGCACATTGCACCTGTTGCGCGAAGGGGCGGCGCGCGGCGGACTGACCCATGTGCAGCGCGATCTGATCGAGCGTGTGCTGAACCTCTCGACGGTGCGGGTGGTCGACGTCATGATCCCGCGCAACCGGGCCGCCACCGTGCCGCACGACATCAAACGCGATGACTTCCTGCGTATCGCGCGCATGGCACATTTCTCGCGATTGCCGGTATATCGTGACGATCCACGTCGCATCATCGGCATCGTCAACGTCTATGACGTGCTGACCGATCAGCAACCGCAGCCGGTGGCGGCCTACCTGCGCGCACCGCTGACGCTGGCCGAGCATGACACGGTCACCGTGGCCCTGCTAAAACTTCAGCGGGCCCGCCAGACCATGGCCATCGTGCAGGATCGGGCCGGCCACTGCACCGGCATCCTCACTTTGAAAGACCTGGTCGAGGAAATCGTCGGCGACCTCGAGGCCTGGTAAGCGTCGCGCGTCCGGAGACCCTGTTCGTCTATAGAGCCTCGGCTTTCTCCGGCAGGACTTCGATGCGCAGGCGGCGGATGCGCCGTGGTTCGGCGTCGATTACCCGCACGCGGATGTTCCCGTGCTGGAATTCTTCGCCGGCCACCGGAATCTTGCCCAGCGTCGCGAAGACAAACCCGCCGATAGTCTCGTAATCCTCCTCCTCGGGCAGCTCGATCTCCAGTTCTTCGTTGATCTCGCTGATGTGCACGCGCGCGTCGACTTCCAGCGTGCGCTCGTCCAGCCGATTCATAGCCGGCGGGGGCCGCTGGTCGTACTCGTCGTCGATTTCGCCGACCAGCTCTTCGAGAATGTCTTCGATCGTCGCCAGCCCGGCCGTGCCCCCATACTCATCCAGCACGATCGCTATTTGGACCTTGGTGCTGCGGAATTCGGCCAGGAGTTCAGCCAGTGTCTTGGTCTCGGGGACGTAGGGCACCGTACGCATCACCTTGCGCGCGTCGAACGGCTGGTCAGGATCCAGCCGCAGCAGATCCTTCGCGTACACCACGCCGATGATATGGTCGATCGTGCCTTCGTATACCGGGATGCGCGAATGCCCCTTTTCCAGGATCGCCCGGCGCACGTCATCGAAGCTGGCCTCGGCCGGGACGGCGTTGATGTCGGTCCGCGGCGTCATGATGGCGCTGACCGGAGTCTCGTCCAGCTCGAATACCGACTTGATCATCTCTTTCTGATCTTCATCCACCGCTCCGTGCGCTTCGCCCTCCGATACAGCGTCCAGGATCTCTTGCTCGACGCGCTCAGTCTCCTCCTGCTCGTCGTGATCAGACTTGCCCAGCAGCCGACGGACGACGAACTCCACGCCGCTGACAAACCGCCCCACCGGCCAGAGTGCGCCGCGCAGCAGCCACAGCACCCGCAGACTGCGCGCCAGCACCGCTTCGCCGGCATGGGTTGCCAAGGCGTGCGGCAACGCCACTACGAAGGTTGCCAGCAGCAACACGGTCAGTGCCAAGGCACGCGCGACCGCCCCAAGCTCGAAGGCCGGTCCCTGGTCACCCCCCAAGGCATGCCACACGCACGTCAGTACCGCCAGATTCAACGTTAGCCGGACCAGCCCGGCCAAGGCCGGCAACTCCAGCTCGTGGCGGTCCAGCCATTCGAGCCAGCGCTGGCGTACGTTGTTCCCCAGCCGCTCGCCTAGCGCCAGACGGGAGTAGGTCCGTAACGCGTAGGCCAAGATAGAGATGTACGAACTCAGCGCCAGCAGGACCAGCCCAACGGCAATCGTCAATGCGTTGTCTCGCAACCTGTCCGTCGCTAGCCGGCGACTATCCGGCGTCCGTCGGCCGGCGCATGCTAACGCCTGGACCGGTCCTTCGGCAATGGGCCGGCCCGGCGTCGTCGACCGTTCAACCAGGGGGCACCCAGTGCAACAGCATGTCTTTCAAGACCTTAGGGTCGTCAGCTTCGTTTGACAGCAGCAGAGCTAGTTGCCGCGATGTGAACGCCGCTGGCAGCTCCAACGCTGCCTCGCTACGACCCACGCCGTCCAGCATGCGCCGACACAGCTCTTCCAATCCAACTCGTTGCAGCGCAGAGACTTGCACCGCCGTCCCCCGCCACTCGACCGGCAACAACTTCAAGATCTCCACCGGCGAACCGCCCAAGTCACACTTGTTCAGGGCCACGGCGGCGACGCGCTGTTCGCGATGGTGCCGCACAAACTCGCAAACGCTCTTGGCGGCTCCGGTCAGATCCAAAACGGCAACGATCGCGTCGGCTTCCCGCATCAAACGGCACGTTTGTTCCATGCCGGCGGCTTCCAGCGCATCGTCAGCCTGACGCAGCCCTGCCGTATCCAGCCACGTCACCGGGAATCCCTGCACCTCGCCTGGAACCTCCACCCAGTCACGGGTCGTGCCGGGGACCGGTGACACGATGCAGACCGGGCGGTCGGCCAGGGCATTGACCAGCGTGCTCTTGCCAACGTTCGGCGGCCCGACGAAAGCGACGCGCAGCGGTCGCGAGAACCACTCTGCCACGCTTGCTCGGGCAGCTATTTCGCGACATACCTGCCGCACCTGCTCACCCGCCGGGAAACACTGGAGTTCCTGTATCGCCAGGCGTAAGCGCTCCACTTGTTCCAGCAGCCAGCGCGCGCCGCGCAGGGTTAGCATCCGTGGCAGCAGCGCGTACGCTTCCGCCGCCAACACATCGTGGTCCGGCCACAGCAGCGTTTGCCAATCGCCGCCTGCGGGTAGCTCGTGTATGCCATGCTGCTCCAGAAGCGTCCGGCAGCGAGCGACAATAACCGGATTGCCATGCAGGTGCAGACGCAGGTGCCAATCCGGGGGCGGGTGATGTGTGGTGAGCAAGATGTCGTCGATCGGTTCGCCGTCCTCGTCAAGCAGTTCCGCCCGCAGTACTTGACCGGCGACCCACTTGCCCTCGGTGCTCTCTCGGCACTCGCCGCGTGCTGACTTGCGCACACGCAAATGTCGCTTGAGGATGCTGCCTATCACCGGCCCATAGAGGTCGATGACGGCGATTGCCGCCGGCCCCGGGCCGGTCAGAAGTGCATAGCCCTCGTGCATGCGGCCAGACCGGCTCACGTTTGACGGGCGGCGGCCCGGTACGTCAGAGCGATGCCCATCAGGCACAGATCGGGCACGACGGCATCGACATACTCGGCAAGTTCGGCGACCAGCGGCGCGTTACCGCCAGTGATCACCAGCGTCGGCCACTCGCGCAGCTCGGTGGCGTAGCGCTCCACGATCTCGCGCAGGGCTCCCACCAAGCCGTAAACCACGCCGTTTACGATCGCGTCGTGAGTGTTCTTACCGAAAACCGACGTCGGCAGCCGCGGGTTGACACGTGGCAACTGGGCGGTGCCGCTGTGCAAAGCATCGCAACACAACTGAAACCCCGGCAGAATCGCGCCACCCAGGAAATGACCCTCGTGCGACACGCAGTCGATGGTGATGGCGGTGCCGAAGGAAGCCACGGCACAGGCTCGGTGCACCCGCTCGTAAGCTGCCGCCGCCGAACAGACGCGGTCCACCCCGACTTCGCGCCCGTTCTCGATGTCCACCGGGATAGGCAGCGGAAGGTCATCGCGAACGCGGAACACCGGTAATCCGCTGATTTTCTCAGCCAGGGCCTGCACTCGTACCGTGGTGGTCGGATCAACGCTGCCGATGACAACCGCGCGTCGTCGTCCGCTGACGGCGCGCCAAGCTTCTTCGATAGCAGCGGCGTATTGCTCGGGTTGGTCGGCCGGGCAGCGGCGCGCATCGTGCAGTCCGTCGCCGTCCCACACGCCCACGCCGATACGCGTGTTGCCGATGTCGACGGCCAGCAAGGCATCTACCGGCTCGACTAGCCGCATCTCAACCTGCTCCAGGCTTCGGAGACATCTCGAGCGACCGGCTCGGGGTGCAACTCCTCGCAACCTACACTATATCCGACTGTTGCGCACGTTAGCACGCCTGCCGGGCGCGTCAATCGGCTGCGGGTTCGGCATCGGGCGGTGGTCCGCTCGGGTCGCTTGCCGGTGTTCCCAGGTCCAGACGGGCCGGCGGCTGGGCCCGTTCCCTATCCCGAGCCTCCTCCACCGCGCGCCACAACTCCTCGACCAGCTCGCGCAGGCCGGCTCCGGCCACGGCTGAGATCCCCAACACCGGACGCTGGAGGGCGGCGCGCAGCTCGGCCAGTGCCGCATCCGCCCCGGTCACATCCAGCTTTGTTCCGACGACAATCTCCGAGCGCTCCGCCAGCGCTTGACTGTACTTCTCCAGTTCACGTCGGATGATGCGATAGGCTTGCGCCGGTGCCGGCGCGCCGCTCGGGGGACACAAGTCGATCAGGTGCGCGATCACGCGCGTCCGCTCAATGTGCCGCAGAAAAGCGTCGCCCAGACCGACGCCCTCGTGTGCTCCTTCGATCAGCCCCGGCAGATCGGCCAAGACCAGCCGCCGAAAGCCCGGCAATTCCAGGATTCCCAGATGCGGCTGGCGCGTGGTGAAGGGGTAGGGGGCGATCTTCGGCCGGGCGGCCGTCAAGCGCGCCAACAACGTGCTCTTGCCGGCGTTGGGCAGGCCGACCAGTCCGACGTCCGCAATGAGCTTCAGTTCCAGCCGCAGCGTGCGTTCCTGCCCTGGCAGACCGCGCTCGGCGCGGCGTGGTGTCTGGTCGGTGGGTGTGGCGAAGGCGGCGTTGCCGCGTCCCGGGCGTCCGCCACGGGCCACGCAGACGCGCTGCCCGTCTTCCACCAGGTCCTTCAGCAGACGGCCGGTTTGGTCGTCATATACCAACGTTCCGGTCGGCACAGTGACGAACAGGTCGCGTCCGTCGCGACCGGTGCGGTTGTTGCCCGAACCGGGCCGCCCGGCTTCCGCGTGGTAGTGGTGGCGACCGGCCAGATCGAGCAGGGTATCGACGCCGGCCTTGGCGACCAGGTACACCGATCCGCCGCGGCCGCCATTCCCCCCGTCCGGTCCGCCCTTAGGCACGTACTTCTCCCGTCGAAAGCTTATGCAGCCGTCGCCGCCCTTGCCGCCGCGAACGTGGATGCGCACCTCATCGACAAACAATCGCAGTGTGCCGCTGGCACGTGCCATATGTCCGAATGCAACTGGCCCGCCCCGGTCTGTCAAGCCGGGCAGAAGCGTTTTCGGCGACCGGCGCCGGTTGATGGACGTCGCCTGGTTGATTGCCGGGCGGCTTTGCGTTGCAATGCAAGCCCGGAAGCACAGTGGCCGGCGCCGCTCTGGTGGTCGGTCGGCCTGGGAACCGTGAATATGCCGCGACGCATTCTCATAGTGGACGACGAACCGCTGAAGCGCATCACCTTGCAGATCGAGCTGAGCGAGCACGGCTACGAGGTGTACGAGGCAGCCGACGTGGCAGCGGCCCGGCGGATCTTCGACGCGCGCCCGATCGACGTGGTGGTCACCGATGTGCGCATGCCAAGTGCCAGCGGACTGGATCTGCTGAGCTATGTCAAACAGACTCGTCCGCAAGCCGACGTGATTCTGATGACTGCCTATGCTACCATCGACACAGCGGTGTTGGCCATCAAGCGTGGGGCCTACGATTACATCACCAAGCCGTTCACCACCGCCGAGCTGTTGGAAAGATTGGAGCGCCTCTTCGCCAGCCGGCAACCGGCCGCCGACCAGGCCGTTCCGGACGAAACCCTGGGCGATGGTGTAGAGAAACTGGGTCGCCTGGTAGCTCGCAGCGTCAGTATGAAACGGCTGTTCGAGCAGGTGCGCGGCGTGGCGCCGACGGACCGCACGATACTGTTGTGCGGGGAGAGCGGCACGGGCAAGGAGTTATTGGCCGAGGCGATTCATGAGTACAGCCCGCGTGCGGCCAAGCCGCTGGTGCGCTTCAGTTGCGCCGCCCTGCAACCGTCGGTGCTGGAGAGTGAGCTGTTCGGCCACGAGAAGGGCGCCTTCACCGGGGCGATCCGTCAGAAAGCCGGGCGCTTCGAGCTGGCCCACGGCGGCACGATTCTGCTGGACGAGGTGGACGATATTCCTACCGAATTGCAGGTCAAACTCCTGCGGGTCGTCGAGCAGCAGGTATTCGAGCGCGTCGGCGGCGAAGAGCCGGTGCGCGTGGATGTGCGGTTGATCTGCGCCACCAAGTGCGACCTGCTGAAGCTGGTGAAGGAAGGGCGCTTCCGCGAAGACCTGTACTACCGCTTGAATGTCATCAACCTGACCATACCGCCGCTGCGCGAACGACCGGACGACATCCCCGTCCTGGCGCGACATTTCGTCCGCAAACACGCCGGACTGGTGGGCGATCGGCCGGTGCAGATCTCGCCGCATGCCATCGACGAGCTGCTGCGGCACTCCTGGCCCGGCAACGTCCGCGAGCTGGAACACGTCATTGAGCGGGCTTTGGCCTTCTGTCGCGAGCGCGAAAGCGGTCCGGTTCTGGAAATCCGTCCGGAACACATTCTGCCGCTCGGCCCGGCCAGCAGCGAGGTCAGTACCCTGCCCGCGCTCGAGCTGGGCGAAAATGGTCGCCTCAGCCTCACCGAGACGATCGCCGACATAGAGCGCCGCATGATCCTGCTGGCCTTGCGGCAGTGCGGCAACAATCAGGCGCGGGCGGCGCAGCGCCTCGGCATCCCGCGCACTACTCTGCGCGACAAGATGGCCAAGTACAACATTCCGGTCTGAGCAGCCCGGGTTCCGAATCGCCCGGGCGACCCGTTGCACAGCGTGTCGGTTCAGCCGAACGCGCGTACGACCACCGCATCGCCGCTGGCGACCCACTTGCCGGTCGCCATCTGCTCCGTCTTCAGGTTGATAATGGCGTTGGCGCCCTTTTGGGCCGCCAGTGCCTTCAGCAGTTCGACCGCCTGAAGCGAGGACGGCCGCGGCTCGCTGAAAACGGTCTCGACTTGACGCACGATGGCGTAGCCGACGATGCGCGTCGTCGAACTGGTGGCCAGTACTTGCCGCGCCAGCCGTTCGATCTCCGCCTGCTGTAGTCGCAGGCTTTCAAAGGTGCGTTGCAGTTCGGCCCGGCGGCGCGCGACCGCCGTCCGGGCACGCCAACGTCCCAGCACGCGCAGCAGGACGACCAGCCCGATGAGCGCCGCGGCGGCCAGGCCCAGCTTGCGCACCAGAGGGTCATGCAGGACCTGCGGGTCGATCGGGAGGGTGGTGGGCCAAGTGGTTACCTGAGCCAGCAGGATCATGCCGAACACACTCGCGCATCGTCGACGGCTGCTAGGCGGTCGCAGGCAGCGCGCGGCCTCCTTTGGCGAAGCGCGCGATTGTCAGCGCGACGATACCCAGGGTCGCGATCAGCACCACGATTGCGGTTATAGCCAGCGGGGCCGAAGCCGGCCACCCGACCAGGTACTGCGTGCGCAGCAGGTACACCAGCGAGTAGACCGACGTGGCCAACATGAAGGCCGCCGGCAGCAGCGTGTACCACACGGGGCGCTGTCGCGCCAGCAGCCAGCAGGTGGCCACGAGCAAGGCCAGAGCTGCCAACAACTGATTGGCCGAGCCGAAGATCTTCCACACCACGTTGTACCCATTGCCCCAGCCCAACAACAGCATCAAGGCCACCGCGACGGCTGAGTTGACCCAGTAGTATCGCAAGGTCCGCAGGCCCAGCCGTCGCAGTCCGCTGGTGGTGATCGGCGGCCCGACCGGTTCGGCCTGCAAGTTCGGACGCTCGATCGTCAGTCCCGCGGCCCCGACCATCTCAGTGGCAGCGCGTGCATCGGTCGGTGCCGGGTCGGCACTGGCGGTCGCCGGCGTGGCAAAGACGTCATAGCGCCGGAACAGCGTCGCCCAGCCCTCCTCGATCATATAGCGCGTCAAACGGATGGCCGTATCCAGCGTCGTGACCAGGAAACCTTCCAGAAGCAGCATCGCCCCCAGTACGCCAAAGGCCACCGGGATCCCCAGTCCCATGTGACTGGTCTTGCCCACTCCCAAGGCGAAGGTCAGCACGGCGTTGCCTTTCCCGCCGGTCGGATAACAGTAATGCTGATAGTTGAACAGCGTCAGTCCGACGATCAGACAGCACACCACGCAGACCGCCAGGAAGCTCTCCAGCAGCATCGCATAGTATCCGACGCGGCGTGCGGCTGGTTCGGTGCGAAGCTGCTTGCAGGTCGTGCCGCCGGCGCACAGGCTGTGAAATCCGCTCACCGCCCCGCAGGCGATGGTGATGAACAGAATCGGCCAGCCGGGCCCGAGCCGCGGATCGGCGCTGGCGGCCAGCCAGTTGCTGACTGGTAGGCTGCCGGCAGCGGCGAAGGCTCCCCCGCCGCGAAACGCCGCCGCCACCAGCGCGACGACCAGAAACGCAATGCCCACGTACAGAATATGCACATTGATGAAATCGCGGCTCTGAAGGAACAACCACACCGGTACACCCGCCGCTATCAGCACATAGATGCTGATCATCAACTTCCAGGTTTGCGGCTGCACGGTCACGGGGCGATACAGTCCGATGACGATCGACAGCGCGCAGATGCCAACGGCCAAGAGCGAACAGAGCCACACCGGCACCTTACGTTTCAGATACAGATAGCCCAGCAACGGGCTGAACGCGGTGATCACGATCACCGAGGTCGAAGCGATGCCGCCCACCACGGCGACCGTATGCTGCACCTCCACTTTGGTCGCGCCGCCCGGCTCGGGCCTTGCCAGCACCTGATAGCTCACACCCCCGTCGCTGATCTTCCAGCGCCGCCCCGGCTCCAACACGCTGATCTGAGCCGCCTGATCCAGGGTCACCTCGCGCTTCTCGAATTGCGGCCGCAGAGTGGCCAATAGCGCGCCGGCATCTTCCGGCACGCTGGGCAACTCGGTGGTGAAGAAGGGCGCCGGCCGCGAGCGAAGCAATCTCTGCTCTTCGGTCATTCCCAGCATACGGACCGGCACTTGCGAAGTCAGGGCCGTGGCCGACAAATCCAGAAAGGCCGCACACACCAACACCAGCAGCGCTACCAGCATGACCAGCAACAGCCCAAAGACTGTCGGCCCCAGGTAGCGGCGCGCTACCACCGCCAGGTTCCTGCCACCTTCGCGCATGGTGATGTGCGTGGCGGCAAAGTCGTGCACCCCGCCGATGAAAATGCCGCCCAGCACGATCCACAGCAGAGCCGGCAGCCAGCCGTAATACAACGCCAGCACTGGACCGACGATCGGTCCGGCGCCGGCGATCGAGGCGAAATGATGAGCGAATACTACGGGGGTCGGCGTGGGTACGAAGTCGCGGCCATCGTTCACCAGCGCCGCTGGCGTCGGCCGATCGGCGCGCTCTCCCAAGACCTTGGCGATGAGCGGTGCATAGAAGCGTCCCCCCAGCAGCAGGACCATTCCTGCTGCTGCCAGTATGAGGAGAATGCTCACGTTCCGTCTCCAGACATGGGCCGGATCACTACGGCGTGCCACCGATAACTATATCGTCGGTCGGCGGTTGGTCGAGAGAGACGGACGCCCGACAACGTCGCTGGCAGGCGACAGCTTAATCCTCTTCCTTCACGCCTTTCTGCTTGCGCAGCCACTTGCGCAGCCCTTTGACCGTAGTCTCGGCCAGGTCGTGTACGCCGCCCTCGCGGAAAGCCTTGCTTTCGCATTTCACTATGGCATCGACTACCAGGCGCTGTCCGTCACGCAGACGCAGCCGCGTGAGCATTTGGGCTTGACTCATAATGCCCTTGCGCTGAAAGAAGATCACTTCGCTGTCGGCTACCAGACGCGGCTCCCCACCCGGGTATTCGCCGGCCAGTTCCTCGGGCAGCATGCGCGCCGTCTGGTCGTAGGTCTCCAGTAGCTCGGGGGGACACAGTCGGGGACTGAGCGAAGTGGTCACCGGCGTGAACTCGATGCTGCGGTACGGCTCCAACACGCCCGGCTCCACCTCGTTGTTGAGTACCACCTCGGCCTTGGCGCCGCGCACCTCGTAGAGAGCCTGCTTAGCCACCGTGCTGCAACCGGTGTGCCATCCGACGCATACCACGCAGAGCAAGGATCCGAATGCCCACCGCGCCATCCCTTGGCCTCCCATCGCTGCACGGGGACCTTACGCCGCGCTTGCCCACCCAGCCAAGCGCTAGCTGCCTGACAATCGATTCATGTCGGCTTCGGAAATCTCGAAATTGCTGTGTACTGCCTGGACGTCGTCATGATCCTCCAGGGCCTCGATAAGCTTGAGCATACGCTCAGCTTCTTCCCCGCTCAGGTTGACCTGCGTCGCGGCCACCATCGAGATCTCAGCACTTTCCGGCTTGATGCCGGCGGCATCCAGAGCTTGCCGCACCGTCTGGAACACCCCCGGATCGCAGGAAAGCTCATATGCCTCGCCCAAGGGGCGCACGTCTTCGGCGCCCGTCTCCAGGGCGATGTTCATCAATTGCTCCTCATCGGCCTGATCGGCGGCGATCAGGAACACCCCGCGCTTGGCGAACATGCGGGCGACGCAGTTTGCCGAACCGAGTTTGCCGCCGTGTTGCTCGAAAATCTTCTTTATTTCCGGCGCGGTGCGGTTGCGATTGTCAGTCAAAGCCCGGCACAGGATGGCAGCCCCACCCGGTCCGTAGCCCTCGAAGACCAGCTCTTCGTAGGCCGCTGCGCCCGCCTCGCCGGTGCCCTTCTTGATGGCTCGCTCGATGGTGTCCTTGGGCATGTTGGCATCGCGAGCGGCGTCGATGGCGTAGCGCAGCGCCAGGTTGCTGTCTGGATCGCCGCCTCCTTGGCGAGCCGCCACAATGATGGCCCGTGACAGTCGACTCCAGATGCGCCCGCGTCGCGCGTCCGCGGCCGACTTGGCCCGTTTGATCCGCGCCCAGTGTGAATGTCCGGCCATGCTGTCAAACCTGTTACCACGCCGCCGGCACCCGGCCCAGCGACCTGGACCGGCACGTCAGGTTGCCGCCGTCAGCGCAGCTCGCATTGTACGATTGTGCGGGCAGACTGAGAAGTTGGCCAGCTTGCGCAACTCACAGCCCGTCAACCGACTGATCCCCAGTTGACTAACCCGCTGCCGACAGCAATAGTGATAGCCACACGCCGACCGGCGTCGGCGCGACACAGCGAGACTCATCGGCAAAGGTGTACCACATGCGCAAGGCATTGAAGAGGTTGGCTCTTTTCTCTCTCAGCGGCGCGATCCTGCTGCAATCTCCCGGCTGCGTCGAAACGGCCCTGGGCATAAGCACGTTGGCCCAGGTCGTGACCGCCGGCGGGGTCATGTACCTGGTGGCGCGCGTTCTTGAGTAGTCGCCGCGCGGACGCCGACGCTGGTCACAGGCCGCATGGAGCGGCTTGCTATAGCAAAGAACGAACGCCCAACTCCCCGCGCGCCAGATGAGCAAGAGCATTATTGCTTGCCGCATAAGCAGTTACGCGCCATTTGAGGCGCTGGCCTACGAGCATTTGGCGTCGCTTGGTCTACGCTTCGTCGAAATTCACGTGCCGGCAGGCGACCAGGTGCACGCCACACGCGACGCCTTATCCGCCTACGGTCTGACGGCCAGCACCATGCAGGGGCAGCTCGATCTGGCGCGTCCTGACGCCGCGGCTCAAGTGGCTGCCCAGATGCCGGCGCTGGAAGCGCTCGGAACGAAAATCATGATGGTTTCGGTGAAAGCCGGGCAGACACCGCTGAATGTGGTCTACGACCGTCTGCGGTCGGCTGGAGATGAAGCCGCGCGCTGGGGGGTGACGATTGCCGTGGAGACCCACCCCGACCTGGCCACGAACGCGCAGACAGCCTTGGCGACCATGCGTGCCGTGAATCATCCAAGCGTGCGCATAAATTTCGATACGGCAAACATTTACTTTTACAACCGCGATGTGGACGGTCTGGCTGAGCTTCGTCAAGTAGCCGACTATGTGGCTTCTGTGCACCTCAAGGACACGGATGGAGGCTACCGCCACTGGCACTTTCCGGCCTTGGGGCGCGGCGTGGTGCGCTTCAGCGAGGTGTTTCGCATTCTGGACTCCGTTGGTTTCGCCGGCCCGTGCACCCTGGAGATCGAAGGCCTGGAGGGAGAAGCGCGGACGGAGCGTCTGGTGTGCGACCGCGTCGCCGAGTCGGTCGGGTACCTGCGTGGGCTGGGGCGCATTTGATCGTCACGCCGCCCGATGGCCTGGTAGTCAGCCTCAGTGGTCAACATCAGGGTAAGCGCTTATCGGACCCCAACCGGGACAGGGTTGTCGCGCGACGCTGGAGCACGGTTGCGCGCAGGATCCGCCGGCTACTTTATTTACTGATCAGCGGGTCGATAAGATTGCTATGAGCGCAACTGCGCCGGTATTCATTATGCCGTACCGCAACATGAGTCTGGAGGAGCTGGCCCGTCACATCGGCATGGATGCGCGCATCGTGCGCCGCTGGGCCGAAAAGGGCAAGCTGCCGGGACAACTGATCGGCGGCGAGTGGCGTTTCAATCGTGCGCAGTTACTGGACTGGCTTCAGCGCGAAATGCACGGCTTCGACGAGGTGCATATTCGTAACCTGGAGCGGGCCATGCGCGACCAAGGCAGCGATCGGATCATCGCCTCCTGCTTGCCGACCGAGGGCGTCGAGCTGCATCTGCCGGCCAAATCACGGGCCTCTGTGCTACGCGAGCTGGTGCGCGTCGCCGAACGAACCGGGCTGGTGTATGACGCGCGGGAGATCCTCGAATCGCTGGAGCAACGCGAATCGCTGGCGCCTACTGCTCTGCCGCGCGGCATTGCTTTCCCGCATCCGCGACGACCGCTGCCCTATGCCACCGCCGAGCCGCTGATTTGCTTGGGTCGGGTGCCGGGTGGCATACCGTTCAGCGCTCCTGACGGCCGACTAACCGACTTGTTCGTCCTGGTGTGTGCTAACGACGAGCGGCAGCACCTCTGCTTGCTGGCTCGCTTGGCGATGATGTTCAGTACCGATCTGCCGGACAAGCTGCGCGCCGCCGAGACGGCCGAAGAAGCCCTCCAACTGATGCTCGAAACCGAGGCGAGTTTTGTGGCGCAGGGCTAGCTGCGGGCGACGCGCGTGCGCCCCGGACGCCGTCGCCGCGCAAGTGGCCCCGGTCGCTCGCGACGTAGCAAGGCGGTCCCTGTATAGTCTTATCGCCAGGTGGCTATACTGCCGCGCACGACTCCGCGGCGTGGCCCGTCAGACCGGGCTGCGCGCGTTGCGGTACGAGCGAGAGCCCCGCAGTCCCGGTGCCACGAAGCGGCTCGTTCGCGTTTCTATTGCATACGCGCGCTGAAGCGCGCGTGCAGGGATCCTTATGATGGACCGACTATTCAGATTCGTCATCGCTGTCGCCGGGGGCGCCGGCGCGCTTGCCCAGATTCCTCCCGCCACACAGCCAGGAGCGTTTTCCACCACGCAGCCAAGCAGTGCGCCGGCCATCGCCGCCATCGTGGATGGCCATGCGATATTGGAAGCGGACGTGGAGGCGCTGGTGCAAGAACGCACCCCGCCAGACGTGCTCGACAGTCCGGGCGCGGCATCCTTGATGGAGCATTATCGCAAGAACGTGCGTGAGCTGCTGATCGATCGCTTTCTGCTGGATCGCGAGGCCCAACGCCGCGGTGTGCGGCTGACCGACGCCGATATGGCGCGGGATATGGAAGAAGAACTGCGCGCCTATCTTTCCGATAACGGCCTCACACGCGAGGAATTCGCGGAGCAGTTGCGCAGGGAGCGTGGTCAGACCATCGAGCAATTCCTGGCCCAACGCGTGGTCGATCCCGAGATTCGTCGGATTCGGCTGCATGCGCGCCTGATCCAGTCGCGGTTCCCGGAGGAAGTACGGGTGAGCGACGAAGAGATTCGGAGCTTCTATGAGAAGAACGCCGAGCGGCGCTACACCCGGCCGGATATGGTGCGCGCCAGCCAGATCCTCATTGCCACCAGCCAGATGGGCGACGACGAGAAAGCCGCGGCCCGTCGGCGGGCAGAACAGATCCGGACGGAACTACTCAACGGCGCCGACTTTACCACGCTGGCCCGGCAGCATTCGGATTGCCCCAGCAAGCACATGGACGGCGACCTGGGCTGGTTCCCGCGCAAAGGCACGCAAGTGGAAGCCATTGCCGAGGCCGCCTTCAACCTGCGCGTCGGTCAGATCAGCGATATCGTCGAATCACCCCTGGGCTACCACATCATCAAGCTCACCGGGCGTCAGGACGCTCGCCGCATCTCGCTGGATCAGGCCCGCTACGGTATCCAGCTCTTCCTGGAGGCCCAGAAGATCAATCGGCTGAAGAAACAACTGGCCGGCGAGTTGCGTGCCGCCGCTCGGATCGAGTATCCGCAGGGTGATCCGCCGGAGCAAATCCGTCGGTCGGCAACCCAGCCCAATTGAACACGCCGCAGCCGCCTTCCGCAGCGCGCCGATATTAGGATTATGCGTGCGACGACCGATCCATCTTTGCGCTCGTTCATCGACGTTCCCCCGCAGTCGCCCTTTCCGATCCAGAACCTGCCCTATGGCGTGTTTCGGCCCGAGCCGGCGGCGCCGCCGCGAGTCGGCGTGGCCATCGGCGAATGGGTGCTGGATTTGTCAGTGTTGGAAGAACGTGGGTTTTTCGGGGGGCCCGAGCTGGCCGGCAAAAGCGTTTTTCGGCAGCCGACGCTGAATGCCTTCGCGGCACTGGGTCCAGCCGCGTGGCATGAGGCGCGCGAACAGATCAGTCGGCTGCTGCGCCACGACGTGACGCTACTGCGCGACGACCTGGCATTACGCGACCAGGCCCTCGTGGCGCTCGACAGCGTCGAAATGTGCCTGCCGCTGGCGATCGCCGACTACACCACATTTGCGGCGGCGCCGGACTTGGCCACGGATCAAGGGGCTGGATCAGGGTCAGACGCCCAGCGGGACAAAGACCTGGCACATCCAAGCAAATCGCGTTCGCACAGCGTCGGGCGCGAAAGTGACGGCGCCGGCGTGCCGGTCAGTCCGGCCGCAAGGCGCGGGCTGGCGCACTATGCGCCGGTTGGACGTGCTGAGCGGGCTGGGTCGATCGTTGTCAGCGGTACTGCGATCTCGCGACCACTTGGGCTCATATTATCGGACGCCCAGTCATTGGCGTGCCAGCCCACCAGAGAGTTGGATTGCGAGCTGCACCTGGGGTTCTTCATCGGACGCGGAAACCAGCTCGGCCGACCGATTCCTATTTCGCGAGCTCCGAATCAGATTTTCGGGTACGTCCTGGTGGCGGCTTGGTGGGCACGCGACTTTCAGAGGTGCGAGACTGACGCGGGGATCGTGTTCGCCAGTCGTAACTTCGCAACGACGATTTCGCCATGGGTCGTCTCGCCGGCGGCATTGGAGCCCTTCTGCTGCGTCGGGCCGCCAGAGAGTCCCGACCCGCCATCGTACCTGCGCGGCAAAATGCCGCGCCATATCGATCTGCATTTCGAAATCGCGTTGCACGCCGCCGAAGCCGAGGCGCCTTGCGTGCTCAGCAGGCCGGATAGCCGAAATCTCTATTGGTCGCCGGTGCAGCTTATTGCCCAGCACACGATCAATGGGTGTGGTTTGCGGCCGGGCGACCTGATCGGGGTTGGGCCGCTGGACGGCCCGTCGCGCGACGCTGCCGCCAGCCTGTGCAGCCTGACCCGCCGCGGACGGGAGCCGGTCCGCTTGTCGGACGGTCGCGTGCGGACCTTCCTTGAGGATGGTGATACGGTGATCTTGACCGGTTGGTGCGAGGGCGGCGAATATCGCATCGGCTTTGGCGACTGTCGCGGGACCGTCGCGCCCGCTCCGCTGATTTGATCGGCGCTCAGCACGGGTGCGGTCGCCCTGCAATCGGCAAGTTCGAGTCCCAGCCTGTTGTGGCCGCCTCAGAGTAGCGCGGTCAGGGGGCACACAACTAGCGACAACTGCGGACTGGGCCGGCGCTGCGCGGCACGTCATAATCGTCTACGCCGATCTGCGTCGGAGCTATGCCGTGACCGAGGCGGTGCTGTTGGAGGGTGTCACCAAGCGATTCGGCCGCTTCACGGCGGTGGAAGATTTCAGCATGCGCTTGCCAGCCGGGCAGGTGCTTGGTTTTCTCGGCCCCAACGGTGCCGGCAAGACGACCACCCTGCGAATGGTGATGAGCATCATCTACCCGGATGCCGGTCGACTGAGCGTGTTGGGGCATTCAAAGACTCTGGAAGTCAAGGACCGCATTGGCTACCTGCCCGAGGAGCGTGGGTTGTACCGCAAGATGACGGTCCAAGAGACGCTGGAGTATTTCGGTCGGCTGAAGGGCTTGAGCGGGCGGCGCTTGCAGGAGCGGGTGGCGACGGTGCTGGAGCGCATCGGGCTGAGCCAGTGGCGTGGCAAGCGTGTCGAGGCCCTCTCGAAAGGCATGTCGCAGAAGCTGCAATTCGTCACGGCCATTTTGCATGAGCCGGAGCTGCTGATTCTGGACGAGCCGTTTTCCGGTCTCGACCCGCTGAACGTGGACCTGCTGGAACGTCTGATCGCCGAGCGCCGCCAAGCCGGGGCTGCTGTGATCTTCTCCACGCATCAGTTGAACCAGGCCGAACGGCTTTGCGATCGCATCGTGCTCATAAATCGCGGTCGGAAGATCATCGACGGCACGGTGGCCGAGGTGCGGGCCGGGTTCTCCACACGCATCGTGGTGTTGGATGCGGTCGGCGATTTGAGCGCGTTGGCCCGGCATCCCGGAGTGGTCGAGGCGCGCGTCACCGCCGGGCACGCCCGTCTGGAACTGGCCGATGGTACCGACCCGCAAGAGGTACTGCGACAAGCCGTGCAAGTGGCCCGCGTAACACGCTTCGAAGTCCAGAGGCCCGACTTGCAGGAGATCTTTGTCAGACTCGTCGGTCGCGACCACGCGCCGACTGACCACTCGCCGGGAGCGCGATCATGAACAAAGTGCTGACGGTCGCCCGGCGCGAATTCATCGCTACCGTACGCACCAAGGCCTTCTTGCTCACTGTGGTGCTGATGCCCGCCGTTATCGTCGCCGCCATCTATGGCGGACAGGCCGTCGAGCGGGCGGCCCGGGAAGAAACGAAGGCGCTGCGCAGAATTGCGGTTTGGGATCGGGCCGGTCAGGTCTATGAGCAGCTTCAGGCGCAGGTCGCGGCCCACAACCGCCAACGCCCCAACCAGCCGTTCGAACTCGAATCGGTCTCTGGCGAGGACAGTGCTGCGGTGGAGGCCGAGCTGGCCCGCCGCGTACGCCTGGGGGACATTTACGGCTATGTCATAATCACGCCGCAGGCCGTGACGGGTGACAGCGGGGCCGTACTGGCCCGCCAAGACAACCAACTGGAGATTGGCAAACGGATCGAGTCCTGGATCCGTGAGGCGATCATCGACGCCCGTTTGCTGCGGGTTGGCATCGATCCCCAACAGATCGCCGCTTTGCGGCTGCAACCGGTTCCGGTGCTGGCGCGAGATGTGACTACCGGCACGACGCTCGGCGACGACAAGCAAGTCGCCCGGTTCCTGACGCCCTTCGCGTTCATGTTCCTGATGTTCATGGGCACCTTCGGTATCGCTCAGGGGCTTCTGACGACGCTGATCGAGGAGAAAGGCTCGCGGATCGCGGAGGTACTGCTATCGGCCGTCAGCCCGACGCAGCTTCTGGCCGGCAAGATCATCGGCATGGTCGGCGTGGGGTTCGTTCTGTTGGCGGCCTGGGGTGGGGTGGCGCTGCTGGTTGCCCAGAGGTACCACTTGGCGGAGGTGGTTACCGGCTATCGACTAACGCTGGCAGCGCTCTACTTCGTGCCGGGTTTTCTCCTGACGGCCTCCCTGATGGCGGCCATCGGCTCGGCTTGCAATGAACTGCGCGAAGCCCAGAGCATGGTCTTCCCGCTGTCGCTGATCAACGCCCTGCCGCTGATCTTCTGGTTGTATCTGGCCGAGCACCCCGATGCGCCGCTCAGCGTGGCCCTGAGCTATGTCCCGCCGATCATTCCTTTCGTGATGATCCTGCGCGTCTGTGCGGACCCAGCCACGCCGTGGTGGCAGGTGGTCAGCACGCTGGCGTGGCTATGGGTGTGCGTGTGGGCCACCATGTGGGCGGCTGGCAAGGTCTTCCGTGTCGGCGTGCTGATGTACGGGAAACCGCCCTCCCCGCTCGAACTGTTGCGCTGGGTGCGTTATAGCTGAAACCTGGGTTGCTGACCGGGGCAGGGCATCTGCCCAGAAAGCCACTGGCACCGGTGCTCCCGCGACCGGTATGGCGCGGAGCGCGCGGGTTCGACCGTCCGCTGAAAGACGCGCCTGGAGAAAACCACTCAGCTAGTAAAGAAGCGATTCTTTGGCGATCCGTTTGAGCGATTTGCGGGCTTTTCGGCGGCGGCGCTCCGACGGCTTCTCGTAGTAGCTATTGCGCTTGATATCCCGAGTCAGACCCTCTTTCTCACACAGCTTCTTGAACCGTCGGACCATCTGTTCGACCGACTCGTTGCCGCGCACCTTCACCCGAATCATGCACTTCGAACCTTTCCGCAGCCCATCGACTGCCCTCCAGACCGCCAATTAGTCACCAGAACCAGCTAGTTTATCATCCGCTGCCGGGCATGCAACCCCCGGCCTCCGCTAGCCATCGGCAGGCGACGTTTGCCCCAGCAGCCGCTCCAGCAGGCTTTCCACCTGCTTCTCTGTATCGGCCGACAAGCCAGACGCGGCCATCATTATGCGCCCGTCCGGCCCGATCAGGTAGAACGTCGGAATCCCCTGAACCCGGTAGCTCTTCGCCACCCGGTCGCCGCCCAGCAACAAGGGGTAGCTGAAGCCGGCCGCCCGCATGAAACCCGCCGGATCGGCGCGAACGTCCCGCTCGAAGCAGTTCACCCCGTAAATCGCCACCGCCTTGCCCTTGTACCGTTCGTGCAGACGTTGCAATATGGGCATGGCGATCCGGCAGGGGCCGCACCAGGTGGCCCAAAAGTCCAGCAGGACCACCTTCCCACGTAGTTCCCGCAGCGAAACCGACTGTCCGTCTGCCGTCCGCAACGTCCAATCCGGAGCTTCACTGCCGACCTCCAGGAGGTCGGCCCCCGTCGGATCGCGAAAGTCGCCCGGACGCGAGAGACTGAACAAGTCATCCGGCAGGCTGGGTTTCAGCTCCAACCGACGCAAGCGAGTGGTAATGGAGCTTTTCCCGCTGGGCGTGTCGACGATACGCTGCACACGCCGCGGCAAGTAGTCGCTGATGGCGAAGTGCCAGCGCACTTCGCCGCCGTCTTCGGCCAGGACGGCGTGAATCACATGACACTCGGCGTCCTCTACTACTTCAGTTCCAATGTACTCTAGCCGGGCGGCGCTGGTTTCGCGGGCCAGTGCTCGTGGCACGCCGAACTCGCGGATCCACAGCGGGCTGACGCTGTTGAGCAGCGGCTTGCCGATCGGCAGCGCTCGCCTGATAAAGACCTTTTGCCCGTGTTCGACCACAGCTACGAAGGTGCCGTCGCAGGCCAGCCCGAAGTTCACCGGCTCCGACTGGCCGGGCGGCACCACCCGGGCGTCGATGCGCAACTTGGGGATGTCGCTGCCTGCGGAAGCAACAATGGCCACCGTGCCTTCCATTCTCGGCAGGCGGCTGGCCAGTACTCCGTCCACCTCGCCGCGGGCCTCGTAACGGACGACGGTTGCCTCGGCGAGGGCTGCTTGCGCGCGCTCGACGATCTCGCGTGCCTGGGGTTGGGCCGCCGCAACCAATGTTGCCGACAATAGGACTATACCTGACGCCGGATACCGCATCCTTGAACCTCCGCCCCGGTACCGCTTGGGGCTTGGCCGACCGCCATCATCGTCGGCAGCCACGGGTTGTGCAAGCCCGCCGCGCGGCGTTGTCGCTGGCTGGTCGCGCGGACGTTCCGTTGGCATCTTGTGCGGGCGCCAACGGGGTCAAAACGATCGGGGTGTCGCCGCTGAGCCGTTCAGCGGCGCCACCCCGACGATTGCCGACCGGAACGGGTGAATATCGCCGAAGGGCGGATTTCAACCGCCCTTCTTCTCCTCCTCCTTCTCTTTGATCTCGCTCACGACGGCGTCAGTGGTGAGCAGCAGGCCGGCGATGGAGGCGGCGTTCTCCAGCGCGATACGCTCTACTTTCAGCGGCACGATGACGCCCATCTTGATCATGTCGCCGTACTCGTCAGTCAGGGCGTTATAGCCGAAGTTCGGATCCTTGGCTTCCATGACCTTCTGACAGACGATGGATCCGTCCAGCCCGGCATTCTCGGCGATCTGGCGGATGGGAGCGCGCAACGCACGGCGAACGATCTCGACGCCGGTCTTTTGATCGCCGCGGGCCTTCTTGTACACGGCATCGAGCGCTTCATCGCACCGCAGTACGGCCACGCCGCCGCCCGGCAGAATGCCCTCTTCGACCGCGGCCCGGCAAGCATGGAGAGCGTCTTCCACGCGGGCCTTCTTCTCTTTCATCTCCACTTCGGTAGCCGCCCCGACATTGATCTGCGCCACGCCGCCGGAGAGCTTGGCCAGACGCTCTTCGAGCTTCTCGCGGTCGTAATCGCTGGTAGTGGTCTCGATCTCGTTCTTGATGGCCTCGATACGGCCCTTGATCTTGGCCGGATCACCGGCGCCTTCGATGATCGTACAGGTCTCTTTATCGACGGTGACGCGTTTGGCACGCCCGAGATCGTCCAGACGCATCTTCTCGAGACTGATGCCCAGGTCTTCGAAGACCGCCGTTCCGCCGGTAAGGATGGCGATGTCTTCGAGCATCGCCTTGCGACGGTCGCCGAATCCGGGGGCCTTGACGGCGCAGCACTGGAGGATGCCGCGCAGTTTGTTGAGCACCAGAGTGGCCAGGGCTTCACCCTCGACATCCTCGGCGATGACCAAGAGCGGCTTGCCGGCCTTGGCGATCTGCTCCAGCAAGGGGAGCAGGTCCTTGACAGCGCTGATCTTCTTCTCGTGGACGAGGATGTAGGGGTTGTCGAGCACGACCTCCATAGAGTCGGGCTTGTTAACGAAATGCGGGGAGATGTAGCCCTTGTCGAACTGCATGCCCTCGACCAGGTCCACGGTCGTCTCGATGCCCTTGCCCTCTTCGACGGTGATGACGCCGTCCTTGCCAACCTTGTCCATCGCTTCGGCGATCTTGTCGCCAATTTCCTTATCCTGGTTGGCGGCGCAAGTGCCTACCTGGGCGATCTGCTCCTTGCCTTTGACGGGTACGGCCATCTTCTTGAGGGCCTCAATGACGGCGTCCACCGCCATGTCGATGCCGCGTTTCAGTTCCATGGCGTTGGCGCCGGCGGCTAGATTCTTGAGACCCTCGTCGTAAATAGCTTCGGCGTAGATAGTAGCAGTGGTAGTGCCGTCGCCGGCGTCCTTAGAAGTCTTGCTGGCGACTTCCTTCACCATTTGGGCTCCCATGTTCTCATAGGAGTCCTCCAGCTCAATCTCCTTGGCGACCGTGACGCCATCCTTTGTGACGGTCGGTGCACCGAAGCTCTTCTCCAGCACGACGTTACGACCACGCGGTCCGAGCGTGATCTTCACCGCCTTGGCCAGTTGGCGCACGCCGCGGCGGATGGCCTCGCGGGCTTCCATGTCGTATGCGATTTGCTTGGCTGCCATGTCGATTCCTCTTTATGAAAGGTGAGTATCAAATAGCGAGTCTGCGGCAAACGCCGCTGAGAAACTTGCCGAAGCCGCTCGCCATTTGGGTACCTCCGAGACTCGATGATCACTCAAGCACGGCCAGGATGTCGCTCTCGTCCATGATGAGCATTTCTTCCCCCTCGACCTTGACCTCCGTGCCGGCATAGCTGCTAAAGAGAACCTGATCGCCTTTCTTGACCTGCAACGGATGGCGCTTGCCGCTGTCGAGCAAGCGCCCGTCGCCCACGCTCAAGACGGTGCCGCGTTTGGGTTTCTCTTTGGCAGTGTCCGGCAGAACAATACCGCCGGCTGTCTTCTCATCCGCCTCCAGACGCTTGACCAGTACTTTGTCCCCCAGGGGACGAATCGGGACCTTGTTCATGGAAGCTCCTTAACTCACTCTGAGTCCGACACTTACGCCTGTAGTCGCCACTGGCCGGGGCCAGGCGGAAACAGACGACCCGCGCCAGCTCGTTCGGCGGGTGATTGCAAACGCTATGCCAGACACGCAAAGCGGCGCTGGCGCGACGGTCGAGACGATAAGTGCCTGCCTGAACGTGTCTTGCCGCTAGACACGTCCTGCCGCGCCACGGCCAGCCCGGGATCGTGTGTTTTGGCACGATTGTCGAGGGCGGCAAAAGTCTGTCAAACTGGCAGACTACTACTGGCGGGCGGGAGCGCTGGGGGGCTCAGTGGGCACCCAGGTCTTGGTTGAATGCGAACATGACGATCATGTTCTCGCGTTGCTCGTGCTGGGCCACCACGGCCATGAAGCGCTGTACGCGCGCACAGGCGTCGGCCACCAGGAGGCGATCTTCCGGGCGGGTAGCGGCCAAATCGTTGCGAATTCCGTCCGCCATGCGAACCAGTTGACCATGTTCGGCCAACAGCGCCTGCACCTGTCCCGCCAAGGTCGGTCGTTCCTTCAGGATGGTCTCCAGGTAACCGTCGCGCTCTTTCATCTCGATGCAGCGTTGGATATGAGCATGCAGGCGGTCGAAGGCCGCTCGCAGACCGTCCAGCCAGCTACCCAGGTTCACGGAGGGCATGGCGGCGATGTGCTCCTTGAGGACCTGGCTGAGCTGTAGCAAAGCCTGATGTTCGCGTTGCAGGCGTGCCGCCAGTTCTTCGTCCAGGTTTGCACTCATGTTCATCCTCCTGCACCGCTGCCGTGCACTCGGGTCTCGGCGGCGCCGGCCAGCCGGCCCGCTACGGTACGCCGCAACACTATAAGGCTGTCGGCGTCACTTTCCAGCCCTATGCCGGCGGCGTTCTGGCGGGCTTCCATAAATCCATGTTCCGCTGACGGGCACGGGAGCAGCCGCGCCGGTGACTTGTGGCAAGGTGATTGGCAGGCCATCCTGACAAAGGACCCCGAGAACGGCGATCGCTGCCGCCTCGCGGTAGGTGGCCGGCACGCCGTGGGCGTCGGTCAGGTCCAGTGGGCCGCCGGCGCGCCGACGCAGGGTCGCCAGCAGGGTCCGGTTGCGTGTGCCCCCGCCGGCCAGCAGGTAGCGGAGCGTGCCGTTAAGCCCGGCTTCGGCGGCGACTCTGTCGACGGTCTCGATGATCGTGTCGGCCAAGGCGGCGCAAGCGGAGCGGGCCAGGTCAGGCCCCGGCAGTTTGCCGACGTACCGTGCGACGCAGGCGAGCAGTTCATCGCCGGTGCCCAAGGAACGCCGGCTGGCAGCTTGGGCTCGCAGAGCGGCCAGGATTTCCGCATGTGCAGCGGCGTCGATGTTGCCAGCCGCAGCGGCTTTTCCGTCGGCGTCGAACGGCATTCCCAGGGTCCGCCGGGCGATTTCGTCGAGCAATTGGTTGCAGGCGCAGATGTCTCCAGCGCGGATGGCACTTACGCGTTGCGTGTGCGCCGCAGTTGCAGGCGTGGCCGCTGGAAGCAGGGTGAAATTGCAGTAGCCGCCAAGGTTGATCACGGCAGTGTGATGTTCACTTCGGCCAAACAGCACATAATCGGCCAAGGGCGTGATGGGCGCACCTTGGCCGCCAGCAGCCAGATCGGCTGCCCGCAAATCGCACACTACGGTTGCTCGCAGTGCGCTGGCGATCAGTGCGGGAGTGAGCAGTTGCCAGCTCACTGGCGGGCGGTGATAGATGGTCTGCCCATGAACGGCGATCAGGTCGAGTCGGCCGTCGCTTGGCAGGCCGCGCAAGACGCTTACGTGGGCGCGACTCAGCGCGGCCGACAACTCCGCAATGTGGCCGACCGGAACCGGCTCCTGTCTTGCCAGACGGCGCAACTGCTCGCCCAATTCGCCGAGTGGAGAAGTTGTGCAATGCAGCACGCGGGCGCGCAAACTCAAGCCGCGGCCGTCGATCTTCAGGAGGGCCACGTCCAGCGCGTCGATGCTGGTGCCGGTCATGCAGCCGACCACGCGTCGTGACAGCATGCGGCGATGTTCGGCTGCGGCGCGGCGGGCGTCAATCGCCGGCCGGACGGGCTTGTGCTATCATCGGGCTATGCGGCACGTCGTAATGATGAGGGCGCGCGGGGGCCTTGGATGTGCTGGCGGTGCAGGGCGGCACTGGCGGGTGTTGAACTGGGGCGTCCTGGCGACGCTGGCATTGGCTTTTGCGGCATCGGCGCAGGAGACACCGCAGTCGGAGTCCCAGCCCAGCGACCAGGGTCAGCCGGCCACACTGCCGGCGGAAATCCCGGAGCTGGCGACTGCCGGCCTGGCGCGCGAGCAACTACAGCAGCGGGTGGCTCAGGTCGAAGCGGCCACCGACCTCACTGAAGCGGCTAAAGCCGAACTGGTAACCCTGTACAAAGCAGCGCTCGAACAGATCAACCTGGCTGAGGGCTGGGCGGCCAAGACCGCTGAATATCGGCGTGGACGCGAGGAGGCGCCGCAGTTGCTGGAGGCGCTGCGGCAGAGCGTAGCGCAGGCAGCGAGCCGCCCCACCACCGCACCGGTGCCTCAGCTCGCGCCGGACGCGACCCTTGAACAGCTAAACCAGCGGCTGGCGGAGGCCGAGGCTGATCTGAAAGCCAAACAGGAAGTGGCGGCCCGGTTGGAGTTGGAGGCCAAGAACCGCGCAGATCGGTTGGTGGCCATACCGGATCTCCTGGCTGAGGCCAACACGCGTTTGCAGAAGATCGTCGTGGACGCCGGGAGGGCGCCACCGACCGGTGCCGGGCCGCAGGTGGCCGAGGCACGCCGTATTCTGCTGGCGGCGCAGAAACGGGCGGTGGAGGAGGAGATCACGGCCTATGAAGAGGAACTGCGCTTCTACAACGCGCGCAGTGACCTGCTGGCCGCCCGGCGCGACAAGGCGCGGCTCGATGTGAGCGAGGCCCAGGCATGGGTGGCGGCTTGGCAAGCCGTGGTCAGCGAGCGACGACAGGCGGAGGTCGAACGGCAACAGCGTCAGGCCGAAGAAGGACTGGCGGCCGCTCCGCCAGCGGTCCAGGAACTGGCCGAAGAGAACAAGCGGCTTGCCGAGGAGCGCGCTCGGCTGGCCCGGGACATCGATGCGGCGAAGTCGGCGGCCGCCGCGGTCAAGGAGCTGAGCGAGAAGCTGACCCGACAGTTCCGCTACCTCCAGGAAAACGCCGGTCGGGCCGGCGTAGCGGATCTGATCGGGGCCCTGATGCGCAAGCAGCGCGCCGAACTGTCGGGGTTGCGGCGCTACGAGCGGGAATACGTAGAACTCAAGCGGCGATTCGAGCAGGTACAGGGGCGGATCCCGCAGATCGAACAGCAACGGCTGACATTGGTGGATATCGATCGGGCGGTGGCCGCGGTGTTGCTGCGTTTGCGCGAGAGCGGCACAGCGCTACGTGGGCCACGACTGGAAGAGAGGATTCGCGAGCTTTATCTCACGCAGCGCGAGGCCCTGGAGAGCCTTCAGCGCGATTACGAGTCGTATTCGACGGATCTGATCCAGCTCCTCGCGGCTGAGGGCAGTCTACTGACACAAATCGCCGACTTCCGCGCCTACATTGAACGCCGGGTACTGTGGATCCGCAGCACCGGGCCGTTGTATGCCGTGCGTTGGCCAGCCGATTGGCCTGCACTGACTCAACAGGCCGCCGCCGTGCCCCAGGCCGTGTTGTACGACGCCGCCGCGCGGCCGCTGACCTACGTTGGGATGCTGATCGGGTTGAGCGTGCTGATGACGCTGCGGGGGCGTCTGCGGGCGACGCTGAGTGCGGTCGGGCGGAAAGTTGGCGGCATGCGGACCGATTCCTTCGGTCTGACGCTGCTGGCTGTTTCGTGCACGCTACTGCTGGCGGTCGTCTGGCCGGCGTTGCTGGCTTTTGCCGGCTGGCGACTGGGATCGGTGGCCGAGGTAGCCGGTGTTGGGGTCTACGAGCTGACCCAAGCCTTGTCGGCCGGTCTGTGGGTCGCAGCCCAGGTGCTGTTGATGCTGACATTGGCGCGCGAGGTCTGCCGGCCGGATGGGCTGGCGGTGGCCCATTTTCGATGGGATGCGGCAGCGGCGCGTTTGGTGCGTCGCAATCTGGTGTGGTTGACGGTGCTGATCCTGCCGGCGCGTTTCCTGGTCGCGGCGACCGAGACTCTGCCGGAAGATGCGTGGCGCGACTCGCTGGGACGCGCGGCGCTGATCGTGGGGCTGCTGGGCTGGGCCTTGTTCGCCCGGCAGGTCTTGCGGCCGGAGCGCGGTGTGCTCACGCCGTGGATGCGGCATCATCCGGACGGATGGGTGCAGCGGCTGCGTTACGTGTGGTACCCGGCGGCCGTGGGCTTTCCGCTGCTGCTGGCGGGGGCGAGCGCGGTTGGTTTTCACTATAGCGCGGTGCAAGTGACCGCGCGCCTGTTGCCCAGTTTGTGGGTGGTGCTGGGGGTGTTGGCAGGGCAGGCGCTGTTCCTCCGCGCCGTGTTGGTTGGTCAACGGCGCCTGGCCCTGGCTCAAGCGCGCCGCCGGCAGGCCGCGCTGGCCCAGGCGAAACCCGACGATGCCGACCCGGAGGTGCTGCCGGTTCAGGAAGAGACCGTCAGCGTCGTCGAAGTCGGCGCGCAGACGCGGCGTCTGCTGCGCACTGCGAGTGTTCTGGCGGTGCTGATCGGATTGTGGGTGACCTGGGCGGACTTGTTGCCGGCGTTGAGCTTCGTCGGCGATGTGCGTTTGTGGTCTTACCAGGTTGAGCAGGCCGCCAACGGCGCTGCCTCCGGTTGGCAGACCCGCTACATCACGCTGGGCGATGTAGTCGTGGCGCTGATCGTCCTCATCGTCACGTACGTGCTGGCGCGGAACATACCCGGCCTGCTGGAGATCACGGTCTTGCAGCAACTGCGGATGGACGCCGGCGGGCGCTTCGCGGTCAGCACCGTGGCGCGCTACCTGATCGTGATCGTCGGCGTCGTGACGGCCTTCCACGTCATCGGCGTCGGTTGGTCCAAGGTGCAGTGGCTGGTGGCTGCCATGTCGGTCGGGCTGGGCTTCGGATTGCAGGAGATCTTCGCCAATTTCGTCTCGGGTCTGATGATGTTGGTGGAGCGTCCCATCCGCATCGGCGACACGGTGACAGTGGGCAACATCAGCGGGACCGTGACGCGCATCCGCATCCGGGCCACCACCATTACGGACTGGGACCGCAAAGAGCTGATCATCCCCAACAAGGAGTTCATCACCGGGCAGGTGGTCAACTGGACTCTCTCGGACACGGTAGTGCGCATCGTCGTCCCGGTCGGCGTGGCCTACGGGTCGGACGTGGAGCGTGTCGAGCAACTACTGCTGCAAATCGCCCGCCAGGAACCGAACGTTGCCCGGGAACCCGAGCCGCGGGCCCTCTTCATGCGTTTCGGGGAAAGCACGCTGGACTTCGAGCTGCGCGTCTATGTGCCGAACGTCGACCTGTTGCTGTCCACGCGACATGCGCTGAACAAGGCTATCGAGCGCGAGTTTCGTCAGGCCGGGATCGAGATCGCCTTCCCGCAGCGCGACATACACATCCGCTCCGTTCACGGCGCATTACCGCTGTCAGCACGCTGCGTCTCCGATGCACCGGAGGCAGACGGCGCCAAATAGGGCTGCCCGCTGCGGTACAACTCCAGTCGCTGGCGAAGTTCAGCAAGCAGCTCCGGCGGCCCCTGCGCCTGCGCCCTTGCCAAAGCCTCCTCCACCACGCGCAGCGCATCAGCGAAGTGTCCGTTGGCAGCCAGGGCTGCGGCCAACGTGTCCAGCACGGCCGCGGATTGGCGGCCGGTGGCGGCGACGGCCTGTTCCGCCAAAGGCAAGGCCGCCGCACGCTCTGGCGGCGTGAGTCCCGGAGTGGTCGCCAGGCACCACGCCAGGTGATTGGCGATCTGCGGATGCTCGGGGGCCAGCTCGTGGGCCTGACGCAAAGCGCGAATGGCGCCGGCCGCGTCGCCCTGCGCGTGCAGTATCGCCCCGGCGTGAAAGTGCGCTTGTACAGAGCGGGGATCAAGAGCCAGGGCCGCTCGAAAGTGTGACAGAGCTTCGGCCAGTGCCCCGCGCTGATGCAACAGTAATCCCAGGTTCAGGTGGGCGTCGAGCTGGTCTGGCTCCAGGGTCAGGGCGCGTCGCAGATGCTGTTCGGCGGTCGCCAGGTCTCCGCGGCGAATCAAGGCCGCTGCCAAGTTGTTATGCAGCTCGGGTTCCAGCGGTGCCAGCTCGACGGCAGCGCGGAAGTGTGAAATGGCCTCGTCCAGGCGGTCTTGAAGCAAGAGGACCTGACCGAGCTGGTCGCGTGCGTAGGCCAGTTGTGGGGCGCTCTCTACGGCCTGCTTGGCCAGTTCCCAGGCCCGGCCCAAACGCCCAAGCTTCAGCGCCGCCCGGCTGGCTTCCAAGGCCGCCGCGCTGCTCCGCGAGTCTAACTGCAAGGCGTGCTCGTTGGCCTGCAAGGCCTCGGCCCAGCGACCGGCCTTGGCGTGCACCTCGGCGATCTGTTCCCAAACGCGTGTCCGCGCTGGAGTTAACGGGTCGAACCCCAGCGCCCGGTTCACGCTTCCCAGGCTCAGGCCGATGATTGCTGCGGCCAAGATCGCCCCGGTCATGCCCCGTTGCTGCCGCCATTTCGCCAGTTGACTGAGCGAGAACGCAGCGGCGACGACAATGACGGGCACGGCGGGAAAGCGGTAGCGCGGGGAATAGTAGAAGACGAGGACCACCAGCAGCGGAACGCCGAAAAGCAGTAGCTCGGGGAAAAAGTGCAGCGGCCGGCGCAGCCAGACGAAGAGCGCGACCAGCGCCACGGGGATCAGCCAGGCGGTGTGCACCGGCGTGAGCCACAACCTGCTCAAGAAGCCTTCGGCACGCTCGCCGGTAGCCTTGTAGATTTCGCTCCAGTTCCGACCGCTGAGGAACCAATAGGCCTTGCGGGCCACCAAAGTGGCGGCGGCGGCCGGCTGGGAGCGCCAGTATTCCAGGCCGCGCCGGAAGAAGTAACGCTCAGTCTGGCGCCAAGAGGGGTTGGGATTGCCGGTCTGCAAACGACAGAGACGGCGGGCGTCGCGGTTCTGAGCTTCGCGATTGAACGACACACCTGGTATGAGCGTGTAGACGCCCGTGGATTCGGGAGCGTTTCCGTGCGCGAAGGTCACGCCGGCTTGACCGCTGACCGGGATGAACTCGCCTGCTGCCAGGTAGTTGTGAATCGTCGCCGGCGCTATCACGGCGGCACCACCGGCCAGTAGCGCAAGCGCCTGCCCAACAGCACGGGAACCGCGTCCGCTTTGCCACCACCACCAGAGGGCGGCTAAGGGCAGGCACAGCAACGCCGGTGGACAAGACAACGTGAGCAGACCTGCCGTTGCTCCGGTCACTAACGCCCACTTCGCCGAGCGGCGTTGCTGGCCTGCCAACATCGCCAGCCAACTCAGACAGACCAGTGGCAACTGGATGGTGGCGGAAAGAATGCGCGTCGTGTAGAAGACCGGCTCCAGCATCAAAGCGAACAGCCCAGCGGACAGCAGCCCGACACCTGGTCCGAAGCGCCGCCGGGCTATGACGGCCAGCAGAGTCAAGGTGGTCAAATCCAGCGCAACTTGAAACACATAAACGGCGGCCAGCCCGCCGCCCAGGGCACGAATCACTCCCAAGACATAGGGGTAGAGCGGGCCGGAAAAGAATGGCTCGGACCCGCGCAGTTGTCCGGCGGCGATCCGGCCAGCCCAGTTCCAGTATGTGTCGCCATCCACCAGTGGGCAGCCCGACAAAGGGTTGTCGCGCAGGTGTTCGTGCACCACCAGGCCGCGCAGCGTGGCGGCGACGATCACGATGCCCGCCAGGCCCAACCAGTACCACCGCGCAGGCGGCGTCGCGGGTGCTGATCCCGTGCGTCGCGCTTCGTCGGGCAAAGCTCTCATCGAATCGCTGTTCATGAACGCAAACGTCCCAGCGCGGGTGCAAGTTGATCAACGTAATCTTTTTGGTCCGCCGGTGCGTCCATGTTCGGCGGTGATGATGGAGTGCATTCCGCCGCGCGGGGTCCAGCGGGTTTCGACCCGCATCCAGCGGGGCCGCAGTGTCCGGACGAGTTCATCGAGGATGCGGTTAGTGACGGCTTCGTAGAAGATACCCTGGTTGCGGAAAGCCTGAAGATAGAACTTCAAGCTCTTGAGTTCGACGCAGAGCTTGTCGGGGACATATTCGACGGTCACGGTGCCGAAATCCGGCTGGCCGGTGAGTGGACAGAGGCTGGTGAATTCGGGGGCCACGTGACGGATAACATAGTCGCGCCGGGGTGCTGGGTTGGGGAAGGTTTCCAGACCGTGCTTCGGGCGTGCCGTGACACCGGTTGTTGTAGAAAGACGAGTCTTGACGGGTGTAGTCGCTGCTCGTCTGACCCCCTTCGGCGGAATGGAGGGTGCCATACGTCTGCTGTCGTGGTCGCGCCGGGGCATGCGTTTGTGATACGGGCTGTCGCCGACGACCGCAAGTGGGCAATGATCCGGATAGCAGTCGGAGTGCGGCGGGAGGGGCGCCGGCTCAACAAGAACGGCTATGGGTGCATAGGTTCAGGCTGTCGTTCAGGTTAAACTAAAGTTGATGGACCGGCCGGGTGGCAGCTTGCTGGGACGTGTTGGGGAGCGTGTTCTCGGATACGTCGCCCTGGCGTTGCTTGTCTTGCTCGGGGTGGCGCTGTGGCGGATGGGACCCGAGGGACGCGCCGCTCTCTGGAGTGCCATCTGGCGCACCAGTGCATGGCTGATCGTGGTGGCGGTGCTACCTTGGGTGGCGCGGCTGTTTATCGGGCGCTTGCTGGAGATCGGCTCGAATTGGGTGGGCGTGGCGCTGGTCGGCAGTCTGACGATGGTCGATCTGGTAGTGGGACTGATTCTGTTGGGTGGGTTGCCGAGCGGCGGGTGGGCGTGGGTGGCCGGTCTGGTCGCGCTGGCTATTGCCGGTACCTACAATTACCTGGTGGCCGAGTATCTGGCGGAGCAGATCGGCGGTTGAGAGGGTGTCGGCGTATGACCACCAAGTATCAGCCGGGCGTCCGCGTAGGGGAGTATGTGCTGGAGGAATGCGTCGGCGCGGGCACTTTCGGCGAAGTCTGGCGTGCTCGGCACCACGTGTGGGCCGCGGAGCGGGTGGCCGTGAAGCTGCCCACCGAACCGCAGTACGTTCGTTATCTGCAACGTGAAGGTATCGTGGTGCACGGTTTGAACCACCCGTGCATTGTGCGCGTCATTGGCTTCGATCCCTACGCCGACATCCCGTATCTGGTCATGGAGCTGGTGGACGGTCCCTCGCTACGCGCGGTGATCGAGGAACACCCCAAAGGCCTGCCGTTGGAGGTGGTCCCGAAGGTCTTGTGCGGCATGCTGCACGCCATGGCAGAGGCCCACGAGCACAACATAATTCACCGCGACCTGAAACCTGGCAATGTGCTGCTGAATCTGCGCGGTCGGCATTTGTCCAAACTGGAGCAGTTCGACGTCAAGGTGACCGATTTCGGGCTGGGCGTGGGTGACGCTGAGACGTTTCGCAATATGGTATTGCAGTCCGGGTCGATCGAGCGCGATCGGGCCGGGGCGACGATCGCCGGGACTTTGGCTTACTTGGCGCCGGAAGTGCGCGACGGCCACCAGCCGCCCAGTCCGCGCAGCGACCTGTATTCCATCGGCGTGATCCTGTTCGAGATGTTGACGGGCGCGCGACCGGCGGGCGCTGAGCTGCCGAGCTCATTGCGTGCCGAGGTGCCGCCGGGGCTGGACGAATGCTACCGGCGTCTCTACGCCCTGTTTGAGAACCGCTACGAGAGTGCGACGGCGGCGCTGCGCGATCTGACGAAGCGCTTGCGGGACTGGCCGCCACGTGACTGGTGCGGCGCATCGTACGAGGGCGGTGATGACGACGAACCGGGCGACGATAAGGCGAATACCGGCTCTGCCAAGGGGGCCAAGGCGACGACGATCGAGCCTGGGCCGGTTCGCTGTCCGCACTGCCAGTCGGAGCCGTTGGGGCCGTACGACCAGTTTTGCATGTATTGCGGCAAGCAGCTCGTGGAGACAGTACTTCGCTGTCCGACGTGCGGCGGCTATCCGGGGCGCGATGACCGATTTTGCATTTTCTGCGGGACGGTGTTGCCGGCCCGCGAGGGCTGACGGGTGATAGTGCTGGCCGACGGCGGGATGGTGGTCATCTGGGTGGTGGGGATCCTGGTGCTGGGGCTGTTCGGTTTTCTGGCCGCGCTGCTCGGTGCGCTGGTCCGTCTGGCGAAGTTCTTCCTGCGGCCCTTCTGGCCGGAGGCGAACGCGTCGGTTGACGATCGGAGCGCCAGCGCCGCGGCACGGGTTTGCCCAAATCCGCGTTGTCGGCATGCGAATCCCTTTGCGGCTCGCTATTGTGTCCGCTGTGGACAGGCGCTGGCCCGGCAGTCTTGACGAATCGCTATGGATGCGGCCAGTCGTTATCGCCAGTTCGAGGAGCGTTTCCTGCGGCAGTTGCGGGCCCGGGCGCAGGCGCTGGTGGGGCGCGCCCTGCCGGCCGACCAGGTCGATTTCGAGTCCCTGCCGGATGGAATCGACGGCGTGCGGGCCACGCTGACACGCTTGCGGCGTTACGACCGCGAACTGCTGGAAAGTTTGCCGGGCACGCAGGCGTTGCAGATGCGGTTCCGACGCCGCCTGTTCGGTCCCTTCATGACCACCGTGGCCAAGCTGCGTGCCCAGGTGCTGGCGCCGGTGGAAGCGCTGGTGAGCGACCGTCCGGTCGCTCCGATCGGGCGGGCGGAGCTGTTGGACGCTTTGGCACGCTACGAGTTGTTGCCGCAACGTGAGCGGCCGACGGATGTGGTGTTCGCCAGTCCCACCGGGTTCACGGCCGAGGCGCGCGCCCTGGTTCACGCCGGTGGCCGCCCCAACCTGATACTGTTGGGCGCGCGGGATGACGGCGGCTGGGAGGTGGAGTTGCCGGCGGCGGTCGCTCAACACGCTTGGGCGCGACTGTTCGAGCTGGAATCGCAGGACGAGCGGTTGCGGCGACTGCTGTACCATCTGGATAAGGAAGCGTGGCGCCTTGAGTCGCGGGGCCTGGCGCTGCCGGAGTTGGCCGAGCGTCTCGCATTGCCGGTAGCGCAGGTCGAAGCGCTGGTGCGGCAGGCCTGTCGCCAGGATTCGCGCTTGATGACTGTCGTGCATGAGGGCACGATGCACGTCTGTCGCAGCCCGTTGGCGGAAGCGAGCAATACCATGAGTCTGGCAAGCCGGGTGCAAAGCTGGGTGCGCAAGCTTTTGCGGCGCAAGCCGACCGTTGCCGAACAGGTGCGCGCCTTGACGGCGCAGCGCGTGCGGCTGGAGCAGGAGCGGCACCAGGTGGATGAGCGTCTGGCGGTTCTGGAAGCCGAAGAGCGCGAACTGGTCGAGCGGGGGGCGGCGGCACGAACCGATGTCGAACGCAAGCAAATCGCGAGCAAACTGATGCGTACGCGGCGCGATCTGCGGCGACTGCGGGCGCACGCCAACATGTTCACGCAGCAGATCGACATCCTCGGCACGCATATCCACCATCTCACCCTGGCGGAACAGGGCAAGCGCGTGGAACTGCCCAAGGCGGAGGAACTGGCCCGTGAGGCCGCCGAAGCAGAACGCATGCTGTCCGATCTGGCCGCTAACGCCGATCTGGCGGCGGGCATCGAGGTCGGGGCGACCAGTCCATTGATGCAAGAAGAAGAGGCTGCCATTCTGGAGGAGTTCAAGCAGGCGGCACAACAGGCGGCCAGCACGGCCAGCGCCACACCGGCAGCGCCGGGTCTCCCGGCCGAACAGGGGCAGCGCCAGTCGGGCGCGTCGGCGCCGCTGCCAGCGGAGAAGAACCGGGCACGGCCGGAGACTGGCTGAGAATAGATGGGTATGTGGACGAGTTCGGCACCTGCCAGATGCGCTGGGCGGCTTGTCCGAAGATCCGCTGGCGGCGGCCGGTGCCGGTTGCGACTCGGCCGTACCAAATCTCCCAGCGCCCCGTCTGACGGGGAGGGCTTGTGACTGAGAGCAGGAGATGAGCTTTTTCGAATGGCTGACGACCAAACGCAGGACGCTGGGGACGATGAGCGTGGCCGAGCTGCGCGCTCAGGAAATGCTGCTGGAAAACGAGCGCAACCGCATGCAGGCCAAAGTGCGTCAGCTCGCCGCCCAGAAGCAGCAATTGATCGCGCAAGGCTCCCAGGAGAAAACGCCGGAGGTGCGGCGCGCCTTGGCCCAGCAGTACGACCTGTTGCACACTGAGCAGATGATGGTGGTCCGGCAACTGAATGTCCGCAGCAAGGAACTGTTGACCGTATCGCGGTTGCGGATGCTGCGCGAGAATCAGCCGACGGCACGGCTGGGAACCACAGGGCGGGTGGCCCTGCGGGAAGGCGACCTGGCGACCATCGCCCGATTGATCGAGAACGATCAGATCACGACCGAAGTGTACCAGGAGCGTCTGGACCGGATCCTGGAGTTGGCCCAAGAGGCGGACGCGGGCAGCGCGGGTCTCTCGCCGGCCGGCCAGGAGATATTGAAGGTTTGGAACGATCTGGATGCCGGGCTGATCAAGGACGCTGCCGCCGCGTTCGACGAGGCTGAGAAGCGGGTGCGCGAGCGGGCGAGCGAGTGACAAGGTGAAAATGAGGGTGTGAAGACGGAGAGCGCATGGGGGCGAAGGGATTCGAAGAGCTGCGGGTCTGGCGGATAGCCAGGGAACTGGCGCGCCACGTCCATGGTGCTGCGGCCGGCGCCGGCGCGGATGGTACCGCGGCAAGTGGTGTCGAGCCGGGAGGTGCCCAGGCAGGAGGTGCCAAGCAATGAGCCGAACTGGCAGCATTGCCCACGGCGACGGGAGCCGCCCGCGGGGCGGCGCCTGGATCACCCTGTCACTTTATCACCCTATCATGGCCCCCACGGCTTGGAGCTGACCCATGGGCTTGTTCAAGTCGAAAGAGGAACGCCGTCTGGAACGCGACATCAAGATTCGTCAGGGCATTCGGCGGATCGAGAAGGCCATCGCCGAGCAGGCCCGTTTCGCGGACGAGTTCGTCAAGAACGCCCGTCACGCCAAGCAGATCGGCGACATGGCGAGCTATCAGTTCATCCGCAACTCGCTGAAGAAGACTGCCACCATCCGCAAGTTGCTGGAGCGGCAACTCCTGGCGGTCAGGAACGCCCTGCTGATCAAGCGCCAGGCCGAGGCGACGGCTGACTTCGCGGCCGCGATGAAGATGATGGCCGTCGAGGTCAGCCGGCTGTACGGCGACACCGACCTGCTCAAGACGCAGATGGATTGGGAGAAGGCGATGGCCCAGTCGCAGACCATGGAAGAACGCATGGCCATGTTCCTGGAGGGAATTGAGCAGACCGCCGCCGCCGACGTATCTCAGACCGCGACCGAGGCCATCAGCGACGAGGAGATCGACCGGATGATCGCGGCGGAAGAAGAGGTCGAGAAAGCGCGCGAACAACAGCAGATGAGTACCCTGCGCGCCGAGCTGGAACAGCTCAAGACCCAGGGGCAGAAAGAGTCCAAGTAGCAAATATGGCGCTGTGCCAACCTTGCGCCGCGGCTGGCCGGTAGCGGGAAGGTACTACACAGGCTCGGGGCGGCTCCATCAGACGAGCTTGGTAATTCCTGGCACGGGCACCGGATCGATCGGCAGATCGCCGAACTCGTAAGCCGGCGGTGTCAGATCGAGCTGGGAAGCATTCAGCACCCAGTCCCAGGAGATCTCCCGCCCCGTGTAGGCCGACATGCGCCCCATGATAGCCGTCAGTGTGCTCTCAGCCACCTGACGACCCTCGTTGATCGGGCGGCCGCGGCGAATGCTGGCGATCAAGTCAGCATGCTCCTGCACATACGGATTGACGGGGGTCCCGCGGGACTTGTATTTCCATGGCAAAATGCGACCGTGGGTCTCCCCGTTCGGATTGGCCCAGCCCCAGGTGCCGATGACCCGTTCGCCGATGCGCGTCGAAGCGCCTTCCACCTGCCGGCACATGCTCAGCACACGCACGCCCCTGGGGTACTCGTACTCGACCGAGAAGTGATCGTAGACGTTGCCATATTGCGGGTCGGTCCGCGATTGGCGTCCGCCCATGCCGACGGCCTTGAGCGGCGGTGAACGCAGCACCCAGTTGATCACGTCCAGGTTGTGCACGTGCTGTTCGACGATGTGGTCGCCGGAGAGCCAGGTGTAGTACAGCCAATTGCGGCACTGGCATTCCATTTCCGACCATTCCGGTTGCCGCTCCTTGATCCACAGTCCGCCCTGGTTCCAATAGCACTGCGCGGCCACGATCTCGCCGATGGCGCCGTCGTGAATGCGTTTGACGGTCTCGATGTAGCGCGGATCGTGGCGGCGTTGGGTGCCGGCGACGATCGACAAGCCCTTGCGGGCGGCTTGCTGGGATGACGCGATCACCGAGCGCACCCCCGCTGGATCGACCGCTACGGGCTTTTCCATGAAGACGTGCTTACCGGCCTCGACGGCAGCCTGGAGATGCAGGGGGCGAAAATGCGGCGGCGTGGCGAGAATGACGATGTCGACATCGCAGGCCAGCACTCCCTTGTAAGCCTCGAAGCCGACGAAGCAGTGTTCGTCGAAAACCTGATAAGCCGGCCCCAGCTCGCACAGCTTCTGCTTGCAAGCCTCCAGTCGGTCTGGAAAGAGGTCGCCGAGGGCCACGATCTGGATGTTGGCGGCCGCGTTCACGCAATCTTGAGCGGCCCCCGTCCC
>Ga0129299_1000025_pt1 | contig 69127 bp, 62 predicted proteins | sample ConPoolayeCmetaG_FD_94477 | JGI IMG/M metagenome (GOLD analysis project Ga0129299, IMG submission 94477) | Hot spring microbial mat communities from California, USA to study Microbial Dark Matter (Phase II) - Cone Pool mat layer C metaG ...
GCCAACGGGCTGAAAGGGTGGATTCCGGCTGATGCCTTGATGGAGATCCGATTTTGACTTTTCTTAAACGCAAGAGGTTCTGGGCCGCCGTTTTGGCCATAGCACTTAGCATATTCATTTTCCGGGATTTCAATTTCGACAGGATCTGGCCGATTATAAAAGGCATCAATTTCTGGTACCTTATTCCGTTGAGCGTTTGTGAATTCGTGATCGCCTTCGTCCGTTCCCAGCGCTGGAAATTCATTATCGATGCCGGCAAAAAGGTCGATTCGCTGAGCATATTCTCCACTTTTTCTATCGGTATGATGATGAACCTTTTGATGCCGGCGCTCACCGGCCAGGTCGCCCGCATTTTTCTTTTGGCCCGTAAGGAGGAGATCAAGAAGACGACCGCTTTTACGTCGGTGGTGCTCGAAGTTTTATTCGATGCGCTGGTTCTGGTGGGATTGCTTTTCGTGGTATCGCTGTTTTATGTATTTCCGGAATCGATCCGGAGCTGGGAGATCATCGGCGGCATACTCGTTATTGCGCTGGCTGTCCTGCTCTGGCGGATGTCGCGTCATCACCACGAAGCCGAGCTTAAGGTGAAAAGGAGAATAGAATTGCCGGCCATATCGTTGGTCGAGCGATTAACGGATATCAAAAACAGCTTCATAGTCGGCCTCAAGATGCTGCGCAGCCGCAAACATCTCTATATGGTCTCTGGTTTGACCGTTCTGTCGTGGCTGCTGCAGGCGATCATGGTTTATCTGTTGATCGCCGCCTTTTCACTGAATATCACTTTCTGGGGCGCGGTGATAATAATGATAATAAACACGGTGCTGGTTACTATCGTCGTCACGCCGGTCAATATCGGGACTTTTCAGCTCGCCTGCGTATTCGCCCTTTCGCTTTTTCATATCGACAGACAAACTGCTCTGAGTTTTTCAATTATTCTGCATACCTTTAATTATCTTCCCCCGCTTCTCTTGGGATGGTATTTTTCGATCCGCGAGGGGTTGAGTTTCAAGAGGCTGATCCGCGAGAGAGATAAAGACGATAGCGATTATATTCGGAATGTCGCAGTTCCCAAACCTACTCAACCACGCTCTTCATGATCGCCATTTGAATCCCCTTTGACGCTTTGGGGGGCGTAATATCCCTGAAGCAAGCATTGAAACGCGGCCGACTTTTTTCGGTCGTTTTTTATCCGAGAACCATGCGGGGCGGAGGTTCGTTTACAATCAGGTGGAAAAGGTCTGGCATGATATGATATCGAAAGACGCGGGATGATTCGCTCGAAAATCGATTTCAAACACAATCTGAGCCGATTGGATCGTCGATGAAGCCGGTCGACGGGCGGATTAGAATCGGGACGTCGTCCTTTTCATCCCGGGATTGGATAGGACCCTTTTATCCGCAAGGAACCGAGGAAAAGGATTTTCTGGCGTTCTATTCGAACGTTTTCGATACCGTGGAAATCGATTCCACCTATTACGCAATTCCCTCGAAAAGCACCGTCCGCAAATGGGTCGATTCGACGCCGGACGACTTCATCATCAGCGTCAAATTTCCGCGCAGCGTCGTCCATGGCGGGAAAGGATCAAAACCGGAACGAGCCGAAGTTCTTATCGGCGATTCGGCGAAAAGCGACCGCGACCGATTCCTCGATTCGATGGAATCGCTCGGGCCTAAGCTCGGAATGATTTTGCTTCAGTTTCCATTTTTTTCGACCGAGATATTTCCGGCGTCGGAGATATTTTTCGATCGGCTGGAAAATTTCATGGAAAGTCTGCCTTCCCGATTCCGTTATGCGATTGAAATCAGGAATCGGCGATGGCTTGATTCGAAGTTCGTCGATCTGTGCAGAAAATTCGAAGCCGTTCCGGTCATGGTCGATCTGGCGTGGATGCCGCATGGGGATGAATTGCCGGAAATATTCCATCCGCCATTGGGGCAAAACGGCTATATAAGATTGCTCGGTGACAGGAAAAAGATCGAGTCGATCACTTCGAGTTGGGATAAAGAAGTGATCGACCAAAACGATAGGCTAAAGCGGTGGGCGATCCTGCTGGCGAAAATGGCCGGATGCGGGTTGTCCAATTTCGTTTACATAAACAACCATTATGCCGGCCACGCTCCGGCGACGGCAAAACGTTTGCAGCGGCTTTGTGACGATATCGCATCAGGCAAAAAAGTCGGCCGTTCGGCAGAATCAGCAGATTCTAGGTAGTTGGTCGCCGGTGATACGATCGATAATCCGTGATGTGCCCAGAGGTGTTTTCATCACCACTCGGATATTACTGTAGTCTTTTTTTGGCGTATCGGTTGCCTGCCCGATGATTGCGGCATTGGGCGCTGACTGTCTCAATAATCCGATGGCCGCGCCGGCCTGTTTTTCCGGGACGAAGCAGATGAATCGACCCTCATTGGCCACGTAAAGTGGATCCAACCCGAGTATCTCGCACGCTCCAGCCACTTGGTCGCTGACGGGGATAAGGCTTTCTTCGATTTCCAGCCGCAGGCCGGAGGTTTCCGCGATTTCTACCAAGGCGGTGGCCAGTCCTCCCCTGGTGAGATCCCTAAGGCAGTGAATCTCAATATTTTCCCTTAGCATGATTTCAACCTGATTCCAAAGCGGGGCACAGTCGCTTTCGATTGTCGTTTCAAACTCGAATCCCTCCCGACAGGCCATGACGGCTGTTCCGTGCCGGCCGATATCGCCGCTCAGGATAATCTTATCGCCTTTCATTATCGATTGTGGGGAGATTTTAAGGCCGTGCTCGATAATACCGATGCCGGTGGTCGTTACGAATAGGTCGTTGCCGCTTTTTCTTTCGATAACCTTCGTGTCCCCCGTAATCAGACGGATTCCCGATGATTTCGCCGCCTTGCCCATCGAATCGGCGACTTGGTGAACCGTTTTCAGCGGCAAACCTTCCTCGATAATAAAGGCGGCACTCAGGAAAAGCGGTCTGGCTCCGCACATCGCCAGATCGTTCAGCGTGCCATAGACCGCCAGCCGCCCGATATCGCCGCCCGGGAAAAACAGGGGAGTAACCACGAACGAATCGGTGGTCATCGCCAGACGGATCCGGCCGATATTTATTTCCGCGCCGTCATGGCGCTCGTCGAGAGCCGGGTCGCCGAACGCGGGCAAAAACAACTTTTCTATCAGATCGGCCGTAAGTTTTCCGCCGCCGCCGTGAGCCAGCAGGATGTTTTCATAGTTTGTCGGCGGCACCGGACAAGCCGGGGCGCTCATCGGGACTGCACGATTATCCGGCTGTTTTTTCATCCGCCTATCGGACCCTGTCTGGAAATCGAGTAATTATAGTAAGCGGCGCAGGCCCCCTCCGCCGACACCATGGGCGCTCCCAGCGGGTTTGCCGGCGAACAATCGACGGCAAAAGCGGGACACTCGGGCGGCTTGATAAGACCTCTTAACACCTTTCCGCTCAAACATCGTGGCGATTCCTCAACCTTGGCGACAACAGGCCCGAATACTCTGGCGGCATCGTAGGCGGCGTAATCGGGCTTGATCGATAATCCGCCGCCGGCGATTTCTCCGATTCCCCGCCATTTTCTCGAAGTCGTTTCGAATACCTCATCGATGAGTTTCCTGGCCATGCTGTTTCCGTTTTCGGAAACAACCCGGCTGTATTGATTTTCCACCGCCGCCGCGCCGCGTTCAAGCTGATTTATCGCCATGCAAATCCCCTGTAGAATATCCACCGGCTCGAAACCGGTAACCACTATCGGCACGTGAAAATTTTCGGCGATAGGGATGTACTCGCGGTAACCCATAACGGTGCAGACATGACCGGCGGCCAGAAACGCTTGCACCCTGTTTTCAGGCGAGGATAAAATCAGCTCTATCGCCGGCGGAACCCTCACATGCGCCGAAAGAACGAAATAATTATCAAAGCGGTTTTTCTTTGCTTTTTTCAATGCCAGAGCCGTGGTCGGGGCCGTCGTTTCAAATCCTATACCGAAAAAGACGATTCGCTTATCGGGGTTGTTTTCGGCGATTTTGAGCGATTCGAGCGGCGAATAAACCATCCGTATATCGTTTCCTCTCGCCCTTGCGTCAAGCAAATTGCCGTCTGATCCGGGAACCCGCATCATATCGCCGAACGTGCAGAGAATAACGTTGGGCTGGCCAGCGATGCCGATCGCCATGTCTATCAGTTCGATCGGGGTGACGCATACCGGACAGCCAGGGCCGTGCAGCAGGGTTATTTCATCCGGCAGCATTTGATCCAAGCCGTATTTCAGGATAGAATGGGTTTGCCCGCCGCAAATTTCCATAATGGTCCAAGGCTGCCTGATGGTCGCTTTTATCGCCTGCAGGTATTTGCCGGTCAAGTCGCTGTTGCGGAATTCATCCAGAAATTTCATCTTTGCTTAGACTTTCATCGTTTGCAGCGGCGGCCTGTTCCATAAATTTGAATACGCGTTTCGCTTCGTCCTCGTTGATTCGGGAAATGGCGACCCCGGCATGAACGATTACATAATCTCCGGGACAGGCCTCGGGCAAAACAGCGAGACTTATTTGTTTGACCACGCCCCCAAATTCCACCTTGGCCGTTCGTTCGATATCAGCGCCGGCGATCTCAATTATCCTGCCCGGAACCGCAAGACACATTGTTATTTCCTCCTCAGGCTTCTCTGAACCGCGATCACCTGCCCCAAAGATAAACCGCCATCATTCGGAGGGATCCGGCGATGCCACCAGGGAATGAATCCGGCATTTTTTAATAGTTTCACCGCCGTTTCGCTCAAATATCGGTTTTGGAAACAACCACCCGATATAACCACATTTTGTATATTTGCGATTTTGGCCATAGCCACGATCGCATGGGCCATCGCATTATGGAATTTTGCCGAAATCTTGCCGATAGGTATGCCGGCCCGTCGATCCGCGACCACTCCCTCGAGTATCGGCGACCAGTCGATTATGACCGGGTCGGCGTCTTGCTGAATCGCCGTTTCATAGGAATTCTCCGGACAATCGGCGTCGATTGCAAATTCAAGTTCCATCGCCGCCTGGCCCTCGAAAGTGCAGATTTGGCGCATGCCGCAAATCGAAGCGATCGCATCGAACAAACGACCTGCGCTCGAGGTCACCGGCGAATTGATGTTTTGCGCCAGCATCCTTTTTATGTTTTTATTTTCGATTTCGCTTAGGCTCATTATCGGCGGCAAATCCATCATCTCGAAAACGTCCGTTCCATAGATTTCATATAATGCGCCGATCGCTGATCGTCTCGGTTCCCTGACAGCTGTTTCGCCGCCTGGAAGTTTGAATCGGCGAAAACAAGCCAGTCTGCTGAAATCGAATTGATCGATTATCAGGAACTCGCCGCCCCAAATAGTCTTGTCGATTCCATAGCCGGTTCCATCCCAGCAAATCCCGAGGCATGGCGCCCGGACCTCATTTTCGGCCATGCATGACAAGATATGGGCATAATGGTGTTGTACCTTCCGAATCTCGATGCCGGTTTTTTGGGCGTAAGCTGTGCTTGCATACTCCGGGTGTATATCGCAGGCGACCAGCTTCGGCCTGACGTTGTGCAATATACCGAAATCGGCGATTGTCTCGGCGAAAGTTCTTGCCGATTCCTCCGTTTCCAAATCGCCTATATGCTGGCTTATGATTATTCTATCCGATACGGAAACGGCCGCAGTGTTTTTAAGATGGCCGCCCACGGCCAGAATAGATTGCGGCAGGCTTGCGGCATAGAACGGCAAAGGTGCGAATCCCCTTGCCCGGCGCAATATCTGCGGTTGCCCGCACACCATTCTGACGATCGAATCGTCCACATGACGGATTATAGGTCGATTATGGACAAGATAATAGTCAGCGATACCGGCAAGTCTGACGACTGCATCATTTTCATCCTTGCAGATCGGCTCGTCCGAAAGATTGCCGCTTGTGGCGACTATCGGCCTTTCGAGCCGATCGAGCAGCAGGTGATGCAGGGGGGTGTAGGGAAGCATGATTCCAAGATATCGATTCGACGGCGCGACAGCGGGGGTAACAATATTATGTTCGACGGCGTTTTCCAGACGGTTCAGAAGAACGATGGGAGACTGCGGCGAATCAAGCAGCCTGCGCTCATCTTCCGATACCGAACAAACCTTTCTGATTGTGTCCAGTGAGGGAAACATCAAGGCGAAAGGCTTATCCTCGCGCCCTTTGCGTTTCCTCAATTCCCTTACGGCCTGGTCGTTGACAGCATCGACAATAAGCTGGAATCCCCCCAGTCCTTTAATCGCCACTATCATTCCGTTTTCGATTAATTCGGCGGTTCGGTCGACAGCCTCATCGTTCCGTGCCACGGTTTTCCCCTGACTGTCCCAGAGTTCGAGATGAGGACCGCAGGCCGGACAGGCGATCGGTTGGGCGTGGTATCGTCTGTCGGATGGATTTTCATACTCGGCACGGCAATCATCGCACATGGGAAAACGAGCCATCGTAGTATTGGGTCTATCATATGGCAAGGCGGTTATGATGCTGAATCGCGGGCCGCAATTGGTGCAGTTCGTGAAAGGATATCGATAACGTCGGTTTTCCGGGTCGTGGATTTCCCTGAGGCAATCCCGGCAGGTGGCGATATCCGGCAGAACCAAGGCTGTTTTTTCATCTGCCGTTTCACTTGCGGAAATGACGAACCCTCGGTAACCTTTCGGCTCGGCCCGTGCAAATTCCAACTTGTGAATATACGCCAGCGGCGGCTTCTTTGATTCTATTGCCGAAAGGAATTCGTTCAAGACCTCGGGTGACCCCTCAAGCTCGATTGAAACCCCCTTGGAGGTGTTTTTCACCCAGCCGGCAAGTCCCATGTCGATAGCCAAACGGTAGATGAACGGTCGAAATCCGACCCCCTGCACGACCCCTTGAATCCGGATTATCAGCCTTTGAAGTGGTGGGGTTTTCATCGACGGCAATTTCGGCATAAGCTATTTTAGTCATCCCTTAATGGGCGGATTCGTTATTATGGCGAATGCCTTCCTCCCGCATAAGGCAGCATATTTCTTCAATCAGCAGCTCAACCGCTTCGAGTACAGCACTACTGATCGTCGCGCCGGGGCTGAAGCAGCCGCCTTCTATACCGTAAACTATTAACCTTCGGGGAAGGGTCCCCAGTGCCCGGGCGGTCTCAACGGCTTCATACAGCCCGAAATTATGCGTCGAATTTTTAGGAAAATCGGTTGTCGGCAAGGGTTGTTCGCCGGCCATGAATTTTCGGATCAACCCGGTTTTGGCGCCGGAATAAGCGGCATCGATGACGATGACCAACTCTGCGCCACGCCATTGCTCGAGCATAGCGGCGCCGTCGCCGCTGTTTTCGAATACCCGAATCTTGTCGCCGAAAATCCGGCGGATTTTTCTGGCCGCAATCAAACCGATTCCGTCGTCGCCGCGATCTTCGTTGCCGATACCGATTATGACTATGCGGGGTATGGTGCTTCGCCCGCCGATGTCATGATCATCGGCCAAGGGGTTACCCGCGGTCGATTTTCAACTTAAGGAAATGGGTGGCGCAGGAAATGCAGGGGTCATAATTACGGACGGCCTGTTCGCATTGCCATGTAAGTTTTTCGAGCGGCAGATTTATATATTTTTTTACGTAATGCCGCAAATCGTTTTCGATCGTCCGCTGATTTTGCGAGGTCGGCGGAACAATTTTGGCTTCTTGAATGATCCCCTTGTCGTCAATCCGGTATTTATGGAAGAGGATACCTCTGGGCGCCTCGGTGCAGCCGTAGCCGACTCCCGCTTTCGGCTCGACCTCTACCGCGGCTTTTTCCGGCTCTTCGTATTCATTTATTATCCTGAGCGCCTCGACACAGGCGAACACCGTTTCGATTCCCCTCACGATTATGCTCTGGAACGGATTGCGGCAGAACTTGGGGAATTTTATCGATCGGGCCACCTGCTTGGCAACCTCGGGAAGGCGGTCGAAATTCAGATTATAGCGGGCTATAGGGCCGGTAAAATAATTATCGCCGGTTTTCGTCAATGAATGAAGAGCATTTGCGTGTGCCATATGCTCCTCCTGAAAATAATCTTCGTACGCGCTTATTTCAATATCGATTCCCTTGCTCGATACCAGTCGTCCCTCGTTGAAAGGATATTCGTCGGGGTGCCTCAAGGCGACGAAATGATAGTCCTGCTCGAAATCCGGAAAAGGGAGCTTGGCCGCGAATTTTACCGTATCTATCGCTGCATCAACCGCCCACTTGAGCGGCTCGATCAGCGTTTTCAGTTCGCTTTTGCGGGGAACTTTGTAAAAGCCGCCGATACGAACGTTGATCGGGTGGATCTCTCTGCCGCCTACGAGGTTAACGATGTCGTTTCCGTGCTTTTTCAGTTGCAACGCCTTCTTGACCAATTCGGGATGTTTTTTGGCGATCTGGATCACATCGTGCAGCCCCAGAAAATCGGGTGCGTGAAGCATGTAAATATGTAAAACGTGGCTTTCTATCCATTCACCGCAATATATAAGCCGCCGCAGCGCCCGAAGTTGCCCGTCGATTTTGACTCCGCAGATATTCTCCATCGCATGAGTCGAACTCATCTGGTAAGCGATAGGACAGATTCCGCAGATTCTCGCCGTTATGTCGGGCGCCTCGGTAAAGTGACGTCCCCTCAAAAATGCCTCGAAAAAGCGCGGCGGCTCGAAAATGTTCAGTTTCGTTTCGACGACTTCATCGCCTTTTGTCTTGATATAAAGCCCGCCTTCGCCTTCAACCCTGGCCAGATAATCGACCTTGATCGTCTTATTTTTCACGGGCTTCACTCTCCTTTCGGAAAGCCTCGGCATAAGCGTTGAAACCGCGGAAACGACGCATGATCTCCTGATTATCGAGGCCGAGCTTCACAAACCAATCTCCCAGAGGCTTGGTATTCGGGGTTTCTTTGGGGCCGTAGCAGCCGAAACAACCGCGGTTGTAACTCGGGCAAAGAGCGTCGCAACCGGCGTGGGTGACCGGGCCGAGACAGGGGACGCCGGCGGTTACCATAACGCATATTGTTCCCTTCATCTTGCATTCCATACAGACGCTGTGCGCCGGCGTATTGGGTTTGCGCGAATTGAGAAAGGCATTTATCACCTCTATCAACTGATATTTATTAATAGGGCAGCCGCGAAGCTCAAAATCGACCTGCACGTGATCGTCGATCGGCGTTGACTTATTAAGCGACCGGATATAATCCGGATTGGCATATACGATTCTCACATAACCGCTCACATCTTCCTGAAAGTTCCGCAACGCCTGAATTCCCCCCGAGGTGGCGCAGGCGCCGATGGTTATCAATGTTTTTGACATCTTTCGGATATTGTGTATCCGCTCGGCGTCATGCGGCGTCGTAATCGAACCTTCAACCAGCGAAATATCGTAAGGCCCTTTAACGACCGCACTGGAAGCTTCCGGAAAATTTGCGATCTCGATATGATCGGCCAGCGCCAAAAGTTCATTTTCACAGTCAAGGATACTCAACTGACAGCCGTCACAAGAGGCGAATTTCCAGACCGCAAGCCGAGGTTTTCTTTTCACCGGCATATTCAAATCTCCCGTTTGGTCAGCATGTCCTTCAAATAATCATATCGATACACCGGGCCGTTCTTGCAGATAAAAGTCGGTCCCATCTGACAGTGGCCGCAAAGGCCTATTCCGCATCTCATGTTTCTTTCCATCGAAATGTAGATGTTCTCCCGAGGGACCCCTCTGTTTTGAAGCTCTGTCGCCGTGAATCTCATCATTATTTCCGGTCCGCAAACCATGGCCGTCGCATGCAGGGGATCGAAGCCGGCCTTCGATATCAACTTCGTCACCACGCCGACGTTTCCCCGCCAATCTCCCATAGCCCGATCCACCGTCACCAGAACCTCGACGTCAAGTCTTGCCCGCCATTTCTCGAGTTCGCGTCTGTAGAGCAAGTCTTCCGGTGTTCGCGATCCATACAATAATACGAACCGCCCAAATTCATTCCTTTTTTCCAGCGCCTGATAGATTACCGGGCGAAGCGGGGCAAGACCTATCCCGCCGGCGATTATCACCAGATCGGACCCCTTCGCTTCCTCGACCGGCCAGCCGATTCCGAACGGTCCTCTGACTCCGATGATATCCCCCGGTTTCAGTTTGGCCATTGCTTGAGTGACGGTTCCGACAGCTCTGATGGTATGGATGAGTTTTTCCGGTTCTGATGGATTGCCGCTTATGGATATCGGGACCTCGCCGGTGCCGAACAGATAAAGCATATTGAACTGCCCACAATCGAATTCATGAACGTCCGTGTCCTTATGGGGCCGTAGCACCATCGTGAAAGTATCGTGCGTTTCCCGAAAATGACGTTCGATCGCCCATTGCCGAGGTGCAAACGGGTCTTCCGATCGGGCGATCTTACTTTTTTGTTTTGCCGCCATGCGTGCCATAAATATCCAGCAATTGAACTCTTGTGGCTTCGAGCCTGTCGGCGATCATGCCGGCGAATCTTTTCAGCAGTTCATAACCCAAACCATGATCGTCTTCGCATTTTCCCCTGAGACACTTGCCGTCCAGGGCTATTGCCCTCGTCAACTCCATCGCCCTCGCGTCGAACCGCCATTGGTAGGGACTGACAAGCCACGACCAGCCGAGGACGTCGCCATCGCCGAGCGTCTGAATCGTGAGCGGTCCCTTTTGCGGCTGATAAACCTCCACCGAAACCTTCCCGTATCTAATCACGAAGAATTTATTGGCTTCCTCGCCTTCTCTGAACAGAAACTCACCCGGATTGAATCTGACGTTCGAGGCGCATCCGACAAGCAACCTGATATGATGCGGCTCAAGCCCTTTGAAAAATGGGTGTTCCGCGAGCAATGGTTCCAATGTTTCCATAATGCTTATTCCTCTACCTTAATTAAGCTTTCCATTTTTCTATCCGATTCGCTTACGGCCTTCGCCTCCTCTGCGATGTTTATTCCAACGGGGCACCAAGTTATGCATCGGCCGCAGCCCACGCAACCGAACGTCCCGAATTGATCGACCCACGATGACAATTTATGGATCAGCCATTGGCGATATCTCGATTTAATGGATTGCCTGATGCTGCCGCCGTGAATATACGAATAATCGAGCCTGAAACAACTGTCCCATTTACGGCTTCTGGAGGCCGTGGAGCCGGCCAGATCGGTCGAGTCGACGACGGTCGTGCAGAAACAAGTGGGGCAGACCATGGTGCAATTCGAACAGGCCTGACAGCGCTCCGCCACCTTGTCCCAATGGGGATTTTCAACGTTGGCCGATAGCCGGGCTTGTAAGCCGTTGGTTTCCAGGCTCAATTCCATTCCCGACTCGGCCTTGGCGATTGCCTCGGCGGCCGCTTTCAGGTCTGCTTCCGATGCCTTACGCGATCTCAATTGAGATAGAATAATTCTCCCTTTTTCTGATCCCGATTCGGCAACGAAACCGTGAGAATCGTCGGTTTTAATTTCGGTCAGCGATATATCGTATCCTGAACTTATTCGCGGGCCGGTCCCCATGGATTTGCAGAAGCAAGTGCCGCCGGCGCGGGTGCAGTTCACCCCCACGATAAAAATATTCTTTCGTCTTTGTTCATAATCTTGGTCTTTATACTTATCCTCGATAAGCACCCGATCATGCACGGTCAAGGCGGCCAGCTCGCACGCCCTAACGCCGATAACGGCGATTTTTTTCGGCTTGCTATGATTTTGCAAGATTTCGATTCCACGAGAGGTTTTCCTGGCCTGCCACAGCTCGATAAAAGGCGGAAATAAAAAAGTCTTGAGCGAGTTCGGTCCTACGGTAAAATTAAAAAACAGCTCCCGTTCGTCTTGCTTGAGACGATAATACCCCGCCTTCTGCTCATCCATCCAGCCCCGCGGTAATTGAGCGACATCGTCGATGCGGTCGTAGATGATTGCGTTTTCCCGGCGTACAGGTCCGACAATTTCGTACCCATCTTCAGCCAGCAGCCCGAGCAATTTGCCAAGGTATTTGCTGTCGAAAAATATTTCCGCGTTTGCTCCAATACTATTCTGCGGCATAATCTATCCTTTTCGGCATATCATAAGCGATGATCGGATCGGGCTTTTTCCGGCACGGCATTTCAATTCTATCGGGATGATATTGTCCTCGACAAGAAGTCTCGGTATCGATTCGGAAGGTTTTTGGGGAAAGGCCATTGGTCTCCAATCCGCCTGACCGATTAATGATTTGCTGTTATTGATACTATCGGCAGGGACTCTTGTCAAGTGAAATATTTCTCATTATTATTTTATATAGAAATATGGAACCATAATTATTTTATATTGATTATCAATCAAATAAATAAAATCATCGTGACGATTAAATAATTTATTCACAATCAACTGTGCTATCTTCTCATAAAAGAAATATACTGCCCTGCCCGCACCGAATTGAATTCCCTGCGCCGCCTATTATGCGGGCATACGACTCATCATACTTTCTATCCTCCCCAAAATGCGACACTTTTTTTGATTTACAAATACAACGACTCTGATTATTATCCTCGCCATGACCGGATTTTCGAGGATGTCTTCAACATGAAGTCTGATTATCCCTGCTATCTGGCCGGGAAACCGGTTTGGTCCGACAAGCACATTCAAGTAATTAATAAATTTAACGGCGAAACGGTCGCCAAGGTTGCCTACGGCGATACTACAATGATCGATCAAGCGATAATGGCGGCCCAATCGGCGTTTTCTGTCACGCGTAAAATGCCGGCCTATACAAGACAGGCCATTCTGAATAGCATAGCCGAGCAGATCGATAAGCGCAAAGAAGAATTTGCCGAAGTGCTGGCGATAGAGGTGGGCAAGCCGCTTAAAGACGGCCGTGGTGAGATCACCCGGGCTACCGAGACATTCCGCATCGCCGCTGAGGAATCGACCCGGCTTTACGGCGAGGTGATTCCGCTGGATATTTCGGCTCGGTCGGCCGGTTATGAAGCGATAAGCAAAAGATTCCCCGTCGGTCCTTGCGCTTTTATTACGCCGTTCAATTTTCCGGTGAATCTGGCGGCTCATAAAATCGCGCCGGCGATCGCCTGCGGCTGCCCGTTCATTTTGAAACCGGCCTCCGCCACGCCCATAACCTCCATAATGCTCGGGGAAATCTTAGCCCAAACCGAACTTCCTCCGGCATCTTTCAGTATCATTCCCTGTTCCGGTGCCCAAGCCGAATTGATGGTGATTGACGAAAGAATCAAGCACCTTTCGTTCACCGGCTCGGCCGAGGTCGGCTGGCGGTTGAAAGCGATTGCCGGCAAAAAAAGCGTAACACTCGAATTGGGCGGCAATGCCGCCTGCATCGTCGATCGTGATGCCGACCTCGAATATGCCGCCGAAAGGATCGTGATGGGGGCTTATTATCAATCCGGCCAGAGTTGTATCAGTGTGCAAAGAATCTTGGCCCAGGCGGATATTTATGAAAAGCTTAAATCGCTTCTCATCAAAAAAATCGGAGCTCTTAAAATGGGTGATCCGCTGAAAGAGGACACCTTTCTGGGGCCGCTTATATCGGAAGCGGATGCGATCCGTGTCGAAAACTGGGTCAAGGAGGCGGCCGATCAAGGCGCTAGAGTGCTGATAGGCGGCGGAAGAATCGGATCGTGTGTCGAAGCAACCTTAATTGAAAATATCAGCCGCGACATGAAGGTGAGTTGCGATGAGGTATTCGGCCCTGTGGCCACGCTCCAATCTTTCAACGACTTTGCCGGGGCCTGCGAAATCGCCAACGACAGCCGGTATGGGCTTCAGGCAGGGGTGTTTACGCGCGATCTCAATCATGCCTTCTATGCTTATGACATTCTCGAAACCGGAGGTGTGGTGATAAACGACGTTCCGTCTTTCCGAGTTGACAGCATGCCATACGGCGGGGTCAAGGATTCGGGGATCGGCCGGGAGGGGGTAAGATACGCCATAGAGGAGATGACTGAATTGAAGACAATGGTATTGAACAACGCCGGCAGACTTCACGACCCCGGAAAATAGGTCATGACCGTAACGCCGGTTGCTTCAAAAGGGTTTTCGCATGAACGATGAATTGCTGAATGCCAAACTGGTCGATTTTGCCAAGCTTTGGCTGGCTCATGACGGTCTCTGGTTTCTCGGTGTCGAGGAGAAATTCGGCCTGCAGACCGCCATCGAGATCGACAAGTTTGCCTGGAGCCGGTTCTCGCCGCTTGAGGCTAAAAGGATAATGGAAAGACTCGGAATGAAGCAGGGGGGAGGGATTCAGGCGCTGGTGGCCGCTCTCGGGGAGAGATTATACGCCCTCATAAACAAACAGGAAATCATCAGCGCCGATGACAAAAAGGCCGTATTTGCCATGAAAGCCTGCCGTGTGCAGGAGGCCAGGCGCCGCAAGGGGCTCGCGCCGTTTCCCTGCAAGGAGGTCGGCATCGTTGAATATACGGAATTCGCCAAGACGATCGATCCTCGTATTTCGACCCGCTGTATCGCCTGTCCGCCCGACGAATACAACGGCGAATTCTGGTGCAAATGGGAGTTCGAAATAACCTGAGCCGGTGAATCCGGGCGTCTGACGGAGTGAATTTCCCGAAGATTACGGAATGTCTGTCGGGAATTGCCCCGTTGCCGTTCAGATCCAAAGATAATTTTTCATGACAATGAAGAGCAACCGTTGTGCCGACTCCGGGCGACCTCATCGACTTCAAACGCCCCAATAAATCCTTTATCATTTTCATTTGATACTTGCGTTGCTGATCAGAATGGCGCTGGCTTTTATGTTCGGCACCTGCGTGTTGTTTTTACTTCCTAACGGTGCATCTTTGTTTGAGGCCGGGTTGGTGCATACGTCTTTCGTGGCGGTGATTGCGATCGCCGAAGTTCCCATCGTTTTGTCTGCCCTAACCGCGGTTCCCTTATTCCTTTCCTGCTGAAAATCACCTAACCCTGATGTGACGAAATCGTCAAATAGGACAAAAAATACTTGTGCATAGACCTTAAAATGCTATATTGCAAGCCGAACGGGGAGAGATTGCTTTTTTATGGAAGGAGACGCGATGAGAAGGTGTATTCTGGTTTTGTCACTTGCGTTGCTGATCCCCGCTTCGGCCTATTCCCAAAGAGCCGGATCATTTATATTCGGATTTGATTTGGGGTTGGCCTCGGCCGTCGGCGATTTTTCCAGCGATACCGCTTTTGCCGCCGGTGGCGGCGTTAGTATCGGCGCCGAGTTGCGCTATGCGATTTTAAGACATTTTTCGATCGGTCCATTTCTCCGGTATAACCGATATACGGCCGATCAATCCACACCTGAAGCTCATGTCAGTTATAATTTTACTCAGATCGGCGGCCTCGGACGCCTGAACCTGTTCAATGTTTCCACGGGCAAGATTTATCTGCTTGGGGGCGGTGGAATGTTTACGCCTTATAAGCACAAATGGATGATCAATAGCTCTACCGATGAGAAGATGAAGAGGGGAATGTTTGTCCAGGGCGGGATGGGATTATGCTCGGACCCGTTTGCTAATATAATTTATGAACTTGAATTCAGGTATAACATGGGGAAAGCCGACGATGCCGCAGGGATTGAACGCAACTTCGATTTTTTCCACGTAGGTCTGAGGCTTTCGTTTAACTCCAAAGGGATTACGCCGCCGCCTCGATACTAAGGCCTAGCCGGCGGATTGCTGAATAAAAAATCGGCCGCACAATTTTGGGCGGCCGTTTTTGTTGGGGCGGTTTCGGTTTTACAATAACCGTCCGCCGTGAATCCGGCTAATTCCACGAAACCACGAGCTCGACGGAATTAGGTCGGGGCTCCGCTTTTTTCCTTCGTCTCGGCCGCTTGATAATAAGAAATTATTGCTCTTTTCGACGGCCGTGAATCGTTGTTGTTGCCGAGCAAAAACCCGCCGATCAAGGCCAGAACGAAACCGAATATTGTGCCGTAACCGCCGATTTTGATGTTAATGCCGATCTCGGGAATCTGCATATTCTGGCCATTCTCGGGTTGTTGCATCTCGGCCATCTGAGAGATCTGATTCAGCCCGGCGATTCCGTTTTTCGTCCCGGATTTGAAATCCATGTACTTATACGATAGAATCGCCAAAGCCACCAGCGAACACAGCAAAATTACCGGACGGGCTTTGGCCAATTCATCCGAATTGCGGAAATAGAAATAAGCCAATAGGATTAAGGCCGCAGCCGCGAATACTACCCAGAAGATTCCGCCGATTTCGGCCCCGGACATGCTTTGGCGAAGTTCGCCGCAGGAGAACTCCACCCAAGGAAGAAAAAAGCAGATCAGAGCGATTCCCGCCCCGGCCGGCGAAAGCAATATTTTGGTGCTATCGTTCATAAGTATTCTCCCAAAACTGATATGTCTTTTATCCTGAATCGTCATTTAATCAGCCAAGTTGATTTCTTCCATGATTACCATCGCTCTGCCAACGTCGTCGTTCAATTTTGAAACAAAAAAAGCCCGTTTCCCTTCATTTTTCCGGAAACGGGCGGGGAATATCGAATCGCTATTTGAAACGTCTGGGTTTTCTTATTTCCCATTCGACGACAATGGGGCTGGCCACAAACCACGACGAATAAGTTCCTATTATCACGCCCAGAAGAAGAGCCAGAGCGAAATCCCGCAGGACCGGGCCGCCGAAGACCAAAAGCGAAGTTATCGCCATGAGGGTTGTGCCCGAAACGATCAGGGTTCTGGACAAAACCTCGTTGATCGATAGATTCACCGTTCCGGCGAAATCGCCGCGCTTGCGGAATTGCTTTAGGTTTTCTCTTATGCGATCGAACACCACCACCGTATCGGTCAGCGAATAACCGGCTATAGTGAGAAGTGCAGTGACCAAAAGCAGTGAGATTTCCTTGTTCAACAGATAGTATATACCCAGCACGGCTAAGATATCATGAAAAGTGGCCACAGTGGCCGCCACGCCGAACCTGAAATCGAAACGGATCCAGATATAAATCAGAATGCCGATCATCGAAAGCAAGACCGCCAGTCGTGCTTGGCTTTTCAGTGTCCGGCCGACTGCGCCGCCGATATCATCGATGCTGTCCAGATGGAATTGATTTCCGACAAAACGTTTGTGCAATCTCGCCGTGATTGCATCGGCAAGCGATGAATCGGCCGCTATCCCTTCGCCTTTTGTTCTGATTACAAATGAATTCGGCGGAATGTTATCGCCGGTAATCGCTTGGATCTCCGCATCGGTCAGACCCTCGGCCGCCAGCGCTGAACGCAGATCGTTTATCGATACGGGCGACTCGAAATTGCCGCGCAACATCGCGCCGCCGGAGAAATCGATACCGAGATTGGCTTTTCCGGACAGAACCATGATGAAAGCGAGAATGCCTATAGCCAGAAAAAAACCGGATAAAATAAAAGCATATCGGCGCACGCCGACGAAATTCAACTTCGGATTCTTGATCAACTCTATCATATTGAAGCCCTGCCGCCTAAATGCTGAGTGTCTTATATTGTTTGCGAATGTCGAATACCAATTTTGTCAGGAAAAAAGCGGTGAACAACGATAGGGCTATGCCCACCGATAGGGTAACCGCGAAACCCTTGATCGGGCCGGTGCCGAACATGAATAAAAACAACGCCGTGATCAACGTCGTTACGTGGGAATCGATGATCGTCAGAAGGGCGCGGGAATAACCGGCGTCGATCGAAGCGCGCACCGTTTTGCCGGTCCGCAATTCCTCGCGGATGCGCTCGAATATGAGCACGTTTGAATCCACAGCCATTCCCATCGTCAAAATTATGCCGGCGATTCCGGGCATGGTCAGGGTCGCATCGATTCCCGGTATTATCATGAATGCAAGGATAAGAAGCAGGTTGATGATTAAAGCGATATCGGCGATTGCCCCGGACAAGCGGTAATAGAATATCATGAACGCCATAACCAGCAACAGCCCGATCAATGAGGCCACCCGGCCTTTGTTTATCGAATCCTGTCCGAGCGATGGGCCTATCACCGAATTTTGAATGATTTTGACTTTCGACGGCAGTGCGCCTGCCTTGAGCACGACCGCCAGCAAGCGAGCGTCATCCCAACTGGCGTTCCCGCCAAGCTCGATCTGCCCCGATTCCCGAATGCGGCTTCTGATTTCAGGGGCCGATTCGACACGATCATCCAATACGATCGCCAGCGGCTTGCCGATATTTGCTCCGGTCAATGCGCCGAAACGCGATGCCCCTTTCTTGTCGAGATCGAATCTAACGATCGGGCGCCGGAATTGGTCGAAAGACGGTTGGGCGTCGACCAGATGTTCCCCCGACATCTCGACTCTGTTGCGTAAAAAGTAAAGCGCTTGATAGGCACGGTCGCCGCGATAATAAGGACGGGTCGCCCAGCTTAATTGTACGTCAGACGGCAAAACCGCCTTCACTTCCGGCCTTTCGAGCAGCCGCCTTGCTTCTTCGTAATCGGTCATGGGAATACCGAACGCCACGCCCGTATTTTCATCGATGAGCGAGGTAAATGGATGTTCCGTTTCCTCATCGGCCCCCTGCTCGGCGGTCTGTTTGGATGTGTCCTGTTTGAACATATCCATTATCGCCTTGGCCGTGGTGTCGATTTCCGATCCGGACTTTTCGGCGGCTTTGGAATCCGAGGGTGATGCTTTCATGGCCGACGCCAGAGCCGAATCGATTTTCAAAAGATATGATTGGGCCTCCTCCGGAGATAAGGTCAGTTTGAATTGAAGCTGGGCGGTTTCGCCGATCAACTTCTTGGCTTGGTCGATATCGGTGAATCCCGGCAGGTCCACCACTATCCTGTTTGTCCCCGATTTCTGAATCAACGGTTCCGTGACGCCGATTTTGTCGATACGGTTTCGGATTATCTCGAGGGCGCGTTCTTGAACGTCGCTGGTGCTGCCGGTTTCCGGCTTTTCCACTTCAAGCACGATATGCATCCCGCCGCGTAGATCAAGGCCCAACCTCAATGCTTTGTCGCGAAGGCTGCGGAATTTCTGTGGATCGGTGTTCTCGAGAGCGGCCTTTTCCTCGTAAGACATCGAGTGAAATACGATCGATGGATACAAGCCGTAGATCGCCAGCAGAATCAGTGCGGCGATCAAGGCGAGCGTTATTTTTTGTGATCTTCTCATTCATTTACTCCGACTTATCGGACAATTCCGGGCAGTTGGCAACCGTTTTCGGCAGGCGAATTCCTTCCTGCGGCACTACACGCATAATTCCGCAATATAGATTTTTCTTCGTTTATGTCAATAATTAATTGCCGCATTATTACCGTTTGCCGGTTCGACCCGATTTCATCCGTTCCATCTCATATAATTCGTCGATTCGATCTCAATCTTTCTAGGTCCGCTTCGACCATCAACTTCACCATCTGCTCGAAACTTACCTCAGGCTCCCAGCCGAGAGTCTTTCGGGCGTGCGATGAGTCGCCCAGCAGGATATCGACTTCCGCCGGACGCATAAACGCCGGATCGGTGGCCACATAATCGCGGTAATCGAGATCGACGCAGCCGAAAGCGATCTCACAGAATTCGCGCACCGAATGATTCTTGCCGGTGGCTATAACGAAATTATCCGGCCTGTCGTGTTGAAGCATCAGCCACATCGCCCGGACGTAATCCAGGGCGTAGCCCCAATCTCGCTTGGCGTCGAGATTGCCCAGATAAAGCTTGTCGGCCAGGCCAAGTTTGATTCGGGCGGCGCCGTCGGTGATCTTGCGGGTCACGAATTCCAAACCCCGCCTCGGCGATTCATGGTTGAATAATATCCCCGATACCGCGAAAATATTGTAGCTTTCCCGATAGTTCACGGTTATGAAATGTCCATAAACTTTGGCCACGCCGTAAGGCGAACGCGGATAGAAAGGCGTCTTCTCCGTCTGCGGCACCTCGCGTACTTTGCCGAACATTTCCGATGATGATGCCTGATAAAATTTGATTTTGGGGTCTATATGACGAATCGCCTCCAACATCCGGGTTACCCCTAAGGCGTCGAATTCGCCGGTCAAGATAGGCTGCGCCCAGCTTATCGGCACAAACGACTGGGCCGCCAGATTGTAAATCTCGTCAGGACGGCATTCATCGACGATCTCTATAAGCGAAAGCTGATCGAGTAAATCGGCCTGACGCAAAATCAGCCTGTCCTTTATATGTTCTATTCGCTCGAAATTCTCGGTTGAATTGCGCCGAACCATACCCCAAACTTCATATCCCTTTGCCAGCAGGAATTCGGCCAGATAGGAGCCGTCCTGACCCGTGATTCCGGTAACCAATGCTTTCATTTATTCTCCCCGGTCTGAATATTCACCGCCATTTCGGTTAATGGATCGACCGAACCTCCCTTTGCTTTTCATTCGTCTCGAATATCGGCATAATATATCCTATGCTCGGCGGCAGGGTAAAGTTTTTTCATGCAAACGGCCGATATTCCGGAATTGTCAGTTCGATTTATCTTGAATCGGCATTAAAGCTCAAGCAGCCGCTAAAAATAGCTTGACAAGTCCGTTATTGCCGGTATAGCTTTTAAGAAAAATATCGTTCCAGCATACTGGATTGACCTATTTATCATGGCGGCAAACGGCGCAAATGATTATTTCCGCGAATTTGAAAGAGGTTCTTGGGGGGGCAGATGGAAGCCGGGGGAAAACGATCATCGTGGCGAATTGGCCGCTAATAGTGTTCAACTTTCGCGGTGATCGGCAAAATTCTTGCATGATTGATAATGATTCGCGGGCATGCTTGAGGGCATCCGAACAAGCCGGTGTCGGTCGGATGGACGAAGCGTCTTGGTCCGGTTGACGGATTATCGGAGGAGCCATGGAGATCACCGATGTTAAGTTGTCAATTCGTAATGAGCCTAAACTCAAAGGCTTTGCCAACATCACTTTCGATCAATCGTTCGTCGTCCGCGGCCTTAAAATAATCGACAGCGGACGGGGGCTTTTCGTTTCGATGCCTTCCAAAAAACGACCGGGCGGCGGTTTTCAAGACATCGCTCATCCGATCAACTCCGATATGCGCCGGATAATCGAGCAGACCGTTCTGAACGCTTATTATCGCGAGGTCGGGAAGGACCAAGATCAGCAAGTTCCGAAATAACTTTTTCTTGTCCCACGCATTTTGCGTCCGGTTTCCATCTCATCCGACTTATCGCACATAGCCTCTTTAGATGATTTATCCAGAAAGATCCAGCCGCGGCGAAACCATTTCGGTTGCGCCGGAGTTTGGCATTCGATAAAGAGCTTGACAGGCAAGCTTGGAAGCGGTTATCGTTGCCAATGATTTTTCGGCAGGAGAGGAGCTAATGATTAGATCGGCGTTTTGTTCGTTATTGGTTTTGGTGATATTTTCGGCCGCCGTTGCGGGCAGGACTGTTCAGTTTACCTTGAACAACGGCATGGTCATCATTCTCAAAGAGAATCATGCCGCCCCTCTGGTGGCCGGCATCGTGTATGTCCGCGCCGGCAGCAAATTCGAAAGCGAATCGAATAACGGCTTCACCCATTTTCTTGAGCATTTGCTTTTCAACGGAACAACCAAGCGCGACCGTCTGGCGATCAATGAGGGAATAAAAGACATCGGCGGTTATATAAATGCCTTCACCCGCAAAGATCTCACCGCTTACCTTTTCGTGGTCCCCGCCGGGCAAGTCGAACACGCTCTCGACCTGCAATCCGATCAATTGTTCAATTCCACCCTGCCTGAAACGGAATTCCCTAAGGAAAGAAGCATAGTCATCGAGGAAATCCGCAAAGATTACGATAACCCCGACTATCAGGCCGAAATCTATTTCGATTCACTCATCTATCACGGAACGCCGTTCGCCCGGCCCGTTTTGGGACCGATCGATGTCATCGCTTCGATTCCCCGCGACACCGTTCTTCGGTATTATCGCGAACATTATGTCCCCAACAACATGATCGGGCTGTTCATAGGCGATTTTTCGATACCGGATTTCAGCAAATTGGTAGAAAAGTATTACGGATCGGTGAAGGCCGGGGGTGTTCCCGTCTATCGGCCCGTCCCCGTGGAACCCGGGTATGGCGATACCATTCATATCCGTCGGTCCGCCACGAAAAATACTCACGTGCATATGGTTTTTCCGGCGCCCCGATTCAAGGAGAAGGATTATTACGCTTATGAAATGCTGGCGCGTCTGCTCGACTCGGGCGAATCGTCGCCGCTATACAAGAGACTCACCGACCGCTCCGAGCCGTTGATAAACGAAATGTCTGTCTATCTCGAAACCGATCAGGATTTCTCCCTGTTGCATTTCAATGCAATCGCCGCAGGACCGCAACACGTCCAGCAGATCGTTTCTTTGGTAAATCGAACTTTCGCCGAAATTGCGGATTTCGGTTTTGATCCGGCGCAATTGAAAAGGGCGGTCGTCCGCGTCAAAACCGAAAGCATATATCAGGAAGAACGGCTTCATTATTATGGAATGCTGGTGGCCTCCAAAATTGTCAATTGCGGCTATGCATTCCTGCAAGATTACATTCGAAATTTCAGTCAGGTGAAACCACGGGACGTGCAAAGGGTCGCCGGCAGGATATCGGCTGAAGGCAAATATCTGGCGATGGCCGTAATTCCAGAGAGGGGAGAGGATGATTAAAGTGCGCTTTTTGTGGATCGCTCCAGTCATATTATATCTGGCTATATCATCGGCTTTCTGTTCGGAAACAGCCGATAGATATTTGAAAGAGACTCTCCCCAACGGCTTGGTTGTAATCGTTAAGCATAATCCCGATTCGCGCGTTTTCGGGGTGAATATTCTCGGCCGCAATCGGGCGGCCTGGGAACAGCCCGGCAAAGAGGGTATCACCGATTTCGTCAATCGCATGCTGGTCAAAGGAACGGCCGAAAAAAATGCCGAACAAATTCAGGAGGCGCTCGACGATATCGGGGCACAGATAACCACCAATGACGACCCACATCTGCCCTACGATGATCGTTACACTTGGCGGGCGTTCAGCTTCATAAAATTCCAGACGATCGACGAATACGCCGAGAAGGGATTGAAACTGCTGTATGAATTGGTGGCTTATCCGTCGTTTCCCGAAAGCGAAATCGAAAAGACCAAAGCCCAAGTTACCGGCTACCTCATGATGGAATCCTCCTCCACCAGCCAAACCTGCCGCAATCTTTTCTATGCAAAACTGTTCGAGAATCACCCGTTGTCGCGTCCGGTGATGGGGACCAAGGAGTCGGTACGATCGTTCAGCAGAAACGATTTAGTGGCTTTTCATAAAAAATATTATTCTCCCCAGAATCTTATTCTGGCCATAGTATCGAACACCAGACCCGAAACGGTGATGAAATGGGTGAAGAAAAGCTTTGGCAAATTGATCCCTTATCCCGCCAAGATTGCAAGGATCGAAAAACCCGCTGCCGGCGACGAAATGCGCGACAGTTCCTTTGCCGCGGCATGGCTTGACAAAGAACAAGTGCATATCTATATCGGAAATCTGACCCCCGGAATGCTCTCCGCCGATGCTCCGGCAGTGATACTTGCGATCGAGGTTTTGTCATCACGGTTGAAATTGAATTTGCGGGAAAAGCAGGGGCTGGCCTATTCCGTGGGTGCCGATATCAGTATGCTGGGGGATTTCGGCTGGTATGTGGCCGCTATCGGCACCGGATACCAGAATTTCACAATCGCCAGGGACGGAATACTCGATGAAATCGAAAGATTACAGGCCGACACAGTAATTAAATTCGAGCTGGATAGGGCACGCAATTCGCTCTGGGGTTCTTCGCTGATGAGAAATATGAACAGCGTCAATCAGGCCTATAATATGGCCTATTATGAATTCGTCGGCCTGCCGTTCAATTATGATGACGATTATTTCGGCCATCTTGGAACCGTCGTTCCTGCGGATATTCAGGAAGTTGCGCAAAAATATATCAATAGATTTCACTATGTGGCCGCTGCGGCCGGAAGAGTACCGTCGGTCGGCCCCGTTAACAAGTAGCTTCTGACTTAAATCACTATAAAATTAAATCGCCCCCCACCTATCCGGCAGGGGGCGTTGGTTTTCCGGTTGAGCATGTGAGCCTTCAATGCCCACCTTAATCGGAATCCCCGACTATTTCAGCGGCTTAATCGGCAGCTCTTCAGGTTTAATGAGCGGAGGTATGACCAGCGGCGGAGTCTGCGGACACCATTTTATCCGCGGCTGGAGCCCTTTGAAATAAGCCACCAGGAACGTAATGTCCGATCCCCTGAACTGGCAATCTCCGTTGGCGTCGCCGGCGGAATATAGCCAGCTGCCGGTCGAGTCGTTCCAGCATGAATCGGGCGGCGGATTGCCGAGTCCCTTGAAGTAGCGGACACCATAGGTGACATCGCCACCCATAACATTTCCGTCGCCGTTAATATCGCCGGGGACGAAATCGCATCCGGCAATGGGTGAGATTATCACCGCCGCCTCGATCTCCGTATAAACCGCTCCAGGCACAGGTTGAATCCATGGGCACGGCCATGGGGCCACTACCATCCGTGTTCCGCCGTTCTGATATGAATAGCGCTGGACAAGATGAGGGCTGCGCCAGAACGGATGCTGAAGCTCCCAGAGGCCGCCCGGACTGCACGGCGGCATGCCTGCGTTGTAAACGTCATGCGAGGCGCTGATTCCATCGTTGTGACCCTGCGGGTGGATATGATTCAGGCCGCGCAATACGCCGTTACAGATACCCATTTCGAAATTGTCGTTGTCCGGGTCGGAGATACCGATGAGACCCAATTGCGAGTTGACACCGTGAGCGGTAACATAATGACCGCCGGTTCTCACCCAGCCGACCAGCCATTGGTCCGGACCCACCTGCTGCACCCAATCGATATACCAGAATCCAAGTAACAGCGTGACGTCCTGGCAACGTTCGATCTCGGCTTCGATGGTATCGAACGTCGGCTGATAAATAGTGTGTTCATACAGCAGACGGTTCAATCCCATCATCGTCAAATAATACTCTATCCCGGCCTGCATGCTGTCAACATACGTTCCCGGGGCTGCGCCCGCATTGGTTCTCATCATGTTCGCCAGTATCTGCACGAAACCGACCGGATTGCCGGGATAAAACGGAGGCAGAACAATGACTTTGTCCGGGTATTTCCCCTGGAACCACCAGAGCGAATTGGCAACCGACACCGGTCCACAGTACGCTAAGTCGATTTGACCATCGTTGTTGAAATCCTGGTTCTGATCGAAATCCGGCATATAGCCGTCGGGATTCTCCGGGCCGTTGAAATCTTTCCAGTACAGGCTTTCAGCGGGCTGCTGGGTCACTTGGATCGTGATATGTGGTCTGACCAGCACGGGTGTGTTCGGGTCGTTGGAGACGATCGTCACCGAGTCGTAATATATTCCCGGGATTATTCCAGTGGTGTTGACGTTAAGGCTTACGAAATCGGTTCCGCCGGGCGGAATATTTCCCGTCATCCCGATCAAGGTTATCCAGGCTAGGGTGTTGGTTGCCGTGTAAGTCAACGGTGCGGTGCCTGAATTGCTGATCGTGAAATCGTTAGGATATAATACGACCGTATTGGTTTGCTGGCTGTGATTGAGCGCCGCCGGGTTGACATTGATGGTCGGCGCGGTTACCAGCACTCTGACCAGAGGCTTGTTGACAACCGGTTGGTCCGGATCGTCGGAATAGACATGGAAACTGCCGGAGTAATTGCCGGGAATTATCCAGTTGGTGTTCACGATCACATCGATCGTATCGCATATTCCCGGAGCGAGAGTTATCGGCGTGAAAGAAGTGGTAATCCAAGGCAGATCGCACTTCACCGAATCAACCCGCAGCGGTGCCCCGCCGACGTTGCGGATTCTTATCTGGTCGACGTAGGTCTGGATCGTATTGTAAAGCTGAGCATAAATCAGCGAGTCGGGGGCGACGTTGATGTCGGGAGCCACCACCTGAATCCTGAGCGCCGGCTTGTTCACGATCGCTTCGTCGGGATCGCTCGAATAGACATGGAATCGACCATTGTACATTCCGAGGGCCAGACCGTTGGTGTTGATCGTCACGTCGAACGTATCGCAGACACCCGGTCCGATTGTGGTCGGCACGAACGATGTCGATACCCACGAGAAATCGCAAGTTATCGAATCGACGCGCAGGGGTGCGGTTCCCGTATTGCAGACGATGATCTGATCAAGATAAGTTTGGATACGGTTGATTCTCTGCACATAGTAAAGCGTGTCGGGCAGCACGTCAATGTCCGGTGTCCCCTCGTAAGGTGAAACGATGACCGCCGCCTCTATCTCCGAATAGACGGTTCCTGCGACCGGCGGATTCGGGCAGGGCCAGGGAATCGTTATCAGCAATGTGTCTTCATTCTGACGAGCGAACTCATAGGTCAGTCCGATCTGATGCCAGAACGGATGTTCAAGTTCCCATAATCCGCCGGGGCTGCACGGCATTATGCTGTTGACATTATAGATGTCATGCGAAGCGCTGACGCCGTCGTTGTGTCCGGCCGGGTGATTGTGATTGATTCCGCGCAAAATACCGTTGCATACGCCGGCCTCGAAATTATCGAATCGCGGATCGGATATGCCGATCAATCGCTGCTGTGAATTGACTCCTGCGGCGGTGACATAATGGCCGCCCGTCCTCGCCCAAGTTACCATCCATTGGTCCGGACCTACGGGGAAAATGTCGCGAATCACCCAGAACCCGATCAATAGGGTAACATCCTGACACCGCTCGATTTCGGATTCGATCGTTTCGAAAGTGGGCCTGTAAATCGTATGTTCGTAAAGCAGGTCGTCAATTCTCATCATGCGCAGATAATGATCGATACCGGCCTGCATGCTGTCGACATACGTTCCATTCTGCATAAAAGGCGGCATCCCGTTTCTATTGGTCTTCATCAAGACCGCCAGCAGTTCAATAAAGCCGAGCGGGTTTTGTGGGTAAAACAGCGGATCGATTATGGTCCTGTTGGGATATTTCCCCTGGAACCACCAGAACGAATTGGCCACCGCCACGGGGCCGCAATAGGCAACCTCGGGCCATCCGTCGCCGTTGAAGTCCTGCAATTGATCGAAATCCGGCATATAACCGCCGGGGATATGCGGGCCGTTGTAATCTTTCCAGTATAGGCTGTCCGGCTGCACAATACGGCCGGGATCGGCCGTGATCGTCGCCTTCCAGTTCGCCCAAGGAATTGCTACATTGACTGGGGTCGTCGGCCAGTTGTCATGACAGATGATCCAGTCCGTCAGCGGTAGAGGGCCGGAGCTGTCGGGGTCGAAATTGCTGTAATAACCGACGCCGGTGACGGCATGCCCGATTCCCTCGGGGCCGCTGTTGAAATTCCAGTTTTCCATCGGCTCAGGTGGCATCGAACTTGTGCGCGGCGGGCCCCAAAGGTAAAAATCGACGATGCCCAATCCCGGCTCGTTTCTGATCACGCCGGTCGGCAGCGGATTCCAGTATTGAAAACAGACGATATCCGGCCGCCCAGAGTCGATTTCGGTTACATGTAAAGGAAATCCGACCGCATAATCGGTCGAGAAAGTCCAGTCGTAGCCGTTCTTCCCCAAAGGCAAAGGCGGTGGCGGCGTGGTGAACGGATGGGTTGCGTCCCAGCGGACGAACTCATAAAAGCCCGGCATGATATCGATATTGTAAGTGCCGAATGTCGGCGGATATTGCGGAGACGTCCCGTGCAAACGGGCCGGACTGCCCCAATTGTCGGTATCCATGAAGTAGTACAAGTAGTCCACGACCACGTTCGACGGCAGGCCGGCGTTCACGCCGGTTGCGTTTGGATGCGACATCACCACGTCCCAGTATTCGGTGATGTTTTCCGCCGATGTCGGCGCACAAGCGTTGTCAACCGGATTGCCCAGCGAACCTGCCGGCGGCTGCTGAGTATCCGGGACATTTGCGATAAACGCAGCGAAAAGCTGACCTGCCCCGAATAATAACAGGGCAGTCATGAAAACTAATTTGCTTCGAACCAGCCGCATAAATGCTCTCTCCTCCACGGTTAAAAATTTTAAGAACTTTTGTTTTGGCGGAAATCAAATTCCGAAGGGCGCCTCCTTTCGGCCGAGCCTCACGGCCTCAGGCAAACAATCATGGTTCAAAGACTCGTTATTAGATTTTAAGACAATGAATCGCTTAAACAACTCCGTATAGAATCATTTCCTGATAAATTCTGGTGTTTAGTCGTTCGCCGACTTATGGCTCATGGATGCCGACGCCAAAAAGTTTTTTGCTATTTGCAAATAATTAAGCTAACCCGGACTATCTTGTCAAGGTTTTTCCGATTTAGCGGAATTTATTTATTTTATTGCAATATAAAAGGTTAATTTGATTCGCATTAAGCACCTGACAAAATGGGGCTATTTTTAAGACAATCAGATTTGCCATGCGCATTACACCGATTTTCTGTATAATTGACTGTCGAAATAGCGTAAGTGCAGGCGAAAAGACTGCGCCTGTCGCCGAGGTGTAAATTATCGATGAATCTTCCGAACTTTCTTACCATACTGCGGATAATTCTATCGCCGGTCTATATGGTTCTATTTTTGATCGAAAACCCCTACAGCCGGTTGGCGGCGACCGTCGTTTTCCTTGCCGCTGCCCTAACCGATCTTTTCGATGGCTACCTCGCCCGGCGTTTGGGGCGTATGACGGGATTCGGGAAGTTCATGGACCCGCTGGCCGATAAGATCCTTATCTCGGTGGCTTTTGTCTCTTTCGTGAGCCTCGGTTATGCCAAAGCTTGGATGGTCACCGCAATAATATTCCGGGAATTCGCCGTTACCGGGTTGCGTTCGCTGGCGGCTTATCGAGGGGCGGTAATTACACCTTCTTTCGCCGCCCAACTGAAAACAGCCCTGCAAATGCTGGTTATTTCATGCATTTTGATATATATAAACATGAAAACTTGGCTGGCGCCGGCGGGATACGATTGGAAAATGTTTCATTCGCAAACTACATATTTCGTGTTCGATATCATGATTCTGGTCACGCTCATACTTTCGATCACTACCGGAATCGATTATCTTATCAAATCGAGCGGTCTACTGAAAGGGAGTCTACGGTGAATTCTTTTCTGTTGAGATCTCCGATTGTTCATTTGATCAAGGCGGTTGCCGGCGGTTTTTACACCGGTTATCTGCCGAAAGCGCCCGGATCGTGGGGATCGCTATTGTGTTGCTTTGTGCTCTGGTTTGCCCGACCGACCGCCTGGTATTTCCAGTTGCTTTTCATATTTTGCCTATGGATTGTGGCGGAGTTCGCAGCCGGTCTTGCCGAACATATATACGGCCATGACGACAGGCATATCGTAATCGACGAAATCGCCGGACAATCGGTCGCCTTGTTTATGGCGCCCCATTCGATTATTGCTTTTATGCTGGCATTTGTTTCGTTCAGGGTATTTGACATAGTAAAATTGCCTCCCGCCCGCGAATGGGAAAAACTTCCGGGCGGCAGGGGGGTTGTCGCCGACGATATGGCGGCCGGACTTTATGCCGCGATTTTCCTGCATATGCTTATCGCCTTATTGAAAGGCATTGGAGTGGAGTGGATTGTGTTATGAACGCTGAATTGATCACGATCGGGGACGAGCTTTTATACGGGCATACGCTCGACACGAACGCCGCCTTTATCGGGATGAAACTGGCGGAAGCCGGTATCGACCTGCTTTATCATACGTCGGTGGGCGATCAGGCCGACACGATTCTTACGGCTCTCGGCAACGCGATGAACCGGGTCGATATTATCCTAGTGACCGGAGGACTCGGGCCGACCCATGACGATATCACCAAGAAAACCCTTTGCAAATTTTTCAAGCGCCAGCTTGTCTTTCATGAGGGTGTCTTGAAAGACCTGATGAAAAGATACAGCGACCTCGGAATGGCCATGCCGGCGGTTAACCAGAATCAGGCGTTGCTGCCGCAGGGGGCTAAATTCATCGAAAATAAAATCGGCTCGGCCTTGGGAATGGTGTTTGAGGAGAACGACAAGATTCTGGTCGCCATGCCCGGCGTCCCTGCCGAGATGAAATCGATGCTGATAGAGAGCGTTTTGCCGATGCTCAAACAGAGAGGCCCAAGAACCTTTATTATCCAGAAAACCATCCGCACAATCGGCATAATGGAGGCGGCGATTTTCGAAAAAGTGAGCGGCCTGATCGAGGAGAATTCGCAAATCAAGATCGCTTTCCTGCCGGGGTATAAGGGTGTCGATATTCGGTTCACCGTCAAGTCTAGCTCAGAGGAAAAAGCCCGTCAGGCGATCGATGATCTGGTCGGCAAATTCCAATCCCGGATAGGCAAATATATATTCGGATTCGACGACGATGAATTACCGGCGGTGATCGGCGGTCTGCTCAAAGAAAGAAAATTGACCCTGTCCGTGGCTGAGTCCTGCACCGGAGGTTTGATAGGCAAACTGTTGACCGACGTGCCCGGCTCATCGGAATATTTCCTCGGCGGTATCATCGCCTACGCCAACAAAATAAAAACCAATGTTTTGAATGTTCCCGAGGATACTATAAGTGACCATGGAGCCGTTTCCGCCCAGACCGCCGTTGCCATGGCCAAAGGAGTCCGGGCGCTAACCGATTCCGCAATCGGGCTGTCGATTACCGGAATTGCCGGACCCACGGGCGGAACCGAGAGCAAACCGGTCGGATTGACCTACATTGGTTTGTGCGACAGTCAAGATACTATCGTCGAGGAATTCCGTTACGGCACCGATAGGGAACGCAACCGCGTGAGAGCCGCCTATTCGGCTCTGAATCTGGTAAGGAAAAGGTTGTTGAATTTGGCATGAAAAAACGGGCGCCGAAATCGCTTTTCGACGCCCGCATCCCCTCACTATGCAACCCTGATTAATTTCCCCCGAACTGCGCTGTGTCATATTGTATGCTCAACTCGAAATCGATATCCGTGGCGCCGACCAGCGGCAGTATCTGCACTTCGTCGAGGCTGTCAACCGGAGGAGCGCCGTAACCGCCAATCATGTCATTTTGAGTCGGACCTTCGTCTGCGCCTGAATTGTCGGCATCCCAGAATCCCACCACATAGACGATGGAATCGGGGAAATATGGAATCCAATAGTCGCCCGGTTCCGGGATGGAAATCATCGAAACATTTTCGGCCGTCGAGTCGAACAGCGGATTCGTTTTGAAAAGGAAAAGATAAATGTCTCCCTGTCCCGGAGCGAAGGTCGGGCAGGTCACATTGCCGACAACACCCACAATCGGTGTATAGCTGCCGTGAAGCTCCAGCGGCTCGATTTTGCTGTAGATATCGTCCTCGTAACTCAAATCGAATTTACTGTAGTAGTCTCCCTGGCTGATCGGATTGTAGCCGGGAGTTTCATAATCGTCAAAAGTGCCGTCCATATCGATAACGCTGTAAACGTCATAGTTCCCGTTCGGCAAAAAGTAGGTGGTATCCCAAACGTGCGGCGTGACGGCGATGATGGCGGTGCGGTTGTAAACAGCGGCGCCGCCACCCAAATAAGATTCAGTCTCACGATCGAAAGGATTGGCGCCGTTGTCGAATATGCCGAAGCTGACCACTTTGCCCTCGCACCCCGCAGGCAGGTTGTCCACGAGAAGAATCAATGAGTGGGCGGTTTGCCACCATTGGGATTGGACAGTTACAGTCCTATTGGTGGTGAAGGGAACATTCAAGGCGCCCCATAGATAATCACCCTGGTCAAGGGGGTCATCTTCGCCCATGATCCCGTCGTTGGTTTTGTCGGCGAACAGAACGATATGGAGCGTATCGGGCGAAATGAGATTGAGGGTTCCCGTTGCGGTAGTGCCGGAGACATTGACGACTTTCATATATTTGATATCCATTTCAGCATTGAGTCCATCCCATAGGCTCAAGAGCACTTCATGGCCATCCATTCCGGCATCGGCACGGAATGATAAATTGAAAGTCACGGTCAACGGCTGATACAGAGAAAAGTTGGCGGTGATGAGGAAATCTTGGTCGTTTACGTATTCATCGTATTCCCAATTCAGCCTCGAATATAAATAATCGCCTTCGCTGATCGGATTGCCGATGCCGGTCGTATCGAACCAATCCTCGGGATCATTATCCATATCGATCAATGCCCATATATCATAGATACCCTCGGGCAGTTCCCAGGTATTGTAGCTTTCACCGAAGGGCGGATTGATTGAAATCACCGCCGAATTGTTATATATCAAAGCGCCCCCGCCCATAATGCTGTCCGAATCCGGAAAATTGTTGAAAACATCAGTTCCTTGTGCGAACAAGCCCATGGCGCAAACTTTGCCATCGTTGCCGGCCGGAATATTTTGGATGCCGAAAATGTGATCGCTGCTGCGCTGCCAAGCGTAATTTGGCCAAGTGATTGTTTTGCTTTCGCTTATTTGCACGTTTAAGGCGGCCCAGAATCTGTCTCCGCGTTCAACCGGTGAACTGCCGAAGCCGTTCTGCTGATCGTCGATGGCCACCACCACATGGTAGCTGCCCGAAGCTATTTTGGTGATCCTCAACGTTGCCGAGGATCCGCCGGCGACAACATCAACGTATTTATAAGGTGTATCGTCGCCCCAGTTCGACCAGAGGCTGGCTCTGATCGTCTTGCCGGAAAAGCTTTGATTCGATGGGGTAGCTACATTCAGAGTCAAGACGTTTCCTTCATCATTGTTGTTGTCGTCTTTGATTCCCAGCTTGTCGCAGCCGTTCAATATAATCAAGGCTGATACAAGCAAAACCAGTAACAACGGTGTGAACCTTCGCATTTTGCGCCTCCTTAAGATGAATGTATTTTTTTAGAATATTTCGGAGACGATTGTAAAAACTTTATTCCATGTTTCAGGGTAAAGCAGCAAGGAACGCCTGCGAAACATGTTGGTAGTAGTCGGGCAGTTATAGCGGGATTTTACGTCGTCGCCTTGAGGTTATTCGCCGATTATTTTAATTATGAGTCTCTTTTTGCGCCTACCGTCGAATTCGGCATAATAGATCTGCTGCCAAGGGCCGAGATCGAGGCGGCCGCCTGTTACCGGCACTATCACCTGATGCCCGATTAGCAGATTCTTTAGGTGAGCGTCGCCATTGGTTTCGCCGGTTCGATGGTGTCGATAGTCGGGTCCTTCCGGGGCGAGTTTCTGCAGCCATTCATCGATATCGGCGATCAATCCGTCCTCGGCGTCGTTTATATATACCGCAGCAGTTATATGCATGGCCGCAACCAGACATAGCCCTTCCTTAATCGCCGCCTTGGCCAACTGCTCTTCAACCAGACCGGTTATAAGCACATAGTCCCGCTTTTTGGGAATATTGAACGTGTGATAATATGTGTATGATTTCATGCCAAAATATGTCCTTGCCGCTTATTTTCCCGTCGGCTTATGCTCAGATCATTTGGAAATATTGGATTCATATGCGGTTCAGGCAGACATGCGAAAACACCAGTGCATCGCCGATTATATTTGAAATCAAGGCGTATTCGTTGGGCTGATGGGCTACCTCGTTCAATTTCGACCAAACCGCAGCCTCATATCCGGCCCTTCGGAATAAGGCCGCCACCGTGCCGCCGCCTATTCCGTACGGGCGGGGATCGACTTTGTAAACGGTCTTTATCGCCTCCGATAAGGCCCTGACCACCGGTGAATCGACCGAGGTCGGCGGCGCCGCCTCGGCTTTCTGGGAAAAGGCGAATTCGATCGTAACATCATATTTGCGTTCGATTTCGTTTGCCCATAACCTGATCGCCGATTCCACTTCAAGAAGAGGAATCCCGGGCAATACCCGACAATCAACATGGAAAACGTCGTCTCCGGGAATGGTGTTGACGTTGGGCACATTGGGCTCCTTCTTGGTCGGTTCGAATGTCGAATACGGCGGCTGAAACAGCTCGTCTTTCCGGTCGAATTTTTTATAAAGTTCTTCGAGTTTAACCACCAAGTTGCTGGCGGCCCTAAAGGCGTTACGCCCCAGATCGGGCCGTGATCCATGCGCTTGGACGCCTCTGGTTACTACTTTCAGCCACATTATCGATTTCTCCGCCACTTCAATCGCCGCCCCATCAGGCTCGCCGGAATCGGGGACGATAATCAAATCATCTCTGGAAAAAAGCGAATGATTTTCGAGCACATATTTGATACCGTATTCGGAGCCGACTTCTTCATCAGCCACCAGAAGCAGGCACAAATCATATTCCGGGGCAATCCGTAGATCTATGAAAGCCTTCGCGGCCAAAATCGAGGCCACCATGCCCTGATGGTTGTCCTCGACACCGCGGCCGTAGATCCTGTCGCCATCCACTCTGAGCTTGAACGGATCGGATTTCCATAATGAAAGTTCGCCGGCGGGGACGATATCGAGATGGCTCATTATCCACACCCGCCGGGAATCGTTCCTCCCTTTGATTCTATATAGCAGGTTCGGTCTCTTTCCGCCGGGCACTCGATTATCGGGTGCGTGATAGAACTCGGGTTCTGGGAAATTTTTCCGACGCAGATATTCGACCAAAGCCTCACATTTTCTCATTTCGCCTTCGCCGCCGCTTTCCGGTGCCAGCGCCGGAATCGATACCAGCAAACTTTGCAGCTCTATTACGTCTTCCCGGGCGTTTTCGATCAGGTTTTTTATTTTCTCAAACATCCGAATTCTCCTTGAGTATATCGCCGTAATGTTGGATCATTTGCGGCGGAGTTCTACCGATGCATCTAAGATACGTGTAAAGATTGCCCCGGTGATGAATTTCCTCGTCTATGGCGACTTGGATCAGGATCTCTCCGGTTATTTCGCCGAAAGGGGTGGAACTGACTGCCATGAATTTCCCATCCGGCACTCCGGAGAGCATCTCGAGCGTTCTGCGGTGTTCGTATTTCAGTTTATCGCGCAGCATGTCCTTTTCGAAAAAACTGGCCGCCGGATCGGCGGCTTTGGCCCAGGTCCCCTCGATAAATCCCCGACGGATATATAATTCCACCTCGAGAATATGCCGGAACAACTGCGAAACCGTCATCACCTCGGCGGTCGGACGGAAATCGAATTTGTCCGGCGGAAATTCGTCGAGCAATTTTATCGTCAGCCGACGGACATTTCTCCAATAGCGCATCAGGTTCTTCTTATCCACGAGCGATAGCGATATCCTTTTTCATAGATCGAATTGCATTGCCTGTTTTCCATTCGCCAAAACAAAGTTCCGCGCCCGAGGTGAATTTAGTCTTATCCGTCGTTTCTGACAAGTGATTAAATTGGCGCAAAGCCCATGCGGTCCGAATCGAAAAGAATCACCCATGGACATCAGGCGACACGTTCCGACGGCCATGCAGTCTCTTGATCGATTCAAACCACATGAAACTTACCGTTGCTGCACCGAGGCAAATAAGCCAGCCGGTCCAGTGGAGGATTTCGAATTTGAATATCGTCCTGAGCGAGGGAATATAGAGGGCCGCCGAAAGAAACGTCAACGAGCCGCCGATCACCAGCCAGTGAGCCGCACCGGATGATTTGATGGTAGAGCCGACGGAACGTGACCATGACCTGTTGGTCAGTATCAACCCGAGATTGGCTAAAATCAGGGTGGTGAACGACAATGTACGGGCCTCGGCCGGGCTTCGTCCTTGGTAAATATCGATGATGTAAATTATCACCATGGCAAGCAGGACGGCCGTCCCCTGCAACAGCCCGATCGATATCTCGGTCCGACCGAACAACGGCGCTTGGGCTTTACGGGGCGGTCTGGTCATGATATCTTTTTCCTCCTGCTCGCTTTCGAATGCGATCGAACATGCCGGATCGATTATCAGCTCGAGGAATACGATGTGAATGGGAAACAGGACAAGTGGAAGTCCCAATAAAACCGGCAGAAGCGACATTCCGGCGATAGGGATATGAATCGCGAAAATATAGACCATGGCTTTCTTGATATTATCGAAGATTCTCCGTCCCAGCCTTATCGCCTGAACTATCGACGAAAAATCATCGTCGAGGATCACCAGCGATGACGCCTCGCGGGCGACATCGGTGCCACGGCTCCCCATGGCGATCCCGATATGGGCAGCCCTCAGCGCCGGCGCATCGTTGACACCGTCTCCGGTCATCGCCACGATTTCGCCGGTGGCTTTGAATCCGTTGACTATTCTCAATTTTTGTTCGGGCGTTATTCTGGCGAAGACCCGCGTCTGTCTTATTCTGTCGGCCAGCTCTGCATCATCGAATTGGGCAATCTGTTCTCCGGTGATGACTTTCGTCGCATCCAGTCCCACCTGACCGGCGATACTTCTGGCCGTCTCCGGGTAATCGCCGGTTATCATGGCCACGCTTACGCCCGCCTCACGGCATTCCCTGATCGCCGCCGGCACTGATTCCCGCAGAGGATCGGCCAGACCCATAAGCCCCAGAAATTCGAAAACGAAATCGTGCTGGATATCAGGCAGCGATCCCTTTTTGAAACGCGCCCGCGACACGCCCAAGACTCTCAGTCCCTCGGCGGCAAGCCGGGACGATTGAGAGGCAATCTCTTTTTGTCTTGCCGAATCCAGATGGCAAAGATCCACTATCGCTTCAGGAGCGCCTTTGGCGGCGATAACGAAATCGTCGCCGTCGGGTGATTTCCAAACGTGCGATATTGCCAGCAATTTCCGCGAAATCGGGTATTCCTGAACCAACAGCCAGTCGTGGTGAATATGCTCGGTATTCTGCAGGAAAGTGCTGCCGAGATTCAGGAACGCTTTATCCATCGGATCGTGGGGATCGCGTTTGCTGGCGAGGATGCTGTATTCTATGATCTCATGAAATTGCTCGGGAATTGCCTGAGTATTACTTTTGTCGAGTTCGATCGATGAATTGCCGACGACGATTTTCCTTACGCTCATCAGATTCGTCGTCAGCGTGCCGGTCTTATCGACGCATAGCATGGTTGCAGAACCCAACGCCTCCACCGCCGGAATCCTGCGGGTCAATACCTGACGGCGGGAAAGGCGCCATGCTCCAAGCGCAAGGAATATCGTTAAAACCATGGGGAATTCCTCTGGAAGTATCGCCATGGCTAGGGTCAGGCCGGCCAGAAATCCATGGAACCAATCGTTTCGGCTGATTCCATAGACGATCACGATCACCAAACAAATTAACGATCCGATAATGGCCAGATTGCGAACCAATTTCGAAATAGATTTTTGCAGCACGGTCGGCTCATCTTCGATTGAAGACAGAATCCGACCGATTTTGCCCATTTCGGTATTCGCCCCGATCGCCGTGACTTCGACCAAGCCCTGACCGCTAACCACAAGTGTGCCCGAATATGCATACGACCGACCATCACCGCCCGCATTGCCGGTGGAGTCCTCGGAGTCAGCGCCGACTTTTCGAACCGGAATCGATTCGCCGGTCAGCAATGATTCATCGATTTCGAGATTGAGGCTTGACAGAATCCGGCCGTCGGCAGGCACTCGATCCCCCTCGGTCAAAATCAGGATGTCCTGTCTGACTACCTCTTTGCCTGCGATTCTTTTGCGCCTGCCGTCGCGGATAACCAACGCCCGAGGACTTGACAGATCCCGCAGCGCTTTCAAGGCTTGGCGGGTTTTTCGCTCCTGATAAAATGTAATCGCTATCACCACCAGCACAAAAGCGAAAAGCATCGCCGCTTCCTGCAGATCGCCGATCAAAAAGTAGATCACGCCGCAAGCGATCAATAATAAAAACATCGGCTCCGAAACGATATCCAGCAAGCTATGAAAAATCCCCTTGTCGCCCTCGTCCGGAATTTCATTGAAACCTTCCGCGCGAAGACGGCGAGCCGCCTCGGCCTCGCTGATTCCGGCAATGTCGTCCGGCAAGCCCGATTCTCTAACAATCATGACCGACTCACAGTCTTGTTGAAATCAACAGCAACGGGGTTGGCCCACTATGGCATATCCGCAATGTCGAAACGAAGTCGAACGATCGCGCCGCCGGCTGGAGCATTGCCGGCCTCGATTTTTCCATCGTGATTCATGATTATTTTCTTGGCCATCATAAGACCAAGGCCGTTACCGCCCGGTTTAGTCGAAAAAAACGGCCGGAAGAGATTTTTCAGGGCCAATTCGCTGAATCCCGGACCGTTATCGCTGACGGTAATCCTTGCCCGGCCATTGTCCGCCTCTATGATGATCTCAACCCGCCCCGACGGACCGGACGCCTCGAAGGCGTTTTGAATAAGGCAATCGAACATGCGCCTTAGCTGAACCGGATCCGCCTGAATCGCCGCCGCCGGTTCTCTTATCGTAATCGTCAGATCTCCGGATTTGATTTCGTCGCCGTAATTGCTTTGAATCAATTCTTTCAGGCCATCCAAAGAGATGAGTTGCAGCGTCGGCGGAGGGAGATTGGTGAATTCCAGCAGCGTATCGCCCAATTTGACGAGCGAATTGATTTCGGCGGAAAGCCTCTGAACGTTTTTCGCTGTCTTATCGGATTCGGCCGAGGATAATTCCGCCGTCTTGCGGTTCAAGTCATTCAACAGGCCGCGAAGAATTTCAGCGGTTTTCCGGATCCTGGCGCCGATTTTATCGGCCATATGCGTTAAGGTGATCGTTCTTTCCGATTCGACGGCATTTTCGAATCTGTCTTTCAGTTCGGCGGCCGCAGCGTTCAGATGCAGACTTAGTTCTCTAAGCTCATCGTGAGGATTTATCGAAATCGAAGCCGATAGTTCGCCGCCAGCGATTCTTGACAAGCCATCGGCGATCATGGCGATTTGGCGGTCGATTTTCGTCGAGTAATATTTGACGATAACTACCGACAGAACGGTTGAGGCAATGAACAGCAACGAAAAAAGCCGGGCGAAATTGGCGGATATTGCCTCGATTTCGGCAATATTGACCCCAAGGATTATGTCCGCTACGTTTTCGCCGGCAAAATCGATAAGTGGAAACGAGGCGAATCTGTGTTTGATACCACCTATTTCGAAAGTCTGCATGCCCTCGCCCTGCACGAACAAAATCCGCTGATCCATTTCCTTGTCCACAGTGCTTATTTTGGCCGTTCCTCCAACTACGAGTATGAATTCGCCTCCGGATAGGCTCTTGGCCGATTCAAGCAAATCCTCATCCATGATCGTACCAGCGGTCAGGGTTCCGATTATTCGGTTGCGGAACATTATCGGCACGGAAGCAAGCATTAGGACTTCCCATCGCCCCCTTATCCTGCGGATACCTGTCGAGGATATTTTCTGCCCGGTCAAGGCCCTGATCACTAACGGATCGTCGGTCGCCGAACCACCGATGCCGCTCGGGTCGTGCCCCTGAGCAATTATATTGCCCTGAGGATCGGTGACCATCAGGTAATCAAGATTGGACATCGAAAGCTGGCGCAGCGACTGCTCGATGAACGCCGGCTGATCGAAATATCCGATCTGGTTGAAAGTCAGCAGCAGCTCGTGGAGCGGACTGGAGGAGGCCATTGCTGCTGTTCGCGAAAGAAGTTCAAACCCGCGCTTATCGATGAATTTGGAAAAACCACTGAAAGCCGCTGTCAGCCGTCTATGGGTGATACCATCCTGCTGCAATGGGACGAATAAAAACGATATTATCGCCAGCGTCAGAAGCGGGATCAGCGTAGAGAGGATAAATATCAAATAATATCTGCGCCGCATGATTCATCCGAAGATGAGCGATTCCGTATCCTTGACCCAGCCGGCATTCCAAAAGATCGCGGCAATTTCCCGATGACAATCGGCGTTCCGCCTTATAGCACCTCTTTGAAACGCTGAAGCGCTTTCGGCAATCCTCGGCTGACGGCGGCGAAGGCGACCTGACTGCCCAAGAAAAATTCCCCGATATTTTCGATTTCGGCGAATTTACCCGCCTGTAAGGGCGTCAATTCTCCGCTGACGATAACCCCCATTGATAATCGCTGGGCCAGAGCGCTCGATTTTGCCACATTGTCAAGATAGGCCAACCTTTCCGTCAGGCTTTTGGAATTGCAATAAGCGGCGGTATCGAAAACCACGTAATCGGCCTTGGTTCTGGCGGCGGCTTTTACCTGATCTATTTCCGGCGGCAAAGTTATCCCGACTACGATATCGGCCACCTGACATTTGGTGACTATGGTCGCCGCATCCGGAGTCGCCGATTGCAACACCGCCATATCCGGTTTTATCTCTATCGCCTTGGCGAGGGATTTTTCGTCGGACGGTAGAATCAGGGCCAGCGGTATGTCTAAAACATCTTTCAGCAACTTGATCGATTTCTCCATGTTCGCACTCAAGCCATCTTCCTTGATTCTTACCACAACGCCATCAGCACCGGCAAGCTCGCATAACAGAGCCGTTTTCACGAGTCGCGATTCCCCCGACCTTGTTTCTCCGGCGGCTGCCATGATTTCGTCGAGTATCAGCGATATCTTAGCCATGTTTCCCTCCAAAACACAACCTTACATCCGGCGGAAGCATCTTGTCAAGTGATAGCATTGCCCAATAGGATCACCGACTCGTCAAACAAGGCGCATTCGAGCTGCCTGAAATCGTCGAAAACGCGATCAGCCCGTTTCAAATATTCGGCGGGCAATGTCGTGCAGACCGCCCAACAGGCAAGACCGGCGCCGACAGCGGAGGCGATACCGGTCGGCGAATTTTCGATCACAAGAATTCTGTCTCGTGGAACGCCAGCTTTTGCCGCGGCAAAGAGATAAGGCTCGGGATCCGGTTTGCCTTTTTTCGTGCTCTCGTAATCGACCACGAAATCGAATCGGCATTCGAACAGGCTCAAGGTTTTTTTCACTACCGGAGGCACGCCGCCGGTGACAACCGCCATAATTACTTTTCCTTTCAGTCTGTCCAATATCGCTTCGATCCCGTTTAAAGGCTTGAGCACGGCGATCTTTTCGTAAATTTCGCGTTTTCTGGAATATATTTTTTCGATCAGTTCATCGCTTGCGTTTTCGACGCCCAATTCCGCAAGCCTATCCTTCACCGTTATATCGTGTCTTACGCCCTCGTTGAGATAAAACGGAAGTTCCTTCGGATAGAAGCCGTTTTCGTTGAATGCTTTCACCCACGCTTCGACATGATACTTCATGGAGTCGACGAGGACTCCGTCCATATCGAAAAAAACGGCATCAATCAGCTTTGGGTGCTTCAATTCTATAATCCCAGTTCTGGTGCGATTCCTTTGAGTGCATTCAGCACGTTTTCGATATGTTCTTCAAGCGGTATTCCGAGTTCCCCGGCGCCCCTTATTATATCGGAGCGAGATACTTGACGGGCGAAGGCCTTATCTTTCATTTTCTTTATCACCGACTTCGGCTCCACGTCGGCGATTTTTTTCGACGGCCTTACCAACGCGACGGCCGTCAGAAATCCGCACAACTCATCGACCGCAAAAAGCGCCTTGCGCGCATTGCTGTTGCGCGGCTTTCCGCAAAAATCGACGTGGGACAATACGCAATCGATGAAGTCAGTTCCGTATCCTTCTTCGGACAAGATTTCCGAACCGGCAAGCGGATGGTTGTCGGGGTACTTCTCATAATCGAAATCATGAAGCAGGCCGATATTGCCCCACCGATCGGCGTTTTCACCGAAACGGCCGGCATAAAAACGCATGGCGGCCTCTACGGCCAAGGCATGTTTTCTCAATGATTCGCTTGAAGTATGGGCGCACAACAATTGCCATGCTCTTGCCCTATCGTTTTCGATTTCGCACATACCCCGGCTTCGATACGAACGGTCGATTCATGATTCCACCGCGGCCGCTATGTCGGCCGGACCCGGAATTCGGCGCATTGGAAAAATCAGACCGCAAGGCCGACTCGTCATGAACCTGCCGGATCTTGATCACGTCATGGATCTATCAAAAATACTTTTGCTCCTTGGCAAATCGTTCGAGCTCTTCCCGGAATTGCGGGGCGGCGATCGATATCAGCAATTTCGCCCGTTCGCCCACCGATTTCCCCCAAAGGTCAACTGCTCCGTACTCCGTCACTACCCAATGAACATCGGCGCGGGTCGTGGTGACTCCGGTTCCAAGAGGCATATGCGGGCAGATTCTCGAAACCTTGCCGTCTTTGGCAGTGGCCGGAAAACCGATGAATGGTTTCCCACCTTTTGATTTGGAAGCTCCCCTCACGAAATCCAGTTGCCCGCCGAATCCGGAGTAAAACTGAAAACCGAGCGAATCGGCGAAAACCTGTCCGGTCAGATCTATCCCGAGCGCTGAGTTGATCGAGACCATCTTGTCGTTTTGGGCGATTATGAACGGATCGTTGGTATAGCGGCAAGGATGAAACTCGAGCAGCGGGTTGTCGTCGCAAAAATCAAAGACCTTTTTGGTGCCCAGAACGAAAGCGGCTACAATTTTGCCCGGATGCAGAGTCTTCTTCGATCCCGTTATCACGCCGGTATCGACCAAATGAATCACGCCGTCGGAAAACATCTCGGTGTGAATTCCCATATCGCGTCGCCCTTCGAGCGCATAGAGAAAGGCATCCGGAATGGCGCCGATCCCCATCTGAAGCGTCGAGCCGTCTTCGATATTATCCGCGATCAATTTGCCGATCTTCATCGATGTCTCATCGGGGATGCCCTGCGGCATTTCCATGAGCGGACCGTCATGCTCCACCAGATGAGTCAGCTTGCTTACATGTATGAAACAATCGCCGTGCACCCTCGGCATCTGGTTGTTAACCTGGGCGATGACGGTTTTTGCATAATGGGCGGCTGACATGGTTATGTCGACGCCGACTCCGAACGAGCAGAATCCATGTTCGTCCGGCGGGGAAATCTGGATCAGGACGACATCGATATTCATTTTCCCCGTCAGCCAAAGATTTTCAACCTCTCCCAAAAAGATATGCGTCTGATCGGCCCGGCCTTCATTGACCGCTTTTCTGACATTGGCGCCGGTGAAAAAGGACTGGTGCCGGAAATGCGGCTCCATGCCGGGCATCGCATAGGCGGCTTTCCCCTGTGTGAGTATGTGAACGATCTTGACGTTCTCAAGCTCGTCTTTTCTGGCCACCATCGCATCGACCAAATGTTCCGGCGTGCAGCAGCCCGGGTGAATCAGCACCGTATCGCCTGATTTGATGGCTTTTACCGCCTCTTCGGCGGTGGTTCTTTTGCTGTTATAAATGTCCATCCACTTCATCATCAATTTCCCATTCCCAAAATGTCCTTGATTGTTCTGGCTTCAATTCCTAGTCTTGATGCCACCACTCGTCGGGCGGCGTACCCCTTGAACGTATATGCACCGCGGGCCAAACCGGGATCTCGTCGCATTGCATCCTCGATTCCAAGCTCGGCGATTTGGTAGGCATAGGGGAGCACGGCGTTCGAAATCGCGTATGTGGCCGTTCTGGAGATATTCGAGGGCATATTGGGCACGCAAAAATGAGTGATTCCGTGCTTGATGAAAGTGGCGTTGGCCCAGTTTGTCGGATGAGAGGTTTCTACGCAGCCTCCTTGGTCGATCGAGGCATCGATAATCAGAGACTGCGGTTTCATCGTTTTCACCATTTCCTCGGTGATCAGCTTCGGCGGTTTTTCGCCGTGGATCAAGATTGCCCCGACGACGACGTCGGCGATTTTGATCGCCTTCTCGAGGTTCTGCACGAACGGCAGATATGTCACGAGCTGCTTGTTATAAAGCTCGTTGGCGTATCTCAGCCTTCGGATATCGTTATCGAACAGGATTACATTGCAGCCCATTCCTTTGGCCGTCCTGACCGCACTTAAGCCGAGTGTCCCGGCCCCGAGCACGACGACCGTGGCCGGCGGGATGCCGGCCGCGCCCCCCAGCAAAACTCCGCGTCCGCCGCCGCGATTGGAAAGGTAATAAGATGCGATATTGATGCACATCTGACCGGCAAGCTCCGACATCGGCACGAGGATCGGCAGTTGCCCTTCGTCATCCTCGATGACTTCAAATCCGATGGCGGTCACTTTTTTTTCCAGCAACAGCCGGATATTTTCGGGGGCGGCCACTGCCAAATGCAAGCTCGACATTATGATCTGGTCTTCCTGCATCAGGCGATACTCCTCGGTGGTCGGCGGGGAAATCATAAGCACCATTTTGGAACGATAGAATATCTCCTCGAGCGAATACACCAGCTTGACTCCGACCTGTAAATATTCCTGATCCGTAAAACCTGAGATCTCGCCGGCTCCCTGTTCGAAATAAACCTGATGACCCGCGCTCACCAGCGCCCGCGCCGCACCCGGCGTCAACGCCACTCGATTCTCGAGATGCCGTGTTTCTTTGGGAATTCCTATTTCCATCCTATTCTCCTCTTTTGAAAAATCGGATAACTTTCATGGTGATCCGAAATTCGATTCCAGTCAGCACCGTCGTCCGAGCGTATTTATCGCCCTGCCATAGTTATCGGAATGGAAGATGAAGTCGCCAGCGACCAAAATATCGACGCCGGCTTCGACACACCACCTTCCTGTTTCTTCCGTTATTCCGCCATCGACCTCGATCAAGCAGTTATGTTTGCCGGAATCGATGAAGCGGCGGGCGGTGCGGATTTTAGTTATGGTTTGATTGATGAACATCTGCCCGCCGAAACCGGGATTGACGCTCATCAGCAGCAATAGGTCCAGGCAGGGGATGATCTCGGTTGCCAGAACGATCGGCGTGTGCGGATTCAGGCTGACTCCGGCTTTAACTTTTAGATTCTTGATGGTCTGCACGTTCCGGTGAAGGTGCACCGATGATTCGAAATGGATCGTCAGAATATCGGCTCCCGCGTCGATGAATCGGGGAATGAATGATTCGGGATCGGTGATCATCAGATGCACGTCCAGCGGCAGTTTCGTCACCTTCCGCAGAGCCGACACCATCGCCGGACCAAATGTGATATTGGGCACGAAATGACCATCCATGATATCGATATGAAGCATATCCGCGCCCGCCTGTTCAACCGCCGCTACATCTTCGGCCAGACGGGTGAAATCGGCGGAAAGTATCGATGGCGCCACCAGCGTTTTTCGGGGATTCAGGGCGAATTCGTTCATTTTTCACTCCGATCTCGATATGACCAGATCGATTTTGGTCCAGCGCGTCACAGCGGTGCCCGGGGCGATCGACTGCGAAAGCACGCTTTCCGGAAGTATTCGATCGTCTCTTTTGTATTTTACCTCGCCCAACATCAAGCCGCTCCGCTCAATTATCGCTTTTGCCTCGGCATAGTCAAGACCAACAAGGGCGGGAACGTTCACCGTGGCTATCTCGCCGAGGCGGTTGACCACCAATTGGACTTCCGTGTTTTGGCGCAATTGCGTACCGGCGGGAGGATTGGATTCGATAACCACCCCGTCCGGCAAACTCACGTCCTCGAACCAGACTATTTCTCCGAGTGTAAGGCCGGCATTCTCGATCATCAACCTCGCCTCCCTCAATGAGATCCCTTTCAAATGCGGCACGGCCGCCGATGGCGCCCCTTTCGATATCGTCACCCGCACCGTTGCTCCCGCTTTGACCTTCGCTCCGGCGGCGGGCACTTGACCGATGACATAACCTTTCGGGTAGAACGAATGAAACTCTTCCGTGGTTATCTGGAATCTCAGTTTCATGTTTTCCAGTTTCTTTGCGGCCACCTTTTTGTCGATACCGCTTATATCGGGCATGGTCAACTCGTTTCCATGATTTACAATTGTCGGCATAATAATCAAATCAAACGCAAGAGTTAAGACGAATAATCCGCCGAAAAATACAGCGGCAGTCAGCAGAATGCTCTTTCGTTTGCCGAATATGAATTTCAACCACCCCGACACTCTTTGGCTTCCTTATATCGACTTTCTCATTATCGCCACGAATGCGCCGTCCGTTCCATGGCGGGTAGGGAACATGGCGTACATTCCTTCCCCCAGCCTGTATTCGATCAATCGAGGGTCATCTTCCATCCGGAATCCGGAATTCCGGCTGATGAATCGTTCGATCTGCAACTCGTTTTCCTCTGGCTCGATACTGCACGTCGAATAAACAAGCCGTCCTCCGCGATCAAGAAGATCGGCTGCCGCCCCGAGCATTTTCGCCTGACAATCGGCCAGCCTTTGAATATCGTCCGGCTGCAACCTCCAGCGCAGATCAGGATTGCGTCTCATCGTTCCGGTTCCCGAACATGGGACATCCAGCAATATATATTTGAATTTCCCTGAAGTGGCAAATTGTAATAGATCGCCTGCAGCCAAAAGAACGTTTTTCAGACGCCAGCGGCGGCAGTTCGTCCTCATCTTTTTGAGCCTTTTGATTGAAATATCGATAGCCAAAACCCGGCCGTCATCGCCCACCATCATGCTCAACGCCGCCGACTTGCCGCCCGGAGCCGCACACAGATCAAGGACGAGCGAACCGGTGTCCGGATTAAGCGCCATAGGCGCCATCCCTGTCGAGGGGTCGCCGATGACGAAAAGACCTTCGGCAAACGGTGCCGAACCGAGCAACTGCCGGCCGTTCCGTGCAATATAATATTTCCATGGGGCCGGTCCATCGACATTTTCGATGCCCGCGGATACTTCGTTTAAGTCAATCGGCGGTTTCGTAGAAATCGAATTGATGAAGAAGCTCAGCGGAGCCGGCTTATTGCCGAACTCGAGAAGCCTGAGGCAATCGGCAGGGCCGAAGCGCTTTATGTAGCGATCCACCAACCAATCGGGATACGATTGGGTCAGGCCCAGATATTCGACAGGGTCGGCTGCCTCGTCGGGAAACGCAACCCTATCAGGATCTTTCAGGTATGCACGCAGTATTGCATTCGCCAAACCGGATTGTTCATTGCCCGCGTATTTTTTCACCAGCTCCACCGATTCGAAAACCGCTGCGTGCGGGGGAATCTTATCCATCTTGAGGAGCTGGTAAAATCCAAGCCTCAGGATATTTCTTAGTTTACCTTGAAGATGGCGGCTATGACTGTAAGTATCGATAAAATGATCGAGAAATCTGCGCCACCTGATTACCCCGAGAAACAGCTCTCGGGCCAGCGATCTGTCGGCGGTCATGGCCAGATCGTCAATCAGCGGCTCGAGCAAATCGTGGGGATCGATTCCCGATTTTTCCCAGCGGATCAATGAGCGGTAGGCGATATCTCTGGCGGATGAATACATGTTTTCAAACAAGCTGAAGAGGATCGGTCCTGTGAATTCCCTGCAAATGATATTGACCCGTTCTCTCTATAATCATCGGCAATACCGTTTCGACCGAGAGTCCCAAGCCGTAAATAAGCACCTCCGATGGTCTCAGGCTTTTATCATCGGCTAAAGCCAGCTCCATTTCGATCGCTTCTCCGTTCAGCGATATCGACAACAGCAATTCCCGGGCGGAAATCCGGGCGGAACTGTTCGGCTTATTTCTTTCTATGATAAGTTCCGGCGATTCCCTCAGCGATTTTATCCGGTCCTCTCCTATTCCGGCATTTCTATCCAGATAGGCGCGATAGGAAATCAGGTTGACCGCCCGCACCAGTGAAATTCCGTCGCCGGTGAAGAATTTCGCCGCTTCGATAGAAAGACCTTGCGGCAGATTGTCTTTCAGCCTGACCATGCTTTCTGAATCGAGCGGCCTTTCGGTCTGCAAGTCGAAATATTCGGCTTTTGATACATAACCGAGAGGGAGAGGATGCCCGAAGGCAAGTTTCATATGTCTGTTATGGCCGTGACTTAAGGCTACCGGCAAATCGGCCCGTTTAATCGCTCTTTGCAGCGCCCGCATGATATCGAGATGCGAGTAGAATCTCATTCTTTCATCGCGTGCATACTTCACCCTTGTTTGAAAAATCAGGGCTGTCGCTTGACCATTCCTCCGCGGTCTGGGAGTGCGCCCGAAATGATCATCAGGCATCGGCATCACCCGGGACACGGCGATTTTCCGCTTGTACACCGGCAATCCTGCCTTGGCCTTGTCCCGCTCCCACAGAAGATATCTTTTCGGAATTCCCTTTTCGATATGATCCCAGGGGAGACTATCCGATGTAGCTTTTTCGCGGAGATAGTCCAGCGGATCAATTCTCGTCTTCTCGAAAGCCTTTCGCCAATATTCGAAACGGAAATGCTCGCTCCAGCCGTCAAGGCGTGAGCCGTTTTTGTACGCCTCATAAATCACCTCGCTCAGCCGTCGGTCGCCGCGGCCAAGGATCCCTTCGAGAACAGCCAAGTCGGGATTGCGGAATTTAAGAAATACGTTTCTTGAATTGACAAGCCGCCTGAGCCGTTGATAGACGGAGGACGTCTCATCGGCTGTCAACTGCCTTTCCCATTGCCATGGTGTTCCGGGTTTGGGGCAAAACGGGGAAATCGTTACATTGATTTTTCTGTTCCTGCCGGCCTGTCGGGCGATCGAACTTGTTTTTTTCAGAAGTTCGGCTATACCTTCTATGTCGGCCTCGGTTTCCCCCGGTAGTCCGATCATGAAATACAGCTTGATTAGCTGCCAATCCTCGGCAAAGGCCAGCCTGATCCCGCCGAGGATTTCATCTTCGGTGATGTCTTTTCCCAGCATATCCCGAAGCCGCTGGGTACCTGCCTCCGGCGCGAATGTCAAACCGCCTTTTCTTCCGGTTTTCAAAATTCGGAGTATCAGGCTGTTCAGCGTGCCCGGCCGCAGCGACGGCAGCGATATCGAAAAACCGAGTTTGGCGGCCTGTTCCGAAAGCGACTGCAACAAAGATTCGAGTCCCGGATAGTCTGTCGATGATAAGGACAGTAATGTCAGCTCGTCGTAACCCGTGCTCTTGATCGTTTCAACCACCTGCTCGATAATCTGCCGCGCCTGGCGATAGCGTCGGGGACGATATTGATATCCGGCCTGGCAAAAGCGGCAACCCCTCATGCATCCCCGCATGATCTCGATGGAAAGGCGGTCATGGGTGATTTCCAGAAACGGAACCAGCGGTCTTTGGGGATAGTAGTCGGCTTTCAGTTGCCGGCATGACTGAATTTTCACCTTTGCAGGCGCATTTGCGAAGGCGGCTGCGTTTCGGCGGCCGTTTCCCCCCGCGATCTCGATTCTATGGAATGAGGGTATATACATTCCCGGAACGGCCGCCATGGCTGTCAATACCTCTTGACGTCTTTTACCCTTATTTTCAATCAAGATATAGAGCAATTCGTTCAAAGATTCCTCGGCCTCGCCCAGAAACATGGCATCGAAAAAATCCGCCAACGGTTCCGGATTGACGATTGCCGGACCGCCGGCGATAACCAATGGGTATCGTTCGTTCCTATCGGCAGCCCGCAAGGGAATCCCCGCCAAATCAAGCATATTGAGAATACCGGTGGCATGCATTTCGTAGGTGACCGAAAAACCGATTACATCGAATTCCGCCAACGGCGTTGATGTTTCAAGGGTGAAAAGGGGCAGCCCCGATTGTCTCAGTTTCGCCTCCATATCGGGCCATACTTGGAAAACTCTTTCCGCCACGCAATTGTCCCGCCCGTTGATCAGGTGATAAAGAATTTGCAGGCCGAGATATGAGGAGCCGACCTCGTAAATGTCGGGAAAGGCAAGAGCGATTTTCAATCTACCGGTATGTTCCTTGACTGTGACGTTGAATTCATTACCCACATATCTGCCCGGCTTGCTAACGAACGGCAGAACCGATTTTTCAAGAATGTCCCAGAGCCGGTTTTTGTGGATAGGTCTCATTGCCGGATTCCGTTTCCTAAAAAACAAAATACCCGACATCGTCATGACTGTCAAAGCAATTCAGGGCGGGCCGGAATTGGACCCGGAAATCGACCGGCTTGACAATGGGAAACCCGCACTGCATTATTGCAATTTATATTGGTCATGGAGATGCAGAAGACGGCAGGCAAATTGATAATGGAGTATATCCTGCGCTATCGTTGGCGCTGGTTGCTTGGATTGGGTGCCGTTATCCTGTCGGTTTCGTTTTCCATGGTCGTGCCTTGGGTGCTCAGGCAGGCCGTGGATTCCCTGAACAGCGGCGTTGCGACCGGCAAGCTTGTCCGCTATGCGCTTATCATAGTGGCGTCGACGATACTTCAGGGAGTATTTCTCTATTTCATGCGCCAGACGATGATTGTCGCTTCCCGCAAAATAGAGTATGACCTGCGCCGGGATTATTTCGACAAAATCCTAAAGCTTGATCGCCCTTATTTCGACAAAACACCCACCGGCGATATCATGGCCAAAGCCACCAACGATCTTGAGGCAGTAAGGAATATGATAGGTCCGGGGATCATGTATTTCGCTAATACTTTATTCACGTTCACCATGGCGCTGACGATGATGTTGGTGATTAATCCGCTGTTGACCTTGATATCGATCTCACCGTTGCCGTTGATATCGATTTCCACCTATTATCTCGGCCGCAAAGTGCATCGGCATTATTCGCGTATCCAGGAACAATATTCGACGCTCACCACGGAGGTCCAGGAGAGTCTGTCGGGTATCAGGGTGATCAAAGCCTACGTGCAGGAGGAAAACGTCTGGCGGCGTTTTGCGGGAATCAACGGCGAATTCATCAAACGCAATCTCGATATGATTCGCGTCTGGGGGCTTTTCTTTCCGCTTATTTTCGGGCTGGCCGGTGTTTCGATAGCTCTTGTGCTCTGGATTGGAGGCGGCCAAGTCATCCGGGGCACTAGTTCACTCGGTGATCTGGTGGCTTTCGCCTCATACCTGATGATTTTGCTCTGGCCTATGGCCGCCCTCGGCTGGGTCGCCGGGATGTATCAGCGGGGGATGGCTTCGATGAAAAGAATAGCCGAGGTGTTCAACAGCCGACCCGTTATAGTCTCGCCGGCCGGCGCTGTAGCGCGAAGCATCAGAGGGGATATCGAATTCCGCAATCTCTATTTCGCCTACGATGGAAATTCGGTCTTAAGCGGCATAGATTTGAAAATACCGGCCCGAAGCCGAGTCGCCTTTGTCGGGCGCACCGGGTCGGGCAAATCAACCCTGATATCGCTGATCCCGAGAATGTATCCTGTCGGCGACGGCATGTTGTTCATAGATGGAATTGATGTCAATCGCTACGATCTGGCCGCTCTCAGATCCCAGATAGGTATTGTCGGTCAGGAACCGTTTCTTTTTTCGATTTCCATCAAAGACAACATCGGTTTTGGAGTGAAATCAGGCCCCCTGAATCCGGCGAAATACGCCTCCGCCGCTTCGGTGGCCGATGATATAAGCGCTTTTGAAAATGGCTATGATACCCTTATTGGCGAGAGAGGAATAACGCTTTCCGGCGGTCAGAAACAACGGCTGGCGCTGGCGCGTGCTTTGGCGATAAATCCGAAAATAATAATCCTCGATGACGCTTTTTCCTCGGTGGATACAGCGACCGAGGAGAATATTCTGAAAAATTTCGCCGATGCGCTTGCTGGTTGCACGGTGATCCTTATCTCGCATCGCATTTCGACAGTCAAGAATTGCGATATGATCTATGTCCTTGACAAGGGCAGAATTGTCGAAAGCGGCGGTCACGACGAATTGCTGACTAAGGGTGGAATTTACTCGAACATGCATGAGCGGCAATTGATTGAGCAGGAGCTGGAGGCGATTTGACCTACGTGACTCCGGAAATCGTGGCAGCCGCCGAACTTGAATTCGGCCGGCCGCTTGAATTGTCCATCACCATCGCCACAGCCGAAAAAGAAATTGATAGAATCAGGGCGAGCCAGCGCGACGGGCGGGCGCATGACGTGACGATAATGATCCGCCGAGGTGGTATGTATCTCTTTATCGCCAAGCATTTTTATCCGCGCTCGCTGTATCGGGCGCCTTCAGGCGCCGCTCGCAGGGGAGAGACCCTTGCCGAGGCAGCGATAAGAGAAGCTTTCGAGGAAACAGGCGCCCGGATCAAACCGACAAGATACGCGCTGCGGACAAAATGCAGATTTCAATCCGAGGACGATTTTATCGACTGGACCTCACATGTCTTTTCGGCTGATTATGTTTCTGGCGAAATCGCCCCGGAGGACCTGCGGGAAATCCGGGATGCCCGTTTTGTCACGCCGGCTGAAATATCCGAATTCAACGCCATTCTGCTCAAAATAAACACCGCCGGGTTCCGCTATCGCGAATTCATCACCCGCAACTATTTCGATATGATAACCGGACTTCCGCTCGCAAGGGAAGGCGAACACGCCCGATGACTGATTTCTTTCCTGACGACGAAGTGCTCGGCAAAGCCTATGATTCGCGGTTGATGAAGCGACTTCTCTCTTATCTTAAGCCGTATGCCTGGCTTATAGCCTTGAGCGTGTTGATACTGCTTGCGTCTTCGCTGGCCCAACTGGCCGGACCGTATCTTACAAAAATCGCCATCGACAACCATATCAGCAAGGGCGATCCGGTCGGATTGTTTCGCATTATTGTCTTGTTCTTGGCGGTGGTTGCGATCGGATTTTCGCTGCAATACGCCCAGGTTTATTTGATGCAATATGTGGGGCAGATGGCAATGCGCGATCTGCGGCTGCAATTGTTTCGCCATGTAATGCACCTCAATCTTGCCTATTACGATCGAAATCCGGTGGGTCGCACGATGACCCGAATCACTAGCGATATTCAGGTTCTTCACGAAATGTTCACCTCGGGTGTCGTGGCGGTTTTCGGCGATATCTTCATGCTGATCGGAATAGTGGTCATAATGCTCGCCTTGAACGCCAAACTGGCGCTCATGGTTTTTCTGGTTTTGCCTTTGATCGTAATCGCCACGGCGATATTCAGGTCGAAAGTAAGGCAGTCGTATCGGGATGTCAGGTCATGGATGGCCAGAATCAACTCGTTTCTCCAGGAGCATATATCCGGTATCAGCGTGGTTCAAAGTTTCGCCGTCGAGGATAAGGTCAAGACCGATTACGATTATTTGAACAGCCGGTTGCGGAACGCTCATTTGAGAGGGGTTTTTTATTACTCGGTCTTTTTCCCGGTCATCGAATTGATCGGGGCGATCGCTCTGGCGATTATTATCGCATACGGCGGCTCCCGCATTCTGACCGGAACGCTGACATTGGGCGCGCTGGTCGCCTTCATTCAATATGCCGATCGGTTTTTCCACCCCATAAGGGATCTCTCCGAAAAATACAACATCCTGCAATCGGCCATGGCTTCATCGGAAAGGATATTCAAGCTGCTCGACACCGAATCATCGATAGTAAACACTGCCGGCGACGGTGATTTGCGGCGATTTCGAGGTGAAATTGAGTTCAGAAACCTGAACTTCGCTTATACCCCGGGGGTGGAAATACTCAGGGATATCAATCTTCGGGTGGAAGCCGGCGAGAAGGTGGCCGTTGTGGGAGCCACCGGATCCGGCAAGACCACTCTCATCAGTTTGCTTTGCCGTTTTTACGAATTCGACCGCGGCGACATACTTGTTGACGGAGTCTCGATCAAGAATCTCCATGAAAAGGACCTCCGGCGCAATATCGCCCTCGTGCTTCAGGATGTTTTCCTGTTTTCGGGAAGCATCGAAAGAAATATCCGTCTCGACTCCGAAAATATACCGCTTGAAAAAGTGAAAGACGCGGCGATCAAAATAGGCGCCCACGACTTCATCGGCAATTTCGAAGATGGCTATGCCCACCAGCTTCGCGAACGCGGGCTGAATCTGTCGGTCGGCCAGAAACAGCTTATCGCTTTTGCCCGGGCGCTTGCTTTCGACCCAGCAATTCTCATTCTCGATGAGGCCACCTCCTCGGTAGATATGGAGACGGAAATCGTCATTCAGAAAGCCCTGAAGAAACTTTTCGAAGGGCGAACCTCCATTATCGTCGCCCACCGCTTGTCTACGATCAAGGATGCCGATCGCATAGTCGTTTTGCATAAAGGCCGGATCAGGGAAGTCGGTTCCCACGCCCAGCTTCTGCAAAACAAAGGCATCTATTATCGTCTGTATCAGCTGCAATACCGTGATCAGGAATTGTCCGTTGCCGGAAAGCGAACTGAATAAAAGGCTGGAGACGGCAGTCAAGGCGGCACTGGCCGGCGGCCGCTATCTGGCGGAATCACTCGGCGAACACCACGCAATCGATTTCAAGGGCGAGGTGAATTTGGTTACGGAAGCCGATCGGCGGTCGGAACAGATGATTTACGATATAATCCGCGCGGCGTTTCCCGATGATCAATTTCTGGCCGAGGAAGGAACCTCAAGCAAGGGCGATTCCGGAGTCGTCTGGATTGTGGATCCTTTGGATGGAACCACCAATTTCGCTCATGGCCTGCCGCATTTTTGCGTGTCTATCGCCGTTGCCATGGATGATGAGCCAAAGGCGGCCTGTATTTTTAATCCGAATCTTAACGAATGCTTCACAGCTATCGAGGGTAGAGGTGCATTTCTAAATCAGAAACGCATCCGCGTATCGAAAACAGCCGCTTTAGGCGATTCGCTTTTGGCGACAGGTTTCCCTTACGATATCCGGCGGACCGACGACGATAACATGGCCAATTTCGTCCGATTCTATAAATCTTCTCAGGGAGTCAGGCGGGCCGGCTCGGCCGCACTCGATCTTGCTTATGTCGCCTGCGGACGGTTCGACGGTTTCTGGGAGCATAAACTATCCGCTTGGGATATCGCCGCCGGGATGCTGCTGGTTTCAGAGGCGGGCGGCCGAATCAGCGATTTCGATGGCGACAGAGCCGGTATTTTCAAAGGCGAGATTCTGGCCAGTAACGGCCTGCTTCATCCGGAAATGCTGGCGATTCTGAAATTGCGCCGACAGTTTTGAAAATTGCCGCTCCACCGCCGCCTGATAAGGCACATTCGAATCCCGTTAACATTTTGACACTATTAATCTTAATATTAATAAATGGGATTGATACTAATAATTGAGAAAGTGTCTCAATTCATTATCGGTCTTTTTTCCAGAACGACAATCGGCGCCATAGTGATTTGCGGTCGGTACCGGCAGATTGTTTGCGTTGCAGTTTTAGTTCCTTTTCCTTGGCCAGCGCTTCGGCGTCGAACTTCTCGATTGTCAGCAGAAGGTTTTCCACGTTGTGACGCTTTTCCATCATCTGCTGAAACCGGCTGTAGTCCTTCAGGTCGAATATCGCCCCCACGAACGGCTCGAAAAATACCATCACCTGCGAACCTATGTAATTCAGCGGCTTCACCGATTCGAGAAACATTATCGCCGGAACGGTCATTCCCCATTTGACGATCCGCCGGGCGATTCTATCCATCAGTTCCTGTTCTTCGGGAGTGGCTTTGGTTGATTCCTCGCCTTTGCCCCCGGGTATGCTGAAAACGTCCTTAATTCCCATGCGATCTTTCCTCGAACAATTTGGCGATGAAAGCGTCAACCTCGGTTTTGTTCTGATGATATCTTACGTACAGACCGCGGAAATTTTCCAATCTCGAGGGTCTTGGGAATGGTGAAAGGAGCACCCCGTTTTTGTCGGGATAGTAGGAACGAAAGGCGGTCATATCTTTTCTAACGCTGGTAAATAAATATTTTACCCTGATTTCGTTTCTGTCGATTTCGTAGCGTGTCGGGAAAAAGAAAGTCGAAAGCGATCCTGTAAACAAGAGCACAGCCAGAAAAACCATGTAGGGCGAGTGTGTTGCCAGATAAACGATCACCAGAATAGCGACCACCGACAAAATCGCCAGAACGGCCGCTTTCTTTTTTATTTTTGCGGGATGACATATCCAGGTTAATCTTTCCGAGGTGTTCTTCGGGTCGATTTCCGAACGATCACTTTGGGCTTTCATACCTCTCCCGACGGATCTTTTCCATCGTCTGCTTCAGCTCATTCACATCGATTACCTTGTTGTCGGCCAGAACTTTTACCAGAGCTTCAAGGGCCAGGTTGTTGGAAAGCGTCAGCTCATCGAACGTGATTTCCCGTTTTTGGTCGCCGTAATGAATAGTCAGGGCGATCCGTTTTTCCGCTTCTGTCATGGTGTTTTCCTTTCAGGCAAATAGATTTAACGGTTCGTTCGGAGCTTTCGCATAAGGAGGCGATAATCGGCCTCGATTTCGAATTCGTTTACCGGTGCAGCCCCCGGTTTTCCATTTACGGCGAAACATTTACCGAACCTTCTCTACGATGCCGTGGTGTATCTGACATATTTCGACGGCGGCATTAATGCGGCTGCCGCCCTTGAAATCTATTCGACTGACTACCCCGTCATGATTCCCGATCGCATTGATATGGGCGAGAATTCCGTATGGATCTTCCTTGCCCCGCTCCATCGCTTCCTTTACGATGTTTGCGGCATCATAAGCCAATCCGGCGATTCTATCCGGTTTGCGTTTGAATTTGCCTTCGAATCGGCGGGAAAATTTTCTCCAGGTTTCCTCGTTTTCATCCAGATGGAAATCGGCCGCGAAAACCGCTCCGTCTATATAGTCGCCGATTCTGTCGATCAGCATCTGCGAATCCCAGCCGTATAATCCGAAATATCTTGTCGTGATGACGTTGTATCTGATCTGGGGCACAAGCATGACCAGTTCCTCGGCGTAGCCGGGCAAGAACAATCCGTCGAGAAAGACCCGCCAGTCCTTCTGGTCGAGCCATTTTTGATTTAGCGAGTCGTAGTAGAGAGTGGAATCCGCCTGACCGACAGCCAGCAACTCCTCCGTTTTTATCAGCAAAGCGTCGCGCAATGGTTTGATCTGCTGGGCGAAATCGGTTTGCCCCACCTCGTAGAAAGTAATCGCTACGACCTGACCGCCGAGTTCATAAACCTTATCGGCAAAGGCCGCAGCCACCTGCCGACTGGCCATATCCGATGGTGAGATTATGCCGAATTCCTTGAGGCCGAGTTTAGCGACAGCGTATTCGGCCACGGCCTTGGCCATTTCCTCGGCCGGCGGCGAAAGCTGGAAAACATTGTCTCCGAGCAAAGCGAGGTCCCTCTCCGAGGAGGTCGGCAGAATCATCGGTATGCCGCTGAAACTGACCGCCGTTGCCGCACCCACCGCCGTCTCGGAACGAAGAGGGCCGATAATGGCCGCGGGTTTTTCGTTCACCAATTCTCGGGCCATTTGAACCGCCCGTACAGGCGAACCCTCCGTGTCTTTGATTATCAACTGCACTTTTTTGCCGCCCATCGAGAAATTTTCAAATGCCAGACCGGCACCGTCGACAAGATTTCTGCCGTATTCGGCGTAGACTCCGCTCAGTGGCGCCAACAATCCGATTTTGATTCGGTTTTCTGTTTCCTTTCGGGCCGTTTCCAACATTTCGGCGATGTTTGGGCGGAACTTTCCATCGGGAAACTTGGCCATATAGGTCTGAATAGTCGAGATGGCGTTTTCATAATCCTTTATCTGAATCAGTCTGGCGCAGGCATAGTAATAAATCTCTTCGGCCATCCGGCCTCGTTCATTTGCCTGAGCAAGCTGCAGCAGCTCCATCGCCTTAAGCTCGGTCTGCATCATGGAAATCAGGTTTTTTCTGGCGATAGCCTTGACTTCGGTCGAGCCGGAGGAGTCGATAATCTCCATGTATTTTGCGGCGCTTTCCAGCAGATTTCCCATGGCGTACTGGCTTGCGGCGATTATCAAGTTGCCGGCCGGAATCAACGACGATCGGGGAAAATCCTTAATTATCTTTTTTGCTCTCTCATTCGCAGCTTCGTAACGGCCATCGTAGTAAAGCGATTTGGCCGCCATATATTGAAATACCGACTGATGCTCATCGAGCGGATAAAGTTCGGCCAATCGGTCGAAATGCCTGAACGCATTGCCATATCTGCCGGATTCGAATTCGGCCATCGCCCGTTTCATTCCCTGCGCGGCCGACAGATAGGTTTCCTGACAGAAACCGGCGGCTGAAAATACCGCCATTAAGAAAATCGATACGAACTCAACAAGTGAAAGATTACGCATAATATTCGCGGAAATCGGCCGGATTGGGAAAACTTCGCCATGCAAAAGGAATCCCGGCAGGCTCGCCGGCCATATGAACGGAGGCTCTGTCTTTCTACGGGCTGCTCAATCTCCTGTCACATACAAGTTGGGGCTTTTCGCTCGGGTGTTCTTCAGATCTGGTAATTTCCGAAATCCTCGGGATTCATTCTGCGCAACCGGTCGCGCAACGTTTCCTGATCGGGAAGTCCGCCGGGAACATCGTCCTTGATCCGAAAGAGATCCTCTTCGACGAATATCGGCGCCTTGGCTTTCAAAGCAAGGGCTATCGAATCTGAGGGACGGGCGTCGATTTCATAGGTTATACCGTTTGCTTTGATATGGATCGTGGCGTAAAAGGTCTGTTCCCTCAAGTCGACCACGCAGATTTTTTCGATTTCCCCACCCATCCTTGTAATAATCGAATATAATAAGTCATGTGTAAGGGGTCGCTTCGACTCCACGCCGGACATTTCCATCCCAATCGCCCAAGCTTCGTAATGTCCGATCCAAATCGGCAATACTTTCTGGGAATTCTCCGGAGTCAGGGTGACAACCGGTGAATTGGTGGTGACATCAAGCGCCAGGCCGCTGATTTTGGCTCTGATTAGTCCCATAAAACCCTCGCCATCATCTATTCGGCAATTTTAAGGCTCTTGACAGCCTTGGCATCTCAGCTTTCCTCTTTCTTTACCACCCACAGCTTGACATTTGCAACAACTTCTTTTTCGAGCCTTACCGGAATTGTGTAGACACCGAGGGCCTTTATCGGTTCATCGAGATGTATTATTCTCTTGTCTATGGTGAAACCTTGATCGGCCAAAAGAGTGGCGATGTTGGCCGCCGTCACCGAACCGAATATTTTATCTTCCTCGCCTACAAGCACCTCGGCCGTCAGGGAGACCTTCTCGAGCTTGTCCTTCAGCCTTTCGGCGTCGCGTTTGCGCTTGTTGTCCCTGATTGCCTTCTGCTGTTTGATTTCGTTGATTGATTTTAAGTAGCCGGCAGTGGCCGGTGCGGCCAGGTTGTTCGGTATCAGAAAATTCCTGGCGTAGCCGCCCTTTACCTCGACGATTTCGCCGCAGCTGCCGAGATTTTTAATATCGTCTTTCAGGATAACTTTCATGACAAACACTCCTGCGAATTAATCACGTTTTTTCCTCATCCAGTTTGCGCAGATCGAATCGGCTGTCGAGCAGTCCGATGACCGCAAGCATAGGGATAAATATAACAGCCGCCAGAATCATAAGCATATATAAAAAATGCCTTGGCCAGCCCAAAGACAAAGTCCTGCTTAAGAAAAATTCGATTATCGCCAAGCCGAAAACCGCATAGACATGCACCATGAATAGGCCGATGTTGAAACCGATGATTCGGCCTGTCGATCCGCCTATCAGCAAAAGCAGCAACGCCAAGCCGAGTGGCACCAGCCAGAGGTCGTGGCCTTTCCAGAACGCAAAAGGGGTCATGGCCGGCAAAATCGCTCCGAAACGGGGCGCTACTGCGCTGGCCCCTAGGTAAGCGAAAACCACGAAAGCGAAAAATGTCGTAATCAATATCCCGGGAGCGAGTTTCAACGTCCATACTAAAACAGTCTCAAACGATTCCATGTAGGTCTGCGCGTCGGCGTTGCCGATTCCCAAAAGAGCGGACTCGGCGGCAAACTGCCGAGTCATCTCCCTGGCGAGCGTTTCCAAATTGGCCATCAATTGCGGGTAAAAAACGATCAGCAGAAACATGGGAATCACATAGGCCATCAGCCCCCATGACAGAATCTGCCGCGGCGCTCCGAACAGCCGGGCCTTATATCCCATAAGCATCCCGGGAAGAATGAATAAAAAAAACATTCCTCCCATTATTATGGGGCCATACAAAAATAAACATAACCCCAGTGAGAGAAACGCCGCCAAAAAACTATACCGCCAACCGTAGCGAACAACAGTAATGATCAAACCGATCATCAGGCCGATAAAAAATAGGGTGTTGATCAGAGCCAAACCGGATAAGGCGCCCGCGCCGACTATCACGGAGAAAAGCAACCATATTTTGGCTCGATCAGACCTTATGCCTGTCCTGTAGGGTAAATCCACTTCAACCCAAATCCTCAGCCGTAAACGGTATCAGGGCCATAATTCGCGCCCGCTTGAGAGCGGTCGTCAGGCTTCGCTGATGCTTCGCGCAGGTGCCAGTCATCCTTCCCGGGACGATTTTGCCTCTTTCGGTGACGAATCTTCTCATCAGTCTTTCGTCGCGGTAATCGATCCGGACAAGCTTCTCATCGCAAAACCTGCAGGTTTTCTTTTTTCTACGTTCCATCTAAAACTCCTCATGCTCGTTGAAATCTTCGTCAGGTCCCGGTTCGCTTGTTTCACCGTCGGGCAAATCGGCTAGGGGACCCTTTTTCCTGTCAAGAAACTGGATATGATTGGCGCGAATTTCAATTATCGACTTGGGCGAACCGTTTCCCGATTCGATCGTGCGAGAGCGCAATTCACCCTCGACATACACGGCGCTTCCTTTTTTAAGATAATCGGCGCAGGACGAAGCCAGCTTCTGCCAGGCAACCACCCCGACATAGCAAACCTCTTCCTTCACCTCTCCCGAATTATCTTTGAACCGCCTGTTGGCTGCGATCCGGAAATTGACGACCGGCGTGCCGTTGGTCGTGTGGCGCAATTCCGGGTCGCGCGTAAGGTTTCCCACTATGAAGATTTTGTTCAACAAAGGAGGTCTCGTTTCGCCCATAATCCCTCCGCCTATTTTGTCACTGATTCGTCTTGAGCCCTTGGTTTATATTCCGAAGGCGACAGCACTAATGTAAGAAACCTTAATATCTGCTCGTTTAGTTTCAGCGATGTCTCGATCTGGCGGACCGCCGATGGTTCGGCCTGGTAGTAGATCGTTATGTATGTGCCCTGACGGTGCCCTTTTAGAATATAGGCGAATCCTTTCTTACCGAGATTTTGGATTTCGAGTATGGTTCCCGATAGACCCTTGATTTGAGATTCCACCTTGTTGATTTCCGCCTTCAACGCTTCTTCGTCGAGATTCGGATTGAGGATAAAGGTTAGTTCGTAGATTTTCACGATCGCTCCCTTCGGACCATGACTCCGTATCGGAGTAGGGAAATGGTCTGCTTAATCAGGTTAATGTTACGTTATACGTTGCCGAAACCGCTTTCAAATCATCGGCCAGCCATCTGTCTATTATCTGAATGCTTTTATCTATCATGAGATCGATAAGTTTCAATTCATCGGCGTTGAATTCTTTCAGGACAAAATCCTCCAACTGCATATTTTCCGGATTCGGCCCGATTCCCAAACGCAGTCGGGGAAAATTGATCGAGCCGACCGCCTCGATTATCGAGCCTAATCCCCGGTGTCCTCCGTCCGATCCGTTTCGGCGAAAACGGATTTTGCCCGGCGCCAGATTGCAATCATCGCAAACGACCAGCAAGTTTTCAAGTTTCACTCCCAGCTCGCTGACCAATTCGCTTATCGCCGTCCCAGATTGATTCATATAGGTCAACGGCTTGGCCAGGTAATTGTCAACGTCGAACGAGGGCAGCCGACAAAACATCAGTTTTGAGCCTAAGTTGACAAACTCCTTTTTTTTCAAAAACGCCGCCCGGTCTATCACCTGATATCCCAGATTATGCCGTGTTGCGGCATAGCGTTTGCCGGGATTGCCGAGACCGATCACCACTTTTGAGGTTTCCGACGGTATCCGGAAATCCATAACAAACCCATAAGATCATTTCATTCAATCCATATGTCAAGCTGTTTCATAAAAGTTTATCTTTTTTCCGCCGATCGCTTGCAGCGGTTGCGAAGACGATTTTTCCGCAAGACCTTACGGACCAATGAATTGTTTTCCTTTACCAGGCCGGATTTCCAACCGGCGTTTTCCTTGCTTCTATCAAATCCTATCTTCGATCGCCAAACCGTTCTCCGAATCGAAATAAGCCCCCTTTTCGATTTTTATCCGGCATAATCGTCCGATTACAGGCTTGCTTCGGGAAAAGCAAAAAATCCGCGTGCCGCCGCCGTCGACCGATTCGATTATGAACTCCCTTCCGGTGTTTTCAAACCCGCGTATTCGGACGGCGAACTCCCCGCTGTCTCCGATATGGCAATGCTCTGGCCGAAAACCAAAGTAGACATTTTCGCATTCGATTGCCTTTTCCGGACAGTCGATTTCCATCCCGCCGGCGAAGACGATTTTTCGCCGTGCCTTGTCGACTTTTCCGGATAAAAGATTCATCGGTGGGTTGCCCAAAAACCTGGCCGTGAAAATATCGGGCGGATTATCGTAAAGAAGCCGCGGTTCGGCCGGACCGATCTGTTTCCCGTCGTGGAGGATTATGATTTTGTCGGCAAGCGTCATAGCCTCGATCTGGTCGTGCGTGACATACAATGATGTAGCCGTTATCTGTCGATGGATAGCCAGCAATTCAAGGCGCATTCTGGCGCGCAGCTCGGCGTCAAGATTCGAAAGAGGTTCATCGAACAAAAAAAGCGCCGGATTACGGACAATAGCCCGTCCGAGAGCAACCCTCTGACGTTGTCCGCCGGAGAGCTGAGCCGGTTTTTTATCCAAACACTGGTCTAGTCCAAGAAGATGCGAAGTGGCTGTGACTTTTTCTTTGATTTTTTGCCGATCGAGACGTCTTATCTTCAAGGCGAAAGCGAGATTCTCGAAAACGGTCATATGTGGATAAAGGGCATAGCTTTGAAAAACCATCGCCACGTCCCTAAACCTTGGCTCAAGCGAACTTACGTCCTTTCCGGCGATTATTATTTTTCCCGAATCCGGTGTTTCAAGGCCGGCGATTATCCTGAGAAGCGTGGTCTTACCGCATCCCGATGGACCCAGAATGACCAGAAACCCGCCCGGTGCGACCGAGAAATCGATATTTTCGAGAACGTTCCGGTTTTTGCCGAAACTTTTGTTGAGCTGCACGACTTCAAGCTGGTTCAATACGAATCACCTTCCGCTCGATTGAAAGGCTTTTCATCTCGTCCTTGGATCATTTCCGGATCGGAAAAATACGGCTTCAGTTATCGCTTTCGCGACTTTTGGCCTCTTCCCACAGTCGATCCAATTCCTCGAGCGCGACTTCGTCGATTCTTTTTCCGGCCTGATCCAGACTTTGCTCGATATAACGAAATCGCCTGATGAATTTTTGGTTTGTTTTCTGCAGAGCCTGCTCGGCATTGAGTTTCAAGTGTCGACTCAAGTTCACGATCGAAAACAGGAGATCGCCCAGCTCGTCATCGAGTTTGCCCGCATCATCCGAATTCAACGCCTGCTCGAATTCGGATATTTCCTCTTTTATTTTGGCAAGCACGTTTTGCGGTATGCGCCAATCGAAACCGAGCCGCCCGACTTTTTCCTGTATTCGGAACGCTTTGAGCAGCGCCGGAAGCTCCTGCGGCAGGCCATCGAGCACCGAATGCCCGCTCCGGTTGGTTTTCTTGATCGCCTCCCACTGATCGAGCACCTTTTCCGGAGTCATTTCGGTCCGCTCGGCGAAAACGTGGGGATGCCGGACGATCAATTTATCGCAAATGTTCCGACAGACATCGTCGATATTGAATTTTCCCGATTCCGCGGCAATTTGGGCGTGAAAAAAGATATGCAGCAGTAGATCCCCGAGCTCCTCTTCGAGTTTTTTCGGGTCGTCGCCGTCGATCGCTTCCAGCGTTTCATATGTTTCCTCGAGCAGGTATGGTTTCAACGAGCGATGGGTTTGCGCCTTGTCCCAGGGACAGCCATTAGGGCCGCGCAGGCGGGCGACTATCTCGATAAGCCTTTTAATATTATCCATGAAAACGATAGTATCGTCGGGGGCGGCCGCTGTCAAGCCCATTCAATAGACAAGCATATATGACATCGAACTTGTAATTGACATCGGGCGGCCGATAAATTAACATGAATACAGGAGAGATGTCCGAGTTGGTCTAAGGAGCACGCCTGGAGAGCGTGTAGGTGCCAAAAGCGCCTCCTGGGTTCGAATCCCAGTCTCTCCGCCGGTTATTTTGATGAACAATCCCACGAGCAAGAGGAAGGCATCGCCCGCAATAATTGTGAGGGCGAACCTGTCTGCGGAAATATTATCAATGTTGTCTGTGGATCTTTCTGAAAATGCGATTTAATGAGCGGCAAATAAATGTCGACAAAAATACTGCACGCCGGCTACGGTGTGGGAAGGGATGCGCCGAAACAAGAGAATTTAGATTGACAATTATGGTTAAATAGATTATTTTTTGTATATGAGTCATATTCTAAACGAAAAGGACGGGTGGCTTCGGCTTAAACGCCGTATCTTGTGGCGGATCTATCTCAAAGGTCAGCTCTAATCTCTCCCTATTCATATTTATTTACGTTCACAATCGCATTTCATTTATTAACAAGGAGTTACTATGGTTGAAATAAATCTGGCGAATAAATCGGTCTTGGGATATTCGAACGTATCCGATAAAGACATTATCGAGTTTGAGCATCTATATGGCGCCCATCACTATGGACGGCTCGGACTCGTCGTGCGCACGGCCAAAGGCGCCTGGCTGACAAATATCGAGGGGAAACGTTACTTGGATTGCCTGGCTGCCTATTCCGCCGCCAATCAGGGACATCACCACCCGAAAATCGTCAACGCCGTTATCGAGGCCCTGCGGGGCGATTACGCATCGGTGATTTCCAATGTCGTCTATACCGATGCCCTCGGCATTTTCCTGAAAAAAGCGGCTACCCTTTTACCCCAACTCGGCGCTCGGTTCGGCGCCAACGGCAATAAAATCCTGCCCAAAAACGGCGGCGTCGAATCGGTCGAAACCAGCCTGAAAACGATGCGCTATTTCGGCTATAAGCATAAAGGAATTCCCGACGGCAAACAGGAAATAATCGTCTTCAACAACAATTTTCACGGGCGGATGATAACCGTCGTTTCCTTCTCGACCACTCCGAAATACAAAACAGGTTTCGGGCCGCTTACGCCGGGTTTTGTCAGCGTCGATTACGGCGACCTTGAGGCGGTCGAAAAAGCGATCACCCCCAACACCTGCGGCATTCTGGTCGAGCCGATGCAGGGCGAAGGCGGCATGTACGTCCCGCCCGCCGGATTTCTAAAGGGGCTGCGGGAAATTGCCGACAAAAACGACCTGATGCTGGTTTTCGATGAAATCCAGGTCGGCCTCGGACGGACCGGCAAGATGTTCTGTTTCGAACACGAAGGTGTCATTCCCGATGGCATAATTTTGGGCAAAGCCTTGTCGGGAGGATTGCTGCCGCTGTCGATTTTCGCCACCAACTCCAAGATTATGGATATGGTTTTCCAGCCCGGTTCCGACGGTTCCACGTTCGGCGGATTCAGCCTTGCCTGCGTGGCCGGAATCGCTGCTTTGGATGTCATTATCAACGAGAATTTGCCTGAAAGAGCTGCCCAGCAGGGCGAGGTTCTGAAACGAAAAATCGAGGATATCGCCGCCCGTTCGAGCCACGTAAAAGAAGTGCGCGGCCGCGGACTTTTCATAGGAATTGAGGTTAAGGCCGGCGATGCCATGGCTTATTGTCGAAAATTGCTGGAGCATGGAGTCCTGGCGAACGACAGCCACGGCCATACGATCCGTATATCCCCGCCGTTGATTATCGGCGATGCCGAAATCGATTATCTTTGCCAGCGGTTGGAAAAAGTGTTGATAGATTGAGTCGATTTTGTTCGGTTGTATCCGATTTTGGCGGTTCGCGGCAGATGCCGGGGCCGCCTTTTTATGTTGAGATCCCGCCCGAAATGTTTTGTCAATTGGATGGCGGCATATGTTAAGAGTATTTCCCGGCTTGGCTTGACTTTCGGGGTGGTTTAGATTAATTTTGACAATTGTGATGGTGAAAGGTTTTACCCGGGCATGGTTTGGCGGTGCAGTTGACTATTGGCCGACGGACTATCGACAGATTTCCGGCAGGCTTAGTCGGCGGACGACGCCACTCGAATGAAACGAAGGGGAATTGCCCGAAGATTGTTTGTCTGAAGGGAGTAATATGAGTGACAAGTCTTTCAATCCGTTTGAAATGGCCCAAGCGCAGTTCGATAAGGTCGCCGATGTGCTCGACCTGGATTCGGCCACGCGAGACCTGTTGCGTTATCCGATGCGGGAATACCATTTCAATATTCCTATAACCATGGACGATGGCACCAAGCGAGTGTTTCGCGGGTTCAGGATTCAGCACAACGATGCGCGCGGACCCGGAAAGGGGGGAATCAGATTCCACCCTCAAGAAACCGTGAACACAGTCCGGGCTCTTTCGATGTGGATGACTTGGAAATGCGCCGTTGTCGATATCCCGCTCGGCGGAAGCAAGGGGGGCGTCGTCTGCGATCCCCATAACTTGAGCCTGCGGGAACAGGAACAGATTTGTCGCGGCTGGGTGCGCCAGCTTTCGCGCGATATCGGTCCCGAAACCGATGTGCCAGCCCCAGATGTAATGACCAATGCCCAGCATATGCTGTGGATGCTCGACGAGTACGAAACGATATTCCGCGCCAGACGTCCCGGTTTGATAACGGGCAAGCCTGTCGGTATGGGAGGATCGCTGGGACGCACCGAGGCGACCGGTTTCGGGGTTGTTTATGTGGTTCGGGAAGCGCTCAAGGAACTCGGCCTCCGTCCCGAAAAGACGATCGCCAGCGTCCAGGGTTTCGGCAATGTGGCGCAATACGCTATCAAGCTTTATCAGCAGATAGGGGGGAAGGTCATTTGCGTTTCCAGCTGGGATCAATCCGATCAGACGTCCTACTCATTCAAAAAAGAAAGCGGTATTAACCTCGACGAATTGCTCGGAATCACCGACAAATTCGGCGGTATCAATAAAAACAAGGCAGCTCAGCTCGGCTATGAGGTTTTGCCGGGAGAGGCTTGGATTGAGCAGGATGTTGATATACTTTTCCCGTGTGCTTTGGAAAACCAGATTACGGCCGCCAACGTCGACAAAATCAGCCCGCGTGTCAAACTCATAGCCGAGGGGGCCAACGGGCCGACCACTCTCGAAGCCGATAATGTGATCCAAAAGCGTAATATTTTTATGTTGCCCGATTTCCTGGCAAATGCCGGCGGCGTCACCTGCAGCTATTTCGAACAGGTCCAAAGCAATATGAATTACTACTGGGAACGCGATGAGGTGTTGGGCAAACTCGACGTCAAAATGACGGCTGCTTTCAATGCCGTAAGTGACCTCGCCAAGAAAAAGAAATTATATATGCGGGATGCCGCCTATGTTATCGCTATCAGCAGGGTGGCTCAGGCCTGCCGAGAACGCGGCTGGGTGTAGTGCTTAAGATGCGCCTGATCCGACCGTAAGGCGCCTTTTTCTATAGTTTTTTGATTGAAAGGATAAAGGCTGCCCGATACCTGACGGCGGCGCCGTTTGGGCAGCCGTGATTCGATTCCCTCAAGGGCGGATTGATCGATGCTCAGGAAACCTGACGGCACTCCGCTGGAGCGGATTGCCCCGTTCGATCGCAAATTCTTCGATTCTGGGGAAATCATTACCTATATCGGTTCGGGCGGAATCGGCGGCAAGGCTCAAGGACTTGCCTTTATCAAAGACAGTCTGATCGCGCATTTCAATCACGATAAATATCCCGATTTTTCCGTCACCATACCGACTATGACGATCCTTGCGACCGATATTTTCGATGATTTCATGAAAACGAACAACCTGTATGAAATCGCCTATTCCAATGAACGCGACGACAGAATAGCTTTCGCATTCCAGAGGGCTGAACTGCCGGCCGAATTGGTCGGCGACCTGCGGGCATTAATTGCCCAGGTGCACACGCCGCTGGCCATTCGCTCGTCGAGTCTGCTCGAGGATGCCCTTTATGAGCCGTTCGCCGGCGTCTATGCGACGAAAATGATCCCCAACAATCAGTTCGATACCGATTCCCGATTCAGAGTGCTGGTCGAGGCGATAAAGTTCGTTTACGCCTCGACGTTTTTCAAAGAAGCCAAGGACTATATCCGGATGACGAGAAAATCGATAACCGATGAAAAGATGGCCGTTATCATTCAGGAAATAGTCGGGGCTCGATTCGGCGATCGGTTTTACCCGCAGATCGCCGGTGTGGCGCGTTCCTATAACTTCTATCCGTCAGGATACGCCCAACCACGGGACGGCGTGGTGAATCTGGCCCTTGGTTTGGGAAAGACCATTGTCGATGGGGGCAAAACGTGGTGCTACAGCCCGGCCTATCCTCAGGCATATCCCCCGTACAAATCGATGGCCGATATCCTTAAAAACACCCAGGTCGATTTCTGGGCGGTCAATATGGGCCGGCCGCCTGAACACGACCCGATGAAAGAAACGGAATATATGGTAAAGTGTTCACTCGAAGACGCCGAGATGGACGGCAATCTCAGATTTGTGGCATCCACCTACCTGCCCCAAGATGACCGGCTATTGCCGGGGGCGGCGATGCGCGGGCCGCGGGTTATCACTTTCGCGCCGGCATTGTCCTCGGGAATAATACCGCTCAACGATGTAATAAGTGAATTGCTGAGGCTATGCGAAGACACGCTGGGTCGCGAAATCGAAATGGAATTCGCCGTCAATCTTGCTCCGGAGACCGGCCTGCCGGCGAAATTCGGCTTTCTGCAGGTTCGACCCATGTTCGTTTCCAATGCGGCCATAGAGGTCTTACCAGAGGAATTACTGGGCGCCGATGTGTTGGCGGCATCCGACGAAATCCTCGGCAACGGATCGTTCGATACGATATGCGACGTGGTTTACCTGAAAAGATCGCAATTTACCGAAAGGGATTCGCGGATTATCGCCTCGCAGCTCGAAACGGTCAACCGCCTACTGGTCGATGAAAAGCGGCCTTATCTGCTGATAGTTTACGGTCGTCTCGGCACCACCGATCCGCCGTTCGGAATTCCTGTGGAATGGGCGCAGATTTCCGGAGCCAAAGTGATTATCGAAACGAATCTCCCTGAAATGAACGTCGAACTGAGCCAGGGTTCCCATTTTTTTCATAACGTCATAAGTTTTCAGGTCGGCTACTTTTCCGTGCCTCATAACGGCAAATACCCGATAAAATGGGATTGGCTGGCAAAACAAAAATCGATGTTCGAAACGGAGTTTATTCATCATGTGCGACTGAAATACCCGTTACGGGTAAAATTGGACGGCCGAAACAGGAGAGGGGTGATTTTCCATGAAAGATGAAGGAAAAGCCGCTGACAAATTGGTCTGGTTTCTTCGAGAACGGGCAAAGGAATTAAACTGCCTCTACCGTATCGAAGAAGCGCTGAACAAACCCGAGGCCAGGCTCGATGAAGTTTGTCGTTCGATAGTTCAGGCTA
>Ga0129299_1000028_pt1 | contig 68073 bp, 52 predicted proteins | sample ConPoolayeCmetaG_FD_94477 | JGI IMG/M metagenome (GOLD analysis project Ga0129299, IMG submission 94477) | Hot spring microbial mat communities from California, USA to study Microbial Dark Matter (Phase II) - Cone Pool mat layer C metaG ...
CATTGTTTTGGGCGTCACACCGGCCAGTCTCACGCCCGCCGCATGCCGATTGAGCGAGTTCGCGCGTTCGGCCCGGTCCTCCGGCCTGCATGGTGGCCGTCGCCTGGTGGAGTGGCTTTTCCAGCCTTATGGACTTGACGGCTTGTGGCGTCTGCTGACCGCTCAGTCTCCCCAGGGGGCATCCTACTTCAGTCCCGACGGCTGGCGCGGGGCGGTGACTCGGATGTTCGTCCCGGAGCAAGAGGCAACCAGACTGCGCGATCGTCGCGAAGCCGGCGCTGTCGAGCCACTGGATCCCGGTCTGGTGGGCGCGCTGTTCGAGCAAGTCAGCCGCTGGAATGCGGAGGGCATCCACGTTTACGGCTTTCGGCCGCCCACCAACTCCGCCACGGTCGCCATCGAGAACGCGGCGTACGGTTTCGAAGAGGCAACCTTCGTGGCCGGTTTCGAGTCGGCCGGCGGGGTCTGGATCGACCTGCCGGCGGACGCTTACGCCACCTATGACGGCAGCCATTTGGACGGAGCGGCCGCCGTTGAGCTGTCGGCCCACCTGGGCCTGCGCATCGCCCTCGAGGAGGCTACCTGGCCGACCGTTTGCCCGGCGGGGCGCAAGGACGAACCGGCACAGCGCGCCGAAGTCCAGGCTACTCCGAACCAGGCCGATAACTTCTGACAGCGCCGCGCCGTCGGTGGCGCGAGGCGCTGTAGTTGCGGCCGATCAAGGGACCGCACCGTGCTTACCTGTCTGGCTGTCAGCGGGGCGTCGTGGGTGACGCGACACTGCCACAGTCTGCCCGGTCGGTGGCGTCTGCTGCGCTGGCTGGATGAGCGGGAGGCGGCTTTCGCGCGACTGACCACCAAGACTGTTTCCATCGGGGCCGGGCTGCGCATGTGCGTCGACCCCGGAGACGAGAACGGACGCTGGGTTTACGTGCACGGGTTGGAGCGAGGTGAGCGGATTACGCGACAGTTCGTCCGTCTTCTGCGCCCCGGCGACCACGCTATCGACGTCGGTGCCAACCTGGGCTATTTCACGCTAGTCGCCGCGCATCTGGTGGGTCCTGCGGGCAGTGTGCGAGCGTTCGAGCCGTCGCCGACAATCTTCCCGCGCTTGCAGGCCAACGTCCGCCTTAACCCCAAGCTGAACGTGCGGGTTTATCAGGCGGCAGTAACGGACCGTCGCGGGCAAGTGACGTTCTACAGCGCCCCGGCGGATCGCAGCGGCTATTCCTCCTTGCGCCATCTGGGGGGCGATGTTGCCGGCGTAGCGACGGTCGCCGCCGTAGCGCTGGACGATCTGCTGGCGGAACTGCCGCCGACGCGACTGGTCAAGATCGATGTCGAAGGCGCCGAGTGGCTCGTGCTGCAAGGTATGCGGCGGTTGCTGAAGCGTGATCGACCCTATCTGATCTGCGAAATCGACGATGGATTTCTGCGGGAGCTGGGCGCCGACGCTGATCGCGTGTGCCGGTTTCTGCGTGACGCCGGTTACGACATCTATCGGATTGTCGAACGCGGCGCGCTGGTGCCGGTCGCGGGCGCGCCGACGGAGCGCTGCAACCTGTTGGCGCAGCCGGTCGCTGCCGGCTGTCCAGGATAGAAGAGTGCGGTGGTACGCTCGCGGGTCGCCATAGTTGTGCTGGCATGCGTGCTTCTGGCCGGCGGACTGCTGCGCGCCTGGCTGATTGCGGCCAAACGCACGCTCAACCATGATGAGGCCATTTCCTATCTGTGTGCCGCCGGCAAGCAGGGGCTTTACCGCACGCACATGCTGCAACACAAGCCGCCACTGGGTACCTGGGTGCCGGCAGCCGAGCTGAAGAGCTTCCTGGAGCCGCAGGCGTGGTTCTGCCTGGGCCGCATCGGACACGACTTGGCGGAGACCGACATCCATCCGCCGTTGTATTTCTGGTTGCTGCACGTCTGGCGCTTGCTGTTCGGATTGCACCTGTGGACGGGACCGGCGCTCAATGCTCTCTTGGCGTTGGTGGGCGCCGTCTTGCTGTTCAAGGTGGGACGCGCAGCGCTGGGCGACGAGCTGGCAGCGGTCACGATGACGGCCGTCTGGTTGCTCAGTCCCGCCGTAGTGGTCACTTGTTTCGAGGCCCGTCATTACGATCTCCTGGCCGTGATGACGATCGCCTTCGTGGGCGCGTTCTGGTCCTGCATGGCCAGGGACGCGCTGCCGCGTGCTCGCCACTGGCTCCTGCTTTCGCTGGTGACGGCCGGCGGACTGCTGACGCACTATCACTTCGTCTTGCTGCCGCTCAGTGCAGGTGCGTGGGCGTTGCTGGATACTGATCGTGATCGTCGGCGACTGCTGAGCGCGGCCACCGCGATGGCCCTGGGCGCCGCCGTCTTTGTCGCCGTTCACCCTCGTTTCGGCGCATCCATACTGCGGGCACGTGAACAGGCCCAGGGATTTGAACTGGCGGACGTGCCGGCGAGAATCGAAGCTGCGCTGGTGACCTACGCGGCGTTTTGGGCGCGTGGACCGGTGGTCAACTGGCTGGTGCACAAGTATTGGATCGTGCTGGCAGCGGGTGTCGCGTGCCTCACAGGGCTGCTGATCTGGCTGGCCGTGCGTCGCCCTGTGAACCGGCTCGCGCCGGCCGACCGCTTGGCGGTCTGGCTGCTGCTGGGGCTGGCAAGCACGAACGTGGCCTTGTACCTTGCCGGCGTCAGTCCCAAGCACGCCATGGGGCCGCAGTACCCGGCGATAGTGTGGCCTTTGCTGGCATGGGGGTTGGTTCGTGCTGTTCAGACGCTAGCGCGCCGGCAGGTGATCGTGCTCACGATGCTGGCAGCGGCGGTGCTGGTGTCCAGCACCCACGCTACGGGGCGCGACGTACGTAAGTGGCGCGCCCAGCCGGACCCAGCACGGTTTCTGGCTTGCGCGTCGGCGGTGGTGATCGACAACACGGCGCGTGGGGTTCTGCCTGCCATTGTGTGGCACATTCCCGACGGCACGCCGGTGCTGGCGGCACAACGCGACCATCTGCTGAAACACGCAGAGCGCTGGCTGCCGGAGCTGCCGCCCCGGGCGATACTTGTTACCGTGAATGCCTATGGCAACGAGACTCACGACGAACGCCGGCTAATGCAGCTTTTGGACGGGCAGTTCGATATTACGGTGGTGGGCCGTGGGGTCTTTGGCGTTGGGCGTGCATACATATTGTCGCTTGACAGCACATCGAAGAGTGGGCGGATACGCGCGTAGTAGCAGCGTCGGACCCCTGCATTCAGCGGCCGGGTTTGCCGATGGGTTGCGCTGGACTCGGAGGTCCGGCGCTACAGTTTGTCAAAAGGTCGTTAGGGAGGGTGTCATCCCCCGGGCAGTAGCGCGGTGATCGCGCCTGTTGCCGGAGGTAGGCGGGATGTGCGTACAATGCTGGGATTGAAGAGCGCGCCCCACATGGGTAAGCCGGTTGCTGTTCAGCCTGGTTTGTCGCAGCGTGCGACCGAGACGCCGCTGGTCTCGCCATTGCCGATACCCAGCGCGCCGCCGCTGCCTGCCGAAATAGTCCGCTCCAGTCTGCGGGCCTCGATCAAGGACGCGGCCGCGTGGTCGGTCATGCAGGGGGTGGGGACGAACTATCTGACGCCTTTCGTCAGTCTGGGCGGGCGCGGGTTGATTTACCTGGCGGCGTTCGCGGCGCTGCCGGCGCTGGCGAGCGGGATCGTACAGTGGTTTTCCGCCAATTTGACGGACGTATTTGGGCGACGGAACCGGATTATCATCGGCGCGGCGTTGCTTCAGGCGTTCATCTGGTTGCCAATTTGCATCTCGATCCTTCTGCCGCAGCCTGGGGGATACCTGTTGATGCTGGCCTGCTACGTGATTTTCGTGGGGCTGGCCAATTTCGCCAACCCCGCCTGGCAAAGCGTGATGGGCGACCTGGTGCCAGCGGACCGACGCGGACGTTACTTTGGAATACGGAACGCCATCTCGGGGGTGGTGCTTGTTGGCTCGTTTTTTGCGGCTGGCGGCTGGCTGGGTTGGTGCGAAGGGGCGCCGGTAATGACGCGGCTGGGGCTGAGCGGCCGCGACTTCGGGTTTCTGGTGCTGTTTGCACTGGCGGGTCTAGCACGTCTTTTGTCAGCGTATTATCTGTCGCAGGTGCACGAGCCGGAGTACCGGCGGACACCGGCGGACCGCTTCACGTTTCTGGAGTTCATCCGCCGGGCGCCGCGCGCCCACTTCGGTCGGTTCGTCTTCTACTGCACGCTGATCAATGCCGCTTTCGGGCTGACCGGGCCGTTCTTTGCCTGGTATTTGTTGGACCAACTGCGTTTCGGGCCGACCAGGTTCGCAGTCGTTGTTACCGCCAGTCTGCTGTGCAACGTGGCGACGCAACCGCTGTGGGGCCGGCTGGTTGACCGAATCGGCAGCAAGCGAGTGATCGCCATGGGTGGGGTGGCCATCGCTTTCTGGCCGCTGCTGATCCTGGCGTGTCGTGATTTCTGGCACTTTGTGGCGGTAATGTGCTACGACGGGATCTCGACGGCGGCGTACTCGATAGCTGTCGGCAACTACTTCTACGACGTGGTCACGCCGCCTAAGCGGGCGCGCTGTGTTGCCTACTACACGCTGTTCATCGGGGTCGGTAGTGCCGTGGGCAGCTTCGGCGGGGCCGCGCTGGGCCTGCTGACGCCACTGCCTTTGCACCTGCCCGGCCTGACCCTGGACCACCCTTACTCGGTGCTGTTGGCCGCTTCGACGATCGTTCGCTTGCTGACCAATGCGCTTTTGCTGGGCACGTTCGAGGAGTTCCGCCTGCGTCGGCCAGTTTTCGCTCCGGCGAGTCCGCCGGGTGGGTGAGAACCGGCCGCCAGTGCGTGCGGGCGATCGCCGGGCGGCTTGCGGGCGACCGCATCTACGGGTTATTGTCAGCCCGGCTGGAAGTGCCAGAAGTCATTCCCGCACTGCGGAGCACTGTTTTGCAGGAGAAGCCATGAAGCGCCAGGCATTCGTGAATGCGTTGATGTCAGCTCTGCTGATCACGGTTCCCGCGCTGGCCCTGGAGCTGGGCGATCCGGCGCCGGCGCTGAAGGTCGAAAAGTGGATCAAGGGCGGGCCGATCGACCTGAAGGCCGGGCAGGGCAAGAACGTGTTCGTGATCGAGTTCTGGGCCACCTGGTGTGCCCCATGTCGCGCCAGCATCCCGCATCTGACCGATGTGCAGAAGAAGTACAAAGAGCGCGGGGTGGTGGTCGTTGGCATCAGCGTGGACGGTGGTGCAAAGCACCCCACACGTGCGCAGGTCGAGCCCTTCGTCAAGGAGTGGGGCGAGAAGATGGACTATGTTGTCGCCCTGGACACCGAAGAGCGCACCACGATGGAAGCCTATATGACTCCGTTCATGTTGAATGGCATTCCCTGTGCGTTCGTCGTGGACAAGGAGGGACGGCTGGTATGGGCCGGTGACCCGCGCGAGAACCTGGAGAAGGTCCTGGATGAGGTACTGGCTGGCAAGTACGACCTGGAGGCCGCCAAGAAAGCCGACCAGGAACGCCGCAAGCTCGCGGCCAAGGAGGCGGCTGCGCGGCAACTGCTGGCCAAGTACTTCGAAACCGTTACGGCCAGCGACAAGCCCGAAAATGTCGAGCAGCTCGGAATGCTGGTGTTCATCGGCCTCGACAATAACCCGGTGCTGTTGAACGAGCTGGCCTGGGACATCTTGACGCGCGAGGACGTCAAGTACCGAGATCTGAAGCTGGCCCTGCGGGCGGCTAAAGTCGCCAATGAGCGCAGTGATGCCAAGAATCCGGCGATTCTGGATACTTACGCTCGGGCACTCTTCGACAACGGGCACGTCCAAGAAGCCATCGAGACCCAAAAGAAGGCTGTGGGGCTCGCTACCGACCCGGAGATGAAGGTCGAATTGGAGCAAGCGCTCAAACGCTACGAAGCGGCCGGCAAGTAACGGCCACTGGCATGCCGGGGCCGCCTCGCCCGCCGACGGGGCTGCGTTCAGGGGCCGAACAGACTGCCGTTCGCGGTGCGCACTATGCGCGCCAGGCGTGGGTAAGATTGCACCAGCTCTGGCGGCGCCTCTACCGGGCGACCGGTTAGCAGGGCTTTCAGCTCCAGAGCGTTGACAGGGCCTTGCCCGCGATAGTGATTGTTGGCGAAAACGTAGGTGTCGTCGGTCTGTTGGCGCAGCGCTTCTATGCGGCTAGCCCACTCGCGTAGTTCATCTTCGCTGTACAGGTAGTTGTATCGTTCATAGGACGGCTGGTTGTCGGCAAACCAGTTGGCCGCGTTGCGGCCATGCAGACGAACGTAGGCGCTGCGTCCGAAAGCATGCGCACTGGGCCCTAAGCAATCGCGTAGTTGCGGCTGGTCGATGTTGCAGTATCCGCCGACTCGGCGCAGCGCTTCGATGGCCTCGGGCTGAGCCCAGGAAGCGTGGCGGACCTCGATGAAACGGTCGAAGTCGGCGAAGTTATCCGCCAAGCGCTGCAACCAGTCCACTGCCTGCGGACCGAAGCGGAACGACCATGGAAACTGCAACAGCAACGGGCCAAGCCGCCCGGCCTCACGCAACGGCGCCAGGCCGTCGATAAACGCCAGCACCACAGCGCGCCCGGGGAATTCCTCCCGCTGATGGGTGAAAACCTGGGTCAGTTTGACGGCAAAGCGGAATTCGGTCGGCACCAGTTTTGGCCACGTGGCCGTCATGCCAGCGGTCGGAAGTCGGTAGAAAGTGGAGTTGACTTCGACCGCGTTGAAATAGCGGGCCAGATAGGCCAACGGCTTGAAGTTGCGCGGCGGACTGGGCGGGTATACGACGCCGTACCAGTCCTCGTAACTCCACCCGGCCGGGCCGATCCACAGTCTGCCGGCGGAGGTGCTCATGGCGCCGGTGTACCATCGCCAGAAGCGATGTACAAGACGCTCGCGCCACCGTTTGCGACCGCTGGGTAACCGGCTACTATGGCCAGTGCGGCCACCGGATACGGGCTTGACGGCAGGTTGAGAATTCCCAGGGTCGGGATTTCGAGGTGGGCGCGGAGGAATTCGGCGCCCGGGAGTGCTTTCGGCGCAGGTTGGGCGGCGGCGGTTGCGCCATTGTTGACCCTTCGAAGCATCGTCGCGGCGGTGTTGAAGGCCGGTGAGATCGGTAATTGCCGGAGGTGCGGATGACCCTAATCGAGCAAAAAGTTCTCTGGGCACGACGGCGACTCGTCGCGAGCTTGCTGCTGCTGTGGCTGGCCTGGGGAGTTTTGCTGGCGGCCGGGCTGTGCATATTGGCCACGATCGGCGTGCGTCTGTTGGGCCTCGCAGTGTCCGGCTGGCAGCTTGCGGGGGTGACAGCGACGATCGGGGGACTGTTCACGCTGGTACTCACGTGGCTCAAACGCCCGACATTGCTGCAAGCGGCAGTAGCCCTGGACCAAGCCGCACGGCTGAAAGAGCGGCTCAGCACGGCTCTTGTCGTTCAGGGCTGCGGCGATCCGTTTGCACAAGCGGCCGTGCGCGACGCGGAGAAGTGGGCCGGCAGCGTGCACGTCCCGGCGCACCTACGGCTACAGGCGCCGGCGCTGTGGCCATGGTCGGCAGCAGCTATGCTCAGCGCGCTCCTGCTGCTGTGGCTGATGCCCAACCTGGACCTGTTCGGCGGTCAGCGCGAGGAGCAGCCGGTGGTCTCACGCGCCGCAGTCGAGGCTGAGCGTAAGTTCGTCAAGGCGGAGCTGGAGGCGCGCCTGGACGCCCTGCGTGAACTGGCGCGCGACAACGAAAGGCTGAAGGACCTGGCCGAACGGCTGGCCACGCTGGAACTGCCTGACAAGCCGCCACTTACACCAGAAGACGTCCGGCGCGAGGCCGTCAAGCGCATTGATGCGGTCCAGGAACAACTCCGCCGTGAGCTGGCCGACGCCGACCACGATCCTTTAAAAGAGTTGAAGCGCATGCTCCGGAAGTTGCCGCCAACGAGTGGCGAGCAGGCGGAGTCGCGGTTGGCACGAGCCTTGGCCGATGGCGACTTTGAGGGCGCCGAGCAGGCCCTCGATCAAATGGCCGAGAAGATCAAAGAGGCGGCTCTGAACGCGAATGATCCGGGGGCCCGCGGGGAGTTGCAGCGGATTCAGGGGGAGCTCGAGCGTCTGGCTGAGCAGATCACGGCCTTGGACGATGATGCGCAACTTCAGAAGGAGCTGGAGAATACCGGCGGTCTGTCGGCGGAGGAGGCTCGCAGGCTGCTCGACCATCTGCTCAAAGCTGACCCCCCCAAGCAGGGGGAGAACGTGTTGCAGAGGTGTTTGGGGAGCAGGCTGTCCTCGGACCAGATTCGGCGAGTCGCTTCCAAGGTCGAGCAGAAGCGGAAAGCCCGGCAGGCCTGTCGGAAGTTGGCGTCTTCGCTCGCGAAGGCGGCTGAGTTCTGCGCTCAGTGCAATAATCCTGCTGCTGCCGGTCACAGGGCTCGATTGGCCTGTAGTGCGCTGTCTGAAGTGGGGGACATGCTGTCGGAGATGGTGCTCAGCGAACAGGCGTTGAACGACTTAGAGGCGCGACTACTTGACTTGGAAAACTTACGGCAGAGTGTTTGCCAGGGGAACTGGCGAGGCGATCGGTCAAACGACCGCGTCAGCCTGCAAGGTCTGGGCGTGGATCGGGGTTCAGGGGCGCGCGTCGGGCGAGAACGGCCGCCTCACAAACGCGACCCCATCAAGGCCTCGACGCGCTTCCAAGGTGGTACGATCATCGGTCAGATGTTGATTGACGGTCCGCAAGTTCGCGGTGAGGCCATGACCGAGGTGATGAACGTGGCAGCTTCCGCGGTCCGCGACGCCCTGGATGCCATTGAGCGGGAGGAAGTCCCGTACCAGTATCGGCAGGTAGTACGGGAATACTTCGAGAGCTTGGCCGGCCTGGTGCGGGACCAACGGCCGGTGCCCGAGAAACAGTCGGACGGACAGTAGCCGGTGGACCATCGGCAGGTGAACCGCAATGTGCTGTGATTGCTACTGCGGACACGGCATGGACCTGGGTTCCTGGGTGGTGGTCTGAAGGCTGTGCGCGGGGTTGTGGAGGCCAGTTGTTACAAAGCTGCGGGCTGCCCCCAGCAGGCGCTGAAGACGAACTCCGACAGGGACTTGCGCACGCGCGGACCCACCTCGCGCGGTCGCAGGCTCTCCGGGAGTTGCTCGTGGCGGCCGTAGTAGCCAATGGCAAATGCCGTCGCGGGCTCGTGCGAGTCGGGTATGGAGTACAGCTCGCGGGCTTTGTGAGCTGAGAATCCAGCCATCTGGTGTACGCGCAGCCCCATGGCTTCTGCCTGGACGGTCAGCAGTGCTACGGCTTGGCCCAAGTCATACCAGGCGTGCCGGTTTTCTTGACCGTTGCGATCGAAGCACCGTTTGGCGACGGCCAGCACGAGGACGGGGGCGGCGCGCGCCCAGGCTTGGTTGGCCTCCACCAGACAGCCGGCCAAGCGCTCGAACTCCTTAGGATGCTCGCGGGTGGCGACGATGAAGCTCCAAGGCTGCTCGTTGTAACAGGAGGGAGCCCAGCGGGCGGCCTCGAAAAGACTACCGAGCTGCTCAGGTGTTACCGGCCGGTCGCCGAAGGCCAGGGGGCTCCAGCGCCGGCGCAATAGCTCGTGAATCAGGAAGGCAGTCTGGGCGGGACGCTCCATGTGATCCTCCTCGGTTTGGCTGTAGTCTGCCCTCAGACTGTCAGCCGGCAGAGGAATTGTAGCCGAGCGATGCGGCGGCGGGCGAATAACTGGCCAAGACGTGCGTCTATCCTGTGGTGGCACGGTTGTCCAATTGGGGCGCCGCGGCGCTCGGTGGGGCTGCCGGCGCACGGGCACGTCGCCCTGCAGCAAGCGACGACGGAGAAGCAATTATGTCATGTCGGCGCGTCAACCTTCGTTGTTGCTGTCACCTAATCGTCGCGTTGGCCGTCTGGGGCGCGCCTGCCCCAGCCGAGGAGCCACCGCCCATCCAAGTCATATTCGACCTGCATATGGACCCGCTCAACCAGATTCCCTTGGCGGCGCGGCCGCAGGTCTATGCGCAGTGGCGCGATGCAGCGGCCTGGGGGCTGGACGTCTGCGAAGCACGCGGGGCGCGCATCACTTTTCTGTCCGTCGGCGAATACATGGAGTACACGCTGGAAGATCCGGCGAGCTGGGCGCTGATCGACCAGTTGCGCCGCAGCGGCGGCACGATCGGCACTCACTCGCACCAGGAGAAGAAGTTCGGGCCGCACGATTGGCGCGACCTGCCGTCCAACGCTCCGATGAGCTTGATCGTCGAAGCCTGGCATGATCACGTCGACGCTGTCGATGCGGTATTGACGGCGATCTACGGCATCACCCTGCCGCAGGAGCTGCGCGCGATAAATAATGCGCGCGGTACCCACCTGCCAGCGGATCACGCAGCGCGGATTGCTCTCATGGCGCAGTTCGGCTTCACCATCCACCAGCAGGGACCCGACGAAGAGTTCTACGGCTACTTCGGTCACTACGCGATGAACCCGTATCGTCCGGCGGGCGACCACTTTCTGCGGCATGATCCGGAGGGACCAGTGGTTGTTTCGCCCTTCGGTCCGGTTCTCGGTAAGGACGGCATTCACTTCGGCATTTACCAAGACATGCGTTTGCCGGCCGTGAAGACGATCTTCTTGATCACATTGCTGAACTGGCTGGATGACGTGTATGTGGCAGGCTCCGGGCGGGTGTGGGATTTCGGCTGGGGCGCCCACGGCAGCGATTTGCTACCTGGGCAACCTACGCGTGCGGCGCTGGAGCCAATGCTCGACTGGCTGAAGGAATTGTTCGTGGATGAAACTCCCGGTGGCCGGCGGGCCGTTGAGTTCTCCTCCGTTGCCCGCTCGCGCGATATGTATCTCGCCTGGGAAGCGGCGCACCCCGGGTGGATCTCGTTCAGCTACCCGGCCAGCGAAACCAACTGGGCGCGCTACCCGTATCTGCTGCCGGTGGCGCGCTATTTGGTTGGCGGCCAGTATGACAGCACGTTACTGGTGAATCGCGTGAGACTTCACAAGGTCATGGCCGGACCGCAGGCCGGCGGTCCCTACCCATTGTTCGTCGCCTATTCGCTCGGTCCGCAGCCCGCAGTGGTGAACCTGGGCGCCGTGCTGGGGCCAGGCCGTTGGGTAGCGGTCAGTCCGCGCACCGGGCTGGCGCCGCTCATCGCGCCGGAGCATGTCAGAGTGCCGCCCAACGGCGTGGTACTGGTGCCGGAAGACAAGCGTCTGGCACTCCCCAATGGGGACGTCAACTTGGACGGCCGGCTCGATTTTCGTGATATCAACCCGTTCGCGAGGGTAGTGACCGGGGCCGACCCGGACCCGCAACACCGGGCGGCTGCCGACATCAACCGCGACGGCGTGGCCGACCTGGCGGATGTCAACCCGTTTGTGCACTTGTTGACGCACCAGTAACGCGGTGAGACCGGTTCGGGCCGGGTGGATGCTACGAACATAGGCGGCTCTGCTTCGGCAAACAGTGGTGCCGCTGTCGGCTTGCCGGGTCGGTGCGATCGGGGATAGATTCGTCTTCCAGCCTCGGTCGCCGGTGAGCCGGTGCCGGAGTGTTTGAATCAGGCGTGCGGCTGCTGCGCCTCGGGTGCCGCCAGGGCCAGGAGCGTGACGGCGCCGGGTTCCTACGGCGGTGGGGGTGCCACACTCCGCGGCGACGCCTGCGCCGCAGGCGACCAGGCTGCGGAGGTGAGGCATGCCGACGGTGTGTTTTCTTGGAGCCGGCAGTTTCTTCACGCTGCCGCTGGCTGTGGACGTGATGCAGGTCGAGACTCTGGGCGGGGAGTTCCGCCTGGTGGATATCGACACCGCGCGACTCTCTCTCTCGAAGGCCGTGGTGGAGCTAGTAGCCGGGCGGCTCGGCGGCGGGCGCTGGTCGGTCTCCGCCACGACCGACCGGCGCAGTGCTCTGCGCGGTGCTCATTACGTGATCAACTGTATCGAAGTGGCTGGCGTGGAGACCGTACGGTTGGACAACGACATTCCGGCGAAGTACGGCGTGTCACAGTGCATTGGCGACACGATCGGCCCGGGCGGTCTGATGAAAGCGCTGCGTACCGGCCCGGTCTGGCTGGAAGTGCTGTGCGATTGTCAGGAACTCTGTCCTAGCGCATGGGTGCTGAACTACACGAACCCGATGAGCATCCTCTGTCTGCTGGCGGCCCGCACAGCGCCACTGCACGTCGTCGGCCTGTGTCATTCGGTACAGGGTAGCAGCCGACAACTCGCGGATTACGCCCGGGTGCCGTATGAGGAACTGGAATGGCAGTGCGCCGGCATCAACCACATGGCGTGGTTTACGAAACTGCGTCACGGCGGTCGGGATCTGTATCCGCAGTTGCGTCAGCGGGTGCTGGAATCCCGGGAGTTGTGGGAGCGCGATCCGATCCGCTTTGACATCATGCTGCACCTGGGGGCTTTCGTTACCGAGTCCAGCGGACATTTCTCGGAATACGTTCCCTACTACCGGAAGCGCCGCGATCTGCTCGAGAAGTATTGCCGTTCCGGTTATCTCGGCCAGGAGAGTTTCTACGCCGACAACTGGCCGCGCTGGCGGCAGGAGTGCGACGAGCGTCGCCGCCGAATCCTGGCGGGCGCCGAGCAACTACCAGTGCAACGCAGCACCGAATACGCCTCCTACATCATCGAGGCGCGCGAGACCAACACGTCGTGCGTCATTCATGGCAACGTGCCCAACCGCACGGGCGTGCCGATCGAGGTGAGTTCCGGTCAGGCCGGCGTGTCCGCGGCGTGTCGCTCCGGGGTCGAGCACTGCCACCGGCACTCGTCGTTCTCCCTGACAGGAAGGGGAGCGGACGCTGCACTCATCGACAACCTGCCGCACGACGGCATCGTCGAAGTGGCTTGCACAGTGGACGCCAGCGGGATCCACCCGCAGCCGTTCGGTACACTGCCGCCGCACTTGGCGGCCCTGTGTCGCGCGAACATGGCATTCTTCGAGCTGGCGGCCACGGCGGTGATCGAACGCAGTCGCGAGGCGGCGGTCCAGGCTCTGATGGTTGATCCGCTTACGGCGGCGGTGTGTTGTCCGGCGGAAATCCGACAGATGGCCGAGGAACTCTTGGCTGCCCAGCGCGCCTACATACCGACGTTGAGCTGAGAGGCTAGTACGCGCCGACGAAGCGGGGCGCGCTGGACGCCTACTGAGTGCGCGCCCCGAGGGCCTTGTCGATGAGTTCCAGTAACTGCTCCACCTTGAACGGCTTGAACAGCACGCCGGCCAACCCCTCGCGACTGGCGCGCACGATCGAGTGTTCCGGATCGTAGCCGAATCCAGTAATGAGAATTACCGGGCAGCGCGGATTGGCCTGCTTGGCGGCGGCGAAGACCTCGTAGCCGTTTCTGTGCGGCATCTTGATGTCCGACAGCACCAGGTCGAACGGCTGCGTACGCAGCATGACCACGGCTTCTTCGCCGTCGCGCGCCGTCACTGGCAAGGCGCCGCCCTTGGCCAGGACGTCGGCGATGGTCTCGCGGATGATCTCTTCATCGTCGGCCACCAGGACGCGCTTGCCATGCAACCCGTGTGCCGTCAATCCGGCCTGCGGCACCAGCCCGCGTACCGCCGGTGCTTCGCATAGTCGCCGCAGCGTCTCTTTGACCTGGTCCACCTGGGCGATGATGGTGCGGCAGCGTTGGGTCAGCGTGTCGGGAGCGACGTTGCCGGCCAATAAATGGGTGGCCTCGGCGACGATGTTGTCTAGCGGGCGGGAAAGCTCGGCGCGCACATCAGCCGCCAGTTGGCCGGTCGTTTCGCTGCGCTCCACTGCCAGCAGCTTGAGCATTTGCAGGGCGGCGGCGATGTAGCGACCGAAGATCTCGGCGAACTGGCGATCTTCGTCGCTGAAGGCGTTCGGCTGGTCGGACTCGACGTTGAGCACGCCGACGATGCGCTCGTCCAAGCGCAGTGGCACGGTCAGCGACGAGACGGCACATTCCAGTCCGGCCAGGTAGCGCGGGTCCTTCGCCACGTCCGCGCAGATGTAGGACTTTCCGGTGGCGGCCACATAGCCGCAGATGCCGTTGCCTTCCTCGCGGGCGTAGATTTCGATGTTCCGCGCTTGCTCTGAGAACCCTTCCGTGAGGATCGGATCCAAACGCCGGGTCTGCGGATCGAGTACTAGCACGGCAAAGTGCGTGAAGTGCAGCAATTCGCGGCAGTAGCGGATCAGCCGGTCCTCCAGAAGTTGCAGGCGCTCGCCGACTTCCAGATGGGCGGTGCCGTCCGCCTCCAAGGCGATCAGCTCGCGTCCGGCGGCTTCGATGGCGTCCAGTTTCTCGCGCGTGCGTTCGAGCGCCGCCGGGCCCGGCACAGCGAGCATGGCCGGGAGCAGTTCCGGCTGGCCGCATATCACTGCATCAAAGTGCTCCTCCCGCAGCGCGGCGACAGCCTCTTGCGCTGTCGGCACGACACGTACGTCACCGAAAGGCGTCAGCCGAGCGCTCCACTCGTTCTGGGCGGCTTGAGAGGCGGCCAGGAGGAGCAACCGGTGCCTCGGATGCGTTTGGGGCGTATGTGACATCGGACCGTGGCCACACTGCGCAAATACTGCGAACCCGCGCTTGTGTGAGTGGGCGCCACCTCTGAACAAGTTGGACTCGGGACCCACAGCGCACGCGTTCGGCGCTCGCTACAAGCGATCGCTCGATATGCTATGTTCCCGACGCTGGGGCGCCAAATGAGTTCGCGCGCCGGTGAGCGCGGTCTTGACGCTGGCTCGATAGGCGACGCGGCGCGTGCGGTTGGGCGGCTGCGTGGTCGGGCGGCAGCTATGGGCGCCGTAAGCGGTTACGAAGAACCGGTTTGCCAGCCGGTTGTCGTTGATCAACGACCCGAATACACTTCTGGGAACGCGATTCGGCTGCGGCGCGGTCAGTCGCCATCGCGCAAGTGCCGATAAGTACTTTGTGCCTGCCTCCCAGGCATGGAGTCGCGAGCGGCGACTCTCGGCAGGTGCGCTATGTCGCCCGAAGGGCAAGGCCACCGTGACCGCTCGCCAGGTCCGGCGCGTTACGGCCTGATGCGGTATGCCAGCATGGGTTTCGAGTTGGCGGCGGCCATCGTCGGGCTGAGCCTGCTGGGTCTATGGGTCGACTACCGGTTCGGGACGCGCCCGGTCGGTGTGCTGGTTGGTGCCGGAATCGGCGTGATCGGCGGATTCTACAATTTCATTCGCGCCGCGTTGCAACTGAGTCGTGGCACGAATGCGGTTCGACCGCCTGACGAAACGCAGAGCGATCATGACCACCACTGACACCCGTGATGCTCATGCTCGTCTGTTGCCGAAGGTTGCACTGGCGCTGTGCCTAGTTGCCGGCGGGCTGGCTGTTGTCGGCTACTGGCCGACGCGTGTCTGGGCCGGTGAAGGTGGGGTGCAGGCCATGTGGCTGGGGGTCGGCTGTGCGCTGGCAGCGTCGCTGGCGGGGATGTTGCCGGTGCTGTGGACCCTGGGTAGCGAGCCGCGCTACCGTGTAGCTGGGGCGTTGGGCGCGACGGCAGCGCGGCTGGTGGTTATGCTGACGCTGCTGTTGGTACTGCTGATCGGCAGGACGACGCCGCGCCTGCCGCTGGCCTTGTGGGCCGTGGGGGCTTATTTGCTGCTGCTGGTGGTGGATACGGTGCTTGTGAGCACGCTGAGTCGGCGGATGGAGAGTTCGTCGCGATGATGGTGTTGCTGGCCGACAGCCCGCTGGTGCATGTGGTGCAGCATCCGGTGCTGCCCCCGCTGAGTCTTCCGCTGTCGTTGCCTTTCTTGCAGACGTTCACCTACCTCAGCAATCACACAATCATGCAGATCATTGCCGCCCTGTTGCTGATCATTTTCGTGCCGCGCATGGTGCGGATGCGGGCGGGCGATGATGAGATCGGGCGGTTGCTGCCGCGCGGTTTCGGCAAGGCGATCGAAGGACTCTGCGAAGCTCTGCGGACGCATGTAGCCCGGCCGGCGTTGGGACCCTACACGGATCGGTTCGTACCATACATCTGGTCGGCGTTTTTCTTCGTGCTGACCTGTAATCTGCTGGGTCTGATTCCACTGGCCGACTGGACGCGCTTCCTGCCGGTGCACGCTTTGGGCGGCACGTCCACCGGTAACATCATGGTCACGGCGGCTCTGGCGGTCTGCACGCTGACGATGATCGTGGTGAACGGGTTGCGGCTGCACGGGTGGTCTTATGTGGCGCATTTCTTCATGGGACCTCCGGGACTGAACGTGTTCATCGCCTTCCTGGAGGTGGTGGGGCTACTGGCCAAGACCTTCGCGCTGGCGATGCGTCTTTTCGCCAACATGGTGGCCGGGCACGTGCTGCTGGCGGTGCTGCTGAGCTTCATCGGGATGAGCTGGAACAACCTGGGACCGGCCGGTGGATTGGCGATCGCCTTGCCGGTAATCATTGGCAGCGTGGCCATCAACTTTCTGGAACTGTTTGTCGCCTTCTTGCAGGCGTTCATCTTCACGTTCCTGAGTGCCATGTTCATCGGGCAGGCGGTCAACATCCACCATGAACAGGCTCATGAGCACGAGCAGGAGGCGACAGCTCACGCGAAGGCGTGAGGACACGATCAACGACGGCCATGCCCGGTACGCGGGGTAACGGGCCGCAAGGCTGGAATACGCGATGGCCGCAAACAGATAGGGTGTCGCCCGCCCCCGCCGGGCGAACAGTGGAGAGGACCGACATCATGGCGACCTCACGGGCAATTATGGCATTGGGACTGATCCTCATTGGCTTCGCATTGCTGGGCCCGGCCCCGGCTCTGGCTCAGGAGCACGGCGCTGGCGCCGCCAGCGCGCCGCTTTTCGGGGATCCCGGACTGAAGGGTATCGGGGCCGGGATCGGCGTCGGGCTGGTGGTGATGGGTGGAGCGGCGGGCATTGGTCGTATCGGCGGCAGCGCCGTCGAGTCCATGGCGCGCCAGCCGGAGACCGCCGGCGCCATCAATACTGCCATGCTGATTACGGCGGCAATGATCGAGGGTGCCACGCTGTTTGCCGTGGTGGTGTGTCTGCTGGGCATTCTGTGAGCGGCGTGCGGGGCGCAGCGGGCCGTCCGGCCGCCGCTGAGGAGATTCGCCGGTGCACGAGCTGCGTTGGCTGGCATTGACGGGAGTGCTCGCCGGGGCTGCGGCCGCTTGCGGCGCCGAGCACGGCGAGCAGCCGAACATCTTCAACGCCGACATCGGCAACTTCGTCTTCACGCTGATCATCTTCAGCGTGGTGGTGGCGGTGTTGGGGCGCTTCGCCTGGAAGCCGCTGCTCAACGTGCTCAACGAGCGCGAGCGGCTGGTCCGTGACTCGCTGGAACGGGCGCGCCAGGAGCGGGTCGAGGCGGAGAAGCGTCTGGCGGAGTATCAGGCCCAGCTCGAGCGGGCGCGCCAGGAGGCCTCGGCGATCGTGGCCGAGGGTCGGCGCGACGCCGAAGTGGTACGCCGCAAGCTTCAGGAACAGGCCAGGAAGGAAGCCGAGGAAATGCTGGCCCGCGCCCGTCGGGAAATCCAACTGGCTGCCGACTCGGCCCGCAAGGTGCTGCACGACGAAGTGGCTGAATTGGCGGTCGAGTTGGCCGGACGGGTATTGCGGCGGCAGCTCTCGGCGGCCGATCACCGGGCGCTGGTGGCGGAATCGCTGAAGGAGATGCAGGCTGGCGGTGAAACGAAGCTGAATTGAGTGGCGGAGAGCGACACGCTGCGGAGTTCGCAGCTCACAGGGCAAAGCGCTGGGCTGTCAGCCGGGCCGCCGGTCTGTACCGGCAGGACGTGGTTGACTTTGTACCGTCCTCTTGGCAGTTTGCGGGCACAGCGCTGAGTTGGCAGCATGGCAGAGACCTTCGACAAAGACCTGGCCTTGGCCGACGTGTACGCGGCGGCCCTGTTCGAGTTGGCTGCCGCCGACCATGATTTGGACGGCGTTCGCGACGAGCTGGAAGGGCTGGTGCAGCTATATCGCCAGCAGCCCGGGTTCGCACAGTTTCTGGCGTCGGCGGCGCTGGACGATGATGAGCGGGAGCGTAGCCTGGAGCGGATGTTCCGCGGGCGGATCAGCGACCGCGTCCTGAACACGCTGTTGGTGATGAACCGTCACGGCCGGGCGGCCTTGCTGCCGGCCCTGCTGCGCGCCTACGTTTTGCGTCTGCAAGGGGCGCGCGGCCAGATCGAAGTCACTGCCATCAGCGCCGTGGAGCTGGATGCTGACCAGCAGGCCGAAGTTCAAGAGTTGGCGCGCCGACTGTCGGGCCGGCAACCACTGGTGCAGTATGTCGTGGACCCGGAGATCATCGGGGGGTTGATCTTGCAAGTTGGCGACCTGCGTTACGACCATTCGTTGCGGCACCACCTGCGGGCCGCGCGGGCCCGACTGCTGGAGCGGACGGTGGTCGGCGCTGCGACCGCCGTGCCCTGAGGAGTATGCGATGAAATTCCAGGCAGACGAAATCGCCAGCGTCATCAAGCAGGAGATCAGCCGCTATCAGGCGACGCTGGATGTGGCCGAAGTGGGGCGCGTGCTGGAAGTGGGCGACGGCGTGGCCCGGGTGTACGGGCTGTCTGGTGCCATGGCCAGCGAAATGCTGGAGTTCCAGAACGGGGCCATAGGCGTGGTCTTCAATCTGGAGGAGAACTCGATCGGCTGCGTGGTATTGGGCGACTATCTGGGTATACGGGAAGGCGACGAAGTGCGCACCACGGGGCGTCTGCTGAGCGTACCGGTGGGCGAGCCGCTGATCGGTCGGGTGGTCGATCCGCTGGGACGTCCGCTGGATGGACGCGGCCCGGTGCAGTCCGAGTTGCGGCGCCCGCTGGAAATCATCGCGCCCGGCATCGCCGAACGTCAGCCGGTCAAGGTGCCGCTCCAGACCGGGATCAAGGCCATCGACAGCATGATCCCGATCGGGCGCGGGCAGCGCGAACTGATCATCGGCGATCGCAAGACCGGCAAGACGGCCATCGCTATCGACACGATCATCAACCAGCGCGACAGCGGGGTCATTTGCGTGTACGTGGCCATCGGTCAGAAGGAATCGACGGTGGCCGGGCTGGTGGAGATTCTGCGCAAGCACCACGCGATGGACTACACGATTGTGGTGACTGCCGGTGCGTCGGATCCGGCTCCGCTCCAGTACATCGCCCCTTATGCCGGCTGTGCTATGGCCGAGTACTTCATGTACGAGCAGGGGCGCGACACTTTGTGCATTTATGACGATCTGTCCAAGCAGGCCCAGGCCTATCGGCAATTGTCGCTGCTGCTGCGCCGCCCGCCGGGGCGCGAGGCTTATCCGGGCGACGTCTTCTACCTGCACAGCCGCCTGTTGGAACGGGCCTGCAAGTTGGCGGAGGAGTACGTTATCGTCCGCAAGGGCACGCCGCCCGAGGTCGAACAGGGCGTGAATGGCAAAGTGTACAAGGGGCTCCAGGACCGCCACGCCCTGCAACACGATCTGGCCGCGCTGGGGGCCGACGCCCACGAAGTGCGGAAGCTGAAGAAGTCCGGCGGAAGCCTGACGGCTTTGCCGGTGATCGAGACACTGGAAGGGGAGGTGTCGGCCTATATTCCGACCAACGTCATTTCAATCACTGATGGGCAGATTTATCTGGAGCCGGACCTGTTTTTCGCCGGCGTGCGACCGGCCATCAATGTCGGCATCTCGGTGTCGCGCGTGGGCGGGAACGCCCAGGTGCCGGCGATGAAGAAGGTGGCCGGGTCGCTGCGCCTGGACTTGGCGGCGTTTCGTGAGCTGGAAGCTTTTGCGCAGCTTGGCACCGAGCTGGATCCGGCCACGCAGCGTCAGCTCGATCGTGGTCGGCGCATGGTGGAGCTGCTCAAGCAACCGCAGTACCAGCCGATGGACGTGTGGGACCAGATCCTGGCGATCCACGCCGGCGTGCGCGGTTTTCTGGATGACTTGCCGTTGGAGCAGGTGGCGACCTTCGAGAAGGCGCTGCTGCGGCATTACCACGATGAGTATCCGGAGTTGGTGGAACAACTGGCGCGCGAACGGCAGTTGAGCGATGAACTGGACGCTAAGTTGCGGGAGATAGTCAAGAATTTCAAACGCGCCTTCGTCGCTGGTGGGAGTCGTTGACCTCGATGTCCCGAGACACGCTGCCATTCTCGGCCACGCTCGTCAATCAGGCGGACACCGATCGCTGCCTGAAGCCGGGGAGTGCCGGTCGGGTGGCAGCGCTGGCGACTCGGCCAGGATCGGATCATCACAATGGCTAAGGCCCGCGCGATCATCAAGCGCCGCAAGGCGGTGCAGAACATCCGCAAGATCACGCAGACGATGCAGCTCATCGCCACGGCGCGCTACCAGAAGTGCCTGCAAAGGGCGGTGGCGTCGCAGCCCTATACCCGCAAGATCACCGAGTTGATCCAGACCCTCAGCGAGCAGCCAGCCATAGATCACCCGCTGCTGCGTCCCAATCAGGCCGAGCCGCGCGGCATCCTGTTGGTGATCACCTCCAACCGTGGGTTGTGCGGGGCCTACAACGCCGGCGTGCTGCGCCAGATGATCGAGACACGCCGGGCGCTGGAATCCTCCGGCCTGACCGTGCTGATGGAGGTGGTCGGCAAGAAGGGTATCAATTATCTGAAGTTTCTGCGGCTGCCGGTGACGGTGCGCATCACCGACGTCGAGGACCGCATAGCTTTCGAGCGTGTGGCGGAGATGGCCGAGCGCTACATGATGCTCTACCGGCAGAACGAGGTTGCCCGGGTGGACGTGGTGTACATGCAGTTCCACAGCGTCGGTGTGCAGCGGCCGACGACCGTTCAGCTCTTGCCGATCGAACCCCCGCGCCCGACAGTCAGCGAGCGGCGCCGCGTGCCGCGTGAATTCGAGTTCTCGCCGCCGCCGGTGGACCTGCTGGCGCGACTGATCCCCGAGGCCGTGAAGATCCGGCTGTATCAGTGTTTCAACGATGCGTTGGTCAGCGAGCAGGTGGCGCGCATGGTAGCGATGAAGGCCGCCACCGACTCCGCCGGCGACATGATCAAGTATCTGACGCGGCAATATAACCGGGCCCGGCAGACGCAGATCACCATGGAGTTGGCGGACATCGTCGGCGGAGCCAATGCGGTGAGCTGAGAGACGATTAGCAGCAGGCAGCGGGCCGCCCAGGGACAGTGTTCGCTATTCCACCTTCGGAGTAGGCCATGACCTCGAGTGAAGGAAACATCGGCAGAATCGTCCAAGTCATCGGCTCCACGCTGGACGTCGAGTTCGCCCCCGATAAGCTCCCGGCCATCTACAACGGCCTGCAAATCCAGGTCAAGACCACTCTCAGCGGGCAGACCAGCGAGCGCACGCTGTGGTGCGAGGTGGCCCAGCATCTGGGCGGCAGCAAGGTCCGGGCCGTGGCCCTTGGTTCCACCGACGGCCTGGTCCGCGGCATGCCGGTCCGCGACCTGGGCGGACCGATCCGCGTCCCGGTCGGCGAGTGCACGCTCGGCCGCGTCTTCAACCTGGTCGGCGAACCGATCGACGGCCGTGGCCCGGTGAAGGCCTCCCGCTACGACCCGATCCACCGTGACCCGCCCGAGTTCGTCGATCTCACCCCCAAAACCGAGCAGTTCGAGACCGGTATCAAGATCATCGACCTGCTGGTGCCGTTCGTACGCGGCGGGAAGATCGGACTGTTCGGCGGGGCCGGTCTGGGCAAGACGGTCGTCATCCAGGAACTGATCGCGCGCATCGCCACCCAGCACGGCGGCTACTCGGTCTTTGCCGGCGTGGGCGAGCGGACACGCGAGGGGAATGACCTGTGGCTGGAGATGCAGGAGGCCAAGATCGGCAACACCGGCAAATCGGTGATCGATCAGACCGCCATGGTGTTCGGGCAGATGAACGAGCCGCCCGGAGCGCGGTTGCGAGCCGCGCTGAGCGCGCTGACGATGGCCGAGTATTTCCGCGACGAGTCCGGTGCCGACACGCTGCTCTTCATCGACAACATATTCAGGTTCTCGCAAGCCGGCAGCGAGGTATCAGCGCTGCTGGGCCGCATGCCATCAGCGGTGGGATATCAGCCGACGCTCGGCACGGAGATGGGTGAACTTCAGGAGCGGATCACCTCGACCACCAAGGGGGCGGTGACCAGCGTTCAGGCGGTCTATGTGCCGGCCGACGACCTGACCGACCCGGCTCCGGCTACCACCTTTACGCACCTGGATGCGTTTATCGTGCTCGAACGCGGCATCGCCGAGAAGGGCATCTACCCGGCCATCGATCCGCTGGCCTCCTCCAGCCGGGCTCTCGATCCGGCGGTGGTCGGTGAGGAACATTACCGTATCGCCCGCCGCGTGCAGGAGATCTTGCAGCGCTATCGCAGCCTCCAGGACATCATCGCCATTCTGGGCGTCGAAGAGCTCAGCGAGGAGGACAAGCTGATCGTCGCCCGGGCACGGAAGATCGAGCGCTTCTTCAGTCAGCCATTCTTCGTGGCCGAACAGTTCACCGGCTTCCCCGGCAACTACACCAAGATCGAAGACACGCTGCGCAGCTTCAGGGAACTGTGCGAGGGTAAGTGGGACCACCTGCCCGAGTCGGCCTTCATGTACGTCGGCCCGATCGAAATGGCCGCCGAAAAGGCCGAGAAACTGAAGGAACAGGTCTGAGCTCTGCGCCCAGCGATCAGGCATGCCACGCCTGATCGGTTGGAGCGGCGCCGCCTCAGCACGCCGCCGAGAGCGCAGGCGCCGGCGTCACGGCATGGGCGTGCTGCGGGCGCCAGGTTCACCGGCTTGGTGCGGATGCAGGCAGTAATCGGGCGGCAAGCGGGTTCTGCGGGTCCAATTGCCGCAGTCGTTCGGCGAGACTCGCGGCCAAGCGCTGGTTGCCGGCCCGCTGAGCCAGGGCGGCGGTCAGCTCCAGCGTGCTGACGTCCACGCTGTCCACGTTCAAGGCACGCTGCGCGGCTCGCAGGGCGGGGGCGAACTGACCGGACGCGGCCCAACTGCGGGCCAGCAGGCGTAGCGCCGCCGGGTTGTCGGCGTCGTGTCGCAGCGCCAATTCGATCTGCGCTCGGGCGGCCGCGGGCTGTCGTGTCGCCAGGTAGCACTGGGCCAGCATGAGGCGCAGCGTGGTGTCCGCAGCGTACGGCTCCTCGGCCAGCAGAGCTTGCAGAACTGGAACGGCGTCGGCGGGGCGGTCAGCGCGGTAGAGGGCAATCGCCAGGCGTTCACGCGTGGCCGGGGTGGTGTCGCTGCCGACCACGCGCTCCCAGGCAGCGGCGGCGGCCGGCCATTCGCCGAGCTGTTCGTGGCACTCGGCCAGGGCGGCCTGATAGGCGCTGGTCCAGCGCAGCCGCGGCGCCGCGCTTTCCAGGCGGCGCAGTGCTTCCCACGGTCGCCCTAATTGCAGGTCGGCTTGGGCGGCGGCGACCACGTAACCGATCTCATCCGGATCCAGTTCCGCCGCCCGCACGAACAGCTTGTGGGCTTCGCTCCAGCGTTCCTGCTGTTGGCGCACGACGCCCAGCAAGTACTCGACGGCAGCGCGCGGCGGCTGCTCGCGCCGCGTTTGTTCCAGCAGTCGTTCGGCGTCGCTTAGCCGGCCCTCTGCCAACCAGATACGCGCTTGCAGAGGCACGAGGTCGGGGTTGTCCGGCATGAGGCGGGAGACTTCGGTCAGCTCGCGGGCGGCGGCGGCGACGTTGCCGGCGGCGAACTGGTCGGCCGCCAGCTTGGCCTTGACCTGCGCCCGGGCTAAGTTCCAGCGCTGCGTAGCCTCTTCACGAGCTTGCTGCTGCGTGGTCTGGCAGCCCAGCAGAACGGCCCAGGTTGTGGCCGACAGGGCGATCGCGCCGGGTCGGCAACGTCTGGCCGACCAAGGGGAGCGCTGGGCGCGCAAAGGCGGCCTTGGGCGACGAGTTGCTGACATGTGGTCTGCAATGGCTGTCATTGCGGGGCTCCCGCTTCCGGTGCTGTGGCGCTGCCGGTGGGGGACGCGGCGCCGCCAGCCGGACGACCAAACTGCGGCAACGCGCTGTCATCGGGGCCGAGGCCGATCAGCTCCCAGATGAACGTGCGCATCCGGGCGCCCTCGTCGTCCCAGACACGCCGGCCGAGCAGCCGCTCCTTGAGCTTGATTGCTCCCAGGTGTTTAGGCTGATTGGTCAGCGCCATGCGGACGTTGAGCAGCGCCCGGTCGTGGTCGCTCTGCTCGTACTGGCGCAGGGCTTCGCGGTAGAAGGCCTGGGCCAGCCGTTCGCGCCCGGTACCTAGCAGCCCGAGGCGCGCTCCGACCCGCAGGCGTTCCACGTCCTCGAGCAAATGGCGATACTGTTCCTGCTCGGCGGCGCTTTCCTTGATGATGTGCACGGTCAGCAGGATGATGACCTCTTCGCGGACGGTTTGGTCGCTGCGGCTGCCGAACGCCAGACCCAGCAGCGGGATGTTGCCCAGCAGCGGAATCTGACTACGGGCGTTGACCGTGCGTTCGCGGAACAGGCCGCCGATCAACACCGTGTGTCCGTCGTTCACCAGGATGTCAGCGTGCGCTTCGGTGGTCTCCTCGAAGGGCAGATTGGCCGCTGTCAGACCGCCGTTGCTGTCCTTGGGGTGCACTGACAAGCGCACGGTGCGATCGTCGATGATCATCGGGCGGAACTTGATTTGCGTGCCGGTTTCCAGGAACTCGACCGTCTGGACGGCGGCGGTCTCAGTGACCGTGGTGGTCAAGTAGCCGTCGCGTCGTCCTACGATCACCTCGGCTTCCTGTTTGTTGAGCGCGACGATTTTCGGGTTGGCCACGACGACGACGTCGGTGACTTCTTCCAGCGCCCGGATGAAGCCGGCAATATTGTCTTTGATCAGCCCGAAGGTGAAGCCGCCTTGGCTGACGTTGCCGGCGAAACGCGTATTGATATTGAAGGTCGTGCTTTGCAGGTCCGCCGCCGGCAATGCCCCCGTAGTCAGGTCGGCCGAGGCGTTGCTGGTGCTGTTGACGTTCTGAAAGTCCACGCCGCCCAGCATCGTGAAGTCCACGCCAAGCTCGTTGGTTTCATTCAGCGTGGCGCGCAGCACGGTGGCTTCGATCAACACCTGTTGCGGCCGGCGATCGATCTCCCGTAGCAACTGCTCGACCGCGGCAAGCTGCTCGGGTGGGGCGCTGACGACCACGTAATCCCGGGTGGTCACGCCCATTTCCAGCGACGAGGCTCCGCGCGTGCCGGCCTTGCTATCGGTGGCCCCCTCCACCACCTTGGCATCTGCACCCAGGACGGCCTTGATGGCCGCCGCCGCTTCCGATGGGCTGATGAACCGCAGCGCGAACACACGCGTCGTGGCCGGCGGGAGCAGAGTTGCGATTTCCTCGCGGGTGCCGACGAAGATCGTTCCATTGGAGACGTGGTAGGCGTAGTTGTTAGGCGTCAGCAGGGCGTCCAGAGCCTGCTCCAGCGTGACGGCGTACAGATTGGCCGAGACCATTCCACTCACGCTGCGCGTCGTTACGATGTTGGCGCGCGCCTCGTAGCTGAGCATTTCCAGAACGGCGCCGATGTCGATGCCGCGGACGTGAATGTCCAACAAGCCCGTCTCGTTGACCGTAACCTGTCCCGGTTCCGGGATGGCCGGCACCTCGCTGGCCGCCGCATCGGCCGACCCTTGGTCAGCAACGGTGCCTGGCTCTGCTGCCGGCTGAACAGTCGGGCCGCCCAGCAAACGCTTGAGGATATCCGCCAGGTCCGGCGTGGGCGGGCGCGCCTGGGCCAGTCCGGCCGGCATGACTGCGCTCAAGAGCACGACGGCCATAAGCAGCGTTCGCCCGCTGGGCCAGGCCGGCGGACAGCTTACGCGGGTGGAACCGAGCTGCGCCGTGTGCCGGCGCAAGTGAAGCAACGCAGTCGGCATACCTTGTCCCTCAGTTTTCGCCGCAGGCGGTGCGGAATACACATACAAGAATCGGTGGTCAGTTATCGGCGGGTTCAGCGAAACTTACCGGACGGCCTGCGATGCACATGAGCTGCGCCTCGGGGCGGGCAGCTTGTGAGCGCGCAACCTAAGTGCTTTCCCCAGCCGGCCGATGACCCAAGTGGTGCACGACGTAGACGGCAGGCCGAACAGTGCCCGGGTGCGTGTTCGCGGCGGCCTGCGGTGCTTCAATTGGAGCGACGGGCGTGTGGTTTTTATCGGCCTGCGGAACCGGCAGCGTTTGGTGCACGCGTAGATCGCGCCGCGGCAGGCCGATCGAGGTCGCCTTCACACTGCTCGAGCTGGTCCTGGTGGTCAGCATTATCGGGATCTTGGCCGCTGTCGCGATTCCGCGGTTTTCCAGCAGCCTGGCGCGGCAACGCGTGCAGGCGGCCGCCAATCGCGTGGTAGCCGATTTGACTTTGGCTCAGCGGCACGCACGTCTGACCAGTACCCAACAAACGGTGACCTTCGACAAGCCAGCCAGCCGGTATCAGTTGGTCGGCCTGTCAGACCCCGACCATCCGTCTGCCGAATACCGCGTGCATCTGGCGCGTGAGCCCTATCAGGTCGGCATTCGCAGTGTAGATCTGGGCGGCGACGCCCAGGTGCGCTTCGACGGCTACGGCATGCCGGATAGCGGCGGGACAATCGTACTGGAAGCTGCTGCGGACGAGCAGGTCACTGTGATTCTGGATCCTCTAACAGGGCGGGCTACTTGGGTGGCTGGCGTGCAAGGTGCCAGCGAGACGCCGTGAGAATCCCAGCACATGGACGCGCAAACCACTGGCACCGAGCAGCGGACAGCACGCGGCGTGACGCTGGTCGAGGTGGTGACCAGCATGGTCGCGGCCACGATATTGCTGGGAGGGATCGCTTCTGCGCTGCTGGTGGCCAGTCGGGCCTTGCCGGAGAGTGGCAATGGTCAAGCGGCCTACGCGGAAGCAGCAGCGCTGTTGGGGCAGATCAGCAGCGAGCTGGCTTGTGCTCAGCGCATCATCGGCAGCGGTGCCCGGCATATCGTCTTCGAAGTGGCCGACCGCAACGCCGACACGCTGCCCGAGACCATTCGCTACCATTGGTCCGGGACCGTGGGCGATCCGCTGTACCGTCAGTACAACAGTAATGAGGCGACAATCGTGCTGCCGAGCGTGAGAGACTTTGCGCTCGCCTATGAGACCTTCTCGGTCACTACGACTGGCGACCCGACCGAAAGCGAGTCGGCCGAGACCGAGTTGCGCAGCTACGATGCGACCACGAGCCTGTCAGACTTCAAGATCAAGAGCAGCGCTTGGGCGGGCGAGTTCTTCAAACCCAACCTGCCGGCGGATACCATCCGCTGGAAGGTCACACGCGTCGTGTTGATGGCGGCCAAAGAGGGCCCCGCCAACGGCGTGGCGAGTGTCCTCTTATGCACAGCGCGCGCCGACCGCCGACCCAACCCGGCCATCCTCGCGCAGACTACGCTTCTGGAAAGTGCGCTGTCCAGTTCCTACTCGTGGTATTCGCTCTCGTTTCCAACTCCGCCGGTGCTGGCTCCCGGCGACTTGGTGTGCTTTTTGGTCTGCCACGTGTCGGACGCGGATGCCTGCAAACTTCGCTATCGTAGCGGCGGCGTCGCGGTCCCGAACCTGGCGCTGCTGAGCAGCTCCACCGGCGGTCTTACCTGGACCGTGGAAAGCGACAAGTCTTTGTTGTTTTACGTTTACGGAACGGTCACCACGCCGGGGCCGCCGGAGGTCATTGTCACGCAGTATCTGAAGCGCGTGCGCTTGTCTGTCTGTGCTGGCGACGCCAGTGCGCGCCCGGTCGAGACATCGGTGCCGGTCCTAAATGCGCCGGTGCTGAATGGGTAACGGAGCATGCGGAAGGAACGTGACGAAACAAGGCGCAGCGGCAGCGGGTCAAGGCGACCGCGCTGGACGGCTTTCACGCTCATCGAGGTCGTCATCAGCACCCTCATCGTCAGTCTGATGCTGGTCGCGGGTTTGCAGGCCGTGGGCGCCGTCCGCGCGGCCGGGCAATGGGTCGACGGTCGCGGCTGCGGCATGTTGCTGGCACAAGACCTGCTGGCGGAGATATTGCAGCAGGCTTACGCGGACCCGGCCTGGGGCTTGGGCACGCTCGGTCCTGGGGCCGACGAGACGGTGACCGGCAACCGCAGCCTGTATGACGATGTGGACGACTACAACGGCTGGCAGGCCAGTCCGCCGCAATACAAGGATGGCACGCCCATCGCCTGGGCGACGGGATACGAGCGCGCCGTGGCTGTAACCTGGGTGAATCCGAACAATCCCAACCAGGTGGTCGGCAGCGAGTCCAATGTCAAACGTATCACGGTCACGGTGCGGCGCAACGGCAAGGAGGTGGCCCAGCTCGTGGCCCTGCGCACCACGGCTTGGGTAGCGCCGCAGACAATCGTCGAGGGTGGCGGCCCATGATGCTTTCACGTTTCGCCGCACGCCGCGCCACCCTCTACGTCATGGTGCTGGCCGCCGCCACGATGGTCACGCTGGCGGGCGTGTCGGCCATGTTGGTGGTGCGCGTGCAACAGCGCGCCGTCAACGAAGAGCAGGATTTCGTGGCGGCACAGTACCTGGCGCTGTCAGCGATCGATCGCGGGCTGCTGGCAATCGCCGCCGAACCGGGCTGGCGCAGCCAGCGTGCCAACGGCCTGTGGTTGACTAATGTACCGCTGGGTGCTGGCACCTTCAGTCTGCGGGGGGACGATCCGTTGGACAATGATCTAGGCGATTGCCCGTGCGATCCACTGGTCCTGACCGGCTATGGCTACCAAGGTGCGGCCACGCAGATGATACGGGTGACGCTCACCGCCGATGCGGCCAACTTCGATCCATTGCGCGATGCGATCCTGGACCTCGGACCGCTGGCCTACTGGCGTCTGGGAGAGAGCGGCGGAACGACGGCTGCCGACCAGACCGGCCGGTACCCGGGCAGCTATCGTAACGGTGTCGGACTGGGCGTGAACTTGCCGGTGCGTTGCGACACGGCGGTGCGCTTCGATGGCAGCAACGACTACGTGGAAATACCGCACAACGACGCCTTTCTACTCAACAGCGGCACGATCCAGTTCTGGTTTTGCGCGGATTCGGTGGCTGCGATTCAAGGTTTGCTCACGAAGGATTCGCGCGGATTTGACGACGGCGGCCATGTCGGCTTCTGGATTGACTGGACGCAATGCGTGCTGGTGCGCTTGCAGAGCACGTCCAACAACTACTATGTGCAGTCCGGACCGGTTAGCGCCGGCCAATGGTACCACGTGGCGTTCACGTTCGGCACTGGCGGAATGAAGCTCTACCTGAATGGTGATCTGGTGGATGGCGACAGCTACACGGGCGGAATGGGCACCAGCTCAGGCGGGAGTGGTAACAGGGAACCGATCGCCATCGGTGTCAGCACGGACGATAGCGATGATCTGAGCGTCACACCATATCGCTACGCCTATCGCGGCCTGATCGACGAGGTGGCCATCTTCGGCAGGGTGCTGACGTTGGCGGAGATCAAGACGATTTACGATGCCGGCACGGCAACCCCGCCGCACACCATGCGGGTGGTCCTGGGGAGTTGGCAGCGGGTGGTCAACTGACCTCGCCAGCGCCGTTGGAACGGTCCTTTGACCATCCGGCTCGGGGGAAGTAACTTCTGGTGACAGTTTGTTGAAGAAGTGGCCAAGCAAGTTATGGTGCGACCAGTGGCGCGCGAGCAGCCAAGATACAAGCTGGACTACGCGGGCGGTTCACCGAAGCCGGCCAAAGAGAACTGGATCGAGCAGAGCGCCTCGTTCATCGGGTTCTTCATCTATCTGCTGATCCTGAAGACGTTCTTCCTGCCGCTGTTCATTATTCCGACCGGGTCGATGGCGCAGACGCTGTACGGCGAGCATGCGCTGCATACCTGCCCCAATTGCGGGACGCAGTTCCCAGTCGGCTGGCAGCCGCAGTTGCTCGATCACCTGCATCGTAATGGGCGCTGGGCGCATCCAGGCCGTTATCAACCCGTTGTCCAGTGCCCCAATTGCCGTTGGCAGGAGTATTGTGGCAATCCGCGCATGCTGCACCCGGCCCGTCCCCAGCCAGACAGTATGTTGCGCCAGCCTCTGCGCGCCGTGGCCGGGGACCGCATCTTCGTGCACGGCTGGCCGTTCGAACCTCCGCTGGCGAACTGGGATGCGTTCGGTCCGCAACGCTGGGATGTGGTGGTCTTCAAGGTCCCTACGGACGGACAGACCAATTACATCAAGCGGCTGATCGGCCTGCCGGGCGAAAAGATCGAGCTGATCAACGGGGATGTGTTCGTCAACGACCGCATTGTGCCCAAGACCGCTGAGGCGCAACGCTCCTTGTGGTTCCCTTATTTCAATACCGATTTCCCGCCGCGACAGGCAGCAGCGCGGGCCGGATACTTCCCGCGCTGGGCGGCACAGGATGGCGGCCCCTGGCAGGGTTTGGGTGCGCGCGTGCTGCGTTTTGACGGCCTGGACGCAGGGCCGAGCGAGTTGCTTTTTGTGACCGACCCGCGGGACTCGAATCGACCGGGCCTGATTCAGGACATCTACTCCTACAACGAACGTAACGAGTCGACCCGCCCATACGAGGCGGTCATGGACGTGCGCGTATCGCTCGAGCTGACGGTGCACCAGATTGGCTCGGCAGGATACGTGGAGATCTCCATATCGCGCGGCACCGAGCGTTTTAGCGCTCAGCTCCAGGCCGACAGCCGCGTCGTGCTGCGGTACCAGCCCGACCCGCAGCAACCGGCGCAGGAGTGGGGTAGCGCTTTGCTGAGGAGCATGCGGCGCCCCATCCGACTGGCCTTGGCGCACGTGGATGGCACGGTGCGGCTGGAGCTGAACGGGCAGACGATGGTGGAAACGCGGCCGGAGCAATACACCATCACGCCCGAGCTGGCGCGCCACCTGGCGCGCACCCGCCCGCCGATCGCATTGCGCATCGGGGCCGGAGCGGTTCAAGCCACGCTCCGACATGTGCTGATCGAACGCGATGTGCACTACACGACCGATGCCCGGCTTTGGGAAGGCGAGCGGGCGCCGTGTTTCGCGGCCGACGGCAACCCGCTTCAGTTGGGACCGGATGACTATCTCGTCCTGGGGGACAATAGCCCCAACAGTTTGGACGGACGCTACTCGTTTTCGCCGGCCGATCTCCCGCGTGGCGAATGGCTCAATCGTGCCGTGGGCCCCCATTTGAGAGCGGCCTATCAGCGTGGGGAGTACCGCGTCGGCACCGTGCGGCGTGATCACCTGATCGGCCGAGCGTTCTTCGTTTACTGGCCTGGGTTTTTGCCGCTGACGCCACGTGGGCCGAACCTGCTGCCGGACTTCGGGCGGGCGCGCTGGATACGGTGAGGACGCGGTTGGCCGAAGACCTGTGGGGTGCCAAAATAACGCTTCCTGTGAGTGAAGCCAATCGCGCCAGCCTGACCGTTCCCGCCGCGTTCGACTCTTCGAGCGAACCTGCGGTGGCGCAGGAAAGGCACTTCTCTGGCGCTGCACGGTTGGCCGAGATCATTCAGACAGTGCTGACCGGATTGATCCTAGCGCTGATCTTCCGGGCCTTTCTGGTCGAGCCGTTTATCATACCCACCGGCTCGATGGCGGATTGCCTGCTCGGTGCCCATGCTACCCGCACCTGTCCAGCCTGCGGCTGGGAATTCAACTTTGCGCCGCTGCGTTCTGGTACGTCGACTGGCGTGGGCTTTGTCTGTCCGCCGGAAGTCATTTGTCCAAACTGCCACCTGCGCATAGCGACGGTTGCTGAACAAACCGTACCGCGCGCCGGCGATCGCATACTGGTGCACAAATGGCCCAGTGCGCTGCCGGGTCTGCTGCGGCCGCAACGCTGGGACGTGATCGTCTTTCGCGACCCCGCGGACCCGGACCAGCATTACATCAAGCGGTTGGCCGGCTTGCCGGGGGAGACGGTCGAGATTCTGGACGGCGACGTCTTCATCGATGGGCGCATCGCACGCAAGCCGCCGCACGTGCAGGCCGGGCTATGGTCGGTGGTGTTCGATCAAGCCCATCATCCAGTGGGCAGTAGCCCCGCCGCCAACAAGCGTCGCTGGGTGACGGCGTCGGCCGCACACCCGGCCGGGTGGAGCGGGTTGGTCAGTCGCGTGATCCGCTACGACGGGCTGGACGATCAGTCGCGCACGGTTGTGTTCGATCCCGGTGACGACGCGGAGTACCTTTCTGATCTATTGGCTTACAACCGACACTCGTCTGGGGCGTTCATCGGGGACCTGCGGTTGGTCGGCGAGCTGTCGATTCAGGCTGGAGAAGGCGACTTGCGCTGGGAGTTGGAGCGTCCGCCGCACCGCTGCGCCGCAGCGCTGCAAGCGGACGGAGCGGTCCGCCTGGAAGTAAGCCGCATCGACGAGCCGGGCCGCTCGATGGTGTCCGTCTCCGCGCGACTGGAGCATGCGGTCCGGGCGCGTCCGCTGGTCTTCGAATTCGGACACGTGGATTACCGCGTTTACCTGTGGATCGACGGGCGGGAAGTTCTATCGACGCGCGCGGGCGAGTACGAGCCGGCGTTGGAGGAGCTGCGCGGCGGCGCGGCGCAGCGCCCGGTTCGGCTGTGCATGACCGCTCGGAACCTGCGTTTCGAGCTTCGTCGGCTGCGCATCGACCGCGATGTGCATTACACATGTCGTGCTCCCCAGGCGCAGCGCGCGTTCCCCGGCGAACCTTTCGCGCTGCGTGCGGATGAGTATTTCGTTCTCGGGGACAACAGCCCCGACAGCCACGACAGCCGCGAGTGGACGGAGGTCGGTCCGCACCTGGCGGCGGATTATCGACCGGGTACGGTGCCGGTGGACCAGATTGTCGGCCAAGCAGCTTTCGTGTATCTTCCCAGCTTGTTGCCTTTGGATGCGCGCGGCCGCTGGTTCGTGCCCGATCTGGGGCGGGTTCGGTTTGTTCGTTAAGGAGGCGACCGGCGGCAAGTTGTCAACAACCGGACGGGGTCGTCAGGTTCCGCGGTCCGGCGCTAAGGACTGATTCGGAAACGATTACGGAGACGTTCGGCCAAGCATGCGTTCGCTGCGGGGACTTGGTGTCACAAGTGGCTTTACCACAAGAACATAAGGCTGGCAATGATGTTTCGCAGGCTGAAGTTCGCTTGATGGCGATTATCGGGCATGAGAGGCGCGCGCCAATCCTCACGCATTACGTGACTTGCGCACTTTTGCACAGGTTTTCCACAGGCGATCCGGCAGCAGTCGGCGGAGCGCAGTATGCTGCTTGAGGCCGATAAACTGGTCAAATCCTACAACGGGCGGACTGTCGTCGATCGCGTCAGTTTTGTCGTTCGTGAGCGCGAGATCGTCGGTCTGTTGGGTCCTAACGGCGCCGGAAAGACTACCAGCTTTCGCCTGACAGTTGGCATGATCAAACCCGAGGCCGGCCGTGTGCGGTTCAACGGCGAGGACATTACTAGCCTGCCCATGTACATGCGGGCACGCCGCGGTATCGGCTATCTCTCCCAGGAACCCAGCGTCTTTCAACGACTTACTGTAGAGGAGAACCTGACCGCCATCTGCGAGACGATGCGCTTCACGCGCAGCGAACGCCGCCGGATCGTCGAGGACCTGCTGGTTCAGTTCGGCCTGACGTTGGTGCGAAACAATCCGGCCAAGAAGATCTCCGGCGGCGAGCGGCGAAAGCTCGAAATTGCGCGTGCACTGATCACTAAGCCGAAACTCATATTGTTGGATGAGCCATTCAGCGGCGTGGATCCGATCGCGGTGGAGAATCTTCGCCAGGAGATCATTCGCCTGCGTGACGCCGGCATCGCTGTTTTGCTGACCGATCACAACGTGCACGAGACGCTGAAGGTCACCGACCGCAGCTACGTTATTCATGAGGGCAAGGTGATCTGCGCTGGCACGCCCGCGCAACTGGTGAATGACCCGCTGGTCCGCCAAACGTACCTGGGTAACACGTTTCGTGGCGACGAGTTCGGGCCGCGAGATTCCGCTGACGCAAGGCCGGTTGGAACGAACCAATCCGACAATGTGCGCCGCACGTGACGAAATCGAACTGATCACAACCGAGACCGGCGTCGAGCTGACCGTCAAGGTTGTGCCGAAAGCTTCGCGCTCTGCCATCGTCGGCACCTGGCAGAAGGCCCTGAAGGTGGCGGTGGCGGTACCGCCCGAGGGCGGCAAAGCCAACGCCGCTGTGCTGCGCCTGCTGGCGGAGTCCCTATCAGTACCGGGCAACAGATTGGTATTGGTGAGCGGGCAAACGCGTCCGTTGAAACGTATCCGCGTGCTGGACCTGACGGCAAGCGAAATCCGACAGCGGCTAAACGCCACTTTCTAGCCGATTCGTCCGATGGTGCCTCATCGTCCTGCCAGGTTCCTGCCCAGTTGGTGCGCCGCCGTGGCCGCGATAGAGTAGTGCGGGCGGAGCAAGGATCGGGCCGTCCGCCCAACGGAGGCGCGGCTATGCGAGTGGAAGCCCAAGCTAAAATGCTCAGCCTTCTGTGGCTGCTGAGTCTCGGCGGTGGCGGCGGGGCTCTGCTCAGCGGTTGTCGGTCTGGCGAGCACCCCGGCGTCACCGAGTATGCCGTCCGGGGCGCGATCGACCGCTACGTTGCTCAGCGGACGGACGTATTCGAGGCGACGGCAGCGGGACCGAAGATGCTCGATGGACCGGGTGTCGCGAGCGACGGGGATGAAGCCTGGTTGGACCAGCGCCTTGTCGTGCCCACAGATTACCGTGCCGATTTCTCAGTCTCGGCACGGCTGGCACGCAGAGCACCGGCGCCGAACAGCCGGCGGCCACGCAGCCGGTGCCCTCGTCGGCGACATTCGAGGCGCCCGCCGGATACTGGCGCAAGGATGGTTGGCACCAGGCCGGACACGAGTTGAAGCAGCTTGCCACACGTGATTTCTGGAGGGGCTTCAAGACCAGCTTCTGGGACCTGGAGAATGCCCTGCTGCTCACGGCTACCATGGGGGCCAGCATCACCATTCGCGAGACCGGCGTGGACGATACCATCCGCAATCGCACGCACGGCAGTCGCGCCATGGGCGACATGGATGAGACAGTGCAGATACTGGGGCATCCCGGCACGCACTTCGCTGGCGCCGGCGTGCTCTGGCTGACCAGCACACTGACGCGCGACGTCAAGTCGCACGAGGTGGCCAAGACGTTGACGCAGGCCTTGGCCGTGAACGGCGTGACGACGCTGTTGTTGAAGGTCGCTGCCAACACGCGCGCCCCGGACGACGAACCATACGCCTGGCCCAGCGGCCACACGTCCAGCGCTTTCACGGTCGCTGCCGTGCTGAACGAATACTACGGGCCGTGGGTGGGTTTGCCGTCGTTGGCGCTGGCGGGGCTGGTCGGGTTTCAGCGGCTGGACTCGCGCGTGCACGATTTTTCGGACGTGGTCTTTGGTGGGATGCTCGGCTACGTCGTTGGCACTTCGATCGCGCGCGATGGCAAGGCCCAGTTCCCCGAGTTGTTCGGCATGAAGGTGGTTCCTTACCTGGACCCGGAGACCGGCAGTTCCGGGCTGGCGCTGTACAAAGCGTGGTGAGTCGAGCTGGGTGACCTGGCAGCGGGCAGGCTATTCGTATCTTCCCAGACGCCGCACCTCGTCGAGCAGCCAGCGGTAGGTTTCCAGCGTGACGCCTGGGGGGATCGAATGATCGCTGTGATACATGTAGCCGCGGTACTTCATCGCCGCGCTCATCTTCGACTCCAGCTCGGCGTGGATTCGCTGGCGATCATTGGTGGCCAGGACCATGACGTCGATGTTGCCGCAGAATCCAAGTCGCTCGCCGTACTGGAGCGCCAGTTGCCGTACGTCCATGCCGGCGCGGCTCTCCAGGGGATTGATCATGTCGACGCCGGCCTCGATGAAATGCGGGATCAGTGGGCGGATGTCGCCGTCGGAGTGCAGGATGACCGGCATGCCGCGCCGGTGGAACTCGTCGAAGAAGCGTTTGTGGCAGGGGAAGACGAACTCGCGGTAGTGCCGCGGACTCATGAACGGACCGTTCTTGTAGGCAATGTCCCCGTAGATGAACGCTCCGTCACAAACCATGCCCTCGGCCTCGACCAGGTGAAACATGTCGATCTCGAACTGCGTGTAGGTTTCGAACACGTCGCGGATCCACTCGGGTTGCTTGATGAGGGCCTTGCACATCATCTCGTGGCCTAACGTGTCCTTGACCGATTCGATGATCTCCACGCCGGCAAAGCAGATGAACTTGCCGGCGGCCTTGGCACGGCGCCAGCGCGGCCAGAACTCGTCCCAACGCACACGCTGACGCGAGGGTCTTAGCAAGTGCTTGACCTGGAACCACTTCTCGGGCGAGTCGATCCCGAAGCGCACGTGCTCGGGGGTGCCCATCTTATGTTTCCACCAGCGCAGCACGGCCTCGTTGCCGTCACGCTGAAGTACCCACTCGTCGGTCTCCTCCAGTACCTCCGGTTCGACCATTCGCAGACGCTGGTCGGGCCAGGCTACCTGCATCAGGTCGAAGTCGAAGTATTCCCAAACAGTGAGCCGCTCGTGGTATCCAGCCTGGGCGGCATGAATGCCGCAGCCTAGTCGCGGGTCGCCGATCCGGGCCACGTAGTCGGCCTCGGTCTCGCTCCAGAACCAGTCGAACAGCGGCACGCGGTCATGCGGCTGGCGGGCCAGACAGCGGGCGACGCGCTCGCGGGATGTCAGCACCATCGGGCCACTCGCAGCGGATCGCGCCGGTTCAGGAGCGACCCGCCAGACAGAGACGCTTGGCGACTTCCGCCCCGGTGGCGGCGTCCGGGCCGTAACCGGCCGCACCGATCTTGTCCGCAAAGGCTTGCGAGACCGGGGCGCCGCCGACGATGACCGGCGGCGGATGGTCCAGGGACTGCTTCAAATGCGCTATCGTGGTTTCCATCATCGGCATGGTGGTGGTGAGCAGAGCGCTCAGTCCGACGACGTGCACCGGTCGTTGTCGGCAGGCAGCGACGAACTTCTCCGGCGGGACATCCACGCCCAGGTCGAGCACCTCAAAGCCGGCGCCCTCCAGCATGGTCGCGACCAGGTTCTTGCCGATGTCGTGCAGGTCACCCTGCACGGTACCGATTACTGCGGTCCATTCCGGCCGTACACCGGCGCGCACGAGGTGCGGCTTGAGGACAGCGGCGCCAGCTTTCATGGCCTCGGCCGCCACGAGCACCTCGGGGATGAAATACTCGCCCTCGCGAAAGCGACGTCCGACCTCGTTCATACCCTTGAGCAGGCCATCCTGCAACACCTGGCTAGCCGGCAGGTTCTCATCCAGAGCTTGCTGCACGAGTCGGGGAGCGGTCTGCTCATCTCCTTCCAGCACCGCCTGCGCGATCTGATCGAGAATCGACATGGTATGCTCCAGCGGCAATCGGCGGGTTTCTCCAACCCGGACGTCGAACGTTACTCCACCGTCGCGGTCATGAAGGCGTCCACCTTGCGGCAAATCGTGTCATGGGCGCCAGGTACGCTGAGGACGTCGCACTCTGATCCAAGGATAAACGGATGTCCGACCGCGCGCATCTGGCGAATCAGCCGGCGCGTTTGCTCGATCACCGCCTCCAGCGGGCAGGCCTCATCAGAATAGAACAATCGCGTCGGCAGGTTGCCGTACAATACCACATCTTCCGGCACCAAGGCGGCATCTTCCCACAGCTTACGCGAGCTGCCCAGGCTGAGAACCGTCGGGTGCAGGCCGACGAAAGCCTGGAGGAATTGCGCAGTCAGCTCGGCACAACAGTGGAAGATCAGTTCGCATCTGGCTTCATCCAGCAAGGCGCGAATGCGGCGCTGGGGTGCCAGCACCAGGCGCTCCAGGAGGTCGGCCCCGGCGGCCAGTTGTCGCGGCGAGATGTAGGCCGTCCCCGCCGCCGGCTCGCAGACGAACATGGCCTCGGCTCCGGCAGTGATCTGTTGTGTGACGGACGCAAGCACCACGCGCGTGGCCAGCTCCAGCGTTTTCTCCAGCAGCGCCACCTGCGGGTTCTCGTCGGCCCGCTTACCACGTCCGCAGGTGAACATGGCGCTGATCGGGTCGGCCAGCAACCGGACCGTCAGCGACAGCGGGCCGATGACCATGCCGATGGGGACCAAGTCGGTTTGTCGGGCGATGTAGCGGACGGCTTCGCAGGACGCTTGGAGACGCGGGCCGAGTTGCTGCCATTCCAGGCTTGCGGCCTGCTCCAAGCAGTCGTCGCCCGGCCAGTGCGTCAGGTGAAACGTGGCGCGTTCTGCCGGCGGGACCCCCAGCAGCTCCAGCACGACGTTGCGCTCGACCGTCAGGTCCATCAACGGAATGGCCAAGGGGGTGCGATAACGCCGAGCGGTGCGGGCCACCACCATCCCCAGTCGCTGTCCATCCAGGATGACTGCCTCGGGGTCCGATTCCTCGTGCAACACCAGATGAGCTCCCAGCGGCATGCGTAATCCCCCCGCGGCCAGCGCCAGATAGTCACTGCGGTTCACGACTATACCTGATTGAATGCCGCAGCGCCGTTGGCAGTGCTCGCCCACCGGGATGCGGTTGCCAGCCTTTCGGCGCGACGAAAAGCAACCTATCATCTGGGGCTGGCGGCTGTCAAACGTCGCTACCACCGCATGCGTTCGCAGGTCCCATATACTGACGCCGGGCGCGGACCGCTCCTAGGTCCGCAAGTGCTTCGCTTTGCGGAAGTGCGGCCCGATCGGCAGGCCATCTGCCGGCTGGTGCATTTGCAGCCCGAGCGCGCGGCCCACCAGCGTGGACTGCGCATGTTGGACGAGCTGCTGGAGACCGTGCCGCGATTGCTGCGGCCGCGCGGTGTGTTCCAGGTGGAAGCTATCGCGGCCAGCGGGCCCGAGCAGATTCGCTTGGCAGGCGGGGCGATCTTCAGGGGGCCGGCAGGAACCTTTCTCAGTGGGGCCGACCTGCTGGCCACATTTGTCGTTACGATTGGCTCGGCGGCGGAGCGGCTGGCGCGCCGCTGGCTGCGCAATGGTCGGGTGCTGCCGGGGACGATCGTCGATGCGATCGCGTCGGAGGCTGCCGAGGCGACAGCCGAACGACTTTGGCAGGAGGTTCGGCGCTGGGCACAGGGGCGCGGCTGGGAGGTAACGCCGCGCTACAGCCCCGGATACTGCGGATTGGACGTTCGCCAGCAGGTGCCTCTGTTCGACGTGCTGCCCGCCCGGCTGGTCAACGTGTGGTTGACGCCCAGTTGTTTGATGGTGCCGATCAAGTCTATTTCGGGGTTGATCGGTATTGGTTCGCCGCAGCGCGTGCAGGCCGACCGCTATCCTTGCGAAAGGTGCGCGCATCCGGATTGTCCGCAACGCCGAGCCCCGTTTGCCGGTCGGCGCTGAGGTAGGCGGGCGGTTTGGCTGGGCGAGTTGTCCAGGCGCGCGGGATCGGTCGGCTCGGCGAGTATGCAGCGATGAGTCCGGTCATCTGGGCAGTGCCTCAGTTCGCGCCGGCGGGCGCGCTGTTGGGTTTGGGTTGGTCGGCCGGCACGAGCGCGAGGCGCAGGCCCAGGAACTCGTACTGGTTGCGCGCGAAGACGAAACTGCGGTAGGCGGTTCGACAGTGCTCTGGGGTGTTGAAGACGCTGCCGCCGCGAACCACACTGCGATCTCCGGGCCCGATGGACAGCGGGTCGTCTACCGGGGCCTCCAGGTAGAATGACGGCGAGTACTCATCGGCGCAGATCTCGCCGACGTTGCCGTGCATGTCGTATAACCCGAAAGCGTTTGGTTGTTTGCGCCCGACCGGTTGCACCTTGCGATCGCTGTTGAACAGGAACCAGCCGACGGCTTCCAGTGCGGCACTGTCGTCGCCGCTGTAGTAGGCAGTGGCTGTTCCGGCACGGCAGGCGTATTCCCACTGGGCCTCGCTGGGGAGGCGGAACTCCCAGCCCGCTGGGGCGAAAGACTGCAAGGCCGGCAACAACTGGGTCGCGATCTGCTCCGGCGTCAACCGCGTGACCGGCAGCCGGTCGTCGGCCGGTCGGCTGGTGGCCGCGGCCGGCGACTGGCCGGTTACCGCCGCCCACTGGGCTTCGGTCAGCTCGAACCGGCCGAGGTAGTAGGGTCGGTTGATCCGCACGCGGTGCAGATATTCGTCGGCGGCGCGTTTGATCTCGCGCGGCGGGCTGCCCATGACGAACTCGCCCGGCGGCACCAGCACCATTTCCAGCGGAACGTCGCCCGGTAGCCAGATGGTGAGTTCGACCGGCAGACCGATCTCGGCAGCGGTGGCCTGCTGCCTGCGTCTGGCGTTCTCGGGGTCGAACGTCCACCAGGAGTTGTCCATCAACATCCCGGTTCTGGCCAACTCGTCGCGGGTCTCCTTGGCAACCAGCTCGGCGGCGCGCGCTTCGGCCCGGGCGCGCTCTTCTTGATCGCGGGCCGCCATGACGGCCTGCACAGCCTTTTCCAACTCGGCCAAGGCTTTGACCGCCCGGGCCTCTTGTTCTTTGGCCAACAACATAGCCTCTTCAGCTACGCGGCGCTGCCGCGCCTCAGCCTGTCCGGCCGCGATGGCCGCTTCCTTGGCGGCCATTTCCTGCTCGCGGGCCGCTGAGATCCACAGGGCCGCCACGGCCAAAATGACGATGACGGCGGCGGTCAGCGTGATGACGCTCGTGCGAAAGATGCGCAACCGCCGCTGCGCCGACGCGCGGCGCTTCTGCGCCAGCCGTACTTCCTGGGCCAGGTCGGCGTGATCGGGATGATCCGGATCCAGCATCGACGCGGCCAAGTCCAGGTCGCCGTTGGCCAGCGCTTGGCGCGCGTAGACCAAACGGGCTTTAACCAGCCCGGCGTGGGCCTCCACGTTCTCCGGCCAGCGTTTCAGAGCTTCGCCGAAACCGAATAGCGCATGGGCGAATCCTTCGTACTCCCCACTTCGCTCCGCCGCGGCCAGTTCCTCATGCGCACGCTGACACAGGTTGATGCTCTCGGCGTGCGCCTGATATTCGAGCAGGGCCTGCTTAAATGCCTGCGCCGAAGGATAACGCTCGGCCGGGTCGGTACGCATCGCTTTGAGAGCGATGTCCACCAGCACGCCGCTTCGGTCGGTGGGACGAATGACATTCCGGCGAGCGTTTTCGAGGCAGTCGAGAACGCGCTGACCGTCGTGCGGTGGGTGGCCGGTGACGATCTCGTAGAGAATGGCCCCCAGCAGGTAAACGTCGCTGTGGATGCCGATGGGGCCGTCCAGACCGGTGACCATCTCGGGTGCCATGTAAGCCGGTGTGCCACCGGCGGCTTGAGCGCGACTGAGTGATGCCAGCTTGCTGTTGGGGTTGACGGCAGCCCCCAGCCCCCAGTCCATGAGCTGCACTTCGCCGAACTCGCCCAACATCACATTGTCGGGTTTGAGGTCGCGGTGAATGACGCCCTTGGAGTGAGCGAAGCTGACGGCGTCGCAGACAGCCAACAAAATGCGCAGGTTTTCTTCCAAGCTCTTACTGGCTAAGACCTTTCCCCAGGGCGTGCCGCGGACCAGCTTCATGACGTAGAACGGCTGCCCGCTGCTGGTCGTTCCCAGGTCGTGGATGGGCACGATGTTCGGGTGGTCCAGGGCCGCCGTCACAAGCGCTTCGGACAAGAACTTGCTGCGCTCGCGGACGTTGCCGGCGATGTCCGGTTTGATCATCTTGACCGCGATCTCACGGTCCACCGACTTCTGAATTGCCTGATAGACGACACCGACGCCCCCCTCGCCCAGCACGCGCAGCAATTCGTACCCAGTCAGGTCCTCCTTTGGTGGTTCTTGCTGGCGCAGGCCCTGGCGCGCAGGCACTTTCGAACGCAGCTTATCGGGCCCTTTTAGCGTGGCTTGCGGCGTCAGCCCCTCAAAATCACTGCCCCAAACTTCGGTCACCAAGGTGGCATCGCCGTCGGGGCTGTCTGGTGGAGGCAGGGTGGCGTCGACGTCGCTGTCGGCCAGGAACCGGGTTTCCACCGGTACTTCCCCGGCAGGGAGGTGCCCTTTACCGGAACACCCTTGGCGCTGGGGATCCGATAGCGATCGCGGGTGGGACTTCAGCTCCCGCAGATCGGGCAACGGCGGAGGAGTCAGGCGTTCGTCGGACGTCATTTTCGGGCCGGAAACGCGCGGGCGGTTGCCGGTGGCGACCTCGAACTACAGCGCTCCGCGAAGCTGGCCGATCTAACCACCGACCACAACCGACTTATCGTCCGGTAGGGGCCGGTGCGTGAAACAACCTCGTGGCCAGACCGGCCCGACGCTGCGCGAACGCCCAAAGCAGGGAGCCGGCATGAGCGACGAGAACCGCACACTCGACCAGCGAATGGCGCATGGTCCGACCGACGAGGGAGAGTTGGAAGCAGCACCCGAGGCCGGTCGCCAACTTGCTCATCGCCCCTACCTGCAAGTATTCGGTCCGGACACCGGCGTTTTCGAGTACTACCTCCCGTATGGAAGCGTGACCATCGGCCGCTCGGCGCACGCCGACATCTACTTGCCGCATCACACCGTGTCGCGCGTCCACGCCACCATCACGTTGGACAACGGCGAGTACGTTCTGGAAGACGCCAACTCGAACTTCGGCACTACGGTCAACAATAAGCGGATCGAGAGCCACATTCTCAAGCACGGGGACAGTATCCAGATTTCGCTGTACGTGCTTCAGTTCCGTACGCATCCGGCCTTGCCGGGAGCCACGGAGGCCGCGGCGCGCGCCCGCCTGTTGCTGCGCAGCAAGTTCTGCCTGTTGCCATCGAGCATGCGGCTGAAGTACCGCACACTGGACGTATCGCCGAAGGAGATATTCCGCCCAGGCGACACACTGAAAATCGGGCACGGCGGGCTGCTGATACCGGCCACCACGCCCCCGGGGGACGCGGTTTGCCTGGAACTGCACTTGGTGTGGCCGAATAACCGCTACAAGCGTTATCTGGGGGAGATCATGGGGGTGATTCCGCAGGCTGCCGCCGACTGGATGTGCGTCAAGCTGCACAGCGTGCCGAAAGAGTTGCACGAAGTGATCGTATCGGCGGCTGGGGTCGGACCGTGGTTAGACGTTCCCCCGACATAGCCCGCATCAGCCCGCGGTAAACACCGTGGCGCGCTGTCTGCACGGGGGCAGTGGGTTCTGCGCTCTGCGGGCGGCAATGCTCCCGCGCCGGCCAGCAGCCATGTCGATCGCCGCCCAGCGCGGGGCTGCCAAAGCGCCGGTGGCCAGAGCTAGCGGTTAGTAGTCCAAGGTCAGTATTCGCCCCTTGGTGAAATTGAAGAAGCCATCCTTTTCCGCCATCTTCACGCCGGGCATGAGGTCTTCCGGCTTCTTGCCGGCGACCTTCAGGCAGCCCGGGCAGGCATACAGCGGGACGCCGCGGTCTCGTAGAACCTTGAGCTGGGCTTTGGAGGAATCGAAGGGCGGAAAAGTGATGTCTGGTGAGTCATTGAGCACCACCTGCACTCCGCGCAGGTCAAAATAGACCAGCACGTCACGCTCATTGGCCATCAAGGTGGCCATGCGCAGAGCCATCAGGACGGCGTGGGGGTCATCGGGTCCCGAGCGGACGTGGATGAACACGCCGTCGCGTTTGACTGGTCCTTGTCCGTAGGGGCCGCCGCTCTGACAGGCTGTCAGCGTAATGGACAGGACCGATATCATAGCCCGAAGAACCGACCGGCTTCTTGTCATAGCTGTGTCTCCCTGGTTGCACAGAACGAGATTGACGCGGATCAGATCGCGGGGGTTGCGCGGGTGTCCGATACGCCTGCTGCACACTTTGTTTGGCATTCCCGTTTTCGGTAGCCTTAGGAAAAGCCCATTGACTCACACCGTGCGCAGCGCTTGTTCCAGATCGGCCAGCAGGTCTTCTGGGTCTTCGATACCCACCGAGTAGCGCACCAGGCCGTCGGTTATGCCGGCCGCCAAGCGATCCTCGTGACTAAGACCGGCGTGCGTCATGGACGCCGGGTGTTCAATCAGCGTTTCCACGCCGCCCAGCGATACAGCCAGGGTAGCCAAACGAACGCTGTTCATGAGCCGGATGCCCGCTTCCAGGCCGCCCTTCAGCTCGAAACTGATCATCGAACCGAAGCCGCGCATTTGCCGGCGTACCAGGTCGTGCTGCGGGTGCGATGGCAGCCCGATGTAGCGTACCCAGGCGACTTTGGGGTGCTGTTCCAGCCAGCGAGCGATCTGCATGGCGCTGGCTTGAGCACGTTCGATCCGCAACCCGAGAGTTTTAAGGCCGCGCAGTACCAGAAACGCCTGGTGAGGGTCCATGTTGCAGCCGAGGTTGATCATGAGCGGGCGGATACGTCGGTTCAGTTCTTCTGTGCGGGTGACGATCACGCCGCCCACGACGTCCGCATGCCCGTTGATGAACTTGGTGACCGAGTGCAGGACCACATCGGCTCCCAGCTCGATCGGCCGCTGCAAATAGGGGCTGGCGAACGTGTTATCAACGACGAGCAGGCATTTGCACTGGTGAGCGAGTTCGGCGACAGCTCGCAAGTCGGTTACCTGCATCGCCGGGTTGGAGGGAGTCTCAACATATATCAGGCGCGTGTTGGGACGAATGGCCCGGCGTACGCGCTCCAAGTCGGAAGTGTCAACAAAGGATGACTGCACGCCGAAGCGTGCCAGGTGTTGTTCCACCAGTCCGCGCGACGGTCCGTATACCGATGCCGTGCTGACCAGGTGCGTGCCGGCCTCCAGCAGCGCCATGTAGACGGCGGCGACTGCGCCCAGGCCGCTGCTGGTGGCGATCCCGGTGCAGCCACGTTCCAGTTCCGCCAGTGTGTTTTCGAGGGCACGGATGGTGGGGTTGCCGATGCGTGTGTAGATGTAGCCATCCTCGCGGCCGGCGAAGAGCGCGGCGCCATGGGCTGCGTCGCGGAAGGCGAAGGTCGACGACTGATAGATCGGGACGTTGACGGCCCCGTATGGGTCGGCAGCCGCCTTGGGATGCACAAGTCGTGTATTGAAGCCGATCTCTGCGGTTACAGGTGCCTGCCCGTGTTCCATGTTTCCTGAATCAGACCGGACCATCGCTTACCCCATGAGGTTGTGACCGGCAGACGGCCAGCAGGGCCGGCGACCCGCGCCCGCCGGCGCGGTCCACAATAGAAAACAGAACGGACCTGCGCGCGTCCGCTGACAGCAGCATATGCCGTTGCCATCCGGGATGCCAGTAAGCGCTGTGGCGACCAACGGACGCAGCCCGCTTGCAATTGGCGCGCCTGGCGGATCAATGTCTCGCCGACTCAATCTAACCAGCGCTTCTCCCGGAGCTTCCGCGGCAGGTATTCTTCCGTAATGAAGCTGAAGTGCTTGTTGGACAGCGCTTCCAGCTCGAGCTTGACCCCCAACGAAAGCATATGGCGGATCTCCTTCTGCCAGGTGCGCTTGGCGAACCACGGATAGGCCAGGATTTCCTTTGCCCGGCGACGGTCCTCCTCCGTCAGTGGCATGGGGACGTGGGGGGGAATGTCAAACTCCGTCGCGTCGAAGCTGCTCATGCCGATGAACCGCGCTGCCGGTATGGCCATCCGCTGACTCTCGAAGGCCAGATTGATCGACCCCTGCTTGACAACGCTGTAAATGTAGTAGCCCCACGGGTCGTTATCGACCAGCACGTACACCGGCAGCTTGAGCTCCTGGTGCATGCGGTAGCACAGTCGCCGCACGCCGCGCGGTGGCTGACCGCCGCCATGGACGATCATGCAGTGCTGGGTCTCCCAGAAGCGGTCTTTGTTGAAGCGTTGCCAGACGGCGCCTTTTTCGATCAGCAGGACGAAGCGGGCGGCATTTTTCTTGAAGTGAATCACGTCCGGTTCGACGATGCTGGGGATCTGCCAGCCGCCCGAGCCGAGCGCGGTCAAGTCGATCGTGTCACCGTCGTCGATGATGGTCATCGGGCCGACCATGGCGCCCTTGGGTTCGGCATGCACGCCCAGTTCCTCGCGCAGGGCCCCCACGGTGACTTCGATGTCCTCGATGATCGGGTCGCTTTCGCTCTGTTCGTAGAAGATCAGTTCCTTGGTCGGCTTGCCGGCCAGGTCGCGGATGGGCACCTTCAGGTTGTAGAACAGATCACGGATGCTGGTGGTGTCGTTGGCGTCGATCAGGCGCTTGCACACCTCCGCCACCCGGAGCGTCTGCATAAACTTCTTGGCCTGGCTGCCCTCGCCTTTGCGGCGACCGAGCAGGCTGAAGAAGTAACGCCGCTGGGTACCATCCAGCAGCTCGATGATACCCTTCTGCTCGTTGAAGCGCACGTTGGAGAGCGTGCGCGCCGGCACGTCGACGAAGGGGTCCTCGCGCTGCTGAATACGTTGAACCACTCGACGAGCCAGTTCGCTGATGCGCTGCCCGGCAGCGGCCCGGTCGCGGCAGGGGGCAGGTCGCGCGGCCTTTTTCGAGGAAGGTGCCGTTTTGGCCACGTCTGAGACTCCGTTCTGCAAGCCGTTGTCAGTCGCCAGTTGTCAGTTCTCGGGGGCCGGCTGTCAACAGGCTGCCCGTCGCCGCCTGAACGCCGGCGACGCTAGCCTCGTGCATCTTGCGGCAGTAGCGATCTGTCATGCCCGCCACGTAGTCCGTTACGGTCTGGCGCAACCCGTGTTCGGCTATGCGTTTTTGAAAGCGCGGCGGCAACCGCTCGGGACTGGCGACATAAGCGTTGAAGACGGCGGTCAAGATGTTCTCAGCCTGCTCATCTGCCGCTCTGAGGGCCGGGCTGCGGTAGACGTGCTCCTGGAGAATTCGCTCCAACTCGTCGAGCTGTCGGCCCAGGTCAGCCGAGAGCTGGGGTGCTGCGTTGGAGCTGCCGGACGGTGCCAACGTCACGTCCGTCAGCACGAGCTGCTGGATGCGGTCGATCGTCGGACGGAGATAACCCCGCCACACCAGCGGAGCACCAGCGGGCGATTGACGGTCGTCACGATGCGTTTGTGCCAGCGCCGGTGGTGAGGGACCAACAGTGCGGTCTCTGGGCGCACTGTCCGAACCCAGGTAAGCCCAACGCCACAATGCGCTTCGGGCCAGCAGAGTCGGCGTGAGCAGTCCGGCGTACAGTCCGTCCTGCACATCGTGCAGCAGGTAAGTCAGCCGGTCGGCCAGATCTACCACGCGGCCTTCGGCTGGCGCCGGGCGCCCGTCTTGCAGGGGATGCTGGCCGGGGCGATCGAAAGGTGTGGTGTGTTTGGCCAGACATTCGCGCACGACACGTGTCAGGTTCAGCCCCCTGAAATCCGGATAGGGGTGCTCCAGCAGTTCGACGACGCGCAGCGTCTGGCGATTGTGCTCGAACCCTCCATGCCCTTCCAGACAGCGGGCCAGCGCTCGCTCGCCGGCATGTCCGAAGGGCGGGTGGCCGAGATCGTGCGCCAGGGCTACGGCTTCCGCCAGGTCCGCATTCAGCCGCAGTTTCCAAGCCAGGCGGCGCGCCAGGTCGGCGACCTCCAGGGTGTGCGTCAGGCGCGTCCGGAAATGATCGTCGGTCGCGGCCAGAAAAACCTGCGTCTTGTGCTGGAGGCGCCGGAAGGCGGCCGCCCGCACGACGCGCTGTCGATCGAGCATCAAGGGTGGGCAGTCGCCGGCCTGCGGGTCGGTGTGCTCGCGGCTGAAGTCGAGGGCGTTCATCAGTTGGCCGCAGCCGGCGAACGCCGGCGCTCAGTCGCCCCGGCGGCCGGCAGTTTCATGGTCACGCGCACCACATCCCCTTCATTGACGCTTTCGACCACCAGTCCGGAGCGGTGGAAGATCTTGAGCATGCCGCTGTTCTCGACCAGGACGTAGGCCTGGAACGTGCGAATGCCTTTTTCCACGCCGATTTCCACCAGCCGGTTGAAGAGGTAGGTTCCCAGTCCCTTGCGCTGCCAGGCATCGCTGACGGCGAAGGCTACTTCGGCCGACTGCCGCTCGGCGTCGGCCGTGTAACGCCCGACGGCTACGACCTGCTCCGTGCCGGGTTTGCCCGAGAGGGCTATCAGGGCCATTTCCGTCTCGTAGTCCACTGTGCAGAAGACCTGGAGTTTGTTGTGCGGCATGGTTTTCACGGCGGCGTGATAGCGCAGGTATTTGGTTTGTTCGCTGAAATCGTAGAACATCTCGCGCATCAGGGGTTCGTCGTCCGGGCGGATGGGTCGGACGAAGACGGTGCTGCCGTCGCGCAGGGTGATGTTCTGCTCGTACTGGGCAGGGTAGGGGGCCTGGGCGGGCGGCATGATCTGGTTGGGGTACACGATGCGTCGCCTCTTGGCCGCGTGCAGCAGCTCGGCTCGGAAGTCAGGATGCGCTATGCTGATCAGTGACATGGCCCGCTCGCGCAGCGTCTTGCCGTGCAGATACGCGACACCATACTCGGTGACGATATAGTGCGTGTCGCCGCGCGTTGTGATCACGCCAGCGCCTTCCTGGAGCGTGGCCACAATGCGCGACTTGACACCCTGGGGCGTCACCGCCGTGCTGGGGACGGCAATGATCGGTTTACCGTTCTTGGCCAAGGCCGCGCCGCGGATGAAGTCGGCGTGTCCGCCGATGCCGCTGTAGAGCAATTGGCCCAGCGAATCAGCCACCACTTGGCCGGTCAGATCGACCTCCAGAGCGGCATTGATGGCCACCATGTTGTCATGGGCGCTGATCACCCGCAGGTCGTTGGTGTAATCCGATGGGTGCATGTCGATCGCCGGATTATCGTGCATGAACTCGAAAAGCTCGCGACTGCCGGCGGCGAAGCTGCCGACGATCTTGCCCGGGTTGACGGTCTTGTAGCGCCCGGTGATCACCCCCAGCCTGGCCAGCTTCAGTACTCCGTCGGAAAACATCTCGGTGTGGATACCCAGATCGTTCTTGTCGGTGAGCATCGAGAGCACGGCGTCCGGTATGCGACCGATGCCCAGTTGCAGCGTGGCACCGTCGGGGATCAGTCGCGCCAGGTTGGCTGCCATGCGCTGGGTCACCTCATCCGGCTCCTCCACCGTCGGCCATTCCAGCAGCGGCTCATCGTGCTCGACCAGATAGTGAATCTGACGCACGTTCAGGAAGCAGTCCCCGTGGGCCCGCGGCATGTACCGGTTCACCTGGGCGATCACCAGCTTGGCCGACTCGGCTGCCGCCTTGGTAATGTCCACCGACACGCCCAGGCTGCAATTACCGTAGTTGTCCGGCGGGCTGACCATGATCAGGGCTACGTCGATAACCACGCGGCGCGACTTGAACAGCCCCGGGACCTGCGAGAGAAAGATCGGCGTGTAATCGGCCCGGGCCTCGTTGACGGCATCGCGCACGCTACTGCCGATGAAAAAGGCGTTCGGTCGGAAGTTCTGGGCATAGCGCGGCTGGGCGTACGGTGCCACCCCCAACGTCAGCACGTGCACCACTTCGGTATCCGCCAGATGGTCGCCGTACTCGGCCATGGCCCGCACCAACTCCTGTGGCTCACCGCAGGCCGAACCCACGAACACACGGTCGCCGGGACGGATCTTGCGTACCGCCTCGGCGGCAGAGATGATCTTTTCGGGGCAAAGTTCACGCCATTTGTCGGACATGTCGTGCTACTCCCGTTGCCTTCCATACGCGGCCCCGCCGATCTGCGGCAGGTTCCACCAAACCTGGCTGCGCACCGCGCGGTGCTCAAAACCCGCTGGGACGGACCGCAGTAGCTTGATCTGTCGGGTGCCAGTCAGGTGCTGTCCTCCAAGATCACCCGCGCGTCGGCTACGACCGCACCCTGTTTGACCGCATAGACGATCAGCGGGTTGATATCCAGTTCCTTGATGCGCTCGTGCTCAGTGACGAGTTGCGACAAACGCAGCAGGCATTCAGCGATAGCCGCGACATCGGCCGGCGGCTCGCCACGAAAACCGCGCAGCAGTTTGTGGGCCCGGATATCCATGATCATCTCCAGGGCCACGTTCTCGCGCAGCGGCGCCAAGCGGAAGGAGACGTCCTTGAGCGCCTCGGTATAAATGCCGCCCAGACCGAACATAAGCAGCGGGCCCATGCGCGGGTCGCGCGACATGCCCAGAATGATCTCCTTGCCTTTCGGCAGCATCTTCTGCACCAGCACGCCCCAGATCTCCGTGTCGGCCCCCAGCTTGGCCCGCACGGCTGCCACCATCTCGGCAAACGCCTGCTGAACCGTGGCCTTGTCCGTCAAGTTCAATCGCACCCCGCCCACGTCGGTCTTGTGCAAGATCGTCGGCCCGGAAATCTTCAGCACCACCGGGAAGCCCAGGCGCTCGGCGGCAGCGGCCGCTTCTTCCGCCGTGCGTGCCAACTCGTACGGCACGATCGGTAAGCCGTAATGTCGGAACACTTCCAGGGCTCTCAGCTCGACCAGTTGCCGTCGTCCGGCGGCCAACTCTTCGTCCAGGATGGTCGTGACTGCCTCGCGGTTCACCTCGAATTGCCGATGGGGCAGGATCGGCTGGCGCGTCCACTCGGCAAAGCGGCATTTGGCCGCCATGGCGTGCATGGCGTCTTCCGGAAAGGCGAAGGTCGGTACGCCGTAGCGGCGCAGTATCTGGACTCCCGGCGAGACGTCCACCAGGCCCATCAGGCAGCCCACCACGGGCTTGCCGCAAAAACTCTTGGTTTCGCCGATCACCTCGGCGATCTCCTTCACGTCCGTCATGGTTTGGGGGGTGACGATGACCAGGAGCTGATCGACGCCCTCGTCGGCGGAGACGGCATCCAAGGCGGCGCGGTAACGGTCGTGCTTGGCATCCCCGATCACGTCCACCGGGTTCTTCAGGCTGGCGGTGGGCGGGAGTTGATAGCGCAGCGACTTCAGCGTGTATTCTTGAAATCGAGCCAGCGTCATGCCGTTGCGGATGCAGGCATCGGTGGCCATGATGCCCGGACCGCCGGCGTTGGTGACCACGGCCGTGCGCCGACCGGCCGGCAGTGTGCGATCCACGAACACCTCGGCGCAATCGAACAGCTCCTTGACCGAATCCACGCGCATGACGCCGGCCTGTCCGAGGACGGCGTCGTAGATTTCATCCGAGCCGGCCAGCGAACCAGTGTGCGAGGCAGCGGCCGCCGCCCCTTCGCGCGTTCGCCCGGTCTTGATGGCGATGATCGGCTTGGGGTTGCTGCCGTGGGTGATGCGCTGGCAAGTCTCGATGAAGGCCTGCCCGTGCGATAGCTCCTCAACGTACATCAGGATCGCTTTGGTCAGCGGGTCGGCCGCCAGCGCCAGCAGCAGCTCGTTCTCGCTGATGGCGACCTTGTTGCCGAAACTGACAAATCGCGAGAACCCGATGCCGACGCCTTTGGCGTAGTCCAGCAGGGCCGTGCACAGCGCGCCGCTCTGCGAGATCAATCCGAATGGACCCGCGTTCGGCATGCCGCGCGAGAACGTGGCATTCATCGAGACCGTTGGGGCGGTGTTGATGATTCCCAGGCAGTTCGGCCCGACGATAGTGAGCTGCCGGGCCGTCGCCAGCGCCTTGAGTTCCTGTTCGCGTCGCACGCCCTCGCCACCCACCTCTTTGAACCCCGCCGAGATGACCACAAAATGCCGCGTGCCCCTCTCGGCACATTCGGCCACCACGTCATGCACGAGCGGCGCCGGTATGACCAGCACTGCCAGATCGACTTGATCGTCGATGGCTGATACGTTGGGCACACAACGGTTGCCGAGTATGCTCTTGGCCTTCGGATTCACGGGATAGATCACGCCGGTGAAGCCCCCGTGCACCAGGTTCAGCATGATCGCGTTGCCGACCGATCCGGCCGTGCGCGACGCGCCCACCACGGCGATCGAACGCGGCGCGAACAGCGGTTCCAGATTGGAGCCTAGCGTCGTCAACGACTGGGCCGTCGAAGCAGTCTGGGTCATCACTCCTGACTCCCGGGCGAATGCGACCGCTCCCTGCCCGCACCGACCGCGGTCGCGCGGCGGCGCCCTCCGCCAACGGTCTTGCTGCTAAGTGGAAAGAATACCGCGCCGCCGGCCCGCTGGCACTACTGGTAGGGCTGGCGGGTGTGAACTGCCACCGGCGGCACTCATGGGTAGGCGGCTTCGAGCGGATTGCCGAAAGTGTGCGAGGGCGTGCTCTGCCAGGTTGAGCGCCGACGGTACAAGAACGATAAGTCCTCCCCGTGTAGCGAGGCGATACGCAGGTCCGGGCGTGTGCTGAGGCGCAACGGACCCTCGAGTTGAAGACGGGGCAACAGCCGGTTGCGGGCATCAAAGGCGATGATTACCAGCGGGTCAAACGGGTCGCGACGGTTGTACTTGACGACTGCCGCATAGCGACCATCCGTCAGTCGCAACTTCGAACCGATCGGGAAGGGCTGGATCAGAGTGGCAAACACGGCCATCAGCTTGGGGTCGTAGTAACGCTGATACGGCCCGAGGGCCATCTCCCACAAGACGCGCGCCGGCGACTTGGCGCCGCGGTGCACGCGTACACTCGTGGCGGCGTCAAAGGCGTCGGCGATGCGCACGATGCGTGCGAAGACGTGCAGCCGCTCGCCGGGCAGCCGCTGCGGATAGCCGGTTCCCGCCATGTTCTCGTGGTGCGTCTTGACTACAACCCGAGCGACCGGTGAAAAGGTCTCCGGCAACATTTCATACCCGGTGTTGGGATGTTGACGGATCGCTTCGCGCTCGCTGGCGGAGAGCGGACGATTGGTCCGCACTACATGCTGGATCGGCAGCATGCCCAGGTCCATCACCATGGCGCCCAGACCCAGGGAGGTGAGATCGGTCGCGAAGGCCGGTCGCGTCGGCTTGGCGCGCAGTTGGCGACGCCGCTCGCTGGCGACGTAATCCAGGGCCGCCGACCCGAGCAGCATGCTCAGATAGAACACGTTGCCGGCATGCGTGCCCAAGTACGAACTGGCATCCATGCAACTGGCCACCAAGGCGGCCGAGGCCGGGTTGGAGCGCAGGTACTCCATCAGCTCACGAACGGTGGACTGCACGATGTTGAAATCCACACGCGTCAGTGCGGCCCGGTTGGAGAAACGTTCGTGAACTTCGGACATGCATTCCGAGACACGCTGCTGAGCGACCTGCGCGACCTGCCGTTCACGGGCGTCATCCTCGAACTCGATCACACTGTCTAGGACGGGGTCGGCGATGCGCAAGCCCACCGTCGGATAACGCCGACGCAGGGCGGCGATCTCGGCCTCGGTCAGTTCGCGCCCGCTTTGCAGCATCACGCGGCCGTTCACGACCAGCGGCTCGTGAAGTCGCATGCCCGGTTGGAGTTCGTCAGGTCGGATAACCAGCGGCATCGTCAGCTACTCAAGTGGAAGCGGCGCGACCCGCGGTTCGTTGGTTGCTGTGCCCGCCGACCGATAATGCCCGCCGTCACTTGGGCGCGCACGCTGGCCGACACGGCCACCCCGCGGACAGCAGTGGAAATCGGCAACTTCCCGATGCCTCCGCACTTGCGCCGTTCAGACTTGAGTGGCCTGCATGCCAGGTTCCCGCCGGCGGGCGTACAGCAGCCAGTAAACGACCGGAATGACGAATAGCGTGAACACCGTGGCCGCGAACAAACCGAAGATCAGCGCCCAGGCCAGCCCCGAGAAGATCGGGTCGATGGTTATCGGGAAAGCCGACAACATGGAAGTCATAACCGTCAGCAATATGGGCCGCATGCGCACGGCACAGCTTGCCAATATGGCGTCGTAAAGGCTGTGCCCTTGCTTCAAGGCGAGGTGGATGAAGTCCACGATAATAACAGCTTGGCGGGTCACGATCCCGGCCAACGCAATCATCCCGATCATGCCGGTGGCCGTGAAGAACACCGGGTCGGCATAGCCCCCCACGGTCCGCGCCGTAAACAGGTTGAGCAACCAGAATCCGGGCATGATTCCAATGACTGTCAGCGGTATGGCCAGCATCACCACCACGGGAACGCTGAATGAGCGCATCTGCGCGACCAGGAGGATGTAGATCCCGACCAGAGCGGCGGCGAAGGCCAGCCCCAGGTCGCGGAAAACGTCCAGCGTAATCTGCCATTCGCCCTCGCCGGCAAAGTCGACGCGAATTCCGTGCGGCACGAACCAGCGAATGCCGCCGCCATTGAACAGGAAGTTACGCCAGGGCAGGGCGCGCGGTTCCGCCAGCTCAATCCACCCGCTGCCGATCGGCGCGCGCTCGGCCGGAAGACTGTCACCGTAGAGCCAGGCGTGCGTCCGCCCATCGGCGTCGCAGGCTTGATCGGCCAGCAGGTCGACGACGGCATCGGCCGGTGGCCGCCCGGCCGTCTCCGCGAAGACATAAACCACGCGCTGGAGGTTCTTGTGATAGATAGTCTGATCGATTGTGGCCTGCTCCCAGTGTCCCAGTTCAGCCAGGGGCACCAGCGCCCCTGTGCGTCCCTTCACGTACAGACGGCTCAGGTCCGCCGGGCTGCTGCGCACGTGCTGCGGAAGTCGCAGCTCGATCCGCAGCGGCAGACGCTCCTGCGGCACGTGCAGTGTGCCGGCGACACTGCCACTGAGCGCGGTCTGTACCGTCTGGGTGATCTCCGCCACGCTGACGCCGCTGACGGCGGCTTTCTCACGATCGACAGTGAAAACGAGTTTGGTGCTGCGGGCCTCGATCGTGTCATCCACATCCACGACGCCCGGCTCGGCCTTCAGGCGAGCGCGAACGGTAGTGGCGGCGGCGATCAAATCATCGTAGGTATGGTCCGGACGCCCGTACACTTCGGCTACCAGCGTGGCGATGACGGGCGGCCCCGGCGGCGTCTCGACGATCTTCAGTCGGGCGCCGTGGCGGTCAGCCAACGTGCTCAGTTCGTTCCGCAGTCGCAGGCCCAGGGCATGACTCTGCTCGCGCCGGCTCTTCTTGGCCACCAGGTTCACGCGGATATCGGCCCGGTGGTGGCCCTGACGCAAGTAGTAGTGACGGACCAGTCCGTTAAAATCCATCGGGCTGGCCAGCCCTACGTAGCTGGTGAAGTCCGTGACCTCCGGTACCTTTGCCAGCAGACGTTCGAAGTCGCGGACAACCGCATCAGTACGCTCCAGCGTCGTGCCCTCGTCGAGATCCAGAACGAGCTGGAGTTCATTCTTGTTGTCGAAGGGCAACATTTTCAGCGGCACGCTGCGCGTCGCCGCCAAGAGCAGCGCCAAGGCCATCAGCCCAGTCATCACGGCCAGGAAAGTCCAAGCTGCCCTACGCGAACGCAGCAGCGGGCCCATCAATCGGGCGAACACACGGTACAGAAGTGTGCCACGCACTACCCCGAGGTCATCTTCTGCGGGCAGAGTTCGGACCTCCCCAGTCGAGGGTAGTGCGGCGCCGGTGTCGGCGGCCGGCCAGGCCGTGTAGCGCTTGCGCAGCAAGTGATAGCTCAGCCAGGGCGTTATGGTGAACGCCACCAGCATCGACATGATCATGGTTACCGGCAGGTTCAGCGCCATCGGTCGCATGTACGGGCCCATCATGCCGGTGATGAACAGCATGGGTAGAAACGACACGATCACCGCTAGCGTGGCGGTAATCAGCGGCGGACGGATCTCGGACACCGCCTCCAGCACGATCTGCCGCGTGGCTCGACGACGCAGGCTGAAGTGTCGGGCGATGTTCTCCACGTCCACGATCGGGTCATCAACCAGCAGCCCCAGCGACAAGATGAGTGCGAAGAGCGTCACGCGATTGATGGTGTAGCCGCCCAGCCAGTTCACCGTCAGCGTCAGACCGAAGACCACCGGCACGGCCACGGCGACGATCAGAGCTTCCCGCCAACCCAGCCCGAGCGTCAGTAGTGCGATCACGATAAAGACCGCGACCGCCAATGCTTCGACCAGCTCATTGACCTTCTCGTTGGCCGTCCAGCCGGCGTTGCGCGTAATGACCACCTCGATGTCATCGGGGATCACCGCCCGCTTCAATTCTGCGGTAGCCTTCAGTATGTCCCGGGCCACCCAGACGGCATTGGTGCCCTTCTTCTTGGCCAAGGCGATGGTCACCGCCGGCTGCGACACCTCGTCGGCCGGCACGCCGCCGGGAGCGGCTGTCGGCGACCCGACCAGTGTCCCCGTGAATCCCTCGGCCTGCTCGAAACCACGTGCCGGACCCCACCCATGGCGAACATAGCTAGCGGCTTCGGCAGGGCCATCCACCACGTCAGCCACGTCCTTCAGATACACCGGGCGGTCACCAAAGACCCCCACCACCAGCTCACGTAGTTCATCGGCGTCGCGCAGCGCGCCGGCGACTTCGACTCGTACTAGCTGGTCGTCACGGGCGTAGTCGCCGGCAGTTTGGGACACGTTGGTGGCCTGGAGCGCCTGGCGCACTTCGAGGGGAGAGACGCTGAACGCCTGCATCCGGTCGGGGTCCAGGTACACGCTCACCAGGCGGGGTCGGCCGCCGACGATGTAGGCTCGCGAAGTGTTCTTGACCGCCGCTAGCCGTTCTACCACCTCTTCCGCCACGCGTCGCAGAGTGTATTCGTCCGCCGTCGCGCTGCGCAGCGTGAGCGTCACAATCGGCACGTCGTCGATCTCGACCGGTTTCACGACCCAACCGGTGACGCCTGGAGGCACGATGTCCAGGTGCTCGTCAATGCGCTTGTAAAGCTTGACGAGACTGCGCTCGCGGTCTTCACCGACGTAGTAGCGGACTGTGATGACGGCCTGGTCGGTTCGCGACATGGAGTAGACGTATTCCACGCCGTCTATCTGATAGAGCAACTTCTCCAGCGGCGTCGCCACGAGCTGCTCGACCTCTGCCGCCGAGTGACCAGGGAAGCTGACCAGCACGTCGGCCAACGGCACGACGATCTGCGGATCCTCCTCGCGCGGCGTGATGATCAGTGCTGCCAGCCCGAGCAAAACCGCGAGCAATATCAAGATGAGGGATAGATTCGAGTGGAGAAACGCGCGCACGATCGCATCGAGCAGAGCGTGTGATCGGCCGCCGTGGGTGACTGGCTCAACGGTGACCTGGTTCCCGGATTCCTCGCTGACCATGAACGGGCCCTCACAACGACGCTGTCGCCGTGCCGCCGCGAATTGTTGTCGAAACGGCGCGGCTCGGCCGACTGTTGGGATGGTAGCACGAGAGAGGCTTTTCGTCCCCGATGCGGGCGTACTGCCCGGTTGTGCTCATTCTTCCGCCGTGCTTCGGAGCGAACGCAATCCGAAACGATTGCTGGTACGGCGTTGCCGTGTGTCCGGCTCTGCCGCTCGAGGCGGTGTAGCTGGTCCCGACCAGCAGGTTCTGTCGTGTGGCCGCGGCCACGCGGGAGCACAGCCTCCGAACTACGCTGCGGATCCGGGCACGCAACTATGTAGTCAAGCGTCTGACCGTTGCCGGTGCACGGTGCGGCTGCCCGGCGCGAGCCGCCCCCAAGTGCGACCCCATGCCGGTTCCGTCGTAAAATAGCCGTGAGCAATGTCACGTTCTACGGCTGAGTACGAGGTGGTAGTTATTGGCGGTGGGCACGCCGGGGCAGAAGCCGCCTGGGCGTCCGCCCGTCTGGGTGCGCGCACTGCGCTGGTCACATTCAGTCGTGACGCGATCGGTCGTCTGTCCTGCAACCCTGCCGTCGGGGGGATTGGCAAGGGGCAGATCGTGCGGGAGATCGACGCGCTCGGTGGACTGATGGGGCAGGTTACCGATGAGACGGGCATCCAGTTTCGCATGTTGAATCGCCGTAAAGGGCCTGCCGTCTGGGCGCCGCGTGCCCAAGTGGACAGTCGACTGTACCCTGCCGCGCTGCGCCGCCGTTTGGAGAATTGCCCAAACCTGACCATTCTCGAAGCCGGCACCGAGGATATTGCTTCGGCGCATCTTCCTGACGGGCAGCGCCGGGTTACGGGCGTGGTACTGTCGGATGGGCGGCTGCTTCGTGCGACTGCGGTAGTGCTCGCCACCGGCACGTTTCTCCGCGGACTGATGCACACCGGCTCCCAGCGAACCGTCGGTGGGCGCATTGGCGAGCCGGCGGCCGACAACCTTAGTACGGCGCTCAAGCGCCTGGGTTTGCGGCTTGGCCGCCTGAAGACCGGCACGCCGCCGCGCGTGGCGCGCGACAGCATCGACTTCAGTCAGCTCAGCGAGCAACCGGGTGACGATCTGCCGGCCCCGTTCTCGTTCCTGACCGATGGCATACGCCAGCCGCAGATTTGCTGCTGGTTCACCCAGACCAATCCGGCACTTCACGAGCTGATTCGCGCCAACTTGCACCGGGCGCCGCTCTACACTGGCCAGATTCAATCGGTCGGACCGCGCTACTGCCCCAGCATCGAGACCAAAGTGGTGCGCTTTCCGGACAAAGATGCACACCAGGTGTTCTTGGAACCGGAGGCCCGCGACAGCGAGCGGGTGTACCTCAATGGGCTCAGTACTTCATTGCCGGTTGACGTGCAGAGACAAATGGTTGCCATGGTGCCTGGCCTTGCCCGAGCTCAGGTCATTCAATGGGGTTATGCAGTCGAATATGACTTTGTTCCTCCGGAGCAGATAGAAAGCTCGCTGATGGCGAAGGACATCCTCGGGCTGTTCCTGGCAGGACAAATCAACGGAACCAGCGGGTACGAAGAGGCGGCCGGCCAGGGCATAGTGGCGGGAATTAACGCCGCCAGGTTTGTGGCCGGTAATAGTCCGATAATCATCGGCCGAGATACGGCCTACATTGGTGTCATGATTGATGATCTCGTGACTCGCGGGGTAACCGAGCCCTACCGCATGTTCACTTCGCGAGCCGAGCATCGCCTGCACCTGCGTTACGACAACGCCGACGTTCGTTTGACGCCGATCGGCCGCGAGGTCGGTTTGGTAGATGACGCTCGTTGGGAACTGTTTCGGAGAAAGACTGCCAGTATCGCCGCGCTGTTGACATGCTTGGAGGAATTACGCGTCGACGGACGTTCGTTGCGAGAATGGCTCAAGCGACCGGACGAGGACGGGAGCCGGTTCGTTCAGCAGTTCGCGGAACTCCGTGCGTTCGCGGCCCGACCGGACGTGTGGGCTAGCGCCTTAGTGACTGTTAAATATGACGGTTACATTGAGCGTCAACGCCGCCTGATTGAGCGCTTCCGGGAGCTGGAGGGTCGGCCGATACCGGGCGACCTCGATTACGGGACGATACCTCAGCTAAGGCGCGAGGCGGTCGAACGCTGGTCAGCCGTCAAACCAAAGAGCATTGGTCAGGCGGCACGGGTTAGCGGCATTCACCCGACGGATGTGTCGATTCTGACGGTCTACCTCGCGGCACAGGCCCTTGCGGCGGACGAGCGGCTTGGGAGGTGAGTTTGGCAGCGGGGCGTGTGTCGCGCGGCGCGGACCGAGCGCGATCAACCCTCGGTACGGCGGTCTGCTGCGGAGCAGTATAAGGGGTTTGTGTTTGGCGGACATTTGCCTGTTTCGCCTGTCTGTGCTATATTTGTTAATATGGATAACCTGGGCAAAATGTGTGGGGTGCGATATGGCGAAGTCGGAGCATAACGGACCGCTCCCACTCAAGAGCGTCTTCACCACCGGCGAGGTCGCCGAGATCTGTAACCTGAGTCAGCAAACAGTAATTCGCTGTTTCGATAGCGGCCGACTGCGGGGTTACCGAGTTCCGGGATCGCGCTTCCGGCGTATCCCGCGGGATGCCCTGATCCAGTTCATGAAAGAACACAATATCCCGCTGGACCATTTGGAAATGGGTAAGACCAGGGTGCTGGTGGTGGACGATGATCCGGCGATAGTCGAGATGTTGGTCGAATTGCTGGAGCGTGATGGTCGATTTGAAGTTCAAACGGCTGCAACCGGTTTCGACGCCGGCTTGAGGACACGCGAGTTTCGTCCAGACGTGCTTGTGTTGGATTACATGCTTCCGGATATCAACGGCAACGCCGTATGCCGCAGCATACGGGCGGATGAATCGCTGAAGGATGTGAAGATCATCATCGTGTCCGGGGTCATCGACCGGGAGCAGGTGGATCGCTTGTTCGCCGATGGGGCGGACGATTTCATTCAGAAGCCGTTCAGTATCGAGCAACTCGTAAACCGCATTACCGAGCTGGTTGCCAAGCGCTGAGGCTCGCATCGTGGCTGAAGTCGCCGCCACTCCCGAACTGGTACTGGCTCACCTGGACAGCCTGCCGACCTTGCCGGCGGTGGCTCTCAAGTTGTTGCAGGTGACGGCGGATGAAGAGGCTGGAGCAGCCGACGTCATTCGACTGTTGCGCGCCGACCAGTCTTTGACGGCCAAGGTGCTGTCGGTGGCCGGTTCAGCGGCCAGCGGTGTGCGCGGGCCGGTGACTACGTTGGAGAAGGCGGTTCCGCTGGTGGGGTTTACGACAGTGCGGAGCATTGCGTTGGCCACCGGAGTTTTCGAGTGCTTTGCACCGGCGCAGGGGGAACGCCCACCCGGAGCCTTCGACCGGCTGGAGTTCTGGAAACACGCCTTGGCGGTGGCCTGCGCTGCCAAGTTGCTGGCTCGGGCGGGGCCGGAATTATCCGTCGACCCGGAAGACGCGTTTGTTGCCGGATTGCTGCATGACTTGGGTAAAGTGGCGCTCGATGCTGTGTTTCCAAAGGCTTACGATCGCATCGCTGCGCAGGCCAATCATGCCCGCGATGACATTGCCGACCACGAGCGTGCCATCCTCGGTGCCGACCACACGGTCGCGGGTCGGCGACTGGCTGAGCGCTGGCGCCTGCCGCGCGACTTGCGCGATGTGATCTGGCTGCACCATCTGGCGGCCGATGCTCTGCCGACGACCGTTGCTCGCCCTAAGCTCATTGGTGTTGTTCAGTTGGCAGATACGCTGGCTCGCGAGCAGCGTATCGGCTACTCCGGTAACCATATGTTCTATGAGCAGTCGCCGCGGCTGGCTGAGCGACTGGGGTTCACCTCCGAGCACTTGTCATCGGTGGTCGAGCGACTCGCTACGGATGTTGCCGAGCAAGCCACGTTGTTGGGGCTGGACTCCGCCACGCCGGCGGCCGTCTACGTCAAGGCCATGACGCAAGCGAACGCCGAGCTGGGCCGGCTGAATGCGGAGCTTTTGGCGACCAACCGACGCTTGGCGGCTGGCGCCCGCTACTTCCAGGCGATCACCAGTTTTGAGCGTCGGTTGACCGACTGGGCGGACCCGGCGGCGGTGGTGGCGGCGTTTGCGGAGGCGGCTGCCGCTGCCTTGCAGCGCCCGCGCCTGGTGGCGTTCGGGCTACGTGACAATGCTGCCGTCGTGGACGTTTGCCAGGTGGTTCCCGAGTTGCAGGAGCGTTGTCAACGGACGGAGGACGTGCCGGCGGACCTAGCGAACTGGGTGGAAAGTGTGCGTGGCGGCACTGACAGCGTCATCATTCCAGCGCCGGGGCCGGTGCGCTTGCTGCTGGCGGCTCTGCTCGAGCCGGCGGGGCGGGGTGCCGCTTGGCTGTTGCCGATCTTTCATGATGGCTGTGTGATCGGGGGGGTGGTCTTTCTGTCGGACGTTGATGAGCGGGCGCGACTGGCCGAAGAAAGTGAAGAACTGCGTTCGTTTCTGACCAGCGTCGGGCTGGCGCTGGGGCGGGCCAACGCGCAAGCGGCGGCCCAGCGTCTATCGGAGGACTTGGCGGAGACGAATCGCCGACTTCAGCGGATGCAGGCGGAACTGCTGCGGTCGCGCACCCTGTCGATGATCGCCGAAATGGCCGCCGGGGCCGGTCACGAATTGAACGGACCGCTCACGGTGATTTCCGGGCGTGCCCAGATGTTGGCGGCCACGATCGACGACCCCGAGGCACAGCGCGCGTTGGAGACCATTTCCAAGAAAGCCCACGAGTGCAGCGGCATCGTCAGTGAACTGATGGACTTTGCCCGCCCGCGCCCGCCGCAACTCGCCGAAGTCGACTTGCAAGAGCTTCTTGCCGAGTGCCGCGACGATTGCGTGCGGCAAGGGCTGGTGCCGGCCAACCGCCTGCGTCTGGAAGTGCCGACCGGCAAGCCAGGAGCGACGTCGCCGACCGTCAGTGGGCCGCGCGTCATGGCAGATCGGGAGCAGCTCAAGACGGTGCTGTTGGAGTTGATACGCAACTCTGCCGACGCGGTGGTGGGCAATAATGGCACTATCGTGCTGCGTTGTCAGGTGTCGCTGCCGGACGGCGTGATCGAGGTGCGTGTGGAAGACACGGGCTGCGGAATGCCGCCGCACGTGTTGCAACGGGCATTCGATCCTTTTTACTCGCATCGGCAAGCCGGCCGCGGTCGCGGGCTGGGGCTGCCACGGGCGTATCGGATCGTCGAGTCGCATGGGGGGCGCATCTGGCTGGAGAGCCGACCGGACGAGGGAACGATCGCCCATGTGCTGTTGCCGGCTGCGTCGGCGACCGGCGGCAGCGGTCGTTCAACCGCGGAACGAAGCGGCTTCGGCCGCAGGTCAAGCCCACCTTTCGATGACAGAGAGCGTTGAGGCGGCTGGCCAGGAGTGTGCGAAGCGCTGAGCGCGAAGCCTCCCCTGCACCTGGGCTGCCACCTGACTTGGAGCTTTCTCCGCTGCGCAGAGCTGCCCAGCGGCCCGTCGCCGGAACGTTGCCCGGTGCGGCGCTTTCCGGTCGTGGCGTGAACCGCGACAATGTGTCCATGGCCTGGCGCTACCGGCGTTATCTTCGGCGTGTCATCTGGGGGGCCGTTACCTTAGCGGCGGCTTGCGTGCTGACATACCTTCATTTGACCAGCCCGACGCGGCTGCAAGCGTGCGTGGTGCAGGCGTTGGCTCTGTTGCCGGTGGCAGGTGTCGAGGTGGGAGCGGTCAGTTTCGTGCCGTGGCGGGGATTGCAGATTAGTGACCTGAGGGTCCATAGCTTGGGTGGAACGGCGCCGTGCGTGACGCGGACAGCGGGGTTGCCGCCGCTTCTGCACGTGGGGTCGGCAACGGTCCGCTGCAATCCCGGCGAACTGTTGCTGGGGCGTTGGGAGCCGAGGGAAGTGGACTTGCAGCACGTTGTCCTGGCGGTGGAGTACGAGAGCGGCGCAGGGGGAGCGGACGAGCGTGCAGCGCAGGTCAACGCTGGCGCCCGCCTGCTGGAAGACACGCTGCGAACACTGAGTGGGCGGCTCCCACGGCTGAGCGTGGCGCACGGCGATGTGCAGTTGCTCGCGGTTGATCGCGGTCGACCGCGCTTGCTGCAACGCTGGCTGATCAGCCTCGTGGGCGAGCCGGTGTCGGGAGGGTACCGGTTGCGCGTCATGCCTCGACCACCGACCGGTGGGAACCTGACGGAGCTGAACTGGGAGGCACGCTCGGGGACACTGCACGCCCACATGGATTGGATGAACCTGACCACGTTGGCCCGCTTCTTGCCACCTTCAGTGGGGGCGGCTCTGAGCTCATTGGAGCTTGAGGGCGAAATCCGAGTGGAGCGAGTTACCCTCGATTTGGGAATCCGGGACGCCCCGAACAACCGCAGCGACGTGCCCGGCAGTCGGTTCCGGCTACCATGTAGCAGCGCTGAGCTGTTCCTACGCGGCGCGAGGTTCACCGTACCGATTGAAGATGCCGAAACGACTCCGCAGGAACCGTTCGTGCGTGTCAGCGATGCCAGCGTCGTCGTTACGTATCGACAGCCAAATAGCGTGGAACCAGGCAAGCTGTCTGTGACGGTGAATGGGAAACTGCGCGGCGCGCCGGTTTCTCTGCAAATGAGCACTGATCCCGGCCTATGGCAACGTCTATGGCCTGAACGCGGGTCGGCGGCAGCAGAGACCGTGCCGCCGACCTTCTCGTGGGACGATGTTCTGGAAGCCGACTTGGAGGTGACCGGACTGGAGCTGCCCACCGCGCAAACCTACCCGGCGTTTGTACGTGCCCGGCGTTTAAGTGGGCCGGTGGCTGCCGTCTTCGAGCACTACGACCCGCGCGGGCCCGTGGATATTCGGCTGCATCTACTGCCAGCGACCGCCGATGACGGTACCGTGCGCCGCGGGGCGCAGCGCTTAGTCGGTGAGATCACGCCGCGCGGGGCCCGGTGCCGCTACTACGAGTTTCCGTACGAGTTCGCGGACGTGCGTGGGAATGTGCGTCTGGCGGGGGGGCGGGTCGCGCTGGAAGGAATAAGCGGGCGCCACGGTCCGACGCTGGCGTGGGCCGAAGGGGTTATCAATAGCACCGACTCGTGGACCGGGTTCGACTTGAACTTCCGGGCGCGTAACGTTGCACTGGACGGAGACTTGTATGCTGCCCTGCCGGAAGACTACCGCCAATTGTGGCAGCGGGCAGCGCCGCTGGGGCTTTGCGACGTGGTGGCACAGGTGCGGCGTGCGGATGGCGACGCCGGGACCGGTCCGTTGCCCACGCAGGTAGAGGTAGCCACCCACTTGCTTGCCGGCAGCCTGGGATTGGGCGAAGAGCAGCGGTTGGAGCGCGCTGACGGTTGGCTGATCGTTCGCAGCGGGACGGTACAGGTCCAGAATCTGCATGGCTATCTGGGATCGGCCGGCGTGCGTTTGGACGGCACGGTACGGCTGGCCGGCGGTACGACGCATGCCGACCTGCGTGTCATTGCCAGCGATCTGCCGCTGTCACGGTGCTTGTCCGCAGCGACGCCAACTGAACCGCTGGATTTGTGCTTGTCGGGCAAAGCCGACGTCTGGGGTCGAATCTGGGGCGCGGACTCCGATCCGGCGCGCGGCCAGGCTTTCACGGTGCGGATCAAGGATGCTACGCTCACTGGCCGCGATCCCGGCCGGGCTTGGAGTGTGGACGACGGTTGGGCAAAGCTGCATGACGGACGTTGGGAAGTGACCAGCTTGCGCGCTCATCAGGGCGCGGCGGTGTTGGAGCTGTCGGGTGGCTGGGCTGATTCCGGCGCGCAGCAGTCGCTGGAGCTTGGGGTATACGCCAGCACGCCGGCGATCCAGGACCTGTACCCGCAGTTTCTGTCCGCCGAGTGGACGGAGCTGATTGATCGCTTGGCGCTGCGCGGCCCTGGGGAGATCAAGGCCAACGTGCAGCCGCTGGCGGACACGGGCGGGACCGGTCGAGAAGCTCACCTGGTGTTGCATGCCGGCCTGATGCGGCCGCAGCTCTTGCCGCTCGAGTTCCGCGACGTGGAAGCGCAGCTGAATCTGACGCCGGGGCGTTTTCGACTAATCGAGGCGACCGCCCGATGCGGTGCGGCGGGACAGGTTGTCATCCGACAGGCACATGTTGGCACCTGGACGGGCGACCACCTGGATGCTGACTTCGACGTGAGAGCCGAACGGCTGAACCTGGATGACCAGACCCGGGCAGCGCTTCCTGGACCGCTGCGAGATCTGTTGGACAAATTGGCCGCACGTGGCGAGCTGGACCTGCTTCTGCCGAGCGTGCAAGTCAGTGGGCGTCAGGAGCAGACCTGGCAGTTCGTCGGTCGCGCGCTGCTGCGCGAGTTCGGCCTGCGCGTCGGGCTGGACTTGCATGTCGCCCAAGGAGTGCTGGAGGGGAGCTGTCGTTGGGGAGCGGGCGGAGCTGTCGATCTGGACCTGCATCTCAGTGTTGGACGCGGCACGTTGGCCGGGCGCCCGGTCGAGCACTGCGAGGGAGAGTTGTTGCACCAGGCCGGCGAGCGCTGGGTACGGCTCGAAAACGTCCACGGGCGCTTGGGCGACGGGGTGATACAAGGCTACTGCGCCATTGATCCGCAAACGGCTGACTACGAGCTGTCCCTCAGGCTGCATGACGTGGCAGCGGCCCACTTCCTGCCTGCTTCGCGGACCCACCCGCGGCAACCGCGGCCCGGCCGACTCGATGGAGAAATCTGGCTGCGCGGGCGCGGCGACGAAATCGCGCAGCGCCGTGGCGGAGGCAACCTGCGCATCCGCGGCGTTTCGTTTCTGCAAACGCCGGTGTTGTCATCGGTAGCCCGGCAACGTGCTCCTGGGCAGACCAGCGATCACGTTGACCTGGCCCTGGTACGCTTTCTGTGGGAAGGCCGGCTGATTCGTCTGGAGCGCGTAGACATCCGCACTTCCGACCTGCGCCTGGTAGGCGAGGGCACCTGGGACATGCCGGATGACACTGTGCACCTTATTCTGTGGGCTGCCCACCCGCAGCATTGGCCGCGCGTCGCGGTGCTCAGCGACCTGTTGGAGAGTGCCGGCCAAGAACTCGTCCAGTACCGCGTCGATGGCCCCCTGGACGGCCCCAGCGTGGTGGCTGAGCCGCTGTACAAGCTGAATGATGCCATAAGGCGGCTGTTGGGCGAGGAATGAAGATTCACGGGCTTAGCGGCTCGCGGCGGTTCCCATAAGTGCGCGCCTCGGGCTTGCCCGAACAAACGGCGTGGGCGGCGTAGCCATGTCGCGACTGAACTATGTTTCGGGCACGGGTCGAGAGGGATCGGCAGGCTGGTCCAGGAGACGCAGGTCCTCCAATGTATTGATGTTGGTCCAACAGCCCCGCAGCCGGGCAGGAATCGGCGGCGTGTGAACATGCGGGCAGCCATCAAGCGAGGACGGCGATCGCTGCCCCTGTCGCGCCAGCTCCTCCAACAGCTTCAAGGCGGCGGGTTCGTACACGGCCAGCAGCGGCTCCACGTAGCCACTGGCGGCGCGTGGCAGCACGGCCCAGTGTTCTGGACGGCGCTGGGTGAGCAGCCAGTCCAGCGCTGCGACACTCACCAGCGGCAAGTCGCAGGCCACGATCAGCCAAGTGGCGGTCGGCTGCCAGCGCAGTGCCGCCAGCAAGCCGGCCAACGGACCGGCGATTCCGTCCGGGTCGGGCAAGCGTACCAGACCGGCCAGCGAGTGCGGCACCGTGCCGCAACCCAGCAGGACCACTTGTTCCGCTCGCTGGGCCACGGCCGCCACCACCAATTCGGCGAAAGTGCGGCCGGCGTATCGCAGCATGGCCTTGGGTTGCCCTATGCGGGTGCTTGCGCCGCCAACCAAGACGCCGGCCAACAGCCGAGTTGGTCTGTGACTTGTTGCGGAGTGTTCGACGAAGCTGTGCTGGTTACGCACCATTTCTTCCTGCTGGGTGGAGCGGGCCGGTTCAGGGCGGCGGCGACGCGAGCTGGCGCGCCACCTCGGCGATGATCTCCGGCGGGCAGTGGCCGGTTTGTGTCCAAACGTCGTACAACTTGCCGCCCCAGTCACTGCTGCGATCTTCTTCCGCGAAGAAAACGACATATTCCGCCGAGACGGACTGATACATGAGGCGCGCCGACACGCGCACCGTGCCAGGCGGGAGTGCCCAATCGATCTCGTCCCAGTGTTGCCCGTCCGCGTAGCTGGCCCCTACCGGTTGGCAAAGGTGCTCAGCGAATGCGGAGTTGTTGAAGCCGCGCGGCGGAATGCGGTTATCCTTGGCGATCTGGTCGTTGAGCACGAAGAAGAACGACGGGCCAGGCTGCTTCCCGAACTTGCGCGCTTGCTCGGGACTCAAGGCCGGCAAGCACTCATAGACGCGCGTACGTTGCGGATCGAGCAAGGTGGGCAGTTGCACCTTGCGCCCGCGTACGATCATTTCCTGCTCGCCGTAGCGGCCGATCTCGTCCAGCAGGCGGCCCTCGGCGTCGAAAAACCGGACATTGACCCACATGCGCCGGCCCTCCGGATAGCCCGTCGGGAGTTTGTGGCCGGTCTCGTTGGTGATGCGCAATCGCACTTGGTCGGAATTCGGGAAGGTCAGTTCCAGTGTGGCTGCCGCGCGCAGCATGGCGCGGGCTTTTTCTTGGCCACGCCGGAGCGCCGGACGGTCGAGGTCCTGCGCCGGCCAGAGCCGCCAGATGGTCTCCTGTACCCAGGTGGAGCCGCCGGCCGGCCCGTGCTCGGCGAAATGCTCACGCTTGGGGTTCTCGCGAAAACGTGTCGGGTAGCCGCCGCCCGTGACCGCTGGATAGTGGCAGCTCTGACATGTTCCGGCGGCACCGCGGGTCGCGTATTCGCTTAGGGCCCACTCGCTGTAAGTGCGCTCGATGTGGCCGTAGGCGTGAGGAGGCTGCGTGGCGGGGTCAACAGCCTGGCGCGGGTTGGATACATCGTGGCAGGTCCCGCAAACGTCGCCCCCGATCAGAAACAGCGACTTGCGTGCCCCGTGTGGCCGCATTCGTATGCGGGGGTCGTCGCCATATGGCCCGTGCATCACGTAAGCCGGATCCAACACCATCATGCCGTTGCCCAAACCGGGGGGCAGGGCTTTGACCAGCCAACGTGCCTCCGCGGCACGCG
>Ga0129299_1000030_pt1 | contig 64454 bp, 24 predicted proteins | sample ConPoolayeCmetaG_FD_94477 | JGI IMG/M metagenome (GOLD analysis project Ga0129299, IMG submission 94477) | Hot spring microbial mat communities from California, USA to study Microbial Dark Matter (Phase II) - Cone Pool mat layer C metaG ...
GGCATGACGACGCCGCAGGCCGGAATTCTGGCCGAAACGGTGAATCCCGCCATGACTGAAATCAAAGAACATCTCGATTACCAGCGAAAGAACCGCAGTGAGGGAAAGCTGCCCGGGCAGCTTCGTCTTCGAGTGCGCCACAAAAAATTCGTCACTCCCTGGTTCGAATATCTATTCGTATCGCCGACGGAAATGGCCCGGATAATCACGGGAACAGGCTGGCAGATCGACCGCCTTATCGAATCGACCGGGCCTCAGTATATCGCCCTGCTCAAAAAAAGATTGCCCAGAGCTTGCCGCCGGTAGATATTGTTCACAACGGAATGTGCGCCTATTATTTATCGCGGAAAAACTAGCGAGGAGCATTATGCGAAAAATGATGATTACCCTGACGGCGTTTTTTATGCCGCTACTTTGCGGCGGAGTCTCAGCCGAGGTTTATTTGACCGTCTATAACGATGATCTCGGGCTTGTCCGCGAGATAAGGAACATCGGCATCGATAAAGGAACAGCCATGATCAATTTCGACGACGTGGCCTCCCGCATAATACCGCAAAGCGTGAGTTTTCGTTGTCTGGATGATAATTCGGCCAGGATCCTCGAACAAAATTTCGCCTACGATCTGGTATCGACCGAGGCTTTATTGAATCGGTTTCTGGGGAAAAATATCACCCTTGTTGGGGAAAATGACCGTCGTTATTCCGGGGAGCTATTGTCGGCCGATGGCAAGAGCCTCATTCTGCGTTCGGCCGACGGCGAGGTAGCGGTAGTGGCGGCGGCCAAGATCGTCGATTATAAGTTCCCGTCTTTGCCGGAAGGACTTTACATCAAGCCATCGTTGCGTTGGCTGTTGAATGCCGGTTCGGGCGGAAACCGCCGTTGCGAAGTTAGCTACTTGACCAACGGCATCGGCTGGTCGGCCGACTACGTTGCCGTTGTCTCCGATGACGACAATTTTATTGATCTGTCGGGTTGGGTGACGATCAATAACCAATGCGGCTCAAGTTTCAAGGATGCGACGCTGAAATTGGTGGCCGGAGACATCCATCGCCTTCCGGCCGCCAAAGGGATACCCGACTATGAGGTCATGCGCAAGGCGGATGCGCTTATGGGAGCGGCCTTTGCCGAAGAGCAGTTTTTCGAATATCACCTGTACACGCTCGAACGCAAGGCAACGATCAACGATCGCGAAATGAAGCAACTGTCGCTCTTTTCGCCCACCCGCACGAAGGCCCGGAAAGTTTTTATAGCCGATGCGGCCGGATATTATCGTAGAGGCAACGATGATCGAATCAAAATAAAGACGAACCTCGAGTTCGAAAATTCCGCCAAGGCCGGTTTGGGATTGCCCTTGCCGAAAGGCGCCATCCGCGTCTATAAAGCCGATTCGAAAGGCGCGCTTCAGTTTATCGGCGAGGACATGATAGATCACACGCCCAAAGATGAAATGGTCAGAGTCTACCTCGGCGATGCTTTCGATATCACAGGCTCGCGCAAAATCGTCAACCGTGAGGATCTCGGCGCCCAGGGATATTATTTTCGCGAAACCTACGAAATAGGCTTGAAAAACCATAAAAAAGAGACTATAGTCGTGAAAGTTGTCGAGCATCCGCAGGGATGGCGGGAGTGGAAAATCGTGAAAAGCAGTCTGCCGTTCAGGAAAATCGATAATTACAGAATTGAATTTGAAGTGAATGTGCCCGCCGAGGGTGAGGCCACGCTTTCTTATTCGATTCAATACAATTAACGGTGGAGGAATGATGAAGAGGGCTACCTACGTTTTGACGGCCGCGATTTTGATCGCCGGCTTGATGTTCATGGGATGCATTCCCAAAGAGTTGCGGACGGTCAAGATCGAAATGGGAACGATGAAAAAACCGCGGGCCAATCCGGATATCGAGCGCGTAAGACATAATCTTCAGGAGGCGGTGGCCAAATATCCGAACAACGGAGAAGTTTATCAATACCTGGCCAGACTTTATCTGATCGAAGGGAAATATCAGGAGATGGCCGATGCCCTCGACAAAGCCGATTCGCTTGCCCCTAAGTTGAAATCAGACAACGATTATTTGCGCCAGATCACATGGAAAGACTTATTCGAAAAGGGTAAAGCCCAAGCCAATAACCAGGAGCTCGAAGCCGCCCTTGCCTCTTTCAAGAACAGCGGCGTAGTCTGGCCTGATCGCTATGAATCATATATCAACGCTGCGGTCATGGCCCATCAGCTTGGCAATAAAGAGGAGGCCTACAAACTGAGCTATCATGCTTATGAGCTGGCTCCCGACTCGCTGGTAGTGCTCGAAAATTTCGCCACCATGTGCATCGACTTCCAAAAATTCCCCCAAGCTGAATCGGCCTATCAACGGATAATCAAGCGGGATCCGACAAACGCCGAAGTCTATTTTCAACTTGGCAAACTGGCCATGGTCGCCAATGACACTATCAGGACGCTGCAATATTATGAAAAGGCCGTCGGGCTCGACGCCAACAATCCCGACGGCTGGTTCAATATTGGGCTGATCTATTTTCAGAAAAAAGACTATTGCAAGGCGGCCGATGCGTTCGGTCATGTCGTGGAGTTGATTCCTCAGGATAATGAGGCCAAGATCAATCACTCGCTTTCGCTTATTCAATGCGGCCGTTTGGACGAGGCCCGCGCCATTTTGGAGAAATTGACCGAGGCCGATCCAAAGAATTGCGATGGCTGGGATCTGCTGTCACAAACATATTTGAGACTGAAACTGCAAAAAGAAGCCCAAGCCGCTTACGCCAAATTCGAGGATTGCAAAGCGGGCAAGTAGCGGGAAACCGAATCAAGCCCATCAGACGGGGTGGGTAACAGAAATTCCATGAATCGCCGTTGATGACAACGGATTAGTTGATCAAGGGCGGCATCGGTGCTGGTCAGTAGCCGGGCCGCCGATTGATTTTATGCTGAGGATCTGCATCAGCCGAAAGTTATACGGCGATTGTTGCTAACCGAAAGTGTATGCCGAAGTAGCCATACCCGGTACAGGTTCCGGCCGGTTCACATATCTGGTTCCCCGGGCGCTTGAGGGGATCCTCAGGGCCGGAATGCCGGTGGTGGCGCCGTTGCGTGGAAGATTGGCGGTTGGCATGGTGATGAATCTGGCGAGGTCGACAGCGGTCCCGCGCGAAAAGCTGCGCGAGATTCGCGCCTTGCTCGACCCAGCCCTCACCTTCTCGCCGGAGCTGTTCGAGCTGCTCTGCTGGCTGGCCGACTATTATATCTGTTCCCCCGGAGAGGTGTTCAGGGCCGCCTATCCGCCCGGAACGATGGCCCGACTGCAAATGACAGTCGAGGCCGGCGAGCGGATCCCAACGGAAAAAAAACAGAAACTGGTTTATGAATTGGTCAAGAACAATCCCGGCAAATATATATTCAAGGCAGCCGGTCAGCTTATTCCCGGCATCCCCTCGGCGGTGATCAAACGAATGCTTGCCGCAGGCTTTCTGTATCTTGCCGGTAAGCCAAAAATGCCGGGCGTTGCCGGCAGGTTGGCGGCGGTGATCTGCGAAGAGCAAACAAGCAGGGACGGCAAGCTCGATTCAAATGAGCGGGAGGCGATGATTCTGGCCTTACTGAGCGATCATCCTGCAGGTCTGCCGCTGACGGAATTGCCCGATTACGGTATCTCCCGCAAAGAAATCATGGAACTCGCCCGCAAAAAGAGAATCGAAATCGTCCGCAAAAAGGTCGAATCGATTATACAACCTCCCGAACGGCTGTTGGTTCCGCCGCCACTGACCGCTGATCAGTTGAAGGCAAAAGAGGCGATCATATCGGCGATCGATTCGGGAGTCAATCGAGCGTTTCTGCTTTATGGCGTTACCGGATCGGGCAAGACGCAGGTTTATATCGAAGCGGCTAAACGTGTTCTTTCTCTTGGAAAATCGGTTTTAGTTCTGGTGCCGGAAATATCGCTGACGCCGCAAGCCATAAGCCGGTTTTCCAACGCTCTCGGGCTTTCCATCGGCGTCTGGCATTCAAGGACGACCTCCGGCCAGCGTTTCGAGCTTTATCGGAAAGCCAATACGGGCGAGCTGAAAGTCATAATCGGAGTGAGATCGGCCGTTTTTGCGCCATTGCGGGATTTGGGGCTGATCGTGATCGACGAAGAGCAGGATGATTCATACAAGCAGAGCGATCCCGCCCCTCGTTACAACGCCCGCGATGTCGGCCTGATGCGCGCCCGAATCGAAAAAGCGGTGGTCATCCTCGGTTCGGCGACTCCATCGCTGGAAAGCTATTATAACGCCCTGAGAAATAAGTTCGAGCTGCTGCGGTTGCCGCATAGAGTCTCCGGCGGGCCGATGCCCAAAGCGCTGACGATTAATCTTAAAACAGCCGAAACGGCCCGCGATATGTGGCCACTGTCGGAGCCTTTTATCGAGCGTGTCTGCAATCATGTAGCCGACGGCAATCAAGTCATTCTTTTGCTGAACCGGCGCGGCTACTCCGGGATGCTTATCTGCCGCACCTGCGGTCAAGTTACAATCTGCGGCGATTGCAAAGTTGCCATGACCTATCACCGGTCTGCTTCGCTGATGCTCTGCCACTATTGCGGGGCCTCTCAGCCGCCCCCGACTATCTGCGCCGGTTGCGGCGGCTGCGATTTCGATTATCGAAGTCTGGGCACCCAGAAGCTGGAAGAGCTTCTGCGGAGCATTCTGGGTGAGCGTGGAATTATCCGCATGGACAGCGATTCGACCCGACGCAAGGGGGTCGCCGAAAAAATAGTCTCGGATTTTGAATCGGGGCAAAATTTGGTGCTTCTGGGAACCAAAATGGTGGCCAAAGGACATCATTTCCCCAAAGTCGGCATGGTGGGCGTGGTGCTTGCCGATGCCGGGCTTCATCTGCCCGATTTCCGGGCTACCGAAAAGGTATTCGCCCTTCTGGTGCAGGCCGCCGGCCGCGCCGGCCGCTCGGCCTATTTCGCCGATGGCGGGGAATTCGTGATTCAATCTTTCGATTCATCGTCTCGGCTGATGGAGATGGCGGCCGCCCAAGATTACGAATCGTTTTTCAAAGTCGAGATCGAGTACCGCCGGGAACTCGGCTATCCTCCATTCGGGAAAATAATCAGATGCGTAATCAGTGGAAACGAGGATTCATATACGCGCTGGGCAGCCCGCCTACTGGCAAAGGAGATTGGAGGACGCCTGAAAACGGCGAAAATTCTGGGACCGGCCTCGACGGCCGTGTTCAGAATGGGCGGCAAATTTCATTATCAGATTATGCTGAAAGGGCGGTTTTCCAGTGATTTTAAGAGGTGGTTGGCCGATTTCACCGATAATTGGCACATTTCTAGATCAAAAGACGTTTCTATCAAAATCGATGTTGATCCGAGAGAAATGACATGAAAAAGCGGCGATTGACCAAAGATATTTTTCGGCTGATTTCGGCTTTGGGAAACATTTTCCGATAATACAAATATACGACCGGTATGCGCTTAAGCCAAAGAACGGAAACAGAATTTACGCTTGACCGGTTTTGACAAACATCTTAACATCTTAGCGGAGGATTTTCTTGCTGACAATCGACGACGTTAAAAAAAATGAAAAGGTTAGAGCTCTTATCGCCAAGGCCGATGAATACCTCGGAATTATCGGCTATACCGAACATGGAGAACGCCACCATTCCCTGGCGGCCAATATCGCCTATAATATCATGATTCGTCTGGGTAAAGGTGAAAGGCGCGCTCAACTGGCGGCGATCGCCGCCTATCTGCACGATATCGGCAACGTGATCAACCGCGATTATCACGCTCAAACGGCATCGGTCATGGCCATGCAGATATTAAGCGAAATGGGTATGGATTATCTGGAGCTTATCGAAGTGATCGCTGCGATCGGGAATCACGATGAACGCGACGGCAAACCGATATCCGATATCTGCGCCGCCGTGATAATGGCCGATAAGTCGGACGTGCACAAGTCGCGTGTGCGCAATCCCGAATTCATCAAAAGCGACATTCATGATCGGGTCAACTGGGCCGCCAAGTCTTCGTTTTTGCGCGTCGATGAAGTCAAGCGCAAGGTGGTTCTCGACATAAATATCGATACCTCGATCTCATCGGTGATGGAATATTTCGAGATATTCCTTTCGCGGATGGTCGTCTGCCGACGGGCCGCCGAATTCTTAGGCCTTAAGTTCGAACTCGAAATCAACGGACATAAGCTCCTCTGATGGATGAAACTTCAAGCTACGCCCGCGCCGGTGTAAATATTGCCGCTGCCGACAAGCTGAAGGCGAAAATGATGAGCCTTATCCGGGGGACGCATAACGATTCGGTGGTGGGTCTGCCGGGAGGATTCGGCGGCGTCTATTCTCTAACCGAGCTTACTGGCAGCGACATTCTTCTGGTCGGCTCGGCTGACGGTGTCGGCACGAAGTTGAAACTGGCGTTTGCCTCCGGAAAACATGACACTATCGGGCAGGATTTGGTCAATCATCTGGTCAACGATATCTTGTGCTGCGGTGCGCGCCCGCTGTTCTTTTTCGATTATCTCGCCTACGGCCGGATCGCCGAAGAGATCGCTTTACAGATTATCGACGGGCTGAGCAAGGCCTGCCGGCAAAACGGCTTAGCCCTGCTCGGCGGTGAAACCGCCCAGATGCCCGGATTCTATGCCGACGGTGAATACGATCTTGCCGGATTCATCGTCGGTTACGTATCGCGGAAAAACCTTATCGACGGTTCGCCGATAGCCGAAGGCGACATGATAGTCGGGCTGGCCGCCGACGGTCTTCACACCAACGGCTATACTCTGGCCAGAAACGTTTTGCTGGAGAAAGCAGGCCTGAAACTGGGCGACATTTTGCCCGAGACCGAAAGCGAAATATTTTCCGAACTCATGAAAATCCACCGCTCTTATCTTCCCGCTGTCGGGCCATTGCTCGAACGGCGTCTCCTGAAGGGAATAGCTCATATCACCGGCGGCGGTTTCGAGGGTAATATATCGAGAATAATCCCGGAAGGTCTAACCGCCGAAATCGATGTCCGATCATGGAAAGTCCCACCGCTTTTTCAGGCCATTCAGAATCGAGGCAAAATTACCGATGAAGAAATGTATCGCGTTTTCAATATGGGAATCGGCATGATCCTTATCTGCGACCGAAATGACGTGAGAAATGTGATTGATGCCTGCCAGGAGACAGGCGCCGTCGTGATCGGCTCTTGCAGAAAGGGACGAAAAAAGGTCGAACTGAAACGATGAAAAACCTGTCGCGCAAATACCGGCCTGTCGTCTTGTTGATCATGGACGGTTTCGGTCTGGCCGATTCAGACTATTTTAACGCCGTGCGGGCCGCCAGCAAACCGAATTTCGATCGCTACTGGGAACGCTATCCCCATACGACGCTCGGCGCCTCCGGACTGTCGGTCGGTTTGCCCGAGGGGCAGATGGGAAATTCCGAAGTCGGTCATCTCAATTTCGGCGCCGGCAGGATCGTTTACCAGGAAGTAACCCGGATCGACAAATCGATAAGCGACGGCGATTTTTTCACCAATACGGCGTTCCTCAACGCCATAAGCCGGGCCAAAGACGGCAACAAGTCGTTACACCTGCTCGGGCTTCTCTCCGACGGCTGCGTTCATTCATCGGAAAAACACCTTTACGCTCTGCTCAAACTTGCCCGCGACAAGGGGCTCGACAGGGTTTATATCCACGCCTTCCTTGACGGCCGCGATACATCCCCTTTTGCGGGCGTCAATTTCGTCGCTGAGCTTGAACGGCAATGCGTCTCAATCGGCGTCGGCAGATTGGCCACCGTAATCGGGCGTTATTATGCGATGGATAGAGACAAGCGCTGGCAGCGGACGCAGGTCGCCTACGATCTGATGTGCGCCGGCAAAGGCGAAATCTCCGATAGTTTGGTCGAAACGATCAAGACCCATTATGACAAAAACAACACGGACGAATTCATGGAACCCATTATCAAGCGGGGAATCGGGCCGCAAGCAGGCTTAATCGAAAGCGGCGACAGCGTGATTTTCTTCAATTTCCGGGCTGACCGGGCACGCCAGCTCTGCCGCTCTTTGACCGAAGAAAACTTCGATTTTTTCCCCCGACAGCCGAAAGCGATAGTTCATCTTGTTTCGATGACCCTGTTCGATGTGGATATTCAGGCCGAAGTCGCATTTCCACAGCAAAAGCTCGATCAGATATTTCCTCAGATAGTTTCGGAACATGGATTGCGCCAATTGAAAATGGCCGAAACCGAAAAATATCCGCATGTTACTTTCTTCTTCAATGGCGGAGTGGAAAAGTCGTATGCCGGTGAAGACAGGGTGATGATTCCCTCGCCGCAGGTGGCCACCTACGATCTGAAACCGGAGATGTCGGCTTTCGAGGTGACCGAAGAAGTGGTCAAGCGAATAGAGTCCGGGGCCTACGATGTGATAATCTTGAATTATGCGAATTGCGATATGGTCGGTCATACCGGTGTGTATGAAGCCGCCGTAAAGGCCGTCGAAACCGTCGATACCTGTATCGGCAGGGTCGTCGAGGCAACCCTTTCGAATGGCGGTCTGGTGATGCTGACGGCCGATCACGGCAACGCCGACATAATGAAAGAGCCGGACGGAAAACCGTTCACGGCCCATACTACCTCGCCGGTGCCGTTCGTCTTGATTGCCGACGGCATCGATGTCAAGTTGAGGGATGGTGGAGTGCTGGCCGACGTCGCCCCCACCATGCTCGAATTTCTCGGTCTGGAAAAGCCGCCGCCGATGAGCGGTGTATCGCTGATCGCCGAATATTAAGGAGAACACAATTCCCCTCCCCGGTATTGACACAAAAAAAATACTCTGGGCGGTTCTTTCAGCGGTTCTAACGGCTCTCGCCTATCCTCCGTATAAATTCGGATTCATCGCTTATCTCTCCTTTATCCCGTTTTTGTATGCCCTTCGGGAAACAAAGGGAAAACAGGCGTTCGGACTGGGTTATATCTGGGGCTTATTCTATAACCTGGCGCTGCTCTATGGCGTGTTCTGGGCGACCGTTCCCGGCACGATCGGAATGCTGGCGGTGATCGCCATTTTGCCGGCGTTCAATGCCTGGTTGTTCAGCAAAGTGTCATCAAAAAACCGCATTGTCGGAATGGCGATCTGGCCTGCCCTTTGGGTGGGATGGGAATACCTGCGGACTCTAACGGAATTGAATTTTCCATGGGGGGATCTCGGCTATACTCAGGTCTATTACCTGCCGTTGATTCAGCCGGCCGAGCTGTTCGGCGTCTATGGTGTTTCGCTGATGGTTTATACCGTTAATGTGATTTTATATGCGGCGGTTTTCCTGACTCGTCCGCGGCGGCGGTTGAAAATCGGTTTAATCATGTCGGCGGTTGCCCTGCCGTTGCTGTTTTATCTTTATGGTTTATTCCGTCTGCCGGCCGAAGAATCCCCGGGCGGCTACCGGGTGGCGATCGCCCAGGGAAATATCGGCCCCGATGTCAAATGGGAAAAGGAAGGTGTGGAATTCAGTTATTCGACTTACCTGGAATTGACCAAGCAGGCCGCCGATTCGGGGGCGCAACTGGTAATCTGGCCGGAGACGGCGATGCCGTTTTATCTATTGCACGATGCCGACAAGCTCTTTTCCTTGCGGAGACTCCTTAGTTTTTTGAAAGTCGATCTGCTGACGGGGGTGCCGCAATACGAAAAAGCCGGCGAAAACGAGTATATATATTTCAATTCGGCCGCGCTTCTGTCACCGAGCATCGATACGGTTCAACTTTATTCGAAAATCAAATTGGTGCCGGTCAGCGAACGAATTCCGTTTTCAGGGCGTTTCAAAAAACTGAAAGATATCCATCTCGGCCAGGCGGATTTTTCCTCCGGCAGAGAGATGGTCGTTTTCCAAAACCGCGATTACGAATTCGCCACGGTGATTTGTTTCGAATCGGCCTTTCCCGGTTACTGCGCCGAATTTTGCCGCCGCGGAGCCAATTTTTTGATCGTGATCACCAACGATATGTGGTTCGGGCCTTCGTCGCTTCCTTATCAGCATGCCCAGATGTCGGTGTTTCGCGCTGTCGAGAACCGCGTCCCCGTCCTGCGCTGCGCCAATACCGGCGTCTCGATGATAATCGACAGCTACGGCAGAATTCAAGCCGAAACCGGCACTTTCGAAAAAGAATTGATTTGCGGAACGATCGCTCCGGTGAAGTCGACCAGCTTTTACAATCGTCACGGCGATTGGCTTCCGGGGCTCTGCCTTCTTTTCTCTGGAACAATGTTAGGGATTGCCATTTTAAGAAAAGATGGCTATAATGAATAAAATGCGATTGTCGTCGTTGTCCGTCGTTGCGCTTTTCATAGTTGTATGTATCGGCGATTCGGCCGAAGCCGGAATCGGCGACTGGCATAACTATACCTATTCCGATAACGGCCAGGCGGTCGCCTCGGACGGCCGGATAATAGTCTGCGGCACAACCGGCGGTCTTATCCGTTACGATACGTACTCCGGAGAGTTGCGGAAGTATCTTAATTCGGAGGGGCTTGGCGATGTGGTCATAAGGGCGGTGGAGTTCGCCGAAACCGGCGATCTTTTCATAGGCGGTTCCAACGGGACTCTGACCAAGATGGATTCCGGCGGCAATACATTGATCTATCAATTTCGCTACACCGGCGAAATCAGATACAATCTTAACGACCTCGCCCCGGATGGGGAAACGCTGTGGGTGGCAACCGACATAGGAGTCGGCCGGTTTCTGATAAATCGCAACGGCGGCGAATTTCAGGATATCGCCTCGCGCCTCGGACAGATACCGCCGGAAACAGCGGTCAGGGCGGTGCGGGTGCTGGGTGAAAATATCTGGTGCGGAACCGACAGCGGTTTGGCGTTCACGCACACTGCCAACAATCTTCCCCAAGACCCGCAAAGCTGGACGTCATATCGCCGCGGTCAAGCGGGTCTGACCAACGCCCGCATTTTCTCGATCGCCGGAAAGGCGGACAGTGTGTTCGCCGGATCGGCTAACGGCGTTTTCAGTTTTCAGACGGATTCGACGTGGCTGAATATCGGGCTGGTTGGGCAGATTGTTTATGATCTCGAAATCCATCTTGACACCCTGTATGCCGCCACCAATCAGGGACTGTACCGCCGTCTTGAATCGGGCTGGGAATTGCTACCGACCGATAGCCTGAAATCGACTTTGGCCAGGGGGATAGCTTTCGATGACAGCGGCAGATTGTGGGCAGCGTTCGACGGCGGAGGTCTGGCCGCGCTGACCGGCCCGCATTGGATATCATATAGTGTTGACGGGCCTGCCTCCAATATTATCTATGATATTGCTATCGATTCAAGCGGCAACCTGTGGATGACTCACTTCGGCCCCGGAATTTCCCGGTTCGACGGTGTCGGCTGGCGGATATATAATGCGAACAATTCGGGGCTGCGTTCCAACGGCGCTTATTGTGTGGAATACGACGCCCACAATTCCTTGCTTTGGACCGGAAGCTGGGGGGATGGGCTCTATTCTTTCGACGGCCAGCAGTGGATAAATTACAATCAAACCAACAGCCCGTTTCAGGGGGTGATCAACGGCCCTTTTTATGTCGCCATCCCCGATGTGACGTTCGATCATCAGGGAATCGTTTGGGCGTTGAATCTCGACGGCGTCAGTCCGCAGCCCGGCGGGCCGGTTCTGGTGATGGCCGGATTCGATCCGGTGGACTCGCTTTGGCAGCCGTATTATGAGAACAGCCAGCAGGTCCCCGACAACGGCGTATTCGAGATTTTTGCCGAGGGCGACAGTTTGTTCATCGGCGGTCGGGCAGGGGTCTATCTTCTTGACCGCGGCGCCGATCCGTTTTCGACGGCCGATGATGTCTGGGCTGGCCGTATTGTCAGCGCCGTCGGCGTATTCGCCATGGCAATCGTCGAGAATGAGGGGTTGTTCGCCGGTGGGTCATTCGGCCTGCTTTATTATAGTTTCGCTTTCAACGATACATTGGTGATCGATCTGCCGGATGGTTACAGGAGCACGGTCAATTCCCTTGAAATCGATGGAATCGGCAATATCTGGGTCGGTTGCGATTCCGGCGTGGTGGTGATGCCGGGTAATTTCAACCGCAACAATCCGATCTGGATCTATACTTTCAAAACCTCCAATTCGCCGCTTTTGTCCAACGCCGTGCGCCATATCGAAATCGATACCCGGACCGGATTCGTGTATATCGGAACCGACGGCGGATTGTCGATTTTCGAATCGGGTATCGCCCGTCCCTCTTTAGATTTGAGCGATGTCGCCGTCTATCCGAATCCGGCGAACGTTAGGTTGGGGCAGAACCGAATCTCTTTTCTGCGCGTTCCCGCCGAGTCGCAGATATCGATCTATTCGGTGGCCGGCGATCTGGTGAAAAGGTTTGAATACGGCGGCTCCAACAGCTACTGGGATTTGACCAACGAAGCCGGTTCCCCCGTTTCGGCGGGCATCTATTTTATTCACGTCAAAGCCGATAACAATTCCGGAATCGCCAAAGTGGCAGTGATCAGATAGCCTTGCTGCGAAATAAAGCGCTGATTTCAACGGATCCGGAATTATATAGTCAGGTTTTTTCGACAATTCCTGATTTCGCCGGATCGATATTTTATAACTATGATTTTCTCATGTCCTGCGCGGTGAACCTCGGTCTTAAAGCGCTGCCTATCACCATACTTGAGGGAGATACGCCGCTGGGGATCGTAAATCTCACCTTGAAAACGCGCCTGACCGTAAAAAGCTGCACGATTCCCCATCACTTTCAATATTACGGCCCCATGATTCTCGGCAAACCGCAGGAATGCTGGGCCGCGATCGACTCCTATCTGGCAGACAACTTCGATTTGGCGGTTTTCTCTCTTGTTCCGGAAACCGAAGGCGATTTCCCAGGCGATCGCTGGTGTCGCAGAAAAAGGCTGACTTTCAGATTGGAACCGGCCACTTTCGAAACCCTACGGGACCACTGCACCGATGACGTGAAAAACAAACTTAACAAAGCCGCCCGTTCGGAAATCGAGATCGAGACGACAAACGAATTTCCGGGATCGCTGTATCGCGCCGCTTTCGCCAGACGCAAGTTGAAACCGCCTGTCGATGAATTCGTCCTCGGGCGATGGGTCAGCGAGCTCGGTGAATTCGGATTGACAAAGATATTTATGGCCAAGGTGCGCGGAGCACCGGCGGCCTTCAGGGTTCAATTGATACACGGCCGTTTCGCCTACGATTGGCTGGCCGGCTCGCTGGCGGAATATCATCCATTCGGCGTGAATCAACTGCTGATGCTTCATATAGGACAGGATCATTTTCACCGGGGGGTGCTGCTCTGGGATCTCTGCGGCGGCGATATTCCGTCGATAGCCGAATTCAAGAAATCGTTCGGTCCGATTCCCGTGAATCATTATGAAGTGGAACGCAAGTTCGGATTAAAAGGGCGTCTGTACCGTGCCTTGATGAAGTTTCGCGGTCGAAAGAATGATTGAGCTGAAAATAAAGATTGAGGTTGATCGGCAGTCAAGACAGCGGGCGATTTACGTTCTCAATCTGCTTTCGTCAATCACCGGTATCCGGATGCGTTTAAGCGAGGACGATCCGGACATCGTTTACGGCGAGTCGGGCGGGCTCGGGGCCAACCTGATACCTGTCTTTGAAGGAGATCTTTTCCGAGAAAGGCGATACGACCTGCATGCCGAATCGGGTGTCTATCTTCCGCGGGAGATGATCGGCCCGCCTTTTTCCCTTGATGAACGCCGACTTTCATTTGATCTGCTGGCGGCAATTTACGGACGACTGGCCGTCCGACTGCAGAGTTGCAAACGATACGGCCGAAGTGATTGGTCGGGCGGTTATCAGCCCCCTGAATTTCATCGATATGCCGCTTTTTTTTGCCGCTGGTTGACGGCCACCGGCAAACTACCGACAGAATTTGCAATCAAATCGCCTTGGCCGAATAATGCGCCGTTCGCTTTAGGCCTTAGTTTCGATATCGATATTCTGCGGCGGCGGCCGCTCGGAGGGATGAAGGTGATCGCCCGTTCGCTCTATGGCCGCGGTTTACCCGGAGGATTGGGCGGCGCCTTGGCCGGTTTCACCGATACTCTATGGTCATCGTTGACGGGCCGACAAAATCCCTATCATAGATTCACCCGGGTTTTGGATGAGTCGGACGGAGTTACGATTTTTGCATTCGCCGGGCGCAGAAACGATCCGCGGGATCCGACTTATAGTCTCGACGAGCTGCGAAAAGTGTTGGACGCTGCCGGCGGCCGATTCGAAATAGCGCTGCATAACGGCATAGGCAGTGGCGGCGATCCGGAGCAACTGGCTTACGCGAAAAGTTGTCTGAGCGAAATATTTAAATGCGCTGTGATCGGAATAAGGCCGCATTTTCTCGATTGCCGTTTCCCGGAGTTCTGGAAAAATCTCGGCGGCTTCGCTTACTCGTCGGCGGTGGGGTCCGATACCGTCGCCGGTTTCCCTGCCGGCGTCGAGTTTCCGTTTTTCGGCGTCGATTTTCAGACGGCAGAAGCGGTCGATATCCTCGAGCTTCCGATAGGCCTTATGGATTGCGCATTGCATCGCGACAACCGGCCTGAATCGGCTGAAACATTGCTCGATCAAGTAATAGACGACTGCCTTAAAAGCCATGCCCTGCTGGTTCTCGACTGGCACAACACATCGTTTTATGACAAGGATTACCGGGGTTGGTCGGGCACGTACGCCGGGCTGATTGAACGTTCCCGCGCCGCCGGGGCCTTTATCGCACCACTGGGGCAAATCGACAGTTATTGGAGAAACCGTTGCGCATCGCTTTTTTTATCCTGAACGTATTCGACTACGATTCGCGGGCTCAATTGATCTGCGAGGATATCGTTTCTTGCAACTGGCAACTGGAAATAATCACCGCCGCCGGCGGAAAGATGACAAGTTTCAAAGGCGCCCCAATCCATCAGATTCCGCAGCCGACTTGGCCGTTGCGCCAACGGCGCTTCATCGAGTTCAATATTCGGGCCGCCGCACTTGGCCGGAAATTCAAGCCGGATATCTGTCACGCCGTCGATCTCGATACGCTCTGGGCGGCCGTGCGCTCGGCCGGAAAAAACGCCAGGGTTCTCTATGAGTCAAGAGAATTTTACACGGGGCTGCTTGCTTTGGCGCATCGCCCGATAACCAGAAATTTCTGGCGGCTTCTTGAAAAAAGGTTGATCCGCCGGGTCGATGCGGTGGTCACTGTCAACGAGGCGATCGCCGAGAAGATCGAATCCGTTTACCGGATACGCCGCCCGGCGGTGGTAATGAATCTGGCCCGGTCCGCCGAATCGGCCAAGCCGATCGATCTGCGGCTGACCTGCGGCGTCCGCGCCAAATTTGTTCTTGTATTTCAGGGAATATTAAGAGAAGGTCAGGGGTTGTTCAGTTGCCTGAGAATAATCGCCGCCTTGCCGGAAACCGCTCTGCTGGTGATCGGCGATGGTCCTCTTAGAGGGAAGCTTGAACTCGCCGCCGCCGAACTCGGAATAACCGATCGGGTATTTTTCGTGGGGATGGTTCCGCCGCAGGAACTGCCATGTTGGACGGCCGCCGCGGATGCCGGTTTTTTGCTGCTGGAGCCGGTTTCGGAAAATCATCGGCTGGCGCTGCCGCAGAAACTTTTCCAGTATATATGCGCCGGTGTTCCGCCGATAGTCAGCGATATACCCGGCTTGCGGCGAATCGTCGAAAGCGACGGACTCGGGCTTGTGCTTGAATCCGATAATCCGATCCAGCCGGACAAAGTGAGGGATTTCTTGGTTCAGCGAAAAGAAGACGCCCGAAAGTCCTGTCTTGCGGCGAGGCCGAAATATGTCTGGGAAAAAGAAAGCCCGAAATTGATGTCGATCTATCATGAGCTCGGCCGATGATCGAAGTCAGCATCATAATTCCGGTCCGCAATCAGAAAAATTCGCTTTCGGCGGCTCTGGAAAGTCTGCGCCGACAGATCGATCGGCCGCGGCTGTTCGAGATCGTCATCTGCGACGACGGTTCCACCGACGGCTGCGAGGAAATGATCAAGAAACTGCGTTATCCGATATTTTTCAAATATGTGCGTAACCGTATCCCCTTGGGAAGGTCGGCCAACCGCAATCTCGGCGCCGAAAAGTCGAGCGGCCGCTTTTTGATATTTTTCGATGGCGACATGGTTCCCGACGCCGGCTACATTGAATCGATATTGAAAGAAGTCGACGATTCCACCGTACGGCTGGGCGAGGTCAAACCGCCGCCCGGGCAATCCATAAGCAGATTTGAAAAATATCTATATTCGCGCGGCCGTCACAAAAAACAAGCGTCGTCGGCCGAAATTCCCGGAAGGATGTTCACGAGTAACAATTTCGCCATAACGAGATCGCTTTTTTCCAAAATGGGCGGATTCGACATCAATTTCCGCGACTGGGGCGCGGAAGATATCGATTTCGGCCTCAGGTTGGTGTCGGCCGGCGCCCGGTTGGTCTATGACGGCAGCGCCGTCACTTTCCATCATCACCGGCGTAGGTTGGATGATGTGTGCCGTCAGTTCCGCGAATTCGGACTGAATTCGATCGGCTATCTGATCGAAAAACATCCGCAATTCGCCCGGGATTTGCCGGTCGATATTCTCGACGTGAAAAAAAAGGGGATAATTTCCGGGACCGCTTGGCGCTTGATTTTGCCGCTGGCGACCAATCCGCTATTCCTTTCGGCGGCCGCCTTGAAAGTCAAAACGCTTTCCTTTTTGCCCTGGCCTGATATAATATACGATTACCTGCTCTGGGGAAATGCAGCCTGCGGCTACAGGCGGCATCGGAGAAAGGCGGGCCGGTCATGAACCGAAGAACTCGCTCATGAAAAGAAAACATTCGGCGGAATTGAAGACCACCCTAATCGTAATTTATCTGGCCGTTGCGTTTATCGGTTATTTCGTCAGCTTGTTTGTCTCGCGTCTGACGAGAATCAGGGATTTTTTGGGGTTATGAAAGCGGCGGTCGATATTGCGGCGGCCCTGCTCTATCTGATTTCTCTTTCGGGGCTCGGATCGATGATTTGCCGGCGTCTATTCAAATTGAAAAGCGATTTTTTCAGTTCGTTTTTCCCGGGCGCAGGTCTGGCGATAGTCATTTTGTTCGCGCTGGGGATTCTGCATTTATTGAGCCGCCCGATACTTGTTGTTTTTGGAATAATCCTTTCGGCTTTCGCGGTCGAGGGGTGGCGGGCTTTTCGCCGCTATAGATTTCCCGGTGACGGCTTGCCGTGGTATTTATTGATTTTATCGTTGGTTTCAGTTGTTTTGGGCGGCCTGACATCCTTGTCGCCGCCGGTGAAAAACGATACGCTGTTTTATCACCTTGGCTTGCCGCGCCTCTGGATTGCCGATAAGGCGATAAATTTTTACCCGACCAACCCGATGTCGGCGACGGCGCTCAACAGCGAATTGTTGACGACTCCCTTGGTCGGTCTTATCTCGGCGGAATCGGCCCAATTCGCCGTGTTTGGTTTTGCTTTATGCCTTGTTTTCTTGGCGGTCGAATTGTCACGGCGGGCTTTGACGCGTAATCAGGCTTTGATGTTTCCCCTGATGATTGCCGTGCCGTTTCTTGTCTCGGGGGTGGCCGATTCCAAAAGCGATTACCTTGCCGCCGGTTTTTCGCTGGCCGGATTTATGATGTTTCTCGATTATCGCAAATCGAAAAACATTTCCGCGCTTTTGCTGTGCGGAATCCTGACCGGTCTGGCGGCGGGATCGAAACTCAACGCTTTGATTTTCGCCGGGGCGATGGCAGTGATCGTTGCCATGAGCCGGCCGAAACCTAAGCACTTGCTATTATTTTTTTTGATGCTTACGCTGTTTGCCATTCCCTGGTATGTCAGATCGGCAATAATCACCGGAAACCCGATATTTCCGCATTTCAATAATTTGTTTCGTTCCGGATTCTGGAAAAACGAATTCGATGTTTTCAATACCGCCATAATGCCGGAAACGGAATCGAAAACGATATTGAATTTCCTGACGGCGCCGTTTCGTCTCGTCTATTTTCCCGATATTTTTCGGGGTAGAACCGGCCCTCTCCCGTTCGTTTTCCTGCCGTTATTGATTTTCTACCGGAAAATTCCGCAGCCGGTGGCGGCCGGCCTATGGTTATCGGCCGTCTATTTTGTGTTCTGGTATTTAGGCCTAGCCAATACCCGCTACCTGTTGCCTATAATCCCGTTGTTGCTTCTGGCGGCGATTCACTCGATCAATCGATTCGGCCAATCGTCGCCTTTTGGGCGGCATCCGGTATATGCGGCCGTGGCGCTGCTATTGCTGATAAACGTGGCCCAATCGATAAGAGACAATCACCTCCGGATCGCCGCCGCAGTCGGGATAATAGATAGCGATAGGTTCCTCGACAAATACACCGCCCTCGATCCAAACGCGGTCGGGTCGAGCCGGAAAGAAATAGTATTACCTTATATCGACGTTTGGCGATTCATAAACGCCAATCTGCCGGTCGAGGCGGTTGTGGGGATTCTCTGCTCCAACTGGACGCGGGCGGATGGTTACTATCTTGAAAGAAAATTCGTTTACCTTAATCCGAGCGAACAGACGGCGGTCGATTTCACCAAGACGGACGGAATCAAATCCGCTCTGCGCCGAGACGGAATCGACCATGTGGTCATCGACAGGCGGGTGGTCGAGGAGTTTTCCGCGACCGGAAGATTTGCCGGAGTGGCTTACGTTGACAGTTTTCGGGAAGGTGTCCGGACTATTGAGCGCATTTGTTTGGAGGAAGGCCGGTTGTTGCTGCAGGACGGCGATTTCGCGCTTTACCGTCTGACGAATACCGGCGGCTAAGGTTCGGTTCCTTTCGCCTGAACGCAAAATGCCGCCGGCCCGAAAACGGCTCGGCGGCATTCCGCTTGGAGGAGGGAGTATCATTTCAAGAGAAGCATTTTCCCGACCGCCCGGTTTTGCCCTGCTTTCAAAGCGTACATGTATAGGCCGCTTGCCGCCGGCGAACCGTCCTCGGTCTGACCGTTCCATTCGATCGAATGAGTGCCTGCCGGATATTCTTTTTCAGCGATTGTTTTCACTTTCCGGCCGGAAAGATCGAATATCTCCAATATCGCCTTTTGCGGCGATCCGAGCGCGAATCTTATCTTGGTTGAGGAGTTGAAAGGATTGGGATAATTGTGGTCGAGCTTCATCTCGTCCGGCAGCAGCGCTTGGTCGTCGATTCCGGCTCTGGCGAGCACCACCACGGTGTCGATATCCGGCACAAGGTCGCGGCCGGTGGCGGTCACGAACATCAACCCCGGATCAGCGACCGCCAGCGGCACCAGAATTTCGCCTGAGCCGTTCGTGGTTCCCCTGAACATGAATTCACCGGGTTTCCAGACGCAAACCTTTACGCCGCCCGCAGGTCCATCGGCGGTCGCCACCGTAACCGAAAGGGACTGGCTGTCGGGCGTAATCGATTGGGGTGCGCTGACGAAAAGCGGCCGCGGGGGATATTTCCAGACCGCCATCTCCGGATCGCCGAAAAGATTGTGACCATAGCAGATATCGCGATAAGACGGATAATATATTTTGGATAACGCCTCGGCCACGCCGAGTTGGCAAGATGAATCATTATACAGGTATTCGAGAAATTTCAGTTCCATTCTGTATGATGCCGATACCCATCCCCAGCGGGTGTTTCCGAGATATCCCACGCCGCCACGGTCCGGCAGGAAAAGAAACGGCTCCATGAAAGTGCTGTTGGTAAGAAACGGTCCGGGGCGGAAAACTTCCTTGTCGAAATCGAAAGCGGCGTTATCGCAGCTTATCGAATATTTGATCGAAAACTTGGTTGTCGAATCCTGCCACAAAATTGTCGCCGCCCCATCCTGCTGGACGACGCTGTCGCCCCAAAGGTACGATCGCGGGGCATAATTGTAATTCGGCGCCATGGTTACATATGACGAAACATTGCCGTGATTCAAATTGCCGATATACCCCCAACCCTCGTTGATGACTTCCAAAACCCGTTGAGCGGTCGGCTGAATCGGGGAATCCGAACTGCCACTGGGCTCCTCGGCGCAACGACTGTAATCCACATTGAAATGCCCCGGCATTATCCCCGCCAGCGATATATGCTCGTTGAGATCCCGCATCTGATCGGCGGTGATGAACAAAGCCCTGCTGAGATAAGAATAATCACCGTTGCCGGGATTTTGTTCGTAAATTAGCGCCTTGCGCACCCAGTTGGCCACCTCTTCCGGCCGATTGGCCGGAACTCTGCCGACATATATTTCCGGATACAAGTCCGGTCGGTCATGACTCATCTCGCCGTAAACACCATCGTTGTCGTAGTCCCAATCTCCGCTGAGGTCTCCGTAGTAGAGATCACAGATTTGCTGATTGTTCAAGGTAATCGGGTAACTGACATTGCCGGGAAACGCGTAGCGAATCGGAATGACATCCTCGTCGCCGCCGAGCAATACCCAACGGGCGCCTGCCGTGAACGCCTGCTGCAGATAGGTCCGTAGCTTGGCCGCATTGTCAACGCCGGGATAATTGGATAATATATCATCTATCAATGCTATTTCGGCGGTGATTCCCTTCTGATTTTTCCAGAACACCCAAGGGTAAAAAGCCGGCGCCATCTCGGCGTTGGTAATCACCAGATATTCGGCTCCGATACCCAAATTCCCCTGACGGCACAGAACCGGGGTATCGTTCGTCGTTTCTCGGTTATCGATATCTATTTGCTCCGGATTGATCACCATCCGTCTGAGTTGCCGGGCGCCGATATGCACCGCCGGTCCGGAAAGCGGCGCCTCGATAAGATGGATTTTCAATTTGATTTCGCCGGCAAGATAAAGCTCGCCGCTGAGCGGCCGATATTGCACCGGGTTAAGTCTGACCGTCAATATCTCCTGATTGCCGAATATTCCTTTATCAATCAGATCGAAATAGTTGCCCGGAAATTGCGCGTCGGATCCATAAATCGCTTCGTTTTTTCCGGTCGCTCCGTTGCCTGAAGACAAACCGTCTGTTTTGATGTCGCCCGGATACGCGGCATGGTCATCGTATCTGCCTATCAGTGTTATTTGTGCCGGCACTGCCTCGATCCTGCCGACCGTTGTGCCGGAAGGCAGAGCAATTTTCACCACCTTGCAGGGCAACCGCGGCGCACCGACGATTTCGATTTTTTCGTCACCGGGAAGGTTGGCCTGCAGCTCGTTATTGTCTATCGTTAATTGCAAATCCGATTTCGGCGTTATGAAGTTGAAATCAAGCATACCATCAGCTTTCAGACAGGCGGTTAAGCCGATAAATGTTATCAAGATAATGGAAATCGGATATTTGTTCGACGTTCTCATTTCTCCCTCCTGACAATTAATCCAACGGCTTTTTTGTCTCGGGAACGGTATCAAGCAAAGCCGATGCCTGCCCTGTTATCGGCGGGTTTCCAAATGCAACAGCCGATTATGCGCTTGTTTTATAATGAGTTATGCAAATAAAATGTTTTAGTGTCGCCCGATCCTGCCCGGCCGATCGGGCCGATATATGGGCAGAATCCCATAATGCTTGATGTAGGTCTATATCATTTAATTGACTATGGCTTATGGAAATTTTCCCTTGACAAAAAATTAACATTTCATTTAGTTTTGCGGTGTAAAGTGGGGAACGGAGGAGTATTTACCCTATGACGGGTTTTATCGGTTCTTTCAGGCATCAAATCGATAACAAAGGCCGATTGAATCTTCCGGCCAAATTCCGCCGGCCTGTCGGAACGATGGAAACATATGTCATCACTCCCGGCCTGAATGGCTGCCTGAACGTCTTTCCCGAAGAGGAGTGGAACAAAGCCCAAGAGAAGCTTAAAGCTCTCGGCCGCAACAATCCCGACAATGTTTACTATCTTCGCGCCACATTATCCCGCTCATTCGTGGTTCAGGCTGATACTCAAGGCAGAATCACGCTTTCCGCCCCCCTCATCAAGGAGGCCAAATTGGATAAAGAAGTATTGGTGGTCGGAATGCTGGATAGAATGGAGATCTGGAATCCTGATATATTCGCTGATTATCTGAGCAAATGCGAAGAATCGTATGAGGAGGTGGCCCGCAAAATCGAGATATGATCTACCACATATTCCCGTGCTCGCCGAAAGAGTGGTTGAACATCTGAGGGGATGCCCGCCGGGGTATTTTGTCGATGCCACACTTGGAGCGGGCGGCCATCTGCAGGCCGTTCATCGGGAGTTTCGAGACCGCTTTAATTACATCGGCTTTGATCTTGACGGCGAAGCCATAGAAAATTCGAAAAAGCTTCTTTATCGCGAGGGTATCAAGGCACAACTGGTGCAGGGAAATTTTACGGAAATTGCCGGCTACATGACAAGAGAGGGAAAACTGCCCATAAGCGCCGTTTTATACGATCTGGGCATTAGCTCCATGCAAATTGATAATCCCGAAAGGGGGTTCTCGTATTTGCACGATGGGCCGTTGCTGCTGGCTTTTGATCCGAAACAAACCCGAACAGCCGCCGATCTGATTCGCGAATGCGACGAGGCCGCCCTCTTTCGAATCCTGCGGGAGTACGGCCAGGAGCCTAAAGCGAAATCGATCGCCAGAGCGATCAAGGCCGAGGGCAGGCCGGTCAGCACCACTTTCGAACTGGCCACGATCATCCGTCGGGTCGTCGGGCCGCGGCTGTTCGTGAAAACCGCAGCCAGGGTATTTCAGGCGTTGCGGATCACGGTCAACGAAGAACTGGCGAATCTGGAACTCGGTCTTCAAACACTGATACCGTCGGTTCAAAACGGCGGCCGGGTGTTGGTGATCACCTACCATTCGCTCGAAGATAAAATTGTGAAACTCGTGTTCCGAAAATATTCCGGCAAATGCGTCTGCCCGCCGCGGACGATTGAATGCCGCTGCGGTAAGAAAAATATCGTCCGAGCGCTGACTGCGAAACCGGAAAGGCCATCGCCCGAAGAAGTGTCCCGTAACCCGAGGGCGCGGTCGGCCAAATTGAGAGTGGTGGAAAGAATTGCGGCTTAAAAAGGGCAAAAATCGTTTGTTTCGCAAGGCAAAGCGTCTTCTACCGCTGATTTTTTTGCTGGCGCTGCTTTGGGTTTGGAAATCGACCGTGGCAGTCGACCTGTCGCGGGAACTGACCCAGTTGAGGCGCACTCATGATTCGCTGATCGACAAAAATAAGCAGCTTACCGGACTTTTGGAAAAATATCGGTCGATGCCCTGGATCGACAGTTGTGCGGGACAGGGTTTCGGCATGAACACCGATACGAGAAACCGGGATTACATCTATGAAGATTCTCCAACCGAACAAAGCGTCGCCGGAAGCAAGAGAAATTACGCCGGGCTTTCCGAATTCTGGTCTGCTCTCGTGAAGGCGCTCCGGGGCTATTGATGACGACAAGGGCGCTGAGAAAATTCGAATCCCGCCTGCGGTTGATCAAATACTCGTTGATTTTCGTCTGGATCGCGATTGCGGCAAGGCTGATCTGGCTCCAGATTGTCGACCACGGTAAGTTCGCCCGGGCCGCCGAAAACCAGCACAACGTTCAGATCGAAATACAACCCCGTCGCGGAACAATCTACGATTGCCAGAAACGGGTGCTGGCTCAGGATATCGATTCATATTCGTTTTACGTCATACCCGAAAAAATAGTCGATAAAGAAATGGCGGCAAAAAAACTCGAGGCGGTTACCAAAAGCGGCGGCTGGTCTGATAAATTCGAAAAACATCCCCGTTTTCTCTGGGTGGCGCGCAAAACGACCGCCGAAATGCAATACGCTCTATGTCGGGCAGGCATACCGACGCTTGACTCCATCGTCGAATCGAGACGGTTTTATCCGGCCGGGGATGTGGCTTTGGATGTTTTGGGCCGGGTGAATATAGACAATAAAGGCATTTCCGGAATCGAACTGCAATACGATTCGCTTCTCTCGGGCAAACCAGGCACGGCGTTGTTGAAACGCTACGGCAAGAAACGGACCTTTATTTTTCATGACGAACTTTACAAGAAGCCGGTGGATGGGCTTGATATCGTGCTTACCCTTGATATGGATTTTCAGCAGATCGCCGAACAGGAATTGAAAAACGGGCTGGAAAATTACGGGGGGGTTTCGGCGACTGCCCTGTTCATGCGGACCGGCTGCGGCGAAATCGTGGCCTGCGCCTCGATCGACAGCAACGGCATGCCGGCAAGTCGCAACCGGGCCATCGTCGATATGTATGAGCCTGGCTCGACTTTCAAACTTGTAGCGGTGGCCGCAGCCTTGGAATCAGGCCGTTACACGCGCGGCACGGTTGTCGATGTCGGAGGAGGGAAATATCGTGTCGATGACCGGGTGATACATGACGATCATCCCCATGACAGGCTTACCGTCGAAGAGATCGTGGTTTATTCCTCCAATATAGGGGCGGCCAAGCTCGGACTTGACCTCGGCGATTATACAATCTACAAGTCGATCACCGAGGCCGGGTTCATGAAAAAACTGGTCGCCGATTTTCCCGGTGAGGCGGTCGGACAGCTTCGGCGGCCGCCATGGCGGGACCACCTTCTGGCAAATATCAGTTTCGGGCATGGTATCAACGTCACACCGGTGCAAATGACGGTGCTTTACGATGCGATTACGTCGGGAGGTAAGCTCAGTCAACCGTATTTCGGCAAAGAGGTGATTTGTGGAGACGGCAGCCGACAGCCGCTGAGGACTCCGGTCGAGGGCAAACAGATTATGACCCCGGCGACGGCCGCTTTGCTGAGGGACTTTTTGCGCGGGGTTGTCGAGGAGGGTACGGCCAAACGAGCCGATTCCGCCGTCGTCGAGATAGCCGGGAAAACCGGAACGGCCCTGAAGGTGATCGATGGTAAATATAACCACAGCCGATCGATAGCTTCGTTCGTCGGATTCTTTCCGGCGGATTTCCCCGATTATGTCGGCATAGTGGTATTCGATGAACCGAAGAAATCCCGTTACGGGGGAGAGGTTTCCGCGCCGGTGTTCAGAAAAATCGCCGAGCGCTACAGCATTCTTCCGGGCAAACTCGACAGGCCCGCCGTCAAAAAGCCGCATGCCGCCCCCGAAAGAAAATCCGAGCCTAAGCAACCCAGGCCGGATTCGATAATGGGATTGCTGGCAGCCTTACGGGTGGAAAGCGGCATAGACGGACAGTTCACCATACCGGATTTGCGCGGATTGACTATCCGCCAAGCTCTGGTTTACGCCAAGGAGGCGGGAATTTCCTGCGATTTCAGCGGTTCCGGTATTGTGGTCGAGCAATCGCCGGCGGCCGGCGAACCTTATCAACGCGGAACGATAGTCAAATTGAGGTGTAAAAGCGATTGAATCTCGTGGCGGCCGACAAAATGACCTCAAATAGAAAATCCGTAACTCTCGGCGAATTGTTCGAGGGAACCGGTTGCAAGTTAAACTCCGAACAAGCGGCGATTCGAATCAGCGGTTTGGCCGATGACTCAAGAAAAGTCAAGAGGGGAGATTTGTTTTTCGCTGTCCCGGGCTTTTCCGCCGATGGCCGCAAATTCGTGCCAGAGGCGGTTTCACTCGGCGCTTGCGCCGTCGTTTGCGAATCGAACAACCTCTGCGGTGTCGATATACCCACCATATATTGCAAGAATATCAGGCGGGTGCTGTCGCAAGTGGCGGCCAAATACTACGGATATCCATCTCTGCAGATTCCCGTTGTCGGCGTAACCGGCACCAACGGCAAAACGACCACGACTTATTATTTGACTCATATTATGTCCAGCGCCGGAAAACAGTGGGGCAGGATCGGTACGGTCGAATATTTCACCGGAAAACGGACGGTGAATGCGATCAACACCACCCCCGATTCGCTGCTGCTTCAGGAGCTGTTGGCCGAAATTTGCGAAAACAACCTCTCGGGCTGCGCCATGGAGGTTTCATCGCATGGGCTAGATCTCGGCCGCTGCAACGACATAAGTTTCGCCGGCGCCATATTCACTAATCTTACTCAGGATCATCTCGACTATCATAAGACCATGGAGCGCTATTTTTCGGCCAAATCGATTCTTTTCGAGAAGTTGGTCAGAGCGGATGGGTTCTGCGTCCTGAACGCCGATGACCCGTATTTCGAGAAAATGAAAAAGATCTGCCGGGCAAAAGCCCTCTCGTATTCATTGATCGATGCCTCCGGCGCCGACTATTTTGTCGAAGACGATGGAATCGACGGCAGAATGCGTTCGTTTCGGGTCCATCACCGGGGAAAGATTTTCGGCGGCGCCCTGCCTCATCTCGGTCGGTTTAATTTATATAATTTTGTCGCCGCCTTGGCCGCGGCGGCCGCCCTCGACGTTGATATTGAATCGGCGATCGAGGCCATGCGCCATGCCCCGCAGGTCCCCGGCCGAGTTCAGATAATCGATATGGGCCAGCCGTTCACCGTGATTGTCGATTATGCTCATACGCCCGACGCCTTGAAAAACCTGCTGACAAGTCTCGAATGTCCGCGCCGGAAATTGGTCGTTTTTGGCTGCGGCGGCGATCGCGATAGAGCCAAGCGGCCGCTGATGGGTGAAATCGCCGCCAACAATGCCGATCAGGTCATCGTGACCTCCGATAACCCGCGCTCCGAGGAACCCGGGAAAATCATCAAAGACATTCTGAAAGGAATGTCGGGCCGGGGAAATTACGTCGTGATCGAAAACCGCGACGAGGCGATCGGCCGGGCCATATCCTCCGCCGAACCCGGAGATATGGTGATTATCGCCGGCAAAGGGCACGAGGATTACCAGATAATCGGCAAGAACAAGCATTATTTTTCGGATCAGGACGTGGCCAGAAAATATCTCAAAAAGTTGGGCTATGCAGACTCTTGAGACGATGAAGCTGACTATTTCAGAAGTGGAAAAAGCTTTGGCTGCCGCGGCCACTTGCGGCAACATAGGCGACCCTCCGGGTCGGTTCATCGATGGATCGATTGAGGTAAAAGGGATTTCGACCGACTCAAGGACGATCGGCAAGGGCGAACTATTTTTTGCGTTGAAAGGTGGCAATTTCGACGGTCACCGTTTCGTGAACGAGGCATTTGTCAAAGGAGCCGCCGCGGCGGTCGTCGATCAGGATATCGAGGAATGTCGGGGGATTTTAATAAAAGTGGCGGATACTTTGAAAGCACTGGGGGATCTGGCCGCGAGCTTTCGGAAAAAATTCGAGATCATATGTGTGGCCATCACCGGATCGAACGGCAAAACAACCACCAAAGATATGACGGCCGCCTGTCTTGCGACCCGCTTCACCGTTTTGAAATCGAGCGGGAACAAAAACAATCTGATCGGCCTACCGCAGAATCTTTTCCGGCTCGATGAGACTTGTCAGGTCGGAGTATTCGAACTGGGTATGAGCTTTCCCGGCGAGATCGGCCGATTGGCGCAAATCTGTCAACCCGGAATAGGTATTTTCACCAATATCGGCCCGGTTCATCTTCAGAACTTGGGAACGGTGGAGGCCGTCGCCAAAGCCAAACACGAACTGGCGGAAAATATGGCCGAAAACGGTTTGGTGATAATCAACAACGACGATCCGATCCTGCGAACCTGGATCGGTAAATTGCGCCAGAAAGTGATCACTTATGGAATCGATTCGACGGCGGATTTCCGGGCCGAATCGATTGCTCGGACACGACAGGGTTTTGAGTTCAGTCTCAATGGGGAAAAGTTCTCCCTGCGATATCCGGGGCGGCATAATATTTATAACGCTTTGGCGGCGGTTGCCTGCGCCGATTCGCTCGGCTGCGAATGGAAACGGTTGTCCGAAGCGCTGAGTTCAATCGAGCCGGCCGACCTCCGTTCGGAAATATTCCAAAGCCGGGGCATAACCGTGATCAACGACTGCTATAACGCCAATCCGGTCTCCCTGAAACTGGCAATCGAAACATTAGCCGATTTTCCGGGGCAGGGCAGGAAAATAGCGGTGCTCGCAGATATGCTTGAACTTGGTCCGCGGGAGGTCGATTTTCACGTCGAAATCGGCCGCCAGCTCGACAGGCGAAAAATAGACGCCCTCTTCGCTTTCGGCCCGCTCAGTCGGCATTATCTGCAGGAATTCCCCGGCCGGCCGGGCGGCCATTATCCAAACAAGACAAAGCTGGTCGAGGATCTGCTGAAATATTTGCAACAGGGCGATGTGGTTCTGGTAAAAGGTTCACGCGGCATGGCACTTGAGGATGTGAGCCATGCCCTAAGGGAAACCGACTGATGTTATATCATCTGCTGTATCCGTTGAGCGAGTACGTCAGCGGTTTCAATGTTTTCAAATATATAACTTTCCGCACCGCCTACGCCTCGGTGACGGCGATGTTGATCAGTTTCATGTTCGGCGCGATGTTTATTCAATACCTGAAACGCAAACAGATCAAAGAAAACATCCGCAGCGACGGCCCGAGCACGCACCTGGCCAAAGAAGGAACACCCACGATGGGTGGGCTGCTTATCCTCATATCTATCATAATCCCCACGCTGCTCTGGGCCGATTTGACCAACAGCTATATTCATCTGGTGCTTCTGGTCACGGTCTGGCTGGGACTTCTCGGATTCTATGACGATTATCTGAAGGCGATAAAAAAGCAGAAAAAGGGGGTCGTCGCCCGCAAGAAGCTTATCGGCCAGGTGCTGTTGGGCATAATTCTCGGCTCGATTCTTTATTTCTATCCTCCGGATCCGTTTTTTGATTCGGCGACTGAGGTGCCGTTTTTCAAAAATCTCGAAATCGATTTCGGGGTTCTGTATATTCCGTTCGTCGTTATCGTCATAACCGGTGTTTCCAACGCCGTAAACCTCACCGATGGTCTGGATGGTTTGGCGATCGGGCTGGTGGGGATTTGCGGCCTGTCTTTCGCCGTGCTGGCCTATGTCACCGGCCGCAGCGACTTTTCTCGTTACCTGAACATAGACTATTTCAAGAACGCCGGCGAACTGACGATTTTCTGCGGGGCTCTTGTCGGGTCATGTCTCGGATTTCTATGGTTCAACGCCAATCCCGCGCAGGTCTTCATGGGCGATACGGGGGCACTGGCTCTGGGTGGCGCCCTAGCGGCGATCGCTCTTCTGATAAAGAAAGAAATTCTACTGGTAATCATGGGCGGGGTTTTCGTGATGGTGGCTTTATCTGTCATTATCCAGGTGGTCTATTTCAAATTAAGCAAAGGTAAACGGGTGTTCAAGATGGCCCCCATTCATCATCATTTCGAGCTGTGCGGTTGGTCGGAACAGAAGGTAACGGTGCGTTTCTGGATTCTGGGCGTGATTTTCGCCCTGATAAGTATGAGCACCCTGAAGATCAGATGATAGAAATTTCAGGCAGAAAAGTGAGCGTGATCGGGGCGGCGCGTTCGGGGATGGCGGCGGCGATCGAGTTGAAACGCCGTGGCGCCTTTGTCTATCTATCCGATGAAAAGCCGGAAAGCCAATGGCCTCAAGACAAGCTGAACGAAATTAAACTGCTGCTGAAAGAAAACCGGATAGATCATGAATTCGGCGGCCATTCCGAGAAGGTTTACGATAGCGATTTATTCGTGACCAGTCCCGGTGTCCCGGCCGATTCCCCAGTGCTTCAAAACGCCGTAAGCAAAGGGATCAAAGTGATTTCCGAGCTTGAACTCGGGTTCCGGCTCTGCCCGGCAATGGTGGTTGCGATTACCGGTTCAAACGGCAAGACCACGACCACCTCGCTGGTCGGTGAAATATTCCATCAGGCAGGCCGAAAACATGCCGTGGCCGGAAATATCGGCACGCCTTACTGCAGTGTTGCCTCGACGCTCGGTCCGAACGATTTCGCCATTCTTGAAGTCTCCTCATTTCAGTTGGAGTGGGTCGAGTCGTTCAAACCGGCAGTGGCGGCGATTTTGAATATCACTCCTGATCATCTCGATCGGCACGCGAGCATGGATGAGTATGTGGCCCTGAAGATGCGCATATTCGCCAACCAGAGCGAAAACGATACCGCCGTAATCAACGCCGACGATCCCTTGCTGATGGCAAGACATCTGAAAGATCCCGTGCTGTTCTCGATTTCGGGAGAAGTGGCCAAGGGCTGTTTCGTCGGGAACGATATGATAAATCTCTGTCTCGGCAGAGAACGCCGCCCGTTGCTACGGGTGTCCGAACTGGGGATCAAGGGTCCGCACAATCTGGCCAATGCCTGCGCCGCGGCGGCCATCGCCGCCTCGGCGGGAATCGCCGACGATCATATCATCAAAGCCTTACAAACATTCACCGGCGTGGAACACCGACTGGAGAAAGTGGGGCTCATCGGAGGGGTGAGCTTCATCAACGACTCAAAAGCGACAAATGTGGATGCCGTATTTTGGGCGCTTCAGTCGGTGTCCCCGCCTATCGTGCTTATCGCCGGAGGCAAGGATAAAGGCGGAGATTTCAAACAACTCGAGCCACTTGTGAGGAAAAACGTCTCCGCCGTCGTGCTCATAGGTCAGGCGACGGAAAAAATAGCGGCCGCCTTCGACGGCATCGTCGTCGTCGAAAAGGCGAAGTCGCTTCCGCAGGCCGTGGAAAGAGCCTACGAATTGGCCAAGCCGCGGGGCACGGTTTTGCTTTCGCCGGGATGCGCCAGCTTCGACATGTTCGATAATTATGAACATCGCGGCCGGGTGTTCAAGGAAACGGTCAGGGCCATGATGGAGATTCACTGCTGATGTTTATCGGTTCGCCCCAGAAGACTATTGCGTTTTCGGTGCTGCTTCTGATAGCAACTGGGTTGGTATTTATATACAGTGTTTCCGGTCCATACGGTCTCGAGGAGAAACACAGCCGCTGGTATTATTTTTTCAGGCAATTGATCTTCGCCGTGATCGCCATCGCCGTCATGATCGTCTGCTCCAGAATGGACTACCGCAACTTGCTCAGGTTTTCACCCGCCCTGATTGTAATCGCGCTGGGTATGCTGGTTTTGGTTTTGAACACCAAAGAAAAGCAGGAAGTCCGGCGCTGGATAGATCTGGGGTTCGTGCAATTTCAACCATCGGAGTTTTTCAAGGTGGCTGCGGTGATGTATTTGGCGAACTTGGCGGCGAAGGTTCATTTGCGGCGGCTTGAGCCCAAAAAACTCATGTTCCGGGCGGTCTTGCCGGCGGCCGGCCTGGTCCTGATAATCAAGCAGCCCGATCTGGGCACATTGGCGGCCGTATTCATAATAATAGCAGCCATATCATTTATCGGCGGCTTGAAATTGCGGTATATAGCCATTGTTGCCGCGGCGGTGCTGGTTATGGGTTCGCTGATGGTATTCGGTAAGGGCTACGAAAAAGACAGGTTGACTGATTACGCCGCAATCCTGAAGGATCCATTAGCCGATCACACCGGTCCGGGATTGAGCGGGGGGTTCTACCAGGTTAAGCAATCGCTGATCAGTATAGGTTCGGGAGGGCTGTTCGGGCGCGGCCTCGGCGAAGGCAGCCAGAAGAATCTCTTTTTGCCTGCCCCGCATACCGATTTCATATTCGCATCTTCGGCGGAAGAAGGTGGTATGCTTCTTTGCCTTTTCATCCTTGGCTTGTACATGATGTTTTTCTTCGGCGCAATCAGGGTGGCTTCCCTGGCGACCGATATAGAAGGGCTGTTGCTGGCGACGGGCATGGCGATTATGATAGTTTCTCAAGCCGCTATCAATATCGGCGTGGCGGTTGGATTGTTGCCGGTCACGGGTATAACCCTGCCGTTTTTCAGCTACGGCGGCTCTTCCCTTGTCATTTCCTGTGCCGCCGCAGGCATGATTTTGTCGGTGGCAAGGCATGGTTGTCGCCCGGAGCTTAATCGAGCGAGGATTCTATGAGAATACTTTTCGCCGGCGGCGGAACGGGTGGGCATCTGATCCCGGCGCTCAACATCGCCCAATTGCTCAAATCCAGACTTTGCGATGCCGAGTTTCTATTCGTTGGACTTAAGGGCGGCATGGAAAAGAAAATCGTCGAAAGGCACGGTTTCCCGATCGAGGAGATCGAGGTGGTCGGTCTGAAACGCGATTTCGGCGGAATGATGGACTTTTCCAAAAAAATAATGCGCGCTTTCTCACAGGCCGACAAGGTGATCCGCTGGTTCGGGCCGGAGGTTGTCGTCGGAACCGGAGGCTATGTGTCGGCGCCCGTCGTGCTGGCGGGCAAGAGAAGGCGGAGCCGGACCTTGATTCAGGAACAGAACGTGTTTCCCGGGCTGGCCAGCCCGGGAAACACGTTCTGTTCCTGAATCAAGGTCCGGCTCCGCCTTCTCTTGCCCGCCAGCACGACGGGCGCCGACACATAGCCTCCGGTTCCGACGACAACCTCCGGCCCGAACCAGCGGATCACCTTGTCGGCCTGTGAGAAAGCGCGCATTATTTTTTTGGAAAAGTCCATCATTCCGCCGAAATCGCGTTTCAGACCGACCACCTCGATCTCCTCGATCGGGAAACCGTGCCTTTCGACGATTTTCTTTTCCATGCCGCCCTTAAGTCCAACGAATAGAAACTCGGCATCGCAAAGTCTGGATTTGAGCAATTGGGCGATGTTGAGCGCCGGGATCAGATGCCCACCCGTTCCGCCGCCGGCGAAAAGTATTCTCATAGAATCCTCGCTCGATTAAGCTCCGGGCGACAACCATGCCTTGCCACCGACAAAATCATGCCTGCGGCGGCACAGGAAATGACAAGGGAAGAGCCGCCGTAGCTGAAAAACGGCAGGGTTATACCCGTGACCGGCAACAATCCAACCGCCACGCCGATATTGATAGCGGCTTGAGAAACTATCATAATCGCCATGCCCGTCGCCAGCAACAGCCCTTCTATATCGGTCGCCAGGGAAGCCACCCTGATTGCGCCGAAGAAAAACATCATGTACAAGCCAAGGATGAAAAGGCAAAGAAGCATACCACCTTCTTCCGCCGAAGATGCGAATATGAAATCGGTATGCGGGGCAGGCAAAAAGAGATTCTTCTGGCTGCCTTCGCCGAGGCCGCGCCCGAACAGCCCTCCCGAACCTATACTGATCAGCGATTGCTTAACCTGGTAGAACCCCCCGCTCAATCCCGGACCGGTGTGATCGGCTAATGGATCCTTCAGGATTGCGGCGTAATCAGTCAACCTGTCTTTTTCGTAGCCCTTACCGAATACCATCAGCGAACCCATAACCAGCACCGCCGCGGCAACAATGGCTATATACCGCAATTTCAAGCCGCCGATAAATGATATGGCTGCTATTATTATGAATACGGCCGCCAATGTGCCCAGATCGGGCTGCTTGATTATCAGGACCAGGCCGGCCGCCGGCAAGACCGCCCGGAACATGAGTTTTTTGGGCTCAAGCCGCCGCAAATGAACCTTCGCCGCCAAGTTCGCCAAATACATCACCGCAGCCACCTTGAAAAACTCCGATGGTTGAAATTGCACGAACCCCAGATCTATCCAGCGCCGGACTTCCTGCTTTTCTTTGGTGTTCAAAACCAAAACCAGCATACCCAGCGCGATTACAATCAGGGCGGGTGAAAACCTGAGCAAGTTGCGGTAGTCCATTCTGGAGCAGACGATCATGACGGCGATGGCGATCACGGCGAAGATCAATTGCCTGAAAAAATAATACCAGCGGCTGTGTTTCTCCTCGAGACCGTATGGACCGGAAACACTGTATATAAATACCAACCCAGTTGCTATCAGAAGCAGCACCGAAAACGCAATAGTCTTCTGGGGCGAACCGATAAACATCAGCAGTGAATCTCCATCATGGCCCTGACCGTTTCCTTGAACACCCGGCCGCGATGTTCATAATTATCGAACATGTCGAAGCTGGCGCATCCCGGCGAAAGCAAAACCGTGCCCCGCGGCTTGGCCAATTCGTAGGCTCTTTCCACGGCCTGCGGAAGCGACTTCGCCTTTTCGACGACGACGATGCCGTCGAAGGCGGCCGCTATTTTTTCCGTCGCCTGACCTATGAGCACGACGGCGGAGACGTTTTTCCTCACAAGTGGCTCGAGTTGTTTGAAATCTCCGCCTTTATCCTTGCCTCCGGCGATAAGCACGATAGGCGGGGACACCGACTGAAGCGCCCAAAATACGGCATCCACATTTGTCGCTTTTGAGTCGTTGATGAAGCTCACCCCTCCGATGAGCCCCACTTTCTCCAGTCGGTGTTCCACGCCGGTGAATGTTTGTAAGGCTTTGATGATATGATCGTCGGCGATTCCCGCCGAGGCGGCGATGGCCGCCGCGGCGCAGGCATTGGCCAGATTGTGCGGACCCTTGATCCCCAGTTCGGACACCCGTAGCAACGGGCGGCGTTCTCTGCCGAGACAGAGATTTATCATATCGTTCCCGACGAAACAGCCCTTGGCCACTTCTCCCGAAATCGAGAACAGCACGGGATCTTTCAGATGTCTTGCCATCAGCAAGGGATCGTCGGCGTTGATTACGGCGGTATCGTTTTCGCTCTGGTTGGCGAATATGCGCATCTTCAGGGCCACATACTCATCCATGCTCGCGTGCCGATCGAGATGATCAGGAGTGATATTCAAAATCGCCGCCACTGCCGGTTTGAACGACTCGACCCACTCCAACTGAAATGAGGAGACTTCAAGAATGGCGAAATCGTTCGGACCGAGCGTCGAGGCAACACTGCAGTAAGGCGTGCCGATATTTCCGGCCACGGCATGTTTTCGGCCTGCCTGATGGAATATTTCACCGACCAGCGAGGTGGTCGTGGTCTTGCCGTTTGAACCGGTAATCGCAACCACCATTGCCGGGCAGAGCCGGAACCCGAGTTCAAGCTCGGAAATCACTTTGATCCCTTTGCTTACGGCGTTTTGAAGCACTGGGGAATCGGCCGGGACACCGGGACTGGTCACGAATAAATCGCTATCGTAAACCTTCTCGGAATGGCCGCCGAATTCATGATCTATCCGGTTTTCTTTCAGCAGCAGTTTAATTTCGTTCAGCTTGTCTTGAGGCCATTGGCTTTCCGGCTTTTCATCGGATAGATAGACAAAGGCGCCACGGCGTTTCAACTCGATCGCCGCCGCCATCCCCGAACGCGCCGCCCCGATCACGCTCACTTTTCTGCCTGAAATTTCTATCATCTGATCTTCAGGGTGCTCATACTTATCAGGGCGAAAATCACGCCCAGAATCCAGAAACGCACCGTTACCTTCTGTTCCGACCAACCGCACAGCTCGAAATGATGATGAATGGGGGCCATCTTGAACACCCGTTTACCTTTGCTTAATTTGAAATAGACCACCTGGATAATGACAGATAAAGCCACCATCACGAAAACCCCGCCCATGATTACCAGTAGAATTTCTTTCTTTATCAGAAGAGCGATCGCCGCTAGGGCGCCACCCAGAGCCAGTGCCCCCGTATCGCCCATGAAGACCTGCGCGGGATTGGCGTTGAACCATAGAAATCCGAGACATGACCCGACAAGAGCCCCGCAGAAAATCGTCAGTTCGCCGGCGTTCTTGAAATAGTCTATGTTCAGGTAACGAGAAAAGTCGCTGCGGCCGGTGACATAGGCCAGCACGGCGAAAGACAGGCCGCAAATCCCCACCAGCCCGATCGCCAAACCATCCAGACCATCGGTGAGGTTTACGGCGTTGGAAACACCGGTTATGACGATAACGACGAACGGAATATACAGAACCCCGAAATCGATTTCGAGATTTTTGAAAAACGGCACCTCAGTCGCCGAATCAAAAAACGGATCCGGAGGATAGAAATAAAGAATCGAGCCGAGAATTATGCCCAACAGCACCTGGCCGATAAGCTTCTTGCGGGCGACGACCCCCTTTTTCTGCTTTTTTATCGCCTTCAGATAATCGTCATAGAATCCGAGAAGTCCCAGCCAGACCGTGACCAGAAGCACCAGATGAATATAGCTGTTGGTCAAATCGGCCCAGAGCAGCGTGGGGATTATGATAGATATGAGGATAAGCAGCCCACCCATCGTGGGTGTTCCTTCTTTGGCCAGGTGCGTGCTCGGGCCGTCGCTGCGGATGTTTTCTTTGATCTGTTTGCGTTTCAGGTATTGAATAAACATCGCGCCGAACATGAAACTGATCAACATCGCCGTCACCGAGGCGTAGGCGGTGCGGAAAGTTATATATTTGAAAACATTGAAACCGCTGACGTACTCGCTCAACGGATACAGCAGATGATATAACATCAGTCGGTTTCCCTTAGGGCATGGCTCACATCCTCAAGTGCCATGCCGCGTGAACCTTTTACCAGAACCACATCGCCCTGTTGCAAATATTTCAGCAGATCCTCGACCAGCTTTGTCTTGTTTGGATAATGGCCGCCCGGCCGGCCGGGGAATTCCTGCAGATAATGCCGACTGAGCGGGCCGAAAGCGAAGAGGGCGTCTATTTTTCGCCTGTCGAGCTGGCGGCCGATTTCGACGTGAAAATCGACCTCCCGCGGACCAAGTTCAAGCATATCTGCGAGCACCGCTATTTTCCTGCCCTGCCCCGGAAAATCGGCTAATGTTTCGATTGCCAGTTTCAGGGAGACCGGATTGGCGTTATAGCAGTCGTTGATCACGGTTATGCCCCGGCTTTGGAATATTTCCGAACGGAGGTCGGCCGGCTCGATTGAACTCAGCGCTTCGGACAACCGTTTCCATTCGCAGCCGAGCGAATCGGCGCAGGCAACCGCCGCCAAAGCGTTATAAATATTATGCCGCCCCGGATATCGCAGGGAGAACTTTTCCCCATTGAGACTGAACTCAAAACCCTGTCGTGTCCGAGCAATCGATTCGGCCCGGAAATCCGCCGTCGAATCGATTCCATAAGTGATCACTTTCTGGCGCAATTTACCGATCCAGGTTCGCAGGATCGGATCGTCGTTGTTGATTATCACCAAACCGTTTTCGGCCATATTTTCCGCCAGTTCGTGTTTGGCTTTGGCGACGGCCTCCACCGTTCCCAAGTTCTGAAGATGAACCGGGCCGATATTGGTGAAAATACCTATTCCGGGTTGACAGATTTGCGCCAATCGGCCGATCTCGCCGGGAAAGCTCATACCCAGTTCGAATACTCCGACCTGACAAGTCTCATCGAGCCGGAAAAGATTCTGCGGTAGGCCGATCAGATTGTTTTTGTTCCCGCTCGATTTCAAAACGGTGAAGCGGGTCGCAAGACAGGCGGCCGTCATATCTTTGGTGGTTGTTTTGCCGTTCGATCCGGTGATGGCCACACATATGATCTCGAATTTTTTCCGAAAGCTCGCGGCCAGATCCCCCAGTGCTTTCAAAGTATCCGCCACTTTTATTAAAATCCCCCGACATTCCTCGATATCCTGATCGACGACCGCCGCGGCGGCTCCTTTGACAAATGCCTCGTTCACGAAACGGTGACCGTCGAAATTGCCACCTTTCAACGCAAAAAATAGTTCGCCCTTGCCGATCGTCCTTGAGTCGGTCGAAATCCCTTTTACCTCAATCGATCCATCGATGAACCGACCCGGAGGGTCGCCTATGTTGCCGCAAGTGGCCGCGGCAGCCAAAGCTTTTTCCACTTCTGAAATAGTCAGCTTCATCGTCTCAAGAGTCTGCATAGCCCAACTTTTTGAGATATTTTCTGGCCACGTCCTGATCCGAAAAATAATGCTTGTTCTTGCCGATTATCTGGTAATCCTCGTGCCCTTTGCCGGCGATAATCACCATATCTCCGGGTTCGGCGGAGGATATGGCCCGGCCGATCGCCTCGTCGCGGTTTTCGATCACGACGTAATTTCCCCGGCCCGACATTCCTTTCAGAATGTCTTTGATGATTTTCCCGGGTTCCTCGGAGCGCGGGTTATCGGAGGTCACGATGACCTGATCGGCATTGTTGGCGGCGATTTCACCCATCAGCGGCCGCTTGGCTCTATCGCGATCGCCGCCGCAGCCAAAAACGACCAATTTCCGGCGCGGACATTCGAGACTTGTCAGCAGGTTTTTCAAGGCGTCGGGCGTATGAGCATAATCGACAATCACGGTGAACGGCTGGCCCATATCGATTATCTGAACTCGGCCGGGGACCTGCGGGGCATGGCGCATGGCCTCGATCGCCGATTCAATATCAACGTCGAGGGCGGCCGCCGCGGCCAAGGCGGCGACAAAATTATATAAATTAAACCGACCGAGATGAGGCAGGGCGCCGCCGAAAATCTTTCCCCGGTGATGGACCCGAAACGAACGCATTCTGCCGTCGATTCCATCGTCTTCGACAAAATAGTCGGCGCCGGAGGCATCGATCAATGAATACGAGAGGGCTTTTGCCCGGCAGATCTTTTTCATTTTCTCGAAATACGGGTCATCGGCGTTCAGGACGCAGAACCCATCCGCTCTGACCAACTTCTCGAAAAGAATCGATTTGGCCGAAAAATAGCGCTCCATGGTCTTATGATAGTCGAGATGATCCTGAGTAAGATTAGTGAATATGGCGCCGGCGAAACTTATGTCGTTGCAGCGGCCGAGATCTAGCCCATGCGATGAAACCTCCATGGCGCAGCCCGAGAGGTTGTTTTCGCAAATTTCGGCCAACAGCTCCTGAAGCAGCAGCGAATCGGGGGTGGTGTTGATCGCATTCACCGTCCGTTTTCCGGTGAAATATTCGACCGTACCGATCCTGCCCCACTGTTTTCCGGCGCTGGACATAATATGAGTCAAATAATAAGTCGTGGTCGTTTTGCCGTTGGTGCCGGTTACGCCGACAACGGGAATCTGCAGAGATGGATATCCGTAGTATTTGGCCGCCACTTGCGACAGCACCCGCCTGATATTCTTGCAATATATGGTGGGTATATCGACACCGCAGAGGTTGTTCGATTCGCAAACGACGGCGCAAGCGCCGAGTGAAACCGCCTCTGGCACGAATTTGCGGCCATCGGCGGAAAAGCCCGGGACAGCGAAAAACAAATCTCCCCTCTTGACTTTTCTTGAGTCATCGGCCAAACCGCTGATTCGAATCGCCGCTTGTTCGGAGTTTAACTTGCAACCGGTTCCCTCGAACAATTCGCCGAGAGTTACGGATTTTCTATTTGAGGTCATTTTGTCGGCCGCCACGAGATTCAATCGCTTTTACACCTCAATTTGACTATCGTTCCGCGTTGATAAGGTTCGCCGGCCGCCGGCGATTGCTCGACCACAATACCGGAACCGCTGAAATCGCAGGAAATTCCCGCCTCCTTGGCGTAAACCAGAGCTTGGCGGATAGTCAATCCGCGCAAATCCGGTATGGTGAACTGTCCGTCTATGCCGCTTTCCACCCGTAAGGCTGCCAGCAATCCCATTATCGAATCCGGCCTGGGTTGCTTAGGCTCGGATTTTCTTTCGGGGGCGGCATGCGGCTTTTTGACGGCGGGCCTGTCGAGTTTGCCCGGAAGAATGCTGTAGCGCTCGGCGATTTTTCTGAACACCGGCGCGGAAACCTCTCCCCCGTAACGGGATTTCTTCGGTTCATCGAATACCACTATGCCGACATAATCGGGGAAATCCGCCGGAAAGAATCCGACGAACGAAGCTATCGATCGGCTGTGGTTATATTTACCATCGATCACCTTCAGGGCCGTTCCGGTTTTCCCGGCTATCTCGACGACGGCGGAATCGGCTCGTTTGGCCGTACCCTCCTCGACAACCCCGCGCAAAAAGTCCCTCAGCAAAGCGGCCGTCGCCGGGGTCATAATCTGTTTGCCCTCGACCGGAGTCCTCAGCGGCTGTCGGCTGCCGTCTCCACAAATCACCTCTTTGCCGAAATACGGTTGACTGAGCTTACCTCCCGACGTAATCGCATCGTAAAGCACCGTCATTTGCACCGGTGTGACGTTGATACCATGCCCGAAACTGATATTTGCCAGAAGGTGGTCCCGCCATGGCGGCCGCCGAAGCTGTCCGACCGCCTCACCGGGAAAATCGGCGACCAGTTTTTTCATGAACCCGGCCTCGGTGATCGACTTGTAGATTGTATAATCGCCGAGGTCAAGTCCGAGCTTGGCCGCCCCTATATTGGAGGAATAAACCACGATCTCTTCGACGGTAAGCCTGTCATGGGGATGATCGTCATGTATCACCCGGTCATCGACACGATATTTCCCTCCTCCGACATCGACAACCGTGCCGCGCGTGTAACGGCCTGATTCCAAGGCTGCGGCCACCGCTACAAGTTTGAAAGTCGAGCCAGGCTCATACATATCGACGATGGCCCGGTTGCGACTTGCCGGCATGCCGTTGCTGTCGATCGAGGCGCAGGCCACGATTTCGCCGCAGCCGGTCCGCATGAACAGGGCAGTCGCCGAAACCCCCCCGTAATTTTCCAGCCCGTTTTTCAATTCCTGTTCGGCGATCTGCTGAAAATCCATATCAAGGGTAAGCACGATATCAAGCCCATCCACCGGCTTCTTGTAAAGTTCGTCATGAAAAATAAAGGTCCGTTTCTTGCCGTAGCGTTTCAACAACGCCGTGCCTGGTTTGCCCGAGAGAAGCGAATCGTATTGCAGTTCGATTCCGGAAATGCCTTTATTGTCTATATTCACCCGGCCCAAAACATCCAAAGCCACATCCCCGGCCGGATAAAACCGTCTCGATTCGACGATGGAGTCAAGCGTCGGTATGCCTGCCCGACATAGAGCGTATTGCATTTCGGCGGTCGTTTTGCGCGCCACCCAGAGAAAACGGGGATGTTTTTCGAATTTATCAGACCAGCCGCCGCTTTTGGTAACCGCCTCGAGTTTTTTTGCCGCCATTTCTTTATCGACTATTTTTTCGGGTATGACGTAAAACGAATATGAATCGATATCCTGAGCCAGCACCCGTTTCTGGCAATCGTAGATTGTTCCGCGACGGGGTTGTATTTCGATCTGAACGTTGTGCTGGTTTTCGGCGGCCCGGGCGAACTTACCGTGGTCGACAATCTGGAGCCAGATCAGCCTTGCCGCAATCGCGATCCAGACGAAAATCAACGAGTATTTGATCAACCGCAGGCGGGATTCGAATTTTCTCAGCGCCCTTGTCGTCATCAATAGCCCCGGAGCGCCTTCACGAGAGCAGACCAGAATTCGGAAAGCCCGGCGTAATTTCTCTTGCTTCCGGCGACGCTTTGTTCGGTTGGAGAATCTTCATAGATGTAATCCCGGTTTCTCGTATCGGTGTTCATGCCGAAACCCTGTCCCGCACAACTGTCGATCCAGGGCATCGACCGATATTTTTCCAAAAGTCCGGTAAGCTGCTTATTTTTGTCGATCAGCGAATCATGAGTGCGCCTCAACTGGGTCAGTTCCCGCGACAGGTCGACTGCCACGGTCGATTTCCAAACCCAAAGCAGCGCCAGCAAAAAAATCAGCGGTAGAAGACGCTTTGCCTTGCGAAACAAACGATTTTTGCCCTTTTTAAGCCGCAATTCTTTCCACCACTCTCAATTTGGCCGACCGCGCCCTCGGGTTACGGGACACTTCTTCGGGCGATGGCCTTTCCGGTTTCGCAGTCAGCGCTCGGACGATATTTTTCTTACCGCAGCGGCATTCAATCGTCCGCGGCGGGCAGACGCATTTGCCGGAATATTTTCGGAACACGAGTTTCACAATTTTATCTTCGAGCGAATGGTAGGTGATCACCAACACCCGGCCGCCGTTTTGAACCGACGGTATCAGTGTTTGAAGACCGAGTTCCAGATTCGCCAGTTCTTCGTTGACCGTGATCCGCAACGCCTGAAATACCCTGGCTGCGGTTTTCACGAACAGCCGCGGCCCGACGACCCGACGGATGATCGTGGCCAGTTCGAAAGTGGTGCTGACCGGCCTGCCCTCGGCCTTGATCGCTCTGGCGATCGATTTCGCTTTAGGCTCCTGGCCGTACTCCCGCAGGATTCGAAAGAGGGCGGCCTCGTCGCATTCGCGAATCAGATCGGCGGCTGTTCGGGTTTGTTTCGGATCAAAAGCCAGCAGCAACGGCCCATCGTGCAAATACGAGAACCCCCTTTCGGGATTATCAATTTGCATGGAGCTAATGCCCAGATCGTATAAAACGGCGCTTATGGGCAGTTTTCCCTCTCTTGTCATGTAGCCGGCAATTTCCGTAAAATTTCCCTGCACCAGTTGTGCCTTGATACCCTCGCGATAAAGAAGCTTTTTCGAATTTTCTATGGCTTCGCCGTCAAGATCAAAGCCGATGTAATTAAAGCGGTCTCGAAACTCCCGATGAACGGCCTGCAGATGGCCGCCCGCTCCAAGTGTGGCATCGACAAAATACCCCGGCGGGCATCCCCTCAGATGTTCAACCACTCTTTCGGCGAGCACGGGAATATGTGGTAGATCATATCTCGATTTTGCGGGCCACCTCCTCATACGATTCTTCGCATTTGCTCAGATAATCAGCGAATATATCAGGATTCCAGATCTCCATTCTATCCAGCATTCCGACCACCAATACTTCTTTATCCAATTTGGCCTCCTTGATGAGGGGGGCGGAAAGCGTGATTCTGCCTTGAGTATCAGCCTGAACCACGAATGAGCGGGATAATGTGGCGCGAAGATAGTAAACATTGTCGGGATTGTTGCGGCCGAGAGCTTTAAGCTTCTCTTGGGCTTTGTTCCACTCCTCTTCGGGAAAGACGTTCAGGCAGCCATTCAGGCCGGGAGTGATGACATATGTTTCCATCGTTCCGACAGGCCGGCGGAATTTGGCCGGAAGATTCAATCGGCCTTTGTTATCGATTTGATGCCTGAAAGAACCGATAAAACCCGTCATAGGGTAAATACTCCTCCGTTCCCCACTTTACACCGCAAAACTAAATGAAATGTTAATTTTTTGTCAAGGGAAAATTTCCATAAGCCATAGTCAATTAAATGATATAGACCTACATCAAGCATTATGGGATTCTGCCCATATATCGGCCCGATCGGCCGGGCAGGATCGGGCGACACTAAAACATTTTATTTGCATAACTCATTATAAAACAAGCGCATAATCGGCTGTTGCATTTGGAAACCCGCCGATAACAGGGCAGGCATCGGCTTTGCTTGATACCGTTCCCGAGACAAAAAAGCCGTTGGATTAATTGTCAGGAGGGAGAAATGAGAACGTCGAACAAATATCCGATTTCCATTATCTTGATAACATTTATCGGCTTAACCGCCTGTCTGAAAGCTGATGGTATGCTTGATTTCAACTTCATAACGCCGAAATCGGATTTGCAATTAACGATAGACAATAACGAGCTGCAGGCCAACCTTCCCGGTGACGAAAAAATCGAAATCGTCGGTGCGCCGCGGTTGCCCTGCAAGGTGGTGAAAATTGCTCTGCCTTCCGGCACAACGGTCGGCAGGATCGAGGCAGTGCCGGCACAAATAACACTGATAGGCAGATACGATGACCATGCCGCGTATCCGGGCGACATCAAAACAGACGGTTTGTCTTCAGGCAACGGAGCGACCGGAAAAAACGAAGCGATTTATGGATCCGACGCGCAATTTCCGGGCAACTATTTCGATCTGATTGATAAAGGAATATTCGGCAATCAGGAGATATTGACGGTCAGACTTAACCCGGTGCAATATCGGCCGCTCAGCGGCGAGCTTTATCTTGCCGGCGAAATCAAATTGAAAATCCATCTTATCGAGGCGCCGCTTTCCGGACCGGCGGTGCATATCGGCGCCCGGCAACTCAGACGGATGGTGATCAATCCGGAGCAAATAGATATCGATAACCGAGAAACGACGAACGATACCCCGGTTCTGTGCCGTCAGGGGAATTTGGGTATCGGAGCCGAATATCTGGTGATTACCAACGCCGAGATGGCGCCGGCTTTTTACCCTTGGGTGTTCTGGAAAAATCAGAAGGGAATCACCGCCGAAATAGCATTGATAGATGATATATTATCCAATTATCCCGGCGTTGACAATGCGGCCAAGCTACGGACCTATCTGCAGCAGGCGTTCACGGCAGGCGCCCGTTGGGTATTGCTCGGCGGCGACGAGGATGTCATTCCGATTCGCTACGCGTTTCCCGGCAATGTCAGTTACCCGATTACCTTGAACAATCAGCAAATCTGTGATCTCTACTACGGAGACCTCAGCGGAGATTGGGACTACGACAACGATGGTGTTTACGGCGAGATGAGTCATGACCGACCGGACTTGTATCCGGAAATATATGTCGGCAGAGTTCCGGCCAATCGGCCGGAAGAGGTGGCCAACTGGGTGCGCAAGGCGCTAATTTACGAACAAAATCCCGGCAACGGTGATTATTCTTATCTCAGCAGGGCTTTGTTCATCACCGCCGATCAGATGCGGGATCTCAACGAGCATATATCGCTGGCGGGGATAATGCCGGGGCATTTCAATGTGGATTACAGTCGTTGCGCCGAGGAGCCCAGTGGCAGTTCGGATTCCCCGATTCAGCCGACCGCTCAACGGGTTTTGGAAGTCATCAACGAGGGTTGGGGGTATATCGGCAATTTGAATCACGGCAATGTTTCGTCATATGTAACCATGGCGCCGAATTACAATTATGCCCCGCGATCGTACCTTTGGGGCGACAGCGTCGTCCAGCAGGATGGGGCGGCGACAATTTTGTGGCAGGATTCGACAACCAAGTTTTCGATCAAATATTCGATAAGCTGCGATAACGCCGCTTTCGATTTCGACAAGGAAGTTTTCCGCCCCGGACCGTTTCTTACCAACAGCACTTTCATGGAGCCGTTTCTTTTCCTGCCGGACCGTGGCGGCGTGGGATATCTCGGAAACACCCGCTGGGGATGGGTATCGGCATCATACAGAATGGAACTGAAATTTCTCGAATACCTGTATAATGATTCATCTTGCCAACTCGGCGTGGCCGAGGCGTTATCCAAAATATATTATCCGTCTTATCGCGATATCTGCTATGGTCACAATCTTTTCGGCGATCCGGAGATGGCGGTCTGGAAATATCCCCCGCGGCCGCTTTTCGTCAGCGCACCCCAATCGATTACGCCCGACAGCCAGTCCCTTTCGGTTACGGTGGCGACCGCCGATGGACCTGCGGGCGGCGTAAAGGTTTGCGTCTGGAAACCCGGTGAATTCATGTTCAGGGGAACCACGAACGGCTCAGGCGAAATTCTGGTGCCGCTGGCGGTCGCTGATCCGGGGTTGATGTTCGTGACCGCCACCGGCCGCGACCTTGTGCCGGATATCGACACCGTGGTGGTGCTCGCCAGAGCCGGAATCGACGACCAAGCGCTGCTGCCGGACGAGATGAAGCTCGACCACAATTATCCCAATCCTTTCAACTCCTCAACCAAGATAAGATTCGCGCTCGGATCGCCGCAAAAGGCGATATTGGAGATATTCGATCTTTCCGGCCGGAAAGTGAAAACAATCGCTGAAAAAGAATATCCGGCAGGCACTCATTCGATCGAATGGAACGGTCAGACCGAGGACGGTTCGCCGGCGGCAAGCGGCCTATACATGTACGCTTTGAAAGCAGGGCAAAACCGGGCGGTCGGGAAAATGCTTCTCTTGAAATGATACTCCCTCCTCCAAGCGGAATGCCGCCGAGCCGTTTTCGGGCCGGCGGCATTTTGCGTTCAGGCGAAAGGAACCGAACCTTAGCCGCCGGTATTCGTCAGACGGTAAAGCGCGAAATCGCCGTCCTGCAGCAACAACCGGCCTTCCTCCAAACAAATGCGCTCAATAGTCCGGACACCTTCCCGAAAACTGTCAACGTAAGCCACTCCGGCAAATCTTCCGGTCGCGGAAAACTCCTCGACCACCCGCCTGTCGATGACCACATGGTCGATTCCGTCTCGGCGCAGAGCGGATTTGATTCCGTCCGTCTTGGTGAAATCGACCGCCGTCTGTTCGCTCGGATTAAGGTAAACGAATTTTCTTTCAAGATAGTAACCATCCGCCCGCGTCCAGTTGGAGCAGAGAATCCCCACAACCGCCTCGACCGGCAGATTGGCGTTTATGAATCGCCAAACGTCGATATAAGGTAATACTATTTCTTTCCGGCTCGACCCGACCGCGTTTGGATCGAGGGCGGTGTATTTGTCGAGGAACCTATCGCTATCTATTATCCCGACTGCGGCGGCGATCCGGAGGTGATTGTCTCTTATCGATTGGGCCACGTTTATCAGCAATAGCAGCGCCACGGCCGCATATACCGGATGCCGCCCAAAAGGCGACGATTGGCCGAATCGATTGATCGAGTGAATCGCCGCCAGAAGCAACAACGGGATTATAGGCAACAGGTAGCGGGTATTGGCTAGGCCTAAATACCAGAACACAAAATAGACGGCCGATAACCATAGGCCGGCCGCCACCGGCTGCGGAATTTTCCGGTAGAAAATCAATAACGGCAGGAAAACGAACGGGAGAGGGCCGGTTCTACCCCGAAAAATATCGGGAAAATAGACGAGACGAAACGGCGCCGTCAGGAAATTCAATATCGTTTTCGATTCCGTTTCCGGCATTATGGCGGTATTGAAAACATCGAATTCGTTTTTCCAGAATCCGGAACGAAACAAATTATTGAAATGCGGAAATATCGGGTTTCCGGTGATTATTGCCGATCTGACATACCAGGGAATGGCAAACAGCGTAAGCATCAAAAAAAATAATAGCAAGTGCTTAGGTTTCGGCCGGCTCATGGCAACGATCACTGCCATCGCCCCGGCGAAAATCAAAGCGTTGAGTTTCGATCCCGCCGCCAGACCGGTCAGGATTCCGCACAGCAAAAGCGCGGAAATGTTTTTCGATTTGCGATAATCGAGAAACATCATAAATCCGGCCAGCGAAAAACCGGCGGCAAGGTAATCGCTTTTGGAATCGGCCACCCCCGAGACAAGAAACGGCACGGCAATCATCAGGGGAAACATCAAAGCCTGATTACGCGTCAAAGCCCGCCGTGACAATTCGACCGCCAAGAAAACAAGGCATAAAGCAAAACCAAACACGGCGAATTGGGCCGATTCCGCCGAGATAAGACCGACCAAGGGAGTCGTCAACAATTCGCTGTTGAGCGCCGTCGCCGACATCGGGTTGGTCGGGTAAAAATTTATCGCCTTATCGGCAATCCAGAGGCGCGGCAAGCCAAGGTGATAAAACAGCGTATCGTTTTTCACCGGCGGCGACAAGGATGTCAGGCCGCCCAAAACAACTGAAACCAACGATAAAATCAATAAATACCACGGCAAGCCGTCACCGGGAAATCTATAGCGGCGAAAAGCCCGCCACCCCTCGACCGCGAAAGCCGAAAGGATTATTCCAAAAACAACAAGTATCGGGCGGCTCAATAAATGCAGAATCCCCAGCGCGAACAAAATGACTATCGCCAGACCTGCGCCCGGGAAAAACGAACTGAAAAAATCGCTTTTCAATTTGAATAGACGCCGGCAAATCATCGATCCGAGCCCCGAAAGAGAAATCAGATAGAGCAGGGCCGCCGCAATATCGACCGCCGCTTTCATAACCCCAAAAAATCCCTGATTCTCGTCAGACGCGAGACAAACAAGCTGACGAAATAACCGATAAACGCAACGGCCAGATAAATTACGATTAGGGTGGTCTTCAATTCCGCCGAATGTTTTCTTTTCATGAGCGAGTTCTTCGGTTCATGACCGGCCCGCCTTTCTCCGATGCCGCCTGTAGCCGCAGGCTGCATTTCCCCAGAGCAGGTAATCGTATATTATATCAGGCCAGGGCAAAAAGGAAAGCGTTTTGACTTTCAAGGCGGCCGCCGAAAGGAATAGCGGATTGGTCGCCAGCGGCAAAATCAAGCGCCAAGCGGTCCCGGAAATTATCCCCTTTTTTTTCACGTCGAGAATATCGACCGGCAAATCCCGGGCGAATTGCGGATGTTTTTCGATCAGATAGCCGATCGAATTCAGTCCGAATTCGCGGAACTGACGGCACACATCATCCAACCTACGCCGGTGATGATGGAAAGTGACGGCGCTGCCGTCATAGACCAACCGGGCGCCGGCCGACACCAACCTGAGGCCGAAATCGATATCTTCCGCGCCCCAGTCGCGGAAATTGATGTCGAATCCGCCCATTTTGGAAAAAAGCGATCTCGTTATGGCGAAATTGTTACTCGTGAACATCCTTCCGGGAATTTCGGCCGACGACGCTTGTTTTTTGTGACGGCCGCGCGAATATAGATATTTTTCAAATCTGCTTATGGATTGCCCGGGCGGCGGTTTGACCTCGCCCAGCCGTACGGTGGAATCGTCGACTTCTTTCAATATCGATTCAATGTAGCCGGCGTCGGGAACCATGTCGCCATCGAAAAATATCAAAAAGCGGCCGCTCGACTTTTCGGCGCCGAGATTGCGGTTGGCCGACCTTCCCAAGGGGATACGGTTACGCACATATTTGAAAAATATCGGATAACGCAGTTTCTTGATCATTTCCTCGCAGCCGTCGGTGGAACCGTCGTCGCAGATGACGATCTCGAACAGCCGCGGCCGATCGATCTGTCGGCGCAGACTTTCCAGAGCCGCCGAAAGCGAATTTTTCTGATTGCGGACCGGAATTATGATGCTGACTTCGATCATCGGCCGAGCTCATGATAGATCGACATCAATTTCGGGCTTTCTTTTTCCCAGACATATTTCGGCCTCGCCGCAAGACAGGACTTTCGGGCGTCTTCTTTTCGCTGAACCAAGAAATCCCTCACTTTGTCCGGCTGGATCGGATTATCGGATTCAAGCACAAGCCCGAGTCCGTCGCTTTCGACGATTCGCCGCAAGCCGGGTATATCGCTGACTATCGGCGGAACACCGGCGCATATATACTGGAAAAGTTTCTGCGGCAGCGCCAGCCGATGATTTTCCGAAACCGGCTCCAGCAGCAAAAAACCGGCATCCGCGGCGGCCGTCCAACATGGCAGTTCCTGCGGCGGAACCATCCCCACGAAAAATACCCGATCGGTTATTCCGAGTTCGGCGGCGGCGAGTTCAAGCTTCCCTCTAAGAGGACCATCGCCGATCACCAGCAGAGCGGTTTCCGGCAAGGCGGCGATTATTCTCAGGCAACTGAACAACCCCTGACCTTCTCTTAATATTCCCTGAAATACAAGAACAAATTTGGCGCGGACGCCGCAGGTCAGCCGCAGATCGATCGGCTTGGCCGATTCGGCGGACCGGGCCAGATTCATTACCACCGCCGGGCGGCGTATCCGGTAAACGGATTCGATCTTCTCGGCGATCGCCTCGTTGACAGTGACCACCGCATCGACCCGGCGGATCAACCTTTTTTCAAGAAGCCGCCAGAAATTTCTGGTTATCGGGCGATGCGCCAAAGCAAGCAGCCCCGTGTAAAATTCTCTTGACTCATAGAGAACCCTGGCGTTTTTTCCGGCCGAGCGCACGGCCGCCCAGAGCGTATCGAGATCGACGGCGTGACAGATATCCGGCTTGAATTTCCGGCCAAGTGCGGCGGCCCGAATATTGAACTCGATGAAGCGCCGTTGGCGCAACGGCCAAGTCGGCTGCGGAATCTGATGGATTGGGGCGCCTTTGAAACTTGTCATCTTTCCGCCGGCGGCGGTGATTATTTCCAGTTGCCAGTTGCAAGAAACGATATCCTCGCAGATCAATTGAGCCCGCGAATCGTAGTCGAATACGTTCAGGATAAAAAAAGCGATGCGCAACGGTTTCTCCAATAACTGTCGATTTGCCCCAGTGGTGCGATAAAGGCCCCGGCGGCGCGGGAACGTTCAATCAGCCCGGCGTACGTGCCCGACCAACCCCGGTAATCCTTGTCATAAAACGATGTGTTGTGCCAGTCGAGAACCAGCAGGGCATGGCTTTTAAGGCAGTCGTCTATTACTTGATCGAGCAATGTTTCAGCCGATTCAGGCCGGTTGTCGCGATGCAATGCGCAATCCATAAGGCCTATCGGAAGCTCGAGGATATCGACCGCTTCTGCCGTCTGAAAATCGACGCCGAAAAACGGAAACTCGACGCCGGCAGGGAAACCGGCGACGGTATCGGACCCCACCGCCGACGAGTAAGCGAAGCCGCCGAGATTTTTCCAGAACTCCGGGAAACGGCAATCGAGAAAATGCGGCCTTATTCCGATCACAGCGCATTTAAATATTTCGCTCAGACAACTTTTCGCGTAAGCCAGTTGCTCCGGATCGCCGCCACTGCCTATGCCGTTATGCAGCGCTATTTCGAATCGGCCGCCGGCAGCGTCCAACACTTTTCGCAGCTCGTCGAGACTATAAGTCGGATCCCGCGGATCGTTTCTGCGCCCGGCGAATGCAAAAATCGTAACTCCGTCCGACTCATCCAAAACCCGGGTGAATCTATGATAGGGATTTTGTCGGCCCGTCAACGATGACCATAGAGTATCGGTGAAACCGGCCAAGGCGCCGCCCAATCCTCCGGGTAAACCGCGGCCATAGAGCGAACGGGCGATCACCTTCATCCCTCCGAGCGGCCGCCGCCGCAGAATATCGATATCGAAACTAAGGCCTAAAGCGAACGGCGCATTATTCGGCCAAGGCGATTTGATTGCAAATTCTGTCGGTAGTTTGCCGGTGGCCGTCAACCAGCGGCAAAAAAAAGCGGCATATCGATGAAATTCAGGGGGCTGATAACCGCCCGACCAATCACTTCGGCCGTATCGTTTGCAACTCTGCAGTCGGACGGCCAGTCGTCCGTAAATTGCCGCCAGCAGATCAAATGAAAGTCGGCGTTCATCAAGGGAAAAAGGCGGGCCGATCATCTCCCGCGGAAGATAGACACCCGATTCGGCATGCAGGTCGTATCGCCTTTCTCGGAAAAGATCTCCTTCAAAGACAGGTATCAGGTTGGCCCCGAGCCCGCCCGACTCGCCGTAAACGATGTCCGGATCGTCCTCGCTTAAACGCATCCGGATACCGGTGATTGACGAAAGCAGATTGAGAACGTAAATCGCCCGCTGTCTTGACTGCCGATCAACCTCAATCTTTATTTTCAGCTCAATCATTCTTTCGACCGCGAAACTTCATCAAGGCACGGTACAGACGCCCTTTTAATCCGAACTTGCGTTCCACTTCATAATGATTCACGGGAATCGGACCGAACGATTTCTTGAATTCGGCTATCGACGGAATATCGCCGCCGCAGAGATCCCAGAGCAGCACCCCCCGGTGAAAATGATCCTGTCCTATATGAAGCATCAGCAGTTGATTCACGCCGAATGGATGATATTCCGCCAGCGAGCCGGCCAGCCAATCGTAGGCGAAACGGCCGTGTATCAATTGAACCCTGAAGGCCGCCGGTGCTCCGCGCACCTTGGCCATAAATATCTTTGTCAATCCGAATTCACCGAGCTCGCTGACCCATCGCCCGAGGACGAATTCATCGACAGGCGGTTTCAACTTGCGTCTGGCGAAAGCGGCGCGATACAGCGATCCCGGAAATTCGTTTGTCGTCTCGATCTCGATTTCCGAACGGGCGGCTTTGTTAAGTTTGTTTTTCACGTCATCGGTGCAGTGGTCCCGTAGGGTTTCGAAAGTGGCCGGTTCCAATCTGAAAGTCAGCCTTTTTCTGCGACACCAGCGATCGCCTGGGAAATCGCCTTCGGTTTCCGGAACAAGAGAGAAAACCGCCAAATCGAAGTTGTCTGCCAGATAGGAGTCGATCGCGGCCCAGCATTCCTGCGGTTTGCCGAGAATCATGGGGCCGTAATATTGAAAGTGATGGGGAATCGTGCAGCTTTTTACGGTCAGGCGCGTTTTCAAGGTGAGATTTACGATCCCCAGCGGCGTATCTCCCTCAAGTATGGTGATAGGCAGCGCTTTAAGACCGAGGTTCACCGCGCAGGACATGAGAAAATCATAGTTATAAAATATCGATCCGGCGAAATCAGGAATTGTCGAAAAAACCTGACTATATAATTCCGGATCCGTTGAAATCAGCGCTTTATTTCGCAGCAAGGCTATCTGATCACTGCCACTTTGGCGATTCCGGAATTGTTATCGGCTTTGACGTGAATAAAATAGATGCCCGCCGAAACGGGGGAACCGGCTTCGTTGGTCAAATCCCAGTAGCTGTTGGAGCCGCCGTATTCAAACCTTTTCACCAGATCGCCGGCCACCGAATAGATCGATATCTGCGACTCGGCGGGAACGCGCAGAAAAGAGATTCGGTTCTGCCCCAACCTAACGTTCGCCGGATTCGGATAGACGGCGACATCGCTCAAATCTAAAGAGGGACGGGCGATACCCGATTCGAAAATCGACAATCCGCCGTCGGTTCCGATATACACGAATCCGGTCCGGGTATCGATTTCGATATGGCGCACGGCGTTGGACAAAAGCGGCGAATTGGAGGTTTTGAAAGTATAGATCCAGATCGGATTGTTGCGGTTGAAATTACCCGGCATCACCACCACGCCGGAATCGCAACCGACCCAGATATTGCCGATTCCATCGATTTCAAGGGAATTGACCGTGCTCCTGTAACCATCCGGCAGATCGATCACCAATGTATCGTTGAAAGCGAAACTATAATAAAGCAGGCCGAATGACCCACCGGCGAACAACCCCTCATTCTCGACGATTGCCATGGCGAATACGCCGACGGCGCTGACAATACGGCCAGCCCAGACATCATCGGCCGTCGAAAACGGATCGGCGCCGCGGTCAAGAAGATAGACCCCTGCCCGACCGCCGATGAACAAACTGTCGCCCTCGGCAAAAATCTCGAATACGCCGTTGTCGGGGACCTGCTGGCTGTTCTCATAATACGGCTGCCAAAGCGAGTCCACCGGATCGAATCCGGCCATCACCAGAACCGGCCCGCCGGGCTGCGGACTGACGCCGTCGAGATTCAACGCCCAAACGATTCCCTGATGATCGAACGTCACATCGGGGATGGCGACATAAAAAGGGCCGTTGATCACCCCCTGAAACGGGCTGTTGGTTTGATTGTAATTTATCCACTGCTGGCCGTCGAAAGAATAGAGCCCATCCCCCCAGCTTCCGGTCCAAAGCAAGGAATTGTGGGCGTCGTATTCCACACAATAAGCGCCGTTGGAACGCAGCCCCGAATTGTTCGCATTATATATCCGCCAGCCGACACCGTCGAACCGGGAAATTCCGGGGCCGAAGTGAGTCATCCACAGGTTGCCGCTTGAATCGATAGCAATATCATAGATAATATTGGAGGCAGGCCCGTCAACACTATATGATATCCAATGCGGGCCGGTCAGCGCGGCCAGACCTCCGCCGTCGAACGCTGCCCACAATCTGCCGCTGTCATCGAAAGCTATCCCCCTGGCCAAAGTCGATTTCAGGCTATCGGTCGGTAGCAATTCCCAGCCCGATTCAAGACGGCGGTACAGTCCCTGATTGGTGGCGGCATACAGGGTGTCAAGATGGATTTCGAGATCATAAACAATCTGCCCAACCAGCCCGATATTCAGCCACGTCGAATCCGTCTGAAAACTGAAAACGCCGTTAGCCGATCCGGCGAACACACTGTCCGCCTTTCCGGCGATCGAGAAAATGCGGGCGTTGGTCAGACCCGCTTGACCGCGGCGATATGACGTCCAGCTTTGCGGGTCTTGGGGAAGATTGTTGGCAGTGTGCGTGAACGCCAAACCGCTGTCGGTTCCGCACCAGATATTTTCACCCAGCACCCGCACCGCCCTGACCGCTGTTTCCGGCGGTATCTGTCCGAGGCGCGAGGCGATATCCTGAAATTCGCCGCCGTTGCGATTTATCAGAAACCGGCCGACTCCTATGTCGGTTGCCACCCACAGCGTTTCCCCATCCGGGGCGAGGTCGTTAAGATTGTATCTGATTTCGCCGGTGTAGCGAAATTGATAGATCAATGTATTGCCGCCGGAATCCATCTTGGTCAGAGTCCCGTTGGAACCGCCTATGAAAAGATCGCCGGTTTCGGCGAACTCCACCGCCCTTATGACCACATCGCCAAGCCCCTCCGAATTAAGATACTTCCGCAACTCTCCGGAGTACGTATCGTAACGGATAAGACCGCCGGTTGTGCCGCAGACTATTATCCGGCCGTCCGAGGCGACCGCCTGGCCGTTATCGGAATAGGTATAGTTATGCCAGTCGCCGATTCCGGCTTCGGCCGAATCGCCGATACATACAACTATGAAAAGCGCAACGACGGACAACGACGACAATCGCATTTTATTCATTATAGCCATCTTTTCTTAAAATGGCAATCCCTAACATTGTTCCAGAGAAAAGAAGGCAGAGCCCCGGAAGCCAATCGCCGTGACGATTGTAAAAGCTGGTCGACTTCACCGGAGCGATCGTTCCGCAAATCAATTCTTTTTCGAAAGTGCCGGTTTCGGCTTGAATTCTGCCGTAGCTGTCGATTATCATCGAGACGCCGGTATTGGCGCAGCGCAGGACGGGGACGCGGTTCTCGACAGCGCGAAACACCGACATCTGGGCATGCTGATAAGGAAGCGACGAAGGCCCGAACCACATATCGTTGGTGATCACGATCAAAAAATTGGCTCCGCGGCGGCAAAATTCGGCGCAGTAACCGGGAAAGGCCGATTCGAAACAAATCACCGTGGCGAATTCGTAATCGCGGTTTTGGAAAACGACCATCTCTCTGCCGGAGGAAAAATCCGCCTGGCCGAGATGGATATCTTTCAGTTTTTTGAAACGCCCTGAAAACGGAATTCGTTCGCTGACCGGCACCAATTTGATTTTCGAATAAAGTTGAACCGTATCGATGCTCGGTGACAGAAGCGCGGCCGAATTGAAATATATATACTCGTTTTCGCCGGCTTTTTCGTATTGCGGCACCCCCGTCAGCAGATCGACTTTCAAAAAACTAAGGAGTCTCCGCAAGGAAAAGAGCTTGTCGGCATCGTGCAATAGATAAAACGGCATCGCCGTCTCCGGCCAGATTACCAGTTGCGCCCCCGAATCGGCGGCCTGCTTGGTCAATTCCAGGTAAGTCGAATAACTGAATTCCACACCTTCCTTTTCCCATTTGACATCGGGGCCGATATTTCCCTGGGCGATCGCCACCCGGTAGCCGCCCGGGGATTCTTCGGCCGGCAGACGGAATAAACCATAAAGATAAAACAGCAACGGCAGGGCAACCGCCGACATGATTAAACCGATTTTCAACCGCCGCCGCGGACGAGTCAGGAAAACCGCCGCATATAAAATCACATTAACGGTATAAACCATCAGCGAAACACCATAGACGCCGAACAGCTCGGCCGGCTGAATCAACGGCAGGTAATAGACCTGAGTATAGCCGAGATCCCCCCATGGAAAATTCAATTCCGTTAGAGTCCGCAGGTATTCCCATCCCACCCAAAGGGCAGGCCAGATCGCCATTCCGACAATGCGGTTTTTTGATGACACTTTGCTGAACAACCAGGCATTGAACGCCGGCAAAATGGCGATCACCGCCAGCATTCCGATCGTGCCGGGAACGGTCGCCCAGAACACGCCATAGAGCAGCGCCAGGTTATAGAATAAGCCCCAGATATAACCCAGTCCGAACGCCTGTTTTCCCTTTGTTTCCCGAAGGGCATACAAAAACGGGATAAAGGAGAGATAAGCGATGAATCCGAATTTATACGGAGGATAGGCGAGAGCCGTTAGAACCGCTGAAAGAACCGCCCAGAGTATTTTTTTTGTGTCAATACCGGGGAGGGGAATTGTGTTCTCCTTAATATTCGGCGATCAGCGATACACCGCTCATCGGCGGCGGCTTTTCCAGACCGAGAAATTCGAGCATGGTGGGGGCGACGTCGGCCAGCACTCCACCATCCCTCAACTTGACATCGATGCCGTCGGCAATCAAGACGAACGGCACCGGCGAGGTAGTATGGGCCGTGAACGGTTTTCCGTCCGGCTCTTTCATTATGTCGGCGTTGCCGTGATCGGCCGTCAGCATCACCAGACCGCCATTCGAAAGGGTTGCCTCGACGACCCTGCCGATACAGGTATCGACGGTTTCGACGGCCTTTACGGCGGCTTCATACACACCGGTATGACCGACCATATCGCAATTCGCATAATTCAAGATTATCACATCGTAGGCCCCGGACTCTATTCGCTTGACCACTTCTTCGGTCACCTCGAAAGCCGACATCTCCGGTTTCAGATCGTAGGTGGCCACCTGCGGCGAGGGAATCATCACCCTGTCTTCACCGGCATACGACTTTTCCACTCCGCCATTGAAGAAGAAAGTAACATGCGGATATTTTTCGGTTTCGGCCATTTTCAATTGGCGCAATCCATGTTCCGAAACTATCTGAGGAAATATCTGATCGAGCTTTTGCTGTGGAAATGCGACTTCGGCCTGAATATCCACATCGAACAGGGTCATCGAAACAAGATGAACTATCGCTTTCGGCTGTCGGGGGAAAAAATCGAAGTTTTCTTCGGTCAAAGAGCGGCAGAGCTGGCGTGCCCGGTCAGCCCGGAAATTGAAGAAAATCACGCTGTCGCCGCTTTCGATTAAGCCTGCTTGCGGCCCGATTCCCCGCTTGATAATGGGTTCCATGAATTCGTCCGTGTTGTTTTTGTCATAATGGGTCTTGATCGTTTCGACCAAACTATCGGAGATTTCGCCTTTGCCGGCGCACATCAGATCGTAGGCGACCTGCGTCCGCTGCCAGCGCTTGTCTCTATCCATCGCATAATAACGCCCGATTACGGTGGCCAATCTGCCGACGCCGATTGAGACGCATTGCCGTTCAAGCTCAGCGACGAAATTGACGCCCGCAAAAGGGGATGTATCGCGGCCGTCAAGGAAGGCGTGGATATAAACCCTGTCGAGCCCCTTGTCGCGGGCAAGTTTGAGCAGAGCGTAAAGGTGTTTTTCCGATGAATGAACGCAGCCGTCGGAGAGAAGCCCGAGCAGGTGTAACGACTTGTTGCCGTCTTTGGCCCGGCTTATGGCGTTGAGGAACGCCGTATTGGTGAAAAAATCGCCGTCGCTTATCGATTTGTCGATCCGGGTTACTTCCTGGTAAACGATCCTGCCGGCGCCGAAATTGAGATGACCGACTTCGGAATTTCCCATCTGCCCCTCGGGCAAACCGACCGACAGTCCGGAGGCGCCGAGCGTCGTATGGGGATAGCGTTCCCAGTAGCGATCGAAATTCGGTTTGCTGGCGGCCCGCACGGCGTTAAAATAGTCTGAATCGGCCAGACCGAAACCGTCCATGATCAACAAGACGACAGGCCGGTATTTGCGCGACAGGTTTTTCATCGTTTCAGTTCGACCTTTTTTCGTCCCTTTCTGCAAGAGCCGATCACGACGGCGCCTGTCTCCTGGCAGGCATCAATCACATTTCTCACGTCATTTCGGTCGCAGATAAGGATCATGCCGATTCCCATATTGAAAACGCGATACATTTCTTCATCGGTAATTTTGCCTCGATTCTGAATGGCCTGAAAAAGCGGTGGGACTTTCCATGATCGGACATCGATTTCGGCGGTTAGACCTTCCGGGATTATTCTCGATATATTACCCTCGAAACCGCCGCCGGTGATATGAGCTATTCCCTTCAGGAGACGCCGTTCGAGCAATGGCCCGACAGCGGGAAGATAAGAGCGGTGGATTTTCATGAGTTCGGAAAATATTTCGCTTTCGGTCTCGGGCAAAATGTCGCCCAGTTTCAGGCCTGCTTTCTCCAGCAAAACGTTTCTGGCCAGAGTATAGCCGTTGGTGTGAAGACCGTCGGCGGCCAGCCCGACTATCATGTCGCCTTCGGCTATCGGCGAACCGTCGATAAGGTTTTTCCGCGATACGTAACCGACGATGAATCCGGCAAGATCGTATTCACCGTCGGCATAGAATCCGGGCATCTGGGCGGTTTCACCGCCGAGCAGGGCTAAGCCGTTTTGCCGGCAGGCCTTGCTCAGCCCGTCGATAATCTGTAAAGCGATCTCTTCGGCGATCCGGCCGTAGGCGAGATAATCGAAAAAGAACAGCGGGCGCGCACCGCAGCACAAGATATCGTTGACCAGATGATTGACCAAATCCTGCCCGATAGTGTCATGTTTTCCGGAGGCAAACGCCAGTTTCAACTTCGTGCCGACACCGTCAGCCGAGCCGACCAGAAGAATGTCGCTGCCAGTAAGCTCGGTTAGAGAATAGACGCCGCCGAATCCTCCCGGCAGACCCACCACCGAATCGTTATGCGTCCCCCGGATAAGGCTCATCATTTTCGCCTTCAGCTTGTCGGCAGCGGCAATATTTACACCGGCGCGGGCGTAGCTTGAAGTTTCATCCATCAGAGGAGCTTATGTCCGTTGATTTCGAGTTCGAACTTAAGGCCTAAGAATTCGGCGGCCCGTCGGCAGACGACCATCCGCGAAAGGAATATCTCGAAATATTCCATCACCGATGAGATCGAGGTATCGATATTTATGTCGAGAACCACCTTGCGCTTGACTTCATCGACGCGCAAAAACGAAGACTTGGCGGCCCAGTTGACCCGATCATGAATGTCGCTTTTGATGAATTCGGGATTGCGCACACGCGACTTGTGCACGTCCGACTTATCGGCCATTATCACGGCGGCGCAGATATCGGATATCGGTTTGCCGTCGCGTTCATCGTGATTCCCGATCGCAGCGATCACTTCGATAAGCTCCAGATAATCCATACCCATTTCGCTTAATATCTGCATGGCCATGACCGATGCCGTTTGAGCGTGATAATCGCGGTTGATCACGTTGCCGATATCGTGCAGATAGGCGGCGATCGCCGCCAGTTGAGCGCGCCTTTCACCTTTACCCAGACGAATCATGATATTATAGGCGATATTGGCCGCCAGGGAATGGTGGCGTTCTCCATGTTCGGTATAGCCGATAATTCCGAGGTATTCATCGGCCTTGGCGATAAGAGCTCTAACCTTTTCATTTTTTTTAACGTCGTCGATTGTCAGCAAGAAAATCCTCCGCTAAGATGTTAAGATGTTTGTCAAAACCGGTCAAGCGTAAATTCTGTTTCCGTTCTTTGGCTTAAGCGCATACCGGTCGTATATTTGTATTATCGGAAAATGTTTCCCAAAGCCGAAATCAGCCGAAAAATATCTTTGGTCAATCGCCGCTTTTTCATGTCATTTCTCTCGGATCAACATCGATTTTGATAGAAACGTCTTTTGATCTAGAAATGTGCCAATTATCGGTGAAATCGGCCAACCACCTCTTAAAATCACTGGAAAACCGCCCTTTCAGCATAATCTGATAATGAAATTTGCCGCCCATTCTGAACACGGCCGTCGAGGCCGGTCCCAGAATTTTCGCCGTTTTCAGGCGTCCTCCAATCTCCTTTGCCAGTAGGCGGGCTGCCCAGCGCGTATATGAATCCTCGTTTCCACTGATTACGCATCTGATTATTTTCCCGAATGGAGGATAGCCGAGTTCCCGGCGGTACTCGATCTCGACTTTGAAAAACGATTCGTAATCTTGGGCGGCCGCCATCTCCATCAGCCGAGACGATGAATCGAAAGATTGAATCACGAATTCCCCGCCATCGGCGAAATAGGCCGAGCGGCCGGCGCGGCCGGCGGCCTGCACCAGAAGGGCGAATACCTTTTCGGTAGCCCGGAAATCGGGCAGATGAAGCCCGGCATCGGCAAGCACCACGCCCACCATGCCGACTTTGGGGAAATGATGTCCTTTGGCCACCATTTTGGTTCCCAGAAGCACCAAATTTTGCCCCGATTCAAAATCCGAGACTATTTTTTCGGCGACCCCCTTGCGTCGGGTCGAATCGCTGTCCATGCGGATAATTCCACGCTCACCCAGAATGCTCCGCAGAAGCTCTTCCAGCTTCTGGGTGCCCAGACTTCGATAATCGAAATCGCAGCCGCCGCAACCGGCGCAGATAGTCGGGGGCGGCTGAGAGGCCCCGCAATAGTGGCAGAGCATCAGCGAAGCAGACCGGTGATAGGTCATGGCAACTTTGCAATCGCCGCAGATTGTAACTTGACCGCAGGTGCGGCAGATAAGCATCCCGGAGTAGCCGCGCCGGTTCAGCAAAAGAATGACTTGATTGCCGTCGGCTACATGATTGCAGACACGCTCGATAAAAGGCTCCGACAGTGGCCACATATCGCGGGCCGTTTCGGCTGTTTTAAGATTAATCGTCAGCGCTTTGGGCATCGGCCCGCCGGAGACTCTATGCGGCAACCGCAGCAGCTCGAACTTATTTCTCAGGGCGTTATAATAGCTTTCCAGCGATGGAGTCGCCGAACCGAGGATGACCACCGCTTTTTCGATTCGGGCGCGCATCAGGCCGACATCGCGGGCGTTGTAACGAGGGGCGGGATCGCTCTGCTTGTATGAATCATCCTGCTCTTCGTCGATCACGATCAGCCCCAAATCCCGCAATGGCGCAAAAACGGCCGATCTCACTCCGATTATGACTTTCAGCTCGCCCGTATTGGCTTTCCGATAAAGCTCGAAACGCTGGCCGGAGGTCGTCCTTGAATGCCAGACGCCGATGGAAAGCCCGAGAGCGTTGGAAAACCGGCTTATGGCTTGCGGCGTCAGCGATATTTCCGGCACCAGAACTAAAACCGATTTTCCAAGAGAAAGAACACGTTTAGCCGCTTCGATATAAACCTGCGTCTTGCCCGATCCGGTAACGCCATAAAGCAGAAACGCTCGATTGACTCCCGAATCGATCGCCGATATGATCGCCTCTTTTGCCTTCAACTGATCAGCGGTCAGTGGCGGCGGAACCAACAGCCGTTCGGGAGGTTGTATAATCGATTCGACCTTTTTGCGGACGATTTCGATTCTCTTTTTGCGGGCGAGTTCCATGATTTCTTTGCGGGAGATACCGTAATCGGGCAATTCCGTCAGCGGCAGACCTGCAGGATGATCGCTCAGTAAGGCCAGAATCATCGCCTCCCGCTCATTTGAATCGAGCTTGCCGTCCCTGCTTGTTTGCTCTTCGCAGATCACCGCCGCCAACCTGCCGGCAACGCCCGGCATTTTTGGCTTACCGGCAAGATACAGAAAGCCTGCGGCAAGCATTCGTTTGATCACCGCCGAGGGGATGCCGGGAATAAGCTGACCGGCTGCCTTGAATATATATTTGCCGGGATTGTTCTTGACCAATTCATAAACCAGTTTCTGTTTTTTTTCCGTTGGGATCCGCTCGCCGGCCTCGACTGTCATTTGCAGTCGGGCCATCGTTCCGGGCGGATAGGCGGCCCTGAACACCTCTCCGGGGGAACAGATATAATAGTCGGCCAGCCAGCAGAGCAGCTCGAACAGCTCCGGCGAGAAGGTGAGGGCTGGGTCGAGCAAGGCGCGAATCTCGCGCAGCTTTTCGCGCGGGACCGCTGTCGACCTCGCCAGATTCATCACCATGCCAACCGCCAATCTTCCACGCAACGGCGCCACCACCGGCATTCCGGCCCTGAGGATCCCCTCAAGCGCCCGGGGAACCAGATATGTGAACCGGCCGGAACCTGTACCGGGTATGGCTACTTCGGCATACACTTTCGGTTAGCAACAATCGCCGTATAACTTTCGGCTGATGCAGATCCTCAGCATAAAATCAATCGGCGGCCCGGCTACTGACCAGCACCGATGCCGCCCTTGATCAACTAATCCGTTGTCATCAACGGCGATTCATGGAATTTCTGTTACCCACCCCGTCTGATGGGCTTGATTCGGTTTCCCGCTACTTGCCCGCTTTGCAATCCTCGAATTTGGCGTAAGCGGCTTGGGCTTCTTTTTGCAGTTTCAGTCTCAAATATGTTTGTGACAGCAGATCCCAGCCATCGCAATTCTTTGGATCGGCCTCGGTCAATTTCTCCAAAATGGCGCGGGCCTCGTCCAAACGGCCGCATTGAATAAGCGAAAGCGAGTGATTGATCTTGGCCTCATTATCCTGAGGAATCAACTCCACGACATGACCGAACGCATCGGCCGCCTTGCAATAGTCTTTTTTCTGAAAATAGATCAGCCCAATATTGAACCAGCCGTCGGGATTGTTGGCGTCGAGCCCGACGGCCTTTTCATAATATTGCAGCGTCCTGATAGTGTCATTGGCGACCATGGCCAGTTTGCCAAGTTGAAAATAGACTTCGGCGTTTGTCGGATCCCGCTTGATTATCCGTTGATAGGCCGATTCAGCTTGGGGGAATTTTTGGAAGTCGATGCACATGGTGGCGAAATTTTCGAGCACTACCAGCGAGTCGGGAGCCAGCTCATAAGCATGATAGCTCAGTTTGTAGGCCTCCTCTTTATTGCCAAGCTGATGGGCCATGACCGCAGCGTTGATATATGATTCATAGCGATCAGGCCAGACTACGCCGCTGTTCTTGAAAGAGGCAAGGGCGGCTTCGAGCTCCTGGTTATTGGCTTGGGCTTTACCCTTTTCGAATAAGTCTTTCCATGTGATCTGGCGCAAATAATCGTTGTCTGATTTCAACTTAGGGGCAAGCGAATCGGCTTTGTCGAGGGCATCGGCCATCTCCTGATATTTCCCTTCGATCAGATAAAGTCTGGCCAGGTATTGATAAACTTCTCCGTTGTTCGGATATTTGGCCACCGCCTCCTGAAGATTATGTCTTACGCGCTCGATATCCGGATTGGCCCGCGGTTTTTTCATCGTTCCCATTTCGATCTTGACCGTCCGCAACTCTTTGGGAATGCATCCCATGAACATCAAGCCGGCGATCAAAATCGCGGCCGTCAAAACGTAGGTAGCCCTCTTCATCATTCCTCCACCGTTAATTGTATTGAATCGAATAAGAAAGCGTGGCCTCACCCTCGGCGGGCACATTCACTTCAAATTCAATTCTGTAATTATCGATTTTCCTGAACGGCAGACTGCTTTTCACGATTTTCCACTCCCGCCATCCCTGCGGATGCTCGACAACTTTCACGACTATAGTCTCTTTTTTATGGTTTTTCAAGCCTATTTCGTAGGTTTCGCGAAAATAATATCCCTGGGCGCCGAGATCCTCACGGTTGACGATTTTGCGCGAGCCTGTGATATCGAAAGCATCGCCGAGGTAGACTCTGACCATTTCATCTTTGGGCGTGTGATCTATCATGTCCTCGCCGATAAACTGAAGCGCGCCTTTCGAATCGGCTTTATAGACGCGGATGGCGCCTTTCGGCAAGGGCAATCCCAAACCGGCCTTGGCGGAATTTTCGAACTCGAGGTTCGTCTTTATTTTGATTCGATCATCGTTGCCTCTACGATAATATCCGGCCGCATCGGCTATAAAAACTTTCCGGGCCTTCGTGCGGGTGGGCGAAAAGAGCGACAGTTGCTTCATTTCGCGATCGTTGATCGTTGCCTTGCGTTCGAGCGTGTACAGGTGATATTCGAAAAACTGCTCTTCGGCAAAGGCCGCTCCCATAAGCGCATCCGCCTTGCGCATGACCTCATAGTCGGGTATCCCTTTGGCGGCCGGAAGGCGATGGATGTCTCCGGCCACCAATTTCAGCGTCGCATCCTTGAAACTTGAGCCGCATTGGTTATTGATCGTCACCCAACCCGACAGATCAATAAAATTGTCGTCATCGGAGACAACGGCAACGTAGTCGGCCGACCAGCCGATGCCGTTGGTCAAGTAGCTAACTTCGCAACGGCGGTTTCCGCCCGAACCGGCATTCAACAGCCAACGCAACGATGGCTTGATGTAAAGTCCTTCCGGCAAAGACGGGAACTTATAATCGACGATCTTGGCCGCCGCCACTACCGCTACCTCGCCGTCGGCCGAACGCAGAATGAGGCTCTTGCCATCGGCCGACAATAGCTCCCCGGAATAACGACGGTCATTTTCCCCAACAAGGGTGATATTTTTCCCCAGAAACCGATTCAATAAAGCCTCGGTCGATACCAGATCGTAGGCGAAATTTTGTTCGAGGATCCTGGCCGAATTATCATCCAGACAACGAAAACTCACGCTTTGCGGTATTATGCGGGAGGCCACGTCGTCGAAATTGATCATGGCTGTTCCTTTATCGATGCCGATGTTCCTTATCTCGCGGACAAGCCCGAGATCATCGTTATAGACGGTCAAATAAACCTCGGCTGAGACTCCGCCGCAAAGTAGCGGCATAAAAAACGCCGTCAGGGTAATCATCATTTTTCGCATAATGCTCCTCGCTAGTTTTTCCGCGATAAATAATAGGCGCACATTCCGTTGTGAACAATATCTACCGGCGGCAAGCTCTGGGCAATCTTTTTTTGAGCAGGGCGATATACTGAGGCCCGGTCGATTCGATAAGGCGGTCGATCTGCCAGCCTGTTCCCGTGATTATCCGGGCCATTTCCGTCGGCGATACGAATAGATATTCGAACCAGGGAGTGACGAATTTTTTGTGGCGCACTCGAAGACGAAGCTGCCCGGGCAGCTTTCCCTCACTGCGGTTCTTTCGCTGGTAATCGAGATGTTCTTTGATTTCAGTCATGGCGGGATTCACCGTTTCGGCCAGAATTCCGGCCTGCGGCGTCGTCATGCC
>Ga0129299_1000031_pt1 | contig 63632 bp, 50 predicted proteins | sample ConPoolayeCmetaG_FD_94477 | JGI IMG/M metagenome (GOLD analysis project Ga0129299, IMG submission 94477) | Hot spring microbial mat communities from California, USA to study Microbial Dark Matter (Phase II) - Cone Pool mat layer C metaG ...
GGCACAGCCCCTCGACGATGTCGCTCACGTAACAAAATGAGCGCGTCTGAGACCCATCGCCATAGAGAGTGACATCTTCCCCTCGAAGTGCCTGCACAATGAAGTTACTCACTACACGGCCGTCGTCTATCGCCATGTGAGGACCGTAGGTGTTGAAAATTCGCGCCACTTTGATTGTGAGACCGTACTGGCGGTGGTAGTCGAAAAAGAGCGTCTCGGCACAGCGTTTTCCCTCATCGTAGCAACTGCGTGGCCCAACGGGGTTAACGTTGCCCCAGTAGGTCTCGGTCTGTGGATGAACCGTCGGATCGCCGTAGATCTCGCTTGTTGAAGCCAGGAGGACACGGGCGCCCGCCACCCGTGCAAGGTCAAGCACATGTATGGTTCCCAGAACATTGGTGCGCACCGTTTCTACGGGGTGGTGCTGGTAGTGAAGCGGTGAAGCGGGGCTTGCGAGGTGGAAGATGCGAGAAACGTGACAGGTAAAGGGAGCGGTGATATCGTGGACTATGAGGGAAAAACGGGGATGCGTGAGGAGTGATTCGATGTTCGAGCGTTTCCCTGTCGAGAAGTTGTCCACGCACACCACCTCGTTCCCTTCGTCGAGGAGCCGCTTGCAGAGGTGAGAGCCAATGAAACCAGCGCCGCCGGTTACGAGAATGCGGTTCATAAGTGTTCCTCCTGATAGATGGATAGAGGAGGAGCATCTCGGATGAAGAACTCGATGAAATCGAGGAGAAAATAAGTAGGAGAATCACTGTCGAGCGGTTCGATACGAAACAAGTGAAATCCTCTCTTCAAGTCAACCTCAAAAGTACGTACGGCTTTCTCGTATTGCTCACCACTGAAGTCGAGAATACCAAGAGGATGGTCATCCACGAAAAGGCGAAAACGCCCCATTACTGGCCCGGCTACGCCTACAAATTGGATGGTGTAGCGTCCCTCTACAAGGAGGTTCTGCCCGAAGGTATAGTATTCGTCGGTATTGCGGAAACGGCAGAAGAAAGCCTTCTTCGAAAAGTCCACACCAATGGCTCCCGAAGGGGGAAGTGCAGTGTACTTTTCGAGATCGAGCCGCTGAGGATACTCGTTGCAGTAGTCGGGCTCTCCACGAAGGGGGTAGCGTTTGTCTTCCATCTCAACAATCACGTAGGAGGGAGGAAGTTCCGGTTCGCCAAGAGGAATGAGGACAGGGGGCAGTTCGTTTTGATGCTTCTTGGCGAACAAGGCGCGGTAAAACGTCCGCCCCTTGCCGCGGTAGTAGTGCATGAGAGCACTGTTTGATCTATCTCCGAGGTCACGAACGTAGATAACATCGTTTTTGTCCCAGTCATCATGCTGCATGACAGCAAAACCCGAACCAATGAGTTCTTCGTCATTCACGAATACGACGGCGTGGCGAAGGCCGCTGTTCTTCACTACTTGCGCAAGAGAAGATTCCACATGCCAGAACCCTTTTGCGTAGGTGGCAAAGAGCGGTGGCAACACAAACAATCCGGTGAAGAGGTAGGCAGCGGCGACGAACCCACCGAGTGGTACCGAAGCATGTGTTCTCTGCAGAGGAGAGAGCCGTTCCCGAAGAAGCGCTATTCCACGCGATGCGAGCACCATGAGAAAGGGAGTTGTCTCGTAGTAGTAGCGAGGGCCAAAGACATTGCCGTCGAAGTAGAAAAAGAAGTATCCGACGACCGTTGAGAGGAACAGCGCAGCAAGGAACGCTTCCCGCCACGGTCTGTCACGGCGGAAGAAGAAGGGAAGAGGAACAAAGAGAAAAAACAGTGGATGGCCAAAAGTGTTCACTATGAGCGGAGAAAGACGGCGGTAAGTGACATAGGCGGCGTGGCGCCACGTAAGTCCTTCGGTGGGTAGTTCGGTCCAATTCGAGTGAGGACATCCGCGACCGATACCGAAGCGATGACAGAAATCATTCGGTTCGCTGTAATTGAAATAGGGGTCCTGTTTGAAGAGGAAGGGATCGCCGGTGTAGTGGGCGTTGTAGAAAAAGAGAGCAATGAGCCATGGTATAAAAGCGAGAGAGAGAGCAAAACCTCGTGCTATCGTTCCTTTCCGATGTATCTCGCACAGCGATACAAGCGCCAGGGGAACAGCGAGAAAAAGGGCATTCTGGGGACGCGTAAAGAGAAGCCACCCGAGCGTAAATCCGGCGGAAGCACTCATGACGAAGGCGCGGCGTCCCGTCCCGCTGCCACGGGCACGCAGGAAAAGGTAAACAGTGAGCAGCGTCATAACAGCACAGAAGGGGTGTGCCATTGCTGTTCCGCCCATCACGATGAGAAAGGGTGAAAGGACGGTAAGTGCCATGGCACCAGCGGCGACACGCGAGTCGAAGAGATATTCACTGATACGGCCAATAAGGGTAACGGCAGCAGCAGTCAAAAGCGGATTGGCGAGAAATCCCATCCCCATCCGGACGAAGGGTGCAAGGAAAAACGAGTAGCCAGGGAGGAAGAGAGAGTAGATTTTTTCGCCGTCTGGTATGAGGTAAAGGTAGCGGAAGAACTCATAGTAGGGGTGCATCGGAAGATCAATCCTTCCGTGAGCGAATTGGTCCGCCATCATCCGGTAATGAATGCTATCCTGAATGTGGGGAATGCCTCCGAACACGAAAAGGTGGATGAGGAGCGCCGAACAGAACGCAAAGAGAGGGAACAGCAGATACCGGTGTGACAGCAAGCATTCCCACAGCGCCGCTGCAGTACGACGCACGGGAGTGAGGAGTGCAGCCAGCATGGCGGCGAGAAATAAGAGGTGAAAGGAAGGAAAGTAGATAGTAAGTGGTTTCCAGACTTTTCCTGCAGTACCCCACCCAACGAAGAGAAGTAAAAGAGATACTCCGAATGCACCGGAAATGACAAAGGGAACCTTTCCGCTCATACTACCATCATACTGGGAGCGGATGAGAGGTCAACGATATCACGAACGTGTAATGAGCCTCCCTGCAGCAATGATGAGAATTCCACCGCTGATGATGAAGGCATTGGGAATGAGTCCGAGAAAAACAATCTCGTTCATCGCCGTGAAGAGGATAGTAAGCAAGAAGAGCACGGAGGCGGTGTTGACGGGAATATCGCGCAAAGCGTAGTTCCAGCAGAGGTAGGCACCACCCGATTGAAAGATACCCATCTCGATGAGCCAAAACCACTCGTCTGGCTTCTGTGGTTTGGGGCATTCACGGAAGAGGAAAGGCGCCACCAATACTGTCGAGATGGCAAAAATTCTAAAGAGGAACTGAATCACCTTGATCGGTTCCTGCCGGAGCGGCAGGACAAGGTCAGCAGAGAAATAGACATACCACCCGAAAGTCGCACCGGCGAGAATGCCCCAGATAATGCCGACATTAACATCCCCACCTCCGAAAGAGAATGTGTCCTTCCCGTAGACGATGAGAAGCATGCCGCCGAGCGAAAGGATGAGTGCCGTCACCTCGCGCCAACTCGGACGAACGCCAGCAAGCAAGAAAGAGAGAAAAAACACGAAAACAGGCGACAGGTTCTCGAGAATCATCACGAGGGTGCCGGATATCGAAACAAGCGCAAGGTGGAAGGTTATCGTGTTGAGAAACAGTCCAACAAACGAAAGCGCCACCACAGTGCGCCACCGTTCGCGCCAGTCCATCGTGAAGTTGCCAGTAAGGAGAAGGAAAATGCCGAAAACGATAGTCCCTATGAGAACGCGGAGGGAGGCGACCCAAAGCATATCAACCCCACGCGTGGCAAGAAAGTGTCCCGCCGGCCCGTGGATACCCCACAGGAAGACGGCGGCGAGAAGGAAAAGGTAGCCGCGTTTACGATGATTCATGGAACTTGGTTGCTGGGGTCATCATCACTTTCCACGGCGTGCTGGATGGCGTAGTCGTCAAGAAGTTCTTTCTTGGTGCACGATGCCGCACTTGTCACTACCGCTGCGAGAAAGAGAATCAAAACAAGGTGCATACCGCTTTTCCCGTCGATGACCCTACAGAAAAATATACAGACAACTGGCGAAGAGGCAAGGACAACGAAAGCATAAACAAAATCGAAGAGTTGCGAAGAAAACTTTCAGAAAAGTGATTGACTGTCAATAAAAAACTTCTATGATAAATACCAACTGCAGAGAGTTTGAAAGGCGGCAGGTGTTCAGAGGAGGAAGGTATGATGAATATGAGAACGTTGTTTTTTTTAGTGGCGACTAGTGCGGTGATTTTCGTCTTCGGGGGGTGTGAAGACACTACTAGCAAAAAACCGTTTCCTGACAATGTGGTAAGTGGTGATACCGACCAGAGCGACGACAGCGATGAGATTGTCACTGACGAGGATATCATACCGACCGACGATAACGACACAGATATCCATGATGATGGTGCTTCCGACAGTCTCTCCCCAGATACCGACACTCCGGGTGGCGACTGTTCCGAAACCGCCGAATGTGCGCCACAAGAGTTTTGCCGGAAAGAAGTGGGTGCTTGCGAAACAGGCTACGGAACCTGTGAACCCCGGCCCGACAACTGTTCTGATATCTACGCACCGGTCTGCGGGTGTGATGGAAATACTTATGAGAACGAGTGTACAGCCCATGCTCTGGGGATGAACATTGCCTACAATGGTGAGTGCGGTTCGGCAGTTTCCTGCAATGACAACAGCGGTTGCAAAGAGATCGAATATTGCGCCAAACCGGACGGTGTTTGCGATGCCGGACTTGCTGGTATCTGTGGACGGAGACCCACGGAGCAAGAGTGCCTTGCCATTTCAGCCATCATTACGGTCTGCGGGTGTGATGGAAAAACCTACCAGCATCCCTGTTTTGCCCACGCCGCCGGAGTGAATGTCGCCTATAAAGGTGAATGCGGCTCGGTCGTTACCTGCACAAAAGATACTGAGTGCGGCGATTTCATACCGATGCTGTGCAAGAAAGCGGTTGGGCTTTGTGATGACGGGATGGGCGTTTGTGTGATACCGGAGACCGATTGTCCCAAAGTATACGATCCCGTCTGCGGGTGCGACGGCAACACTTATGACAACGAATGTTTCGCCTACGCCAACTTCACCAATGTTGATTTCTTCGGAGAGTGCGATGGGAGCAACGGTTACTCGACGCTCTACTACTACTACAGTCAGGAAATGAGTGTCCCGAACGCATCGCTGGTCATCGTGGACGGCGAGTCGGAAATCACCTTCGATGGCGCCGAACTGGTCACCCGCGAGGCGACGGGGCAGTATGTCTACCTACGGACGGTCTTCCACGGGCCTCCGGGTAGCGGGGTGGTCAATCTCCAGTTGCGGGTGCAGGCCGGATCTTCGATACCATTGACTGTATCGCTCGATGGGACGAACTCCTACGCACAGTGGGTCAATTTCTACAGTGGCGGGATGGAAGAGTTGATTGGTAACCTCTATGGGGAGGTGACGATCACGCAATACAACCGAAACAACAACACGATAACGCTCATCGAAATAATAGGCGATTATCTGTCGTTTGTTAATAACGAGTGAGGGAGGATCACATGGTAAAACACCTTGCTTTGATCTGCGGTTTCGTACTGTTTGTTGCTGCCTGTGATGAGGGAACAACGACTCGCAAGCCGTGGAATGACAACGGCGGTCTTGCAGATGCTGATCAGATGGTCACTGACGAAGACAGCCTGCTCAGTGACGAGTTGCTGAATGATGATGGCCAACTGGTGAACGATGATGGCCAACTGGTGAACGATGATGGCCAACTGGTGAACGATGATGGCCAACTGGTGGACGATGATGGCCAACTGGTGAACGATGATGGCCAACTGATCAGCGATGATGGCGAACCAATTACTGATGATGGTGAGGTGATTACGGACGATGGGACGGTCGTCACCGATGACAACGAGCCGGTCACTGACGATGGCACCGTTGTCACCGACGACGGTGTCGTCATTACGGATGACGGCGTTGTCTTCCCTGATGATGATACTGTGGCAAACTGCGGTGACAACAGTGACTGCAAACCAACCGAATACTGCGCCAAGCCCGACGGCACCTGCGATGCCTATCTCGCCGGCACCTGTACTCTGCGACCGGAGATGTGTCAACCGATGTATGCGCCTGTCTGTGGTTGTGATGGGATCACCTATCAAAATAAGTGTGATGCTGCAGCATCAGGGGTCAATGTAGATTACTCGGGCGAATGTGTGACAACTCCGGGGTGCTACGCGAATGACGAGTGTGTCTCGGGTGGTACTACACCACAGTTCTGCTTGTTCGAGCCTGGTGCATGCTGGGGTCCCGGCACCTGTACTGATTATCCGTCGAGTTGTCCAAAAGTGTATGCTCCGGTCTGCGGGTGTGACAATGCCACCTACCCTAACGAGTGCTATGCCTACCAAGCGGGACAGTCGGTACAGTACGAAGGCGAATGCCAAGAAGAAAAATACTCGACGCTCTACTACTACTACGATCAGAACACCATGAACGCGCCGGATGCGGAAGTAGTCGTTGTCACTGCGGACGGTGATGAAATCGAATTTGTCGGTGCTGATCTTATGACGAGAACTCCTTTCGGAACTTATCCCAACAACGGTGTTTATCTTCGGACAACCTTCTATGGAACAACCGATGATGGGAGTAAGATAGAGTTTCAACTAAAAGTATGGCAATCGGGCTTTTCGCTTCCCAAGGTCTATACCCTTGATGGAGTTGATAACTATGCGCGCTGGACGCGACTCGGCAACCAACTAGTCGGCAACCTCTACGGTGATGTAACGCTCTATCAATACCAGCGTAATACGCAGGGAATCATCACACTGATAGAGATTTCTGGCGACTACCTGACCTTCGTGCCGAACTGACGGATTTTCGCATCACGGGGTCTTGAACGATCCGGTCCATTTCGGAACGAACTTCGGCGTATCGCTCTTTATCATCGTCTGCCATTCTTCATCGGTCAGTCGGTTAGTTATCGGCCAGGAGAACTCGCGGTAGGAGAAGACTGGTCCGATGGCGACGCCGAGAGAACCGTTGTCCATCTTGCGAACCACGATGATGAGATCGATTGGACCGGTCGCCGTCTCGAGCACCTTGGATAGGTTCGGATCGCTGTGAACATCGGCGACGAGGCGCGCATCGAAAGGGTCATTCGCGCCGTCCCCCTCGAACCATGTCTGGATTGAACAGGAGGAGCATTCTTCCCCTTCGACTACGGTGACTATCTTTGCCAACTCCCTTATCCGATCGGTGAACCTATTCCCCATGTTCATCAGGTACAAGGCATCGCTTTCGGAAAGGACGCCGGTCTGCAGTTGCGCTATCGACAGATCGCGCACCTTCTCCATCATCGCTTTGCCATTGGTGAGTGCACTGTACATTCCATTGGTGATAAGTCCGAGTTCGGTAAACCCATCCAAGGTCATCGTAGTCAATTGTGCTGCCCGGTCGAAGAGCGCGGGGACCGGTTCGACATAGGCGTAGTATTTCGGCTCGTAGACGACATCCTCATCGTGGTCATTGTCCGAAATCACCACATCGGCATAGGGGGTATAACTCTGCTTGACATAGAGGATCGTGTCGTGCCGCAACTGGCTCCATGAAGCAAGGGCGCTGTTGAGGGTGAAGTCCTCCCACGCATCGGTCTGCATGAAGGCAGGCCACGCTGCATTGTATTCTCTTATCAGCGGTTATAGAAGGTAGAGCCAGCCGAAGTAGAGGTTGCGCCCCCAGTCGGCAAGAGTGTAGGCCGAAAACTCGCTGAACAACCGGTCGTGAGTCCCTCGCAAGAGCACATACTTGTAAGGGTCAACGGCAGGCTCAAGGGCGCCGGGAGTAGCGATGATACGCTTGGCGGCCGGTGAGCCCAACCCCACCATCGCATCGAGTCCCGACGGCAGGTAGCGGCAGATGGGAAGGTGCGAAGGGTCGTTCCCCTCATGTTTTTGGTACAGGCAGTTGGCTGCGGTACAGACGCAGTAGGTGTCGTTCGTTGTGAAGATGAGTGGATCCTTCTGGGAAACGCCGCTGCATGATATCTCCTTCTGACATTCGGTTTTGTATGCGCTCGAGTTCATATAGGCGTATATCTCAGCCTTGTGCGGGTTGGTCGGATCTATCCCCGCCCCCTGAAGGACCGACTCGCCAAGCATGTAGGAATCGGGGGCAGACCGCTGCCCCATGATCCGCAGCCCCTTAGTGGCTTCGCGCGAGTCGAGAAGTGCATGCTTGATGCCGCCGAGTATCTTTGGCTCGCGCAGCATTTCTATCTTGTCCACATAGTTCTTCATGTTCGCCGCGTCGGTCAGCAGTGCGATGTCCTTCCCAGCCCCAAAGACCGCGAGGAAGGCAGCGTCGTACTCGGGCGGCAACAGATCGTCAGCGTTGCCAGCGAAGAATGAAGTGACGCGGTACATCCGCTCCCAGATCTCCTTGGCGCTTCGACCGTCGCTCGCCGTTGCTTTCTTGAGCGCGTGGGTCAGCATCGTCCCCGCCATCGTTGCCCGGTCGCCCCGCATGAGGTAAGACATTCGGCCGAGGTACGTCATGGGGCGGAAATAGCGTTGAAGTCCCTCGGTTTGGGTGTAGTGGCCGCGTGGTTTGTACTGGGTGTAGTCCTCGCAGTAGCACTCCTGTGTTCGTAAGAGTTCCTTCTGTTCCTGTGCTCCCATATCACAGATAGCGCTCAGGGGTTTTGGACAGTTATACGAGAAGAGGGCACTCCCTGTGAAGGTATCGTGTGCGAGGATATGCTCGATCTCGTAAGTCACTGGTTCTGCAACGAGGGTGTTGACTGCGAACGAATCATCGAGCAGACGCAGGATGACCGAACACTGGCCGTAGGCGAGGAGTGCCGCATCCTTGAGTTTCTTATCGCTGAACGAATTGTAGAGTTTCCTCGTCTCGTCGAGAAGCGCCCGCATGAGGAGTTTCAGGTCATCTGTAAAGTAGGTGATCTCGAGGTTCTTCAGTATCTGGTCGAAATAGAGATGATACAGGTGTAGTATAGAATCGGCCGAAACGAAGACTGGCACTTCTTTGGACTGATAGGAGGAATAGACATAATCGAATCGGGTTGAACCTCCTGGCAGGACGACAAAGCCGTTCGCAAGCAGTTTGGCCTGCGCCCCTGCGGAGAGCGATATCCCCAGTTTTTCAACGATGTCTCGCTGAAAGTTGGCGATGTTGTCCATGCTGGTTATCGGCAGAGTGTAGTTGGGGGCGGTCGGAGTCACCGCGAGGTCGGCGATGAAGCCGCCGCCGATGCCGTCGCGGAGTGTCGCGGCGAAGGCGGGGGCCCCGCCTCCCAGAGCGTCGAGGTTGTTTCTCCGTTGCTTATCGGATCGTCGGTGACCAGAATGATGTCATCGTCGGGAACATCTTCGCCTTCCTCAATCAGCTCGTCACCTTCTGAGACATTCTCTCCCTCCTCGAACGGGGTGTCGCCCTCGAACGACGCGAGTCCATCCCCACTCTCATTCCCGTACTTCCCGTACCGGAGCAGGCGCCGATGATCGCGATCGCGAAAAGCAAAAACATGCCCGTGAAAATTCTCATGTTTTCCTCCTTGCCTCTTCTCGTCTAGAACAACCATCCCATCCGATACGGCACTGTCCGAACATCTATCTCGTCCGGGTTCCACGCGTAGACCGCCGAGACGGCGGGGCAGGTCTTGTCGCGGAGCATGGAAAGCGCCGCGGCGAGGGATGCCTCGGCGGGATCGCCGAAATCATGGGTCACATCATCTTCCGCGGTACAATCGGCGGGAAGTCCGCTGAAGTAGTCGCCATACCCCTCGGCATTCGCCAGTTTGAAGGTTATCGGCACCAGGGTGTAGTCGCAGTGATTCATTGGATTCATACCGACCGGCTTGCCGTAGGTTTTCCCCCCGACGACGAAAACCTCGATATAGGGCTTGAGGCCGTTGATAACAATCTCGCTTGCCGAGGCGGTTCCACCAGTGGTGATGAAGGCAACACGCGTCAGTTCGAGGCTTTGGCTGTAATCTTTGAAATGGTAGTCGCTGTTGTAGTCTTGATGCTTGTCGTTGTAGGTGAGCCGCGTAAAGAGTTTGCCTTCCAGGGTGCCGCCCGTGATGAGGCTCGCAAGGTGTTCCGCACCGTCGAGCCACCCGCCACCGTTGTACCGAAGATCTACAATGAGGTCACTTACACCGGCCTTTTTGAAAGAGGTGAAAACGGTCTCAAGTTCGCTGTTGGTCGAATTGATAAAAGATTTAAGCATGAGGTAGCCGACCTTTTTTCCCCCATCGTCCAGCACCGCTGTCTTGTAAATGGAAGGCGCGGTTACCTCGCCTGCATAGAGGATGAGCGTTTTTTCTTCACCGTTCTCTTCGACCACATACTCGACGGGGATGTCTTTTTTGTCCTCAGGGCGAGAGGTCACCTCGCTCCACAGGTTGTTCTCTTCGATCTCTTGGATTGTTTTGCCATCTATCTTGAGAATGCGCTGTCCGCGCCGCATGCCTGCGGTATCGGCAGGCCCCCCAGGTATTACGAGCGTTACATACACGACATACTCTGGCAGTTTCCGGAACCCGAAACCAAAACCGTAGTACTTCCCTGCGTAGTAGTCGTCGTGATCCTCTTTCTTTGCAATGTAACTGAACCGATCGTTCGGTTTGTACTTGATGGCACTGAGAAAATCGCCCGGATTGCTCCAGTCGCGGAAGTCAATGTCCCTGGCGAGGTGGTCGTACCAAAGGTACATGTCCCACATCGTGTCCAGAATCCACAGGTTTATCTCTTCAATCGAACAGGAGGCGAGCCCCGGCTTGGTGTTCGGCATGCCTGCCGGGTTGTTCTCCCAGTCGTACCCGTTCCCTGCCCCATAGTAGGAATCGGTGCCCCACGGTTCGAGACCGACGACCTCGTTTTTGCACGAACATGTCAGGCACGCAAGCGCCCCGAGGAGTATAACCAACCGTCTCATAACAATTCTCCTGCTCTGTTCTGAGTACCTTATTTATCGTAACCACAACGATTCTTTTGTCAAAATCGTTGCGGCACCCCCTACGCAGAGAGTAGGTCGTGCGGCTCGCAAAGCATTCTGGCAACGCACTCCATAAATACGACCTAAGATGTGCTGCGCGAAGCGCTACTTCGCGCAGCGGAAGCCAAAGTCGGGGTAGGTCATCGTTGGACTGTTCGCGTAACGGGCATAGGTGCGCAGAGAGCGCGCATCGCTCTGGTAGGAGCCGCCCCGCATGACCTTTTGGGTACCGGTTGCAGGTCCCTGAGGGTTGTCCTTCACGCTCGACCAGTAGTAGTCGTAGGCATACCAGTCGGCAACCCACTCACGCACATTGCCTGCCATATCAACGAGACCGAAGGGACTCGCCCCCGCTGAGAGGGCACCGACAGCCTGTAGGAGCGTGGCGCCGCACGCATCGTAGAGTGCCCGCGTGCAGTCAGGCGGCTGGGAGCCCCACGGGTAGGTGCGCCGATCGGCGCTCCGTGCAGCGAATTCCCACTCCGCCTCGGTCGGCAGACGTTTGCCGCGCCACGCACAGTAGTCACGTGCTCCCTCCCATGAGACGCAGTTCATCGGAAGCATCGGATCACGGTCAGAGCCGTAGTTACAGGAGATCATGCCGGCAAAGGTTGAAAAAGTATTCCCCTTACAGGCACCCGCCGCAACGCAGATCGCAAAGGCACCAACTGTCACCTCGGTGCGGTCTATCTGAAAGGGATCGATCCGCACCGTGTGCGCCGGCTTCTCGTGGGTAAGACAATCGTTTGTCGTTGTTGGGTCGCATCCCATCGTGAATTCGCCGCCTGCAAGCGCAACCATCTCCTCCGCAGGCGTCGGCGGCAAGCAGTCATCGAGGTTCCATCCCGAGCAGTCGTAGTAACAGATCGCGATCCCATAGCCCCACTTCTCAGGATCGAGCGTTGCGCAGGGGCTCTTTTCACCCCGTTCGCACACCTCGCCTGTTTCGATGATGCCGTTGCCGCAGACATCTTTCTCGGTGCACTTGGCGACATCCCAGCCGGAACAGTCGGGGAGGCACGAGGCACTGCCGGGGTAGAAATGTCCTGGGAGTATCTCTTCGCAGGGGATGGTGTCCTCCTTCTCGCACTCCTCCCCCAATTCGAAGAGTCCGTTTCCGCAACTGTTCCGCCGGAGGCAGGGTGTCACATCCCAGCCGGAACAGGTATCATTGCAGGGGGCGTTGCCTCCCACGAAGATGTCAGGGTCTATCTCGACACAACGGAAACTCTGTCCTGCCTCGCACTCTTCGCTCGGATCATCTATGATACCATTGCCGCACTTTTCGTTCTTTCGTCTCTTGCAGGCGCTCGTGTCCCATCCCGTGCAGTCAGCGGTGCAGGTAGCAAGACCACCTTGGTAACGCGCGTTGTCGAGCGAGACACAGTATTTCGAGTCACCCTGCTCACAGATCTCGCCATCTTCGATTACATGGTTTCCGCAGATGTCCTGTTCGATGCAGGCGGAAAGATCCCATGCGGAGCAGTCACTCGCACAAAAGGCGGTTCCGGCAAGATAGCGATCAGGGTCGAGCGCCGTGCAGGCGACGAAACCGTCGCACACCTCCTCATCCTCGACAACACTGTTGCCACACATATGTGCCGGGATACAGTTGCTTCTGAGCCACTTGCAGAGAGAACCGCAGGAGGCGGTGCCCCCCACATAGGCGTCAGGATCAATGTTCGTACAGTCGGTGATGAGTCCGGCTGCAAAATCGCATTCCTCATCATTCTCCAGTTCAACCGCCCCGTTTCCACAAACCATCCGCCGGATACAGGTACGGGTGTCCCACTCACAGCGGGTAGCATCGCACGCAGCCGTTCCCTTGAGAAACTGCGCTGCATCAAGAATCGTGCAGGCGATGTGGTCGTCTTCTTCACACACCTCATCCCCCTCGCGTACCCCGTTGCCGCAGACATTGCGCTGTACACAGGCGTCCGTGTTCCACCCGAGGCAATCATTCTGGCACACCGCTACGCCGGCAAGGTAGCGAGAACTGTCGAGCGCTGCGCAGGCGATGACATCGCTCGGCTCGCACACCTCCGGCGGCACGCCTTCGGGTTCAACGATCTGATTCCCGCATGCACTGACCTTATCCTGATCACTTCCCGTGTTGTGGCTGCCGCACTGACTGAAGGTTATCGAAACAGAAACTATGGCAGCAAGAACCCACGCTCCCAAGAGCACATACATGGAAAAAGAAACTCCTATCGGTTACTTACCACGCACCGTACGAAGAGATTTGTCGTTTCGGGCACTGACACAACCTTACCGGTCCGGAATTCGACGGCGTAGTAGGTACCACCGCCGGCGCTCGTCGCCGACCAGTGCCCTTTGTCGCAGGCACCGGCAAGGTTCGCATCCCAGTAACAGCCCCCGCCGTCACTACATCCACTGTCGGTATCACAACCGCGCCGGAGCGTTTTGAGTTCGGCGATGGTCGGCAGCCGCCAGGCCGGATAGCCACCGAAATCGGTCAATCCTGCACAGAATGAGGCGCTGTTCGCCTGCGGACCGCTGTAGTTTGCCTCGTGCTGCCACACCAGTCCCGAACAGGGATCCTCACAGGTGTCGGTCGTGCAGACGAGCGTGCAATCGGCATCAACATCGGCATCAGGTTCGATCTCCTTCTCTTCTTCGACCATATCAAGGTCATACTCGGGCATCTCTTCGACATAATCGAAGTCAGAGATATCGGGTTCCAGTTCCGCGGAATCCTTCTTGTCCGGCTCTTCTTCCATCGTTTCGTCATCCTCCACCGCACCCACCGGATCGGCATCGTCGGGAAGCGCCTCCTGTTCGGTATGGGCGGCGAGCCAGCGGTCGTAGGCGCTCCCCGCGTCGGTATCGGCGGGACGCTTAGCACAGGAAACGGCCGCGAGCAAAAGGGTCAAACAAAAAAACCAGCGCACCATGGCCACCTCCCCTAGAATCTGCCGCCGAAAGAGAGCAACATGCCGCCCGGCAGAGGGGTAAGTCCCACTGCTCTGACCGGCGTCTCCTTCCACCACACCATGAGCGTGATGCCAGTCGCCACGAGCGCGGCGCCGCCCGCATAAAGGGCGATGGCCGCGGCGCGTGCCGCATCCCCCTCGTCCATGAGGTTGTTCACCCTTTTCACGAACGACTCCCGCGTGCCGCCATCCGCGATGAAATCGGCGATACCGCTGTCGGAGGTAAGGGAGCGGTAGTCGTCGTAGGCGCGTGCCGCCGTTACATCGCACCCAATTGCCGCCCCGAGGGCGCCTGCACCGAGAACCAGTACGCCGATACCCCAGCCAAGGTAGGGATGCCGTCGCTCCATGACCGGCTCTTCCGAGGGTGGCAAGGTGCGCGGTAGATCAGCCTTCTGGGGCGTCTCGGTCAACTGTCGTACTACCTCGCCAATCGCCGGCATGAGTGTCTCGGGCTCATTGGGACGGTAGGCAAACTCAGCGCTTCCACCGCGAATGGTTGCTTCCTTCGCAAGGTCAACCAGTTCCACCGAAAGAACGCAGGTATCGGTGATACACGAGATCGATGAGCGGAGGATCGTATCGGCGGCAAGCGCCTGCCCGAGCGGTATTTGACACCGTTCGTCATAGCACTCTTTGTAGGATTCTTTCTTCTGTTCTTTGATGAGCGCTTTGAGTTTCTCATGCTGACGAGACTTATCTATCACGACAAAGAGATCGGTTGCGGTCAGTTTCGAGCGGAGTATCTCGGTGGCATTCTCGATGAGCGTCGCATCGAACCGTTTCGAGGTATCCTCGATCTCCATGACGGCGATCTTTGGTTTGCGCTCATAACCGAAAAGCAGGGACACAGAAAGAACAGCAACGATCGTAACCCCAACAATGCTCGGCCGCATTGATAAACTACCTTGTGAAGACCGTGATTTACTTTATCATGAGGAAAAGGTAAGGTCAATCTTTCGGGCAATCCGACAAAGACATCCGAAATCCAGCCACGTTAGTTGATTTTTTCGGCTTTCTTCTCTAGTATGTAGTCCGTGAGAGATATGACCATTAGAGGAAGGAGGTAGTCATGCGTAGATTTTTGTGTGTAGTGTTTTGTATCCTTGCCGTTATCGCTGTTTCCTGTGCCACCCAAAGCCGCAAAGTGACCCGAACAGCCGCCGACGAGCAGATTGATTTGTCGGGCCGTTGGAACGACACCGACTCGCGCCTTGTCGCCGAGGAGATGGTTCGCGATGTGACGACCCGTCCGTGGATAGACGACTTCCAGAACGCTAACGAAGGCAGAAAACCGGTCGTCATTGTCGGGCGTATCCGCAATAAGAGTTCCGAACATATCGCGACCGATGTTTTCATCAAAGATCTCGAACGAGAACTTATCAATGCGGGGCGGGTGAAGTTCGTTGCCAGCAAGGAACAACGTGCAGAACTCCGCGCCGAAAAAGAGGATCAGCAATCGAACGCAAGCGAAGAAACTGCCAAACGCCTTGCACAGGAGACGGGTGCCGATTTCATGTTGCAGGGAGTCATCAGTTCGGTCACCGACGCCGTCGAAGGACAAAAGGTGGTCTTCTATCAGGTGGATCTCGAACTCATCAATATCGAGTCGAATGAAAAGGTCTGGATTGGCAGCAAGAAAATAAAGAAAGTCGTCGAACAGGCAAAACACAAGTGGTAATATTTACCACACCCCTTGTAGTGAGGCTCTCTCATGAACAAAAAGGGGCTCCTTTTTAAGGTTATCTTTGCCGTCTCCTTTTTTCTCCTCCTGGCAAACTGCACTACGGCAAAAGGACAGTACAAAGGGGTTGACGAAAAACTGACCCGGCGTGACTACCACGCAGTAATCGCACAGATCGAAGCAGCGAAAGGAAAAGACTACGGCGAGAAGAACCGTGTCTGGTACTACCTCGACCTCGGCATGCTCTATCACTACGCCGGTGATTACGCCAAGAGCAATGAGTACCTGACCGAGGCAGAGAATGCGATCGAGGAACTCTACACCGAGAGCATTTCTCGTGCAGCGGCCAGTTTCGTCCTCAACGACAACACGAAAGAGTATGCCGGCGAGGACTATGAGGACATCTATACCAACGTCTTCAAGGCGCTCAATTACCTTGCTCTAGGGAATAACGAGGCGGCAGGCGTCGAGGTGCGCAAGGTGCATGTCAAACTGAACAAGCTCGAAACCAAGTACCCCATCGAGGAAGAAAATGTCCGAAAAGCGGCACCTCCCCTCTTCCGGTCAAGTGCCCTCGCCCATTACCTAAGCATGCAGATTTACCGCATGGAAAAGGAGTGGGACGAGGCAGAGATCGATCGCAAGAAGATTGCCGCAGCGATGCGTGGACAGCGCGATCTCTACATTCGGCTTGCCGATCCAGAACAGGCAATCGAAATAGACGAGGGAGCGCTCCCGACCGAGATACCGCCCGACAGGGCGATCGTGAGTGTTGTCGCCTTCAATGGTCTCGGTCCCGAGAAGGTGGCGCGTCAAATCAATGTCAATACTATCGCTGGCTTCCTGAGTATCAGTTCGCGTGTTGACGACAAGAAATCGGGGGCTGCCGCCGAGATCCGGGGACTGTTTCATTACCCCGACATTCTCATTCCGATTCCGATGATGCCGCCAGGCTACAACTTCACCGTCGAACTTCCCGAGATGCGCGCCAAGTGCCCCGCCGCCGACCGTATCCGCGTCGTCGTTGACGGAAGGGAAGAGATTGAACTCTTTCCGATAGAAAACATCACGCGGGTCGCCGAGGCGACCTTCGCCCGCAAGGTCGCCAGTGCCTACGCCAAGACACTCCTCCGCGCCGGAGCGAAATTCGCCGCCGCGATCGCTGCCTCCGAGGCGGCAAACCGAGCCGGCGGCGGACTCGTCGGAGCACTCACCCGCTTCGGGACGAGCACCCTTGCAAGTGCGACCGAAAAGGCCGACCTGCGTCTCTCCTACTTCTTCCCCGGCGAGGCCTACGCAGGCGAATTGACGGTCGATCCGGGAGAACACACTGTCACGATTACCTACTACCGGGGCTTCTCTGAGATTTTCCGCGAGACAAAACGAATAACCATCTCAGCCAATAGCCTTGCCCTTGTCGAGGCATTTTACCCGGGGGTTCAACGATGAAAACACTCCTTTTTGCAACGATGCTCCTCGCCACCACATTCCTCGCAGCCGGTGAGTGCGCCAAAGGGATGAGCGATCCCAAGGCTTTCTATCCCGAGAGCGACTACCTCGCCGCGGTCGGTGACGGCGACACTCTCGCAGCCGCTCAGGCGCGCGCAATGACGGCGCTCTCCTACATCTTCGAGGCGAAGGTGAAGGGAGACCTTACAATGGCGGAGTCCTCTACGATCCGCAGTGGTAAAGAGGAAAATCTCTCGTTCGTGCGCGATGCGGCGAACATCCGCACCGAACAGCAACTCATCAATGTGCAGTTCGGTGAACACTGCACCGACAAGAGTGGACGCACCTATGTCGCTGCCTACCTCGACCGTCGCAAGACGGCCCCGCTCTATGTCGAGAGGATTCAGGGACTCATGGGCGAGGCGGAGCAGGAGATTGCCAAGGCGAAGGCGGAGAGTGAGCCAGTCAAGGCATTCACACGTCTCAAGAAGGCGGTGGTCAAGGCACAGGAGGCGGAGGTCTTCAAGCGGGCGCTCCGCATCATCCACCAGCCGACCTTTGCAACGCTCAAGACACGCCCTGTGGGCGAGGTGATAACCCTCTTCGAGGAGCAGGTGCGCAAACTCACCCTCTCGCTCACCGTTGAAGGGGACAAGGAAAACCGCCTCCGAGCGGCCGCCGACGGCGCTTTCAAGAAGCAAGGGCTTTCCGAGATCGTCGAACAGGGCGGTGTTCTGCGGGTGAAGATCACCTTCACCACCGATCCGACAGAACTCAAGAACAAGTACTACAACCTGCGCTGGACACTTACCCTTGCAATCACCGATGCGCAAGGCAAACCACTCGTCACCAAGACGGAGAATCAGCGCACCACCGCCATCAGCGAGAGTGAGGCAACAAGCCGATCCTACAAGGATGCCGAAAAGGCGCTCGTGAAGATGGCCGCCGCCGCGGTAACCGCCCTCGGCGGAAATTGAGAGCCCCGCTTACTGCTGCTCGCCGCTGTTTTTTATCTTTCCTGGCACAATGATGAGCACCTCGCGGGTATCGAGGAGCGCCCCATCGCCAAGGACCGTTATCTGGGCGCGGAAGAGGGTCGCATCAGGGCCGGTCGGCTCGTAGAAGTCGTTCTCGAAACGCACCATGAAGGTAACGGTTATGCCCGGCTTGACACCATAGAAGACCGTTTCGTCCTTGCTGTCGTAGCCGTTCGCCGGATCCGCCGAAAGCGGTGTCACCATCTTGATGAATTGGGTGGTATCTACCTGCTGGGGGTTAGGAAGCGGGAGACGCTCGGTCATGACATCCATGCGAACCTTTTGCGCGAGTTCGCTGATCGCCTGCACGATCTGGAGTGACATCTGGGAGCCATCGGCGCCGATTTCGTAGAAGAAAGGCATACCATTCTCGTCGGTCGAGCCGGTACCGAGACAAACTGCTTCTAGGTCGGGTTTCGGGTCGTAGTTCCAGCCAAGTGGCTCGAATGAACTGATGCCGATGAACTTCGCCTGTATCGCATTCATTGCCGCAATGGCCTCGTCGCGGGTATGCGGCAGTTGGTAGGGCGGTGTCGTATCCCAGACGAAGTAGTTTGGATTCGTCACCGCTGCAGTGAAGGCCTCATCAGTCATCATAATGAAGATTGGCATCGCCTGTTCGCGGAAGCAAGCACCACCGATGCTCCCTTCTGCGCCAATACAATTTTTAGCAGGTATCTGTGGATAGAAGGTCGCTGCCCAATGGTAGGGAGGATTTACATAGTTGTAGTCGAATTTGCCCGAGAATCCTTCGCCAGTCGCCGCCTGGTAGATCGCCTCGATCTGCGGCTCTTGTCCGCCATTCGAAAGGTAAGAGAGCCCCAAGACTGCGCTCGTTATCGTTGCCGTGTCGGTGGTTGGCCGCTGGAGGAGTGTGTAAATATGGTCATCAAACGAAGGGTGTACCGGATCGTTGTTGATGCCACGCCAGTCATCGAAGGTTGCAAGACCGATCGCTGCGTCCGGGACCGCCGTGACAATGCCGGGGATAATGGTGCCCATCAGACTCGTCTTGATGTTGTCCATCTCACCACTCATCGAGCCGGAAAGATCGAGCAAAAAGAGGATATCGGCCTTTTGGATGGCTGTGCTGAAATCGAGTTCGCGCTCCACATCCTCGCCGGGGGCGTAGGGTAAGACCACATAAAAGTCCTCAGGTGGAATGGTGCTGTTTGGGTCAGTCGGATCCGAGCCGTAGGAAACTTCGGCGAGGTCGCTTACCCCATCATCGTCGCTGTCTTCCTTCGTCGAATCAGTACCGAATACTGTTTCTTGTTCGTCCGAGAGCCCATCACTGTCGCTGTCGGTGTCCAGGTAGTCGGGAACCCCGTCACCGTCGCTGTCGCGGCATGGGAGGTTGGAACACTCGACGCTGTCGGAAATACCATCGCCATCGCTGTCACTGTCGAGATAATCGGGCGTCCCGTCGCCGTCGGTATCAACGGGAACACCGTTTGGCTTCTCGATACTATCTGGAACACCATCGCCATCGGCATCTTCTTCTTCAACAGTACCGTCGTCGCTTCCGTTTTCATCACCTGTTATCCCATCGCTCGTCTCGTCGGGCATCCCCCCCTCGATCGGCTCTTCGTTAACGCTTTCGGTATCGGGAAACGTCTTATCCGGGAGACTCGGACCGTCATCAGCAACCACGAGTACATCCTCATCCCATGGTTCTTCTTCCCCATCACGAGCATTGCCTGTTCCAGATCCGCAAGCAAAAATAAAAAGCGCTGTTCCAACAACAACGAGTGCTACTTTCATGGCACCCTCCCTTGGACAACATTTTTTATGTTAGCCGAATAAGAGAACCAAATCAATAACCCGTTGTTGGTTTATGGAGGCATTGACAGTGTCAGGGAACCTGGTAGAGTAAAAACCCCAGCCGAGTAAGCTGAATCCGTAACCAGAAAGTGTGGGGCACGATGGCAACACGGGTGCTTCTTATCAATCAGCACTACCACCCAGATTTCGCAGCGACAGGACAACTGCTCAAGGACCTTGCCGAAGACCTCGTAATGCATGGATTCGTTGTCACAGTCCTCACTGGACCTCCTCTCTATGTGGAAGAGAAAGTACCAACCCATGAAACAATTGCCGGGGTAACGGTTATCCGTATGCGTTCATTTGCTTTCCGGAGTCTTCGGTTGCCAGCTAAACTTCTCAACTGGATTTCATTCTACGTACTCGTGTTTTTCTATGGGCTATCTCTTCCGCGCCACGATATTGTCATGGCGTTGACAACGCCGCCTTACATTGGCTTCGTGGGATGGTTCGTTGCGAAAGTCAAACGTTCGACGTTCGTCCTCAACGTTCAGGATCTCTATCCAGAAGTGCTTGCCGCAGCAAAAGTAAAGGCATCGTTCCTTGCCCCGCTCTTCGTTCCATTCTCGAAACTGCTCTATCGCCTCTCAGACAAGATCGTCGTCATTGGCGATGGTATGGCAGACCGTATTCTCACCCACAATCCTGCAATCCCCGAAGAACGAGTATCCGTCATCGAAAACTGGGCAGACGGACGAGAAATTACCATGATCGATCCGGCAGTCAACCCCTATAAATCGAAGTGGGGCATCACCGATGAGTTCGTCCTTCTCTATTCAGGGAACATGGGACGGGCACACAACTTCGAGGTAATCTACGAACTCATGCGCCGCTACAAAGACGATCGCCGTCTCCTCTTTCTCTTTATCGGAGGAGGACCGAAAGAACGTAATATCCGCTTCTTTTGCCGCAGCAACGGTATCACCAATGTCCAGTTTCACTCATACGTCCCTCGATCGAATCTTGCTTGCACCTACTCTCTCGGGGATCTTGCCATCATCACCATGGAAGAGGGGACAGAAGGACTCGTCGTACCTTCAAAGTTCTACGCTTACGCTGCCGCCGGGTTGCCGGTTCTCTGCATCTCCCTGCAAACGACCGACCTTCGCCACCATATCCGCGAACCATGGGGACTCATTACAAAAAATGCCGACGAGGCATTTCACTTCGTTGAGAAGATGCGACGCCATGCGCACGAGTACCGCGATACAATCAGGGGATATTTTCTCCGAGAACTCGACCGTCCGCTTCGTACCGCTCAATACGCACGGCTCTTCTCATCACTTCCATAGATAGTTACTTTTACTCGGGCCGATTTACAACCACTGTTCGCTCCCCATCACCCTCGTCCTCCTGAGGGGGAAGAAAAAAGAGGGGGTGCTCTTCTGTCCCAGAGGAATGGTTTTGCAGGAGAAAAAGTATCTCTTGCCGAACACTTTCTTCGAGGGAATCGTTGCGAAGTAAGCCGCGCAGATTGTTCAGGTAACGAGGATTCCTCTCTCCAAAACAGGCGAGAGCGGCGGCACAGATTTTCTTGGTATCGATACGCTTGGGATCACGGAGAGGATTGGGCTCGGTCAGCAAGAGATACATGCGCTCGAACGGTGTCGGGTGCTCAGTAAAGAGGGCAAGATTCGTGAGAGCGGTTTTCTGGTCATGCGGAATCCGGTGAATATCGTAAAAATGGGAAGCAAACGCCCGATCGAGTACAACAGCAATTGCTCCGCGTTGCTCCCTCAAGAGATATGGCCTCCTCTCGAGAAGCGATCGTAAAAGGTGGAGTACTGTCGAACGCTGGTCATCGCGCGGGAGGAGAAGGAGAATGACGAGTATTTCCCCAACAGGGTTTATCCTCATCGCTTCAAGTACCTTTTCGACAATATCGCGACTCGTCGTCGGCGAAAGAAGCAGGGCAATCCACTTGTCGAGGTGGGATTTGTCTCGCTGGGTGAGGTTACGGAGCATTGCAAGATAGAAAGCGAGAAAGTGAACGTTTGTATGGAGGACGAAATGACGTACGTTTTCATCGGCAACGGTATAAAAGAAATGCTGGATAGCCGGAGAAAGACGCAGTGTATAAAGTCGTCGCTTTTCGAACAATGATCCGAGGATCTCGAGAAATCGTCCACGGTCGTCACCGAGCGCTTCGCAGAAAAGAGTATCGAGTTCCGGCGAATGGTAGGTAAGGGTTGCTACGAAGATTTCATGAATAGAGGCAAGGAGCGCTTTCCGGAACACCGCATCGAGTCCTCGTTCTTTGCCGTGACGTTTTTTGGCGGCGGCATACAAAGAAGCGATGTCAAAGAAACGTTTCGCCTCAGCAAGGAGTGAGATGATACCGCTGCATACGCGACCGTCTCTCTCGGGATCGGGGGGAAGCGCCGCAATGGCTTCGAGAACTGCGCGAAAAAAGACAATACGTTGTTTCTTGAACTCGCCGACAGATAGAGCGTCCTTCCTCACACAGGATTGCAGGAAATGTTCTATCACTGTCGCATCAATGTGCTGGGACATCGGTGTCTCCGCTGAAGACAAACACGGCATCTCCAGTCATGAGAATGCGTCCTTCCCCATCTATCCGGTAGCAGAGTGCGCCGCCGGGGAACCAGAGCGCCCACTCTTCTCCCATACCAAGAACACCAGCGTGATGAAGAGCCGCAGTTACGGCAGCACCGCCAGTTCCACATGCCGCGGTGAAACCGACGCCGCGTTCGTTGACGACGAGTTCGATAACACGACGAAGGTGGTCAATGGAACGCACTACCTCGACGTTGAGTTTTCCCCCGTACTCCTCTTTGAGACGCAGGGCGGTTTCGCGCGCTTCTCGTTCATCGGAAGGACCAAGGGCAACGAGATGGTTGTTCCCAATAGCAACACGCCATCTGCTTGGAAATGGCTCGTCACAAACGACTGCAGTGCCGAGATCAACGGTAATATACCAACCATCATTGTCCCTTCGAACGGAACAAGAATACAAGCCAGCATCTGTTTCTACATGAAAATTTTCTTTCCCTATTCCGCACTGTTCAACAAGGTAACGGCAGAAACAGCGCAAACCGTTACCGCACATTGCAGCGATCGAGCCGTCGGCGTTGATCACAACCATACGAGCCTCGCCACGAGTCGAAGGACGACACAACAGTATACCATCTGCACCGATGCCGGTAGAGCGGTTGCACAGGTGCGGCGCATCGGCGGAGGTCACTGCCAAATCATCGGTTATGATGAAATCGTTCCCGGCGGCGTGGTACTTATAGAATCGCATGCTCTTTTCTTTTGAAAACGAGGAACTTCGATCCGAGGAAATTCACAGCGGTTCCTGTCACAATACCGCAGATGTTTGCGACGTTAAGCACAACAGAGGTTGTCCCCAAAAGAAGAATTACCGTTTTGTAAGCGAGGAAGCGAGGGAGGAGCGCCGCGACACTGATGAGGAAGAACGAGGCAAAGCCTTTCCCCGATGCGGGGGTCTCCCGGGTTTCATCTCTGAATGTCCAGTAGTGGTTGATGAGGTAGTTTTGAAGGACTGCCACCGAGTAGCCAATGAGCCATATGAAATTCACAAAGACACTCGTCGAATCTACAAGACGACTCACAAAAAAGAAGATGGTTTGGTCGGTGACGAGACCGAGTCCACCGACGACACAAAACTTGATGAATTGAGGAGAAAAAAAGGCGGCAATCGGGGTGCGCATGAGGTCAACTTTCGACGCGGTTGCGTCCCCCTTCCTTGGCCTTATAGAGCATCTGATCAGCCTTCTGGACGAGTTCGATATGCGATGTCATCGCCGGATCGTACGCCGCAACCCCGATGGAGACGGTAACCTGTATTTCACGGTCATTGTCAACGAGTTTGATTTGCGCAATAGCCATACGGATGCGCTCGGCAGTGAGGTGGGCTGCCGGGAGCGGTGTCTCGGGCAGAATAACGCAAAACTCCTCGCCGCCGAAACGCGCAATGAAATCGGCAGTACGGAAGTAACTCTTGAGTACGTCGGCGACAGCAACGAGAACACGATCACCGGCAAGGTGTCCATAGGTATCGTTGACTTTCTTGAAGTGGTCGAGATCCATCATCATGACGGTCAGCTGACGGTTGTAACGTTTGCATCGCTGAAATTCATTCTCGAGCGTTTCGAGGAGATTCTTCTTGTTGTAAAGGCCGGTGAGACCGTCTCGAATCGTATACTGGTAGAGTTGATCGAGGTATTCGGCTTCGATATCGTCCGACCAGATGAATTTGAAAATAGTGGCACCTACTCTGATACGATCGCCGTTGCGCAACACTGTCGGACAGGAAATTCGGCTGTCATTGAGATACGTCCCGTTGGTGCTCCCGAGGTCTGTTACCACAAAATCCTTTCCCTCTCTGGTGATGCGGGCGTGTCTGCGTGACGCACTCACATCATCGAGCGGGACATCAGCATCGTCGGCACGACCAATAGTAATGCCGTCTTTCTCGATGTCGCGACGCTTGCCAATGTGGCGACCATAAATTTCGAGCAAAATGTAGCGATCCCGCCGAAAATCGAGATCCTTGTTCGCGGTAATATCGAGCACCCGCGTCGAAGCATTACGATCAATGGCGTTGTTGCCCATGGCTCCCCTCATACAGAAATGCAGCCCATTCCCCGCGCACGACGGACGAGACCAGGCGGAAACCGTCAAGTTTCATCTGCGCAGGAAAGGTAGATACCTCATGTTGCAAAATACCTGAGAGAACGAGATATCTCAAGGTTTTTTTTCGCAGTTCCTCCGACAGAGAAATCAGAGTGGAAGAGATGATATTTGCAACAACAAGGTCATGAGGTTTTCTCAAGCGGATGAGCGGAGTTGCAGAGATGCGAATTGCACCGGTGAGTCCGTTTAGGGCAATGTTCTCCGCAGCATTCCTCAGTGCCGCCGGGTCGTTGTCTATTGCGGTTACTGCAAGATCGGGACGCATCTTTTTCGCCGCAATGGCAAGTATTCCCGAACCGGTTCCGACGTCCAAGAAAGAACGAATGGTTACATCAGTCAATAAGGATCGTGCTATCTCCCCGCACAGTCTCGTCGTTTCATGGTGGCCGGTGCCAAACCCCTCGCCAGGGTTAACGATGAGATCTCCCTTCTCCCTCAGCCAAGGTGGAACCACGGTGAATCCAGCAAATGACGTTGGCTGGAAATAGGTGCGCCATCGCTCTTCCCAATCACCATCCGTAATGACGATTGGAGAAAGATGTTTGAGCCGCCGTGCGACCAACGGAGATTGCTCAAAATAGACTATGGTACGGTCCTCGTACTCGACGGCACCGAGAAAACCGGGAAGAGTATAAAAAGGATCAAGCAGTGTTGCGGGAGGAAGCGTTACCTGATACCATGCTCGTGGGGGTATTTTGTTTCTCACCTGGTCATCCTTCCGATACGATCCATAGTCCCTTCCCAAAATATGTACATGCGTACGAAACAATATCTCCCTTCGTCAACGCTTCAACCGCCGACGGTTGCCGCAAGTAGGTGCCGAGAGGAAGTCCTACGGCATCCTCGAGCGCAAGATTGAAGGCATGAAACTCGTTGCGGACAACTGAACGGGCATGTTCGAAGAGGATGGCATTCTTCACTTCATCGAAGTACGAGGAGGAAATCTCACCAGAGCAGAAAGATGCTACTGTTTCGCCAATACGGTGCATGACACGTAAACACTTCTCGGGAGATGTCACCGCATAGAGCCCGACATACCCTTCAGTGAGCCCCACAGCACTCCACACATCGAGAGAGTACACGAGACCTTCTTCCTCACGGAGTCGCTGAAATAACGGAGATTTCTGCCCGACGAGCGATTGTTCGATGAAGCGTAGGATCTCGAACCGTGCCGTATCACGAACACCAGGGATACGAAAGAGGCGGACAATATGCCGCTGGCGGCGTCCCGGAATTACAATACGTACGACACGATCATCGAGAACGGCGCGGCTCCGGCAAGGCGTAGAGTATGGGGTTTCATCCTTCTGCGGGAAAAGTCTTGCTACTTCTTCAGCGAAACGGCGGCTAGCAGATCCGGCAATACCGAGAGACCACCTGCCGCGGGTAAAAAAATCACGATACACTGCCATCACATCACGAAATGTCGTGGCCGAGACAGAGGAGAGAGTTCCCTCCGGCGGATGATCGTAGGGTGTTCCCGCAAAGAGGAGTTCATGAATTTTCTCCTTGATCAGCGCAGCAGGCGACTCTCCTTTGAGTGAAAGGCGGGCAAGCGTATGTTCCTTTTCCCGGATGAAATCCTCCCTGTGGAGGGGATTGGCAAGAATCTTTCCCAGAATCTCGATCGCTTCGGGGAGAAAGGCATCTCGTACTATCAGCCGAAGTCCGCCGGTATTATTACCGAACACCGGTTCCACCGACATGCCAAAACGATCAAGAAATTGGTCGGTTTCCTCTCGGCTCATTCCTTTTCCCCGTGCGGTAAGCGTTTCGAGCATAAGGCGGAGTGCGCCACCGCGCTTTGGCGGATCAGCAAGGACTCCGCTCTTTTTGAGCGCGTAGAGGACGACGAAGGGCTTTTCGTCGGCATGGCGCACCATGATATGAACACCCCGCTTGCGAATAGTAAGGATTTGGTTCTTTTCCCTCTTCTGAGCGGAAAAGTCAGGACCCAGTACGGGCAGTGAAAGCGCTGTGTGGGGAGAGGGAGTTGCCAGTCCGACAACTGCCTTACCAAAAGCAAGGTTCCTCTGGAAAAAGTCATTGATATCCCGCGCTGTAAGATGGGCAATATGCCAAAAAACCTCTCTCTCGAGACGATAGGGATCACCACTAGAGAGGTAACTGATCCCCATGACTTCGGCAATGGTTCCTACTCCTTCCGAAGAAAAGCACTCGTCGCTCAGTATCACTTCCCGGGCACGGACAACATCTTCGGTCGTTACGTCGAACCGTCTCCATTCAGCCATGAGACGACGCAGACGCATCCCCACCCGAGAAGGGTCGCTTACCGTTCCGAGAACGAACGAGAGGCCGCGAAGACCATTGATGACATTCATCGAGAGCGAATCAAAGGTGTTCGTGTCATACACGAGGTTGTTACGGAAACGGCTTCCCTCCATATCAGATGTGATGGTATAGATGAGTCTCGCCGCCGCGAGTGACCGCGGGTCACTTTCCGGCATTCGCCATGCTGCGAGAAAATAGTTTTTGCATTGTCCGTGACGTAGAGTGAGTTGTTTTTTGCTTCTCCACGTTGCAATACGGGGCAACGAAGGAGGCAGGCACTGGGGGAGCGAAAAGGTGGCATGACCATCGAATCCTCCTACCACGACGACAAATGACCCGTGGGAAAGCCTTGTACGGAAAAAATGCTCAAGGCGATGGAGTGTCGCAGCACGAAGCGATCTCTCCTTACCTATCACCTCACGGCCATACGGATGCCCCGGATAGCAGTTGCGCATAACCGCATTCGAGAGCCGTTCGTATGGCTCATCATCATAAAGACGCAGTTCTTCGAGCACTACCGCACGCTCTTCCTCAAAGTCTAGCATTCCTATCGTCGTAAGCGGCGTGGAAAGAACCTCTGAAAGAAAACGCAGTGTTGGTACGGTATCCTCGAGACGCACTGTCGCTTCGATGACAACGGCATCGTGTGAGGTAAAGGCGTTCGACTGCCCTCCCTGGCGCTCGACGAATTCAGCAATAGTTTCTCCCTCATACCGCACCTTGAAGAGCAGATGTTCGAGGAGGTGTGCCCACCCGAGTTCCTCTTCTCCTTCGAGAGAACTACCCCCGCGGAACCACACGAGAATACGCACGTACGGCAGCGGTCGGTAGAGGGAAAGTATCGGGACCGCCACTCGTTCCATTACAGCGCCCTCCGTACGGTTTCCGCCATACGTTCAACCTCTCTCGCGAGAATGTTCACATCTATCGTAAGGAGACGTCCCTCCTCAACCACCCGATGGCCATTGACCCACACACCAACAATGGTGGCAGGAGACGATGCATAGATAACCGCCGCAGCAGGATCATAGAGTGGCGCAGTGAAACAGGATCCCAGATTCATGAGAACGATATCGGCGCTTCCACCCTCGATAAGGCGTCCGAAAGAATAGCCAAGAACTTTTCCGGGAATACTGGTCACCATGGAAAGCGCCGTAGATGCCGGGATGAGTGTCGGGTCACGGTGTATTCCTTTCTGCACCTTCGCAGCAAGTTCTGCTTCATTTATGAGGTCGAGGTTGTTGTTGCTCGCGGATCCGTCGGTGGCAACCGCCACCGGGATACCATGCTGAAGCATTACCGCAACTGGCGCAATACCGCTTCCCAGCTTCAAATTGCTTGAGGGACAGTGAGCAACGGTAACCCCACGGGAAGCCATACACCTCATCTCGCTCTCGTCAACCCACACACAGTGTGCAGCAATAACGTATTTCGAAAGAACTCCTATCTCATCGAGACGTTCTACCTCTCGTTTCCCGTAGCGGGCAAGAGAGGCATCCTGTTCATGCTGCGTCTCCGCCAGATGGATGTGGAACGGAACGCGGTATTCCTTCGCTATCTCCGCAAGCGCACAGAGATACCTTTCCTCAGTGAGGTAAGGAGAGTGCGGCGCACAACAGGGAAACACCCATGGATCGTCGCGGTATTTTCGGATCAATTCGACAGTGTAGGAAATAGTCTCTTCGGGATCTCTCCCGGTAGGAGCCGTGAAGTTGATGACTCCTTCGCCGATACAGGCTTTGATACCAATCTCTTTCGCAGCAGTGGCTATTTCCTCCTCGAAAAAATACATGTCGGCAAAGGCAGTGACACCTGAGAGGAGCATCTCAGCCATACCCCACTGCCCCGCAATGCGGCACATCTCGCGCGAGATAAACTGCGATTCGAGCGGAAATATCCGTTTCTCGAGCCACTCTTTTAAGGGGAGATCCTCTGCTATTCCTTTGAACACTGCCATTGGAACATGGGTGTGCAGGTTCACCATGCCGGGCATTACGAGCATTTTTTCTCCTCTCGCCGTGGGAATCCCTCCCGTCGGTATAACACCGTCTCGGACAATATGGGTGATGGAAGAACCATCGGTAGCAAGCGAACCACGGAAAAAGGCAGTACCATCAAAGATGGTTACATCTTCGAAGTAAAGCGATCGGGTCATCAGTACTCCTCCGTTGCAGGGTTTCGCCACTTTCGGGTATCTTTTCTACTCTCTCAGAAAAAAGGGAGGTGGCACCATTATATCTCCTCCACAGCACATCCATGACTTCGATGAGGTTCCTGAGCGACAAGAGGAGTATCCTCATCGCTCACCGTTGACATGTCACCGACAAAATCGCCTTCCACCGTGAGAGGATCAATCGGCTCTTCTGCCAATGGTTGACGTCCCGCACATGAGTATGTTAAACATGCCGCTTCGAGCACTGCTAACGCATTGATACGACCATAGCCGTAACGAGGGCTAAAACCTTCCTCGTCATAGAGGGCATCCCGCGGGCTTACCTTGTCCGCTGTGGTAGTAAGCAGAGAGTACACATCGTGCCACGAGAGATCAGGGGCAGCCGAAAGGAGAAGCCCCACAATGCCCGCAGCAAGCGGCGTGGCGCTCGATGTCCCACAGAATCCGGGGGTATAATCACCGGCATCGTAACCACCGAATCCGGTGTTGTCGGTTGTCCAGATACCATCGCGTATCATTAGAATATCGAAGGGGTCTTCATAATCGTCGAGATCGGTGTCGCAACTGGGCGCCACGATATCGAGGTCTTTTCCATAATCGCTGTAGAGCGTTTTCACTCCGCTTGCATTCACGGCACCGACCGCAATAACCCACGGATTGGCTGCAAAGCCATCGAAAGTCTCGGGCGCAGAGATATCTTCGTTGCCGTTTCCCGCCGCAAAGAGGATAATGGTTCCCTTCCCCTCACGCCCTTCGGATACTGCTGTCGCAAAGATCTCCTTAAGAGTTTCGCTCATATCCATCGGGCCACCGCGGTCTGTCGGCCCCCACGAGTTCGAGATGATGTCAACCCCACGGTCAAGGAGATAGTTAAATGCTTCTATCTCTGTCACGCCATTGATGATGGATGAACTCACCCGCACCGGAACAACGAAACAAGCAGGGCACGCACCCGCCACCCCGATACTGTTGTTCCACCGGGCGGCAAGCACCCCGGCAACTGCTGTGCCATGAAGATCATCGGGACCAATCATGGGGAGAACATCGCCATCGTACAGATCTATCCCTTCCAGAAAGGCACCTGCAAGATCACGGTGTGCAAGGTCGAAACCATCATCAATGATACCAACCTTCACCCCCTGACCGGGATTGATGCCTCGATCGAGGAGAAACTGCCACGCCTCAGCAACCCGGGCATCGTTTCCGGCAATACCTGTTTGCCCTGAGTTTTCAAGATACCACTGGTTAGGGAAAAGTGGATCATTGGGATGATATCCTCTCCACTGGATGGGACGATAGATATCAGACTCGACCCATTGCACCCCGGGACATTCCGATGTCAGCCATGCCGCCGAGAGCGATGGTCTTTTTGTCGTAAACCGATAAACAGCGGCTGTCCGCCGAACATGTCCCACAAAGGAAGCCCCCACTCTTTCGGCACATCGCTTTGCCTCATCCGGAGAAACTGAGGGATCAAAAGAGACGAAGATATCGGGCCCAAGATAGGTAATGTATGAAAGGCCTTTGAGACGCAGTGCGGGAAGAGAAATGCCCCGGTGTATGATACCCTCGCCAGTGAAAGAAACCTCTATGAGGCGATGACCACGCGGAAGCATCTCTCCTAGGAGAAAAAACGGCAGAAAAACGAAAAAATAGACCATCGGCAAAAAAGAACGGGAGGACCCAGCGGTCCCCCCGTTCGTGTAGAAACGAGCCCGGTACTTAGATGAAGTAGGCATACATAATGGCAGTTCCGAACTGATCAGCGATGAAGGTATTCAACTGATCGAGCGTCGTCTCCATGACCGTCACCTTGTAGTTGGTCGGGTCGGAGGATTGCTGACCACCAGTACCGCCTTGGCTGCTGATGATACTCAACGCCTTCACGAGTCGGTACGCAGGGGCAAACCGCATATAGGTGTCCTCCAAGTACTGATGGAATGCCTCTTTGCTCGGATACTTCTGGACAAAGTTGCCCATCCCATCGGTAAGACACTTTTTCTCAGTAGTCAGCGAACCATCAGGACCGATCGAGGGCTGGGTCTCCCACTCGCAAAGTGCTTCGGCATCGCTGGCACCGGCCGCCTTCCGCGCCTTCCACCAGGCAAGATCAGCACGATCAATCGCACTCAGGTCGCTCTGCGGGATCTTCGCGCGGTAGTACATGTTGCCAAGTGAGTTGAGAACCTCAATTTCATCCACATCGGGTGGCCGCACATCGGTACGGTAAGTACCGTAGGTGAAGGTTCCGAATTTCAAAAGGACACTCGTATCGGCTGATGCATTCATCACGTTGCCAAGTCCCCAGTAGAGAGGAACCAGTTTATCGAAGTAAATCCAGCCGGCATGAACCGGTTCGAAGACCGCCGTCGGGTCGTTCGGGTCTTTTGCCGCCGAGCAAAGGTTCTTGGGAAGATCACGGGCAAAGTAGGGAGAACGTTCACTGCCATCCGGCTGATGTAAGGGCGGCTCGCCGCGGAAATAGAGGTAGGTGGTAATCGGGACATCAACCTTCACAATCTTGTTCGTTCCTTTCTTCACGCAGTAGGGAGTAAACGAAATGAGCCAATCCTCATTTGCAATATCGCCGAACATCGCAAAGATGAGGTTATTCACACCGTCAGCGAGTTGACCAAGGCCATTTGCCATGCTCTCGCGCATGTACTTGCCAGAAAACCACCCCTGATTGGAGAGGGCAAAGATAGCAACCGCCTTCTCTTCGGAAAATCCTCGCCGGATGACCTTGTCATAGTAGGTTGTGGGATCGTCCTGAATGTCCCAGTGATCCCGGTGATAACGGCCATAGACCGGGCTCACATACATGAGATCTGTGTCGGGGTCTATGCCAAAATTCACCTCTTTGTTTCCGATTGTTTCTCCGTCAATGACATAGGGGTTCGCAATCCAGTAGCCTTCCTGCCCTGCTTCCAGTTTCAGCGACATTGTATCATCGTAGTCGTCTTCAGGGGTCATGCGAAGGTATTCGTTGGCATCAGGACGGTAGAGGATATCGTGGAGCAGGTAATTGATACCCACCATACCAGCCACGATGTAGTCGCCAGGGCCAAACGGCGTAAGTGTCTGGAGTTCACCGTTCTCATCTATCCAGTACTCGATACCCCGGATACCTTTCTGGTAGTCTTTGCACATCCAGTCGGTAACTTCGATTCTCTTATCCGCCAGACTCCACCCGAGAGGATATCGAATTGTTCCACAACCATCTTCGCTGTTCCACAATTGGATCACATGACCGAACCAGCCGCCACGGAGGGCATTGTAGTTGAGATCCAACAGGTAGTGGACATACTTGTACTTATCGAGCAAGGTATCGAGAATCATTTTGTACCACGTACGGCCGCGGAATTCACGGAACTTCGGATTGCCGCGCTTGAAGAAACGAGTGAAGTAGAACGACTGCTCAGTGTTTGCCATGAAACGAACCGAGTCGGCGCCCGTATATCCGCCATCGAAGACCTTGTTCATTGGTTCGTCGGTCTGCATTTCGTCAGAAAAGAAGTAATAACGATGGAGGCTCTTATCGTTCACAAAGTACTTGATGTAACTGGCTGGCTTATACCGTTCGTTTTCCATATCTTTCACTGGGAATCCCAAGTCGTCCCGTTGGACGGCGGGGACGATTCTCATTACTTTTCCCCTCTCGGGATCGTTGTATGAAATGGTTTCCTTCGGCTCCGTGACGGGAATGAGTTCGCCGCTCCTCGGATCAATGAATGGCTTGTTGATGAGCACCGGGAAAGGATAGCGTGGATCACGGATCGGGTTGGTAGTATCCATTTCAACGAAGCCTTCGGCATCGGTTTTGTACTGCTCGACCGAACGACCATAGACAAACTTGAGTGCTGCATAGTCGTATTTACCAAGCCCGAGCGCATGAATGTATGCTTCGCGCTGGTAATCCATAATGGAAACGTAGGTGTAGTAGTTCATTTTAGATTCGAACGAACGCTTGAGGTCGTAGATTTCGGCACCCATTGTTGCCGGGTCGCGCCCTTCGTCGTACATTTCTTGTACGCGCTCTTTGATTTTTTCAAGAAGTGTCGGGTAGTTTTTGGTGGCAAAGTAACCATCGAGGTAGTTCATCTGGTCGGCCGAGGCGCTAAAGTTGTGGCGCAAACCAACACAGTGTCCCAACTCGTGCTGGGCAACCCCTTTATAGGTGAGCGGCTCGAGTTCATCATAGATAGCACGTATAAATGCGTGGACATACTTTTCTTTCTCGGTAGTCTTCCATTGGGGATACTGTTTGCGCAACGCCGCTTGTTTTTCCTTGAGGAATTGAATGATTGCCCCATCGAGGAACGTCTCGTCCATATAGAAGTCGTACTTCATTCCTTCGAGATATTTTAGCATCTCAATGTTGAACGCTTCTGGCCCCGAGATGAAACGACGCAGAATCCCCCGTTCGCCCTCAGCATAGTTCCAACTACCTGTCGAGGTATCGCTCCATGGGAACATAGCGGTTCGTATCGAGTATGGCACCATCTCGGTCTCCCACTTGGTGCCGATAAGTTTGCTCGGATCGAAGCGGTTGTAGTTCTGCCGCTTCGCTGTCATCTTGTTAAGAATCGCCTTGATCTTTTCCTGTTGCTGCTCGATTTCAATCGCCGGATCGAGCAGTTCGTTGCGCTCGATACGAGGTGCATTGGTTTTCGCCACATAAGGTTTCATTTGGTCGGGGTTGTCGTCGAATACCACCTTTGGACGGCTGCTGTACGCAGGTGGATTAGTGAGTTCTTCCCAGTCCCACGCCGCCGGGTCATCTTCACTGATGAGGATACGTGCAAGTTCAACGGTGCGGTTCATGACCCACTGAAGAACGGATCCAGCGATATTTGCTCCCGCACCAAGAGTTTGACCAGTTTCCGGATTCACATTCCACTGGGCAACACCGAGGATGCCGAACTCGGTCGGCTGGTCAACCCAATTGAGAAGGGCAACACGGATATCGCCGTTGTAGTACTTGTGGCGCAGTTTCGGTAGTCCGTCGCCCGCGTCGTAGAACTTGCAGGTGCGCTGGTCAGTGATTTCGCAGGCTGCCTTCGCTTCGACATAGCCCGCAGGACAGGTTTCATCCTTCTTGAGCACCTTGCAGTCGTAGCGGTCGCCTTTCCAGTAAGAACGGCCGTACTCGTCAGTATAGAGCGCCGTCATCTCTTCTTCATTGGTAAGGCAGTTCTCGAAGTAGGCAAGTTTTCCCTCCTCGACGCGCGCTGCTTCTTCTGGGGTTACACAAATGAAGAAGGCATTTTCATTGTTTTCGTTCTTATAGCGGTCATACCCCGGAGCACCGGGCAGATGCTTGCCATCGCGGGCAGGGATGTAGGCTTCCACCGGGTTCTTGACAAGAACAACTATCTCGTTTGGATACTTGTCTTCTATGAAATCACCGTTCCACTTCTGAATGAATGCAGCCTCGTCAGGGAAGAAGCACTTCTGCTCCCAGTCTTTAGGCGGGTTGAGATACCACTCGAGGTCACGGACCGTCACCTCTTTCGACCCCACCTTTATTTTTTTGAAGAAGTCGTTTTTGTAGTTGGCGACATACCACTTCTCGAACTCACGGGTATCGCTCCCCGGATTCATCGCCGCAAAACGGGCTGCCAGCATCGCATGGTTATAGTCTTTCGCAATGGCACAGTTCGCCGGCAACATCCGTTTCGGTGTTTCAGCAGACGAAGTGAGAACAAGTTTCTGTTGATACTTGAGGTCAGCAAGGCACTCATTATACTTCGCTGCCGTCCCTTGGTCGAGGGCACAGGTAAAGTTCCAATCCTTTGCAGTCCCCGGGGTTTCGCCCGCCTTTGCCCACGCAATATTCCAGTAGTTGGCGAGTTCATGGTAATCCTTCTCGCGGTACCCTGCCTCAGCGTCATAGCCTTTATAGAGATTGGTAAAGTAACCAAATTTACGGAAGAGGTAATCAGGAAACTCAAGTGGACGGAAACCGTTGTCTTTGGCGCCTTTTTCCCAGACAAACTGACGGGTTGCTGGGTCATACCGCCGCTTGCCAACCACATCACGGTTCACCTTCTTGAAGGTGTGGCGATACACGATACGCGCTGGTTCGGTGTTGATGAACTCTTCGACATCATCCCAACTATAGATATATCTCCAGTTGTTGTTGTAAACCAGGTACTCCTCGGACTTGAAGGTGAACCACTTGACTTCTTTGTCGGCCGGGTTGCCTTCCATGAGCATGTCGGCGTACTTCTTCGGCGGGATGAACGAACCGTCGTGCGCATAGAACTCGAGATCGGTCGCGGCAGTGACAACGCTTCTCCAGAAGGGATTGTCCCATTCCTGCGTTATCCACAGATACTTGAGTTCGAAATTAACGGTTGCATTGCTTGCCTGATCGATGGTGAAGTAGCGCCGCTCGTTCCATGGGCGATCGCGATTAGGAACATACATTGGCATCGCCTCGCCGGTCGTCGGGTTCTCCTGCGGCAGAATATCGAAGTGGTCAAGGATTCGGTAAGCAAGGACGGGCGTTTCGTTGGGAGCCAGTTGCTCTCCCGTGTCTACGATGTTAATTTTGTCAAGAATACTGTACGCAATGAGCCAATCCTTGGTAATCTTCCAACGAATGATTTTACCGTCGTTCGATTCGCCGATGAACGAGTAATCGGCAGTGTAGGGCAGTTCGACAACCGTCTGGCGATAGAAGAACTCGCCGTCGAACAGGTGTTTGTCAAGAGCAAGTTCGTCGGTTTTGTCAACCGCTTCCCGCTCGGTTGTACAGGCAACGAGGAGCACTACTGCCGCCAACGCTGCCAGAATTCCGAAGATACGTTGAGTGTTCATAATCCATCCTCCATACTAAAAACTATAGTTGTAACCAATAGTAGCCGCTATCTTTGTGTATTTTCCAGCGAACGGGGTAAGGTACCCGGCACTCTTCTTGTAGTTCGGGTAGGATTCGCCACCAGGAAGAGATGCATCTACGAAATTGCCATCCTCGAACTCAGGACCAGCGGTTGTGAAGCCGAGTCCAAAGGTGAAATTGTCATTGTCAGTAAACCCCTTCATAGTGTAGTTCGCTGCCCCTTGGAAAATGACACTATGGTCCCACAATTGATGCTTCGCGACAGTCTCGACCTGGTTGAATTCACCGTACTTTATCGAACTCTCGTACCCCGCACCAATCCTGAGAGAAAAACTCTTGAACGACCACGCAATGGAAAGCATGTTGGTGAACGCCATCTGAACATTCACATCAATCGGCTGGTTGCTGTACTTGTCCCACGCCCAATCATACTCAGCAAAATTGTAGGCATAGGCACAGGTATAAGCAATCGAGAGCGTCATTCCTTCCATTAGTTTGAATGCCCTATCAATCGTCACCGAGGGTCCAAGGGTCGAACGCTGGGTATAAACCTCCCAGAGCATCCGACTCGTGAAGGGGAGCGACCAGCCTATTGACGGTGTGACGCCTATCTCGGCGATAGGTATCATGAACTTTCGAGAGAGCCCCATTTGAAGCGGTGTTCCGTCAAACGAATAGTGGTTGAGCATTTTTTCCTCGGCATATCCGGATGTGTCGAATGCTGCCTCTCGGGTTCGGGCATACGAAAGGTTGTACGCGAAACCGATCGAAGCGCTGAGGTTGAGTTCCCAGGGCATCGTGTAACCGGCACTGAGGGTGAGGGCATACCCGAAATTGGGGCGATTAGCGTTGGTGTTTTGAGAAAAAACATTGGTGAGACCCACAGAGTATTTTTTCTCCTCTTCCTCCTCCTTTTTCTCTTCTTTCTCGCCCTCTTCCTTTACCTCCGCAGAGAGTTCTTCTGCCTTCGGCGTCTCAGCAGGTTCAGCCGTAGTGGCCGATTCCTCTGAGGCTTTCTCCTCTTCTTGCGCTGGGGCAGATGCCTTTTCCTCCTTTTGTGCACCGGTTGACTCTTCAACCTCCATCCCCTCCTCACTCTCTGCCGTTTCTTCCTCTTGTGCAAAGAGCGGGGAACAGAAGAAGAGGAACGCAACGAGCCACACCGCCATTCTCAGCCGGTCTGTCACGGTATCCTCCTTGACACAGTTGCTTTTATTCTCTGAAGCATATCCCTCCTCGGTTGCCTCACCGTACTGTCTCCTTTTTCTTTTGTCAACCTTTTATCTCTCCTCGACTCACCGGGGGACGAAGCAACCTGGTTGCCGTACTTTTTTTGCCAGTTATTTCAGTGGGTAAACGAACCGAGTACGGAAGAGACGTCAGAGACATCAAATACCTTTTTCCCCGTATAGGCAAAGCGGGTCATGACAGATCGAAGTTCGCGCACATTGCCGGGCCAATCGTAGGAGGTAAGCGCAGTCTCCGCCTCTGGCGTAATCTCTATCTCATATCCTGTCAAGGCGAGAGCAAAGTGACGGGCGAGCGGAACGATGTCATTCAGTCTCTCCCGAAGAGGAGGAATCTCTATCGCAAGAGTTGCTATGCGGTAATAGAGATCACGCCGGAAGCGCCCCTCTTCTATCTCTTTGGTAAGATTGCGATTGGTAGCAAGGAGCACCATGGTATCCACCCGTTTCCCCGGCCCGATCTCACCAATCCGGCGAACAGTCCAATCTTCGAGAACACGAAGAAGTTTCCCCTGCAACGTAAGAGGCATTTCAGCGATTTCGTCAAGAAAAAGCGTTCCTCCATGTGCCTGTAGAAAAGCGCCAGCCCGCTCCTCCGCTCCGGTGAACCCTCCCTTGCAGGTGCCAAACAGTTCGCTTTCGGCAAGCGTTTCAGGTATTGCCGCAGCGTTGTAGGTAATAAAGTTCCCTTTTCGTCCGCTGACCGAGTGTGCAAACTCTGCAAAGACCTCTTTCCCGACTCCGCTCTCCCCACTGATGAGAATGATGGGATGCCCTCCGAAGAGGTCAGACCGATGCAGCCACTCCTCGATCTTCTCGAAAAGCGGGGCAAGTGACCCTTTGTAAAACGACTCAGTTACATGTTCACGCAGCACCGTGACGGTAACAAGATATTTCCCCGCTAGGTGGAACCGATATTTTCCTTCCCGTAACTCCCCGTTCTCTACCCGGACTCCGTTTATCCATGTCCCATTTTTCCCTTTGTTCCAAAAGGAAATGCCATTCTCCTTCATGACAAGAAGGAGATGTTCGGCGCTCACCTCGGGGTAAGAAAGAGGAACATCGCTTTTCGTGCGTCCGATGCGTATCTCGCGGCCGGGGCGAAAAGAAAACGTTTTCGAAACACCGTCAGCCTCAATGACTACTCCCTTACATGCAGTTCCCGCTGAATCAACGAGCATAGTAAGACCGGTACTCCTCGTTGCTTCCTCTCTCGAGGAAGCGACGGTAAGATGAGAACATTCGGAGAAAGAAAAAGAAAATTCACGAATCGAAACAACATCGGTAGCAGAGAAAGGGGTAGCGGAGCGAACTTCTTTGTTATTATTCAACAGGAACCCTCCCGAGGAGGGGTAGAGCATCCATATATACTGACGGCTGGCAAAATCGAATTCACGGCGGAGAATCAATTCGTGCCCGCGCAGTTCGGGGGGGAAAAGGATATCTCCCTCATCCCCACCAATTACTATCTTCTTTTTGGCGCTGTTGATGTAAAAGGAAAGAATATGTTGGTTGTTTCGGTACAGTAACAGGTACACGGGATATCTTCCTTATCTCTTTTGGTGCATCTTACCGAAGCATCTGGTGAAAGCAAATTTTCAGGAGGAAGAGCGGAGAATCAGAACCTTTTTTCAACCATAGCAAGTATCTCGGCAGCACCTTTCTCGGCTACAGCAAGGAGTTCCTTCATTCGTTCGAGAGTAGCGATTTTGAACTCGTCGGTATCAGGAAAGTTTCTGAGATTGATGCGTACATTGAGTGCTGCGGCGTGAGCAGCCGCTCTGACAAGGTGAACGCCGACGCCCGCATCAGAGATTGCATTATCATTGCCTTTTTCGGCCACTACCCTCAAAATATCGCAGAGAGCAGCACTCTTTTCGAGCGTCTTAAGCGGTACTACCGTTGCCTCCTCGAGTGCAGCCCTCTCTTCTGCCGCCGTTTGTTCCTTTTCCCTATCGCTCCCCTCCTTTTCAGCCTTCTTCCTAGCGCTCATTGCCGCCATCACCCGATTGAACGAGGCGGTGTCATCGTTGATGAGGGACAGGAGCTCCTCTTTGCGCCTCTGAGCCTCCTTTGCCGTCTCGTTCATGAGGGTGTTATGCACAAGATAGCCTTTTTTCCCGCACGTCTAGTAGGCAACCATAGCCGAGAGAGATGCCGCCATTGCGCCGCAGAGCGCCGCGACACTCCCGCCGCCTGGGGCTGGTGCGTCGCTCGCAAGAATATCACAAAATCCCGAGACGGAAAGACTGGTGAGCCCTTTATCTTCTTCTAGAAGATACTCGATGATTTTTTCTTTTGGATTGAACGGCGCTGCGTCGGACAAACCAAGCGACTGGACAGCAACCCGGATAAGTTCTTCCTCCGACCGACCAGCGCATGCTCCCTGCTTCTCGAGGTAGTGGACTCCTGCCATAAGCAGTGCCTCTTTCGGTACCAAGCCGACTATTTCGCTTCCGGTCACGCGGAGACCTATCTCTCGTGCCCGTTCCGAGAGTTCATCGAACACGTGGTGCATTGAAGTAATCTTATAGTTGGTAAGGTTTATAGAAACCTGTGCCCGCTTGTAATCATCTACATACCAACCGATGGCCTTACAGTGTTTGAATTTTCCAGGAACTATTACCTTGTTTCCTCTTTCGTCGAGAATGGGTTTCCCGTCCTTATCCTTCTGAGGATAACCCTGTTCCCGGATAAGGAGAGCCAGTTCGCTTGCCTTCTTCTTGTCGCTTGTGTTGAGATTGACATTGTAGGCGATGAGAAACTCGCGGGCGCCAACAGCCGTCGCTCCTTTTGTCGGGCGGAATGCCGCGGGACCGGCATCTGGAATCCACTGAGGATCTTTGAGTTTTGCTTCGAGTCCCTCGTACTCGCCCGCCCGCACATTGGCAAGGTTCCTACGTTCGGGCCGCGTAGCAGCATATTCGTAGAAATAAACGGGATAGTCGAGATCCTCACCCAGTCGTTTTCCAAGGCGACGAGCCAGCTCAACGCACTCCTCCATAGTGATGCCTCTGATGGGGACGAGAGGGCACACATCGCATGCCCCGAAACGGGGGTGTGCACCGCGGTGATTGCGCATGTCAATAAGTTCATGTGATTTTTTGACTGCGTTGAAAGCAGCCTCGAGCACTGCCTCAGGTTCCCCTGCAAAGGTAACTACCGTACGATTGGTATCCCACCCTGGGTCCACATTAAGAAGTTTGACTCCAGAGGTGCGACGTATTTCGTTCGCAATTTGGTCAATAACTGTGGTGTCTCGTCCTTCGCTGAAATTCGGGACACATTCAACAATTCGTTTCATGACTCTTTTCCTCCTCATTTCTATACCCTGCACTCCATGCACCGTAGGAAAGGAGAGAAAAAAAGTCAAGCAGATGACACATACTACTCGTGGTTGTTAAAAAGCAAAATCAAAGCGTGTCCCTTTGCTACCACACACTGTTGATCTTTTAGTTGCAAAACGTATTTCGATACACTAAGATTTAGAGTGATCCTACTGAATGGGGAGAAAAGAAATGAAGAAAACGGTATTCACTTTCGTCGTGGGCACACTTCTTTTTCTTTTTACGGCTTGCGCCACTGAGCAAAAAGACTATTCGAGAGATCAAGAGAAAGCCCGCGAGCACGGGCAGGAGGCATTCCAGTCGCCCGAAATTAACGAATAACGACCCGCTCCTCCTTATCTGTTATCGCTCATCGGTTGATGACCACAAAGAACTCTCGTCCTTTCCGGTTTATAAGGAGGAGCACCGATTTCGATCCCTCAACTGCAGAGTTGAATTCCCGGACATTCTTTACCGGTCTCCTGTTTACCTCGAGGATGATATCCCCTTCTCGCAGACCTGCCATGGCAGCGAGCGAATAAGGATTTACCTGTTCTACGACTACTTTGCCGTCGCGCTCTGTTACGCTAAAGCCGAAGTTGCTGCTCGAGAAAGAGTCTTCGTCTGCCCCTTCCGGAAACTCGAACTTTTCCGACAGCACGAGAGTGAGATCAATCGTTTTACCTTCTCGCCAGACAGTGAGAGGTATTTTTCTCCCGAATGAACTGAAGGCGACGAGATTCCGCAGTTGAGAAGCCGATTCTACCGGTTTCCCGTCGTATGAGACCACGATATCTCCTTTCTTGATGCCCGCCTTTTCAGCAGGGCTCCCCTTTACCACAGACGAAATGAGTACACCAGAACGCTCTTCGGGAACACCGAGGGCTTCCCGTAGTTCGGGCGTAAGATCCTGAATGTTCACCCCCATCATCGCGCGTTTTATCTTTTTGCCGCTACGCAACTGGTCGGTGATTGCCTTTATCATGTTCGAAGGTACGGCAAAGCCGATACCCATGTAGCCGCCGGACTTCGAGAAGATAGCAGTGTTCATACCAATGACCTCACCTCGCAGGTTGAGGAGCGGTCCGCCGGAGTTCCCGGGGTTTATCGCGGCATCGGTTTGAATGAAATCCTCGTATTCAGTAATGTTGACGTTCGATCGTCCTTTCGCCGACACTATGCCGAACGATACTGATTGAGAAAGACCGAACGGGTTCCCAATGGCTATCACGAAACTTCCCACCTTGACCGTATCCGAATCCGCAAAAGGCAACTGTTCGATATCGCCTTTCGAAAACTTTTCCAACTTGATGAGACCAATGTCCGTTTTAGGATCAGCCCCCACAACCATTGCGTTAAATGTCTTTTTGTTGATAGTTACCTCGACCTTGTCGGCGCCCTCGACCACATGGTTGTTGGTGACAAGGTAACCTTCGGCGGCATCAATGACAAAACCAGTACCGAGCCCCTCCTGTCGCGGATTGAACTGGGGAACGTTGTAGCGAAACCCAAAATCACGGAGCATATCCCAGAAGGGATCCACCATAGGTTTGCCACGGAGGGTTTTTATTACCTTTATGAAGGCAACACTCTTCTGAGACTTCTCGCTTATGCGGGTAATCTCTTGTTCGATGTCGAGGAGCATTGGAGAAGCAGAAAGCACTTCTCCCCAGAGAATGAAAAGTACTGTAACCAACACTGCTAAGTTTCGCATGGCACACCTCTTTTTCTCATGTTCTTTTCTACCACCTCTTTCATAAGCACAAGAATCCGCCTTGTCAATCAGAACCGATTAAAGGGGACGAAGCGTTTCCCCTGCGAGAAGGTGCATGTGAAAGTGCATCACGACCTGTCCTGCATCTCTGCCAGTATTCACGGCGAGGCGGTAACCGGTTTCCGCAACTCCTGCCCGTTCAGCCACCTTTCGAGCAACGAGCCAGATTCCATCAAGGGAACCGCATGCCGTCTCGCCGACCTCGTTGACTGAGGCGAGATGCTCTTTCGGTACGATGAGAAGGTGCACTCGGTACAGGGGACGGATATCCCGAAAGGCCACGAAACGTTCATCTTCGTAAATCTTCTCCGCAGGGATTTTTCCTGCGATAATGTTGCAGAAGATACACTCGCTCATAAGTTTCCTCCTATTTCATGTCGATCGCGCTGCTCGGACTCCCGTAACTTGGAAGAGAAGAGATTGGTAGTGGTCACGCGCAACGGTGAGGTAGAGGTATTCAGCAAAAATGAGAGGAAACAGGGAATACACTAGAGAGACAAGCCATAGAAATAGAGCAGTCGAAATGTCGCCGCGTACTGTTCCCCCGGTTTCTTTGACAAGCCGGACGTCACCAAATGCAATGGCAAACGGAGTTCCTCCGAGCACGAGGGGGAAAAAACACCATGTAAGAAGTGAGAAGAGCATAAACACCCCAAAGTACAACTTGATAGAAGCGAGAACGGATAACACTCCGAGAAGGCGGGCAACTGCAGCAAAGAGGAAGGCGACAGCGACCACGAACAGTACCTCGCCGAAAAAGAAACGCGCCATTGCTGAGCCATTGAGAAAACGGAAGCGGGCATTGCCGCTCATGACAACGCCGTCCCCCGCTGCAAGTGGAGCAAGATCAACCGAGGGGGATGTCTCGGAGGTGACAGGGATGAATTCATCAGTAGCCGGAGGGAAGACTCTCTCTAGTGCTGTCGTCAACTCGAGGAGGAAATTCGGCGACAGAGCATCAGGGAAATGAGTGCAGCTTTCTGTTCCATCTCTTAGAGGATGACCGCATCCGCCGCAGAGGTAACGGTTGGTATTCCAATAGCCGCAGTAGTGACATCGGCTCACGGTGTTCCTCCTTTTTCCGATCCGCTCACCGACACCGGTTCGTGCCGTAGGATACGTTCCATGAGGGAGGTTGCAGAGGAAACATCGCCTTTGACCGTATCGTAAAGGAACCAAAGATCAACGAAGATTTCTTTTCCTTTTTTGATGTAGCGGCCGTCGTAAGAGAGCGCATTGTCAGCCACTATTTTCTTTTCGTATCTCCCCATCACCGAAAAGAGAAAATCTGCTTCTGCAAGGTAACGTTTAATGATATTCTCGAATGGTTCTCCCGTATACACAATCTCGTAGGCAATATTCGTGATGTTGACAATGAAAAGACACTTGAGATCCTCATGCCGAAGACGGTAAAATCGCTGGGCGCTGTTGTAAACGGGGGTTACCTTCGGCTTACCCTCGAACGCCGCCCCGACACGAGCAGTGAATGCGTTGAGATCAACGAAAAAAGTAAGATCTATCTCTTTCGGGAAATAGTGTGTCGGGAAGAGCAGTGCATCGGTCAGTTTCTTCTTGAAGGGGAGTCCCATCGTAATGAGTTCGCTCCACTGCAACTCCATCATCACCGTATTTTGCGGAGTTTGTATTGTGCCGAGTAAGTTCATGATGTCAGTGCCGAGGCGTTCCTCGCCTTCTTCCCCCCGGTAGGAGAAGTTCGGCACCGTCATGAGAAAGAGATAGTCAGTAAGTGCCTCGAGAGAGACCTTGCGTTCGCGGATGGCACGGGCGACGGACTGATTAATGCGAATCTGAAACCAGTTCTTTCCCGACCCGCTGAGACGTTTGTCGAAATCGGAAGGAACTGATGGTTCTTCGAAAGAAGATTGCAGTGAGGGGGGAGGGAAGAAGGGCTTGTCGGATGGGGAAGGTACGGCGGAAAGGATAAGAGAGAACGAGAGAAGCGCTATCAACAAGCACAGGTTTTTCATCGCCTTTCTTCCTTTTCTTGGGAGGGGAAATATTGTACGTGCATTATCACTCGGCTGTCAAGGAAAGGATGAAAGAGTTCCCCGTTCTCGAAACAGGGGGCTGTGCGGGGAATCACCCTTCCTGTTCGTGCTACCTGCCATGCGGCGAACAGAGGGTTCATGGGATCTCCCTGCGATGGCGATTTCCCGTAGTAGATAAAATCAAAAAGTGGTCGGAGCAAGGGATCATCTGACAACGTGAACTGTTGTCCCGGTTTATCGAGCGGCGAAAGGTCGTACGGGCACACGTGGGAACAGCGCAGACAAGCAAAACAGCGGATAGTGTCGAGAATCCCGAACCTTTCGAAGAGAAGCACCCTCCCACGAGGAGAACATTCTTCTCGGCGTAGTAGGCGGTAGAAAGGACACACTGCGAGACACTTGCCGCATCGAACGCACGGCTGGGAAATCCCCTTATGAAAGGAATGGGAGGAAGACACTCTCGTTACATGTTGTCGAGTTCTTGGATAGCCTCTTGCGAATGTTTCCTTACTGGATCTTTCTCTTCTTTTTTGGGAGGAAGCGGTTTTTTCTTCTTTTTCTGCTCTTCCCTCTTCGGTTCGTCAGGAGTGGATACAGCGGGTGCCGATGCTGCCCCCCCGGCAGGAGCAGGTGGAGAAATGGCTGTCGAAGTGGGAGGAGACTTGTCGGGTACGCGAGTCGTCTTTCTATTCTTTATCTTGATGCCGGTGATGTTGAACACGAGTTTGTGGGCAAGTTCCTCACACGCGCCGACGAGGTCCTCTTCGCCGTTCGCCATTTCTTTTTCGGCGAAAAGGATGTTCGCCTTCTCGACATCAACGATTTTTATCGTGATAACCAGTTTCTGCCCAAGTTTACCAAGCGTCCCGATGACAACCCGTTTCGTGTTGAGCAATTTTCCAACCTCGGCAGCAGCAGCACTGTCGGTTACACCTGTCTGCTGGAATCCCTGTTCGTTGAGGATTTTCGCTACCTGCATTCGTTCGACGACCTCGAACATTTTGGTATTCACCAATTCGGTCGAAAGAAGGTCAGTCACCGAAACGGCAAGTTCCTGTGATACCCCTGATGGAGCAATATTCAGTACCGCAATGCGTGGTTTCATTGTTTGCTCTTCTCCCCAAAGAGAAGTCGCTCCTAGGAGAGAACTCATAACAACCCATACGAGAGATATCCCATGACTTCTCATTTCTGTCCTCCCTTACATCGCATACGTTTCCTCATATCGTCATGACCGTCAACGTCGTACCCTTCTCACATCGCAGGAAATCATTTTTCGAGAAGTTCCTTTATCTTTTTTATCACTGTTTCGTGCCCGTCGGCGCGCAGAATAAGGTTCCCTGCTTTATCAATGAGGTAGGTTTGCGGCACGGACGCTGATCCTTTATTGTTCACGACCCCATACTTTTTACCTACTATCTTGTACTTGTCATAAGCCAACGCAAACGGTATGGGATTATTCTTGAAGAACCGTTCTATCTCTCGCAGTTCCTTTTCACGGTCATCTTCTATCGGCAAGACAACAATGATAACCTCGAGTCCTTTCTGGCGATAATTCTTGTAAAGAGCGATCCAATCAGGAAGCGCCTTCTTGCACGGTTCGCAATATATGGAGAAAAAGTCAACGGCGAGCAATTTGACCGATGGCATGTTGCGTATCTGTTGGGTGTCGTACAATGTGTCTCCGAGGTTGTACAGCTCGAAATCGAAATCCTTTTCAGCAGCAAAAGTGCCGGTGTTCAATAAGAGAAAGAGGAAAAGCAAAAGTCCTGTTCTTTTCATTTCGTCCTCTCCTTCGTTTCACCCGTATGCGGCTCTTACCAGTCTCCCACTACCAGCAACTATTGCATAATGCGAGGAGACGAGATTATAATAGACTGTTCGTGACAAATTGCAACGAAATGCCTTAACTATTTGCTTACGCCCCGTTTTTCCATTATTTGACAACCGAGCCATTTTACGGAAAATAAAAATGCTGGACATGGAGTGACGGATATGGAAAATGAACGGAAATTCCGGTTAGTTGATGATGAAGAGGTGTATACATTTGAGGAAATTGCTCAAAAGATTCGGGATGCCCAGTTGTCTAAATTTTCCTATATCTGGGAGCCTTCACTCCCCGATTGGACTACGTTGGATAAGTACTCAGCCTTTCAGGAGGTTTTCAAGGAGAGAGAGCGGTTGGCACAAGAAGCGCTCGCAAAGGCGATGGGCACAGATAAAGAGTCTCTCGAACGGAAGGAGATGCAACAGTTTCTTTCGGAGGTGGAGCAGGAAAAGCAACACCTTGCTTTTGCCCATACGCCATGGCTCCGCTGGATTGTGACTATGTTTGCGTGCGTTGCCATGGTAGCCTCCGCGCTGAGATTTCTCCACACGCTTTTTTATACGAAGGAAGGACAAGAACTGCTCGGCACCGTCATCGAAGAACCAGTCGAGACACTCGATATCGAGCGGGTCCGGATGGCCTCCGGCGTCACACGACTCGACGAAGTGAAGGGCATCGCGGTCAAGAAGGTGGAAAAGAAGCGCGAAAAAGACCTGCTCGCCGAGATCCTCGCCGAGATGAAGGCGGAAGAGGCTGCCGAGAAGAAAGCCGTCACCGGAACTCTTGCAACATCGGCAACCGCTGTCTCTCCAGCAGCCACCGCAAGATCAGTCAATCTTTTCGATAAGGTCTCCGACGAGGAGGTCGAGCAGTTCCGCCGATCGCTCCTTGCTAAAACCGGCTACAGCGGATCGAAGAGCACTGTAGTAAAAGACAATACCACCATGGCAGCAATCCCCGAAGAACTCTCTGCAAAGCAGGTGGCAGCAGTGGTTAAAGAGCATTCGGGAAGCACTATTGCCTACTGCTACAACAAGTCGCTCAAACTCGATACATCGCTTTCCGGAAAGCTCGAGGTGACTGTCAGCGTCCTCGGCAACGGCCGTGTGGCGAAGGTCGAAACGAACACCCCAAAGTTCCGCGGCACCAACCTCGAACGCTGTGTGAAAGATATGATAAAGAAAAAATGGGTTTTCCCAGAATTCAACGGAGCCGTAACCGAAGTTACGATACCGTTCGTCCTCTCCTCCGAATGAGCCGTTCCGCCGGCATTCAGAGGCAGTAACTATGGGAGAAGAACAGCAGCACGACGAAAGAGCGCTGATTGATGCGGCGCGCCGGGGCGATGTCGGCGCCTTCGAGGCGCTCGTGCGGCGCCACCATCACACCCTCTACCGTTTTGCGCTCGGGATAGCGCGGGGAAACGAGGCGGCAGCGGCCGATCTATTGCAAGAGGCGCTCGTCAAAGCATTTCTCAACATCGGACGATTCGAAGGGCGCTCGAGCTTTTCCTCGTGGCTCTGGCGGATCATCCGCAACGAGTATACCGATGAGATTCGTCGGAGCCACGGCGAACCATGCTCGCTTGAAGAGGTAGGCGAGATCGCCGACCCTGCCGCAACGCCCGAGGAAGGATCCTTTGCCGAAGAGCGGCGACAGATTTTGTGGCGCATGCTCACCGCACTTCCTCAGATATTCGCCGATGTGGTCATCCTCATCGAACTCATGGGGCTTTCCTACGAAGAGGCGGCCCAATATCTCGGCATTCCCATTGGCTCGGTGCGCAGCCGCCTTGCCCGCGCCCGGGAGCGGCTCGTAGCAATGGCACAGAAAGAACGGGAACTTTCAAAAGGCTTTTTGCGTCATACCCAGTGAGGAGGTTGGACATGAAAGACGAACGAAAAAATCAGGCGGAACGGCTCGTCGCCAACCTCCTTTCTCAGGAGAAATTCCCCGTTCGGCCTCTTCCCGACGACTTCGAGGCAACCCTGCATCGGCGTCTTATCGAAGCAGCCGAAACAGCGGCGCATCAGCCACCTTCATTCGTGCGATGGTCCGCATTGTTACGTCTCACAGCTGCCGCGTTCAGTTTCATCATGGTTTTTCTTGTCGGTTTCATGGTAGGGAGCACTGTTCAGAAGGGAAAAACCGACGAGCAGACGAGCGATGCATGCGATTTGAGCAATGATTCCCCCACTCCGACAGACCATCTGGTTGCCGCGAAGACCGTCGTCCGGCGCGGCGAACCGGTAACCATTCGGCTCGTGTACGACTCAGCGCAGGATATCGGGAAGGTACGATTCATGGTGGTGCTCGACAGCGGTATTCGGTTTCGTTCGAATAACCCGGAAATCGCTACACGCACCGAACTCTCGTGGGAAGGCTCCCTCCACGCGGGACGCAACGAAATACCTATCGTTGTCACGGTCGACGAAGCGGGTGAACGCACTATCAGGGCACATGCCCAGTTTAATGGAACCTTTCTCGAACAGAAAGTTATTCTCGTGGCACGGGAGGACAACCATGCGTAACCTCTTGTTTCTTCTTTTTGTCTGCCTGCTCATGATTCCGCTCTTGCCGCTAGTGGCCGGCGATGCGGCGCCGGTAACCCCCTCGGCGGAGGTCGAACCGGGACGTGACATACCCGACTGGGAGATGCATCTCCGCAAGAGAGAGGCAGCACAAGACGCCCAAAAGGAGGGCAGAGAGCGGCGCAAGGAAACGAGAAAGGAGCGTAAAAAAGAGCATGCCAAGGAAAAACACGAACAAAAGAAAGAACAGCGCCGTGAGATGAAAAGAAACCACCGCGAACATCACTAATAAGGACCGGGAAAACTCATGCCTTTCCGCCTTAGGCAGGGAATCACCCTCAGTATTACCTCTATCATCCCACTATTTTTGTTCGCTACCTCCATCGAGGGCGACATTGCGGTTGGCGGCTCCTACAACACCAACGCCGGACTCCTCTCCTCTGATGAACTCGCCGAAATGGGCATATCAAAACGGGCAAACAGCGCCTTCGGATTCGATGCCGATGTTCTCCTCTCGCTTTGTCTCGCTGACCAATTCTCTCTCGACTACAATCTCTTCGCATCCGTCACGCCGACCGATATCTCCACATCGTTCTTTACCCATTCGCTTGCTTTCACTATATCCCACGAACTTGACGAGGTTGACCTCGAGTACGGCATCGAAGCGGGACACCTGCTCCTCGGCTTCGAAAACCGCACGGTGGATCCACAGGCATTTTTCAACTTCTTCTGGTACGCGACCGATTCCCTATCCTACTATCTCACCGCCACGGTTTCCTACGTTGTTGGACTCTCCGCGGCGTACGACTACTTTACCGCCCCCGGTCTCCGGTTTGAGAACGGCATCTACCTCTATCCCGTCACTGGGAACGGCAGTTTCATCTCGTTCGGCGCGGGCGAGCGGCTCTTCTTTTTCGGTGAGGAGTATGTTGCTCCGTTCGAGCCAGACGACCCGCCAGTTTGGTCACACCATGGCTTTTCGGAGACTTATGCTCGCTTGAAAGGAAAGTTCGTCTACGAAGGATTCAGCATCGAGGCATCACTCCGATACGGTTTTTTCTATTACCTTGCCGATGACCGCTGGATGATGCGCGGAACAACCTACGAGAAACGACGCATAGATCATGCCATTCGCCCCAAGGCCGCTATCGAGTATCGCTTCACCGATCTCTTTTCGCTCCTCGGTTATTACCAGTACTTGTGGAACTTCTCGAGCATCGGTACGGAACGAAGCGACTACCGTGACCTCTCCTATGACCAGCATCTTGCTGGGATCATGGCGCGGTTTGTGTTCTAGTTCCGTCAGAAAAAAAAGAAGGGGCGGCCTCCTGCAGGAGACCAACTCCTTTTCAAGAGGAAGAGGAAGACCTTTTTACAGTGTACCCGTAAAGAAGGTACGGAACTCTTCAACAAGCGGTGTACCATCTGTTCCTGTGACATCCTTCGTTACAACAAGACCATAGCGAACACCGGGGATAAAGTTCCCTGTCGCGGTGAAACGGACGACCGGATAGGAATCAATGGTTTCAAAGGTAAAGATACCGGGAACTACGGTGCCACTTTCGACTTCGTACACAAAGATAGTCGCTGCACCGACAGTTCCCATATCTATCGTTTCTGAGAAGTAGATATCCGCTGTCTTCCCACCGGTAAGATCAAGATCAACGCACAGAGGTACTGGTCCTGCATTGTCTCCGCCGATAGTGTCGAACGGCACGGTGACATCGGAACCAAACGCATTCCCGGCACGATCGGTAACGCTCGATGCGATTGTCAGTACATAGGTGGTTTCGTCATGGAAGTGGTGGGGAAGTGGCGCAAAGGTGATCCGACGGTACGAGGCATCAAAGGCAATGCATCCAAAGACATCATCCTCACCATCGGTGCAGGCGGGTGGGGTCTCACGGGTTGCGCGGAAGGAGCCGTCGGTTGAAGTGGTGCTTCCTGAAATTGAGGAGGGAGCGAGCGGCTCGCTTGCACGGACACGAATCGTTGCTCCAACGCTTACCCCTGTTGCGCCGGGGATCGGATTGCTCCACAAGATGGTGGGCGGTGTCTCTTCAATCGTGAAGGTAGCGGTGTATGGCCCCGTGAGCATGTTGCCAGATGTGTCGGTGATACCGGTGAGGGTGAGGGTGTAGGGGTTACCGAGAGCACTGAGGGGGACAAGCGGCGCAAGGGTAGCCATCGTGCCGTGCACCTCAATAGCAACAGGAACAGCAACGCTACTCGCATCAGTCAGGAGTACGGTGGTTCCATCGGTGAATGAGGAGGGATCAACTGGTTCAGTAAAAGTAATGGTAATGGGAGTCATAGCCGCAATGTTGGCCGCTCCCGAAAGGTTCACCTTTGTCCCAGAATCGGTGAGTGCAACGGCTCCTGATACTGTTGGTGCGGTGGTCTCGACAGTGTAATTTACCACCGTATCAGGGTCGGTAGAGGCAATGGTGTAGATGTTAGCAATGCGGTTTTTGCGGACTGTCAAGCGTACCGCGCCGGCGCCTGCTTTGAGGAACCTCGTCGGGTATATCTCCGCGATATTGCCCGTCTGTTCTGGGACGAAGTAAAGGACAAAGGGAATAGCATCAATGAGTTCCCACGCAAGTCCATTTTGGGTTGATGCAAAGACTGTGTCAAGCGTCACGCTCGTATCACTATTCACTGCTATAATGGTGCGTCGGCCGTTGTTCCCCGCGGTCCCTGAACCGCTGGTTACGATTACCTTCCCGAGGTCGCTGGCACTAAATGTTCCTGCTATACCAACGGTAAAGATTGGACTGGCAGCCACAACAGAGCCGTTCGTCCCACTCATCATTATCTGGTCAAGGTACACTGAATCACGGTTGATAGTTGTCGGTGCCATGCTGTACTTGTGGTTGGCGCCGCCGTCGGGCCATTTGATGACAAAGTGTTGATCTCCTCTTATCGCCGTACCACCGGATGGTGTGATGTTGAGCATAACATTCGGCGTGATGGCAGATGTCGCCGGGGCAGTCCCAATATCCGTCCATGTTGTAGATGCAGGAATAATGGGGTTGCCTCTATAGTCCCATACCCCTTCTGTGACAACGAGTGTTGCATCAACTGAGCCATTAACCAAGGCAGGAATGGGTATCAGAAGGATGCTTGTTGGAAGACTCGACTCGGCCGCGGTAAGTGAGACATTGATCTCACCTCCTTGTTCTAGGTAGAGGGTATCAATAGTAATGCTGTCGCGGTAGATAGGACGCGAGAACTGAATAAGGGGGTTTTCGAGCACATTGATAGATGTTGTCTCCGGCGAGAAACGAATGTGGGTTTCGGGGCTCGTAACGAAGGTATAACGCGATATCCCTGCGAAGGGGTTGCCGAGTTCATCTTTGAGATAGGTAACCGTGTTACGGTAAGTACGCCCTTTGATAATCAAACGGTGGTAGTCTTCACGACTCGTAATACGCCACGGAATGTTGCTTTCGGCGGTCGTGAATGTGGTATCGGTGGTGAGGGTATTTGCTGCCTCGTTGACGGCGGTGATGAGAGCACTTACCGCGTTTCCTGCCAGGGTTCCAAAAAGAATGATGTATTTGCCAATGTCGCGGTAGGTAGCCACACGATAGTTGTCCATAGTTGTGGGTATGGTGACGATGTTCGAACCCGCTCCAACTGAGGCGTGGAATCCATAGTAGTCACTGTGGTGTATAAGGGGCTTGGTGTGGGTCACATGAATTTCTGTGTCGTTATTTTCGATGCTAAAAGAAAGGTCAGAGGGGTTCCAATAGCGCGCCCACGAGAGGTCACTTGCCGTTTCGGTAAAGGTAATCCCATCGAGAATCACTATTCGATCATTAATCACTGTTACGATAGAATAGGTACCGTCGTTTTCTGCGGTACCAACAATCTCTATCATTTTCCCCTCATCGCGGCCGGCGAGGAAGGTCCCGCGTTTTCCCGTGGAGAACTGGGATGAGCCAGTGGTTATTGCTCCATCAACCCCACGAGCATCCTCGATGGTAATAACCGAACCGTTCACGGAGGAGGGATCTATCTTTCCGCGAAAAGATACCACAAACTCGGCATTGACTGGCACCTCATTAGCACCGTTTAGGTTGGTGAGTCCGACAACAGCGTTTTTATACTTGACGCTCAGTATCGAGATGGTGGGTGGTGTTTTGAAATCGGAGAGGAATTCGTCGGCACCGCCCGGCGCTTCGACGTGCAGTGGGTTGCTTCCCCACTGGGCGTTCCGAATATAGGTTGAAATGTGGACGGTGAATTGAGTATTGAGGGGGAGTGAGAACTGCGGGTCACTGGACTTTTCACCACAGGAATAGAGGGCAGTGAGGTTGGGAACGAAGGTGGCGACTGTGCATCCGACATTAGTTCCGGTATCGCACCCCGTGTTCCACAAAATCATGCCGGGGACCACTGTGATACCGCCAAACTCGTTCTCATAGGTGAGGTAGAAAGTGCCGGTGTTGACAGTCGTCGTATCAACATCCTCACGGAAGTAGGCACTTACCGTAAGAGTATCAATGGTGTCTGGGTTATTGACGGTAACATAAAGGAGGAGTCCTGCGGTACCGGTATGGAATGTGCTAGTATAGAAGCCCGTAAGCGTCCTGCCATCCACATCTTGTATGTCTTTCGAGACAACAATGGTGTAGTCACTATCAGGCATAAGTGTTGCCTTTGGCTTGAGTGTCGCTACTGTTTCCCCGGCAGTCCACTCGATGTCCATCTCTACCGCCGAAGGATCTGCACAGTTGTATTGGAGACCAGGCAGGATGCAGATGTTCGGAACGATGCCATCAGCATCGGCACCGAGGTCGCTCTCAACGCTTGTGGTGTTCACCGGCGCGCTGAAGGTAACCGTTGGTGTCATCGAGACAGGTACTCCCGTTGCACCATTAGGCGGGGTAATGACCGCAACGAACTCGCCCTGTTTGGCAGTGTGGAACGAGAAGGTGTACTGCGGCGATGCGATGCAACCGTCATCGCTGGTGTCTCCCGGAACCTTGTCTGGCGAGCAGACTCCCTGATAGCCACCACCAATGGTGACCGTGTAATCGCTATCATAGCAGAGGCCTTCGGGATCGCAATCATCGTCATCGGGCGTCAATTGAATCGTTGCTGACGCAGGAGCAGTGCAGGTAATTATTGCGGGAAGTTTTTGTGTCGGATCGCTTCCTATTCCTTTGTTGATAAAGAAGGTTGTGTTTGTAAGCGTCGCGCAAGCAACTGGCTGACTGAAGGTGACAGTGATCGGTGTGTTGGGATCGAATGCCGATGAGCCAGCAGCGTTCGTCGAAACGACAACGAGTTTGTCGAGGTGTTTGGTCCCAAACCCGAATGAGTAAGGAGGTACGAGGTACCCTTGGGTCGGGTCATTCGGATTGGTTGCTCCATTCGCCGCTCGTTCGTCACGAATTTCACTCGTAAGCACCACGAGGATATCCCGTCCATAGCCAAATTCTTCGTCGGCGGTGAAGGTTACCATCGCATCACCTGCGTTGCATGACCATGTGCCGGGAATAGGGGCGCCAGCAGCGTCCACCGGGTCGTCGGCAAAAACGCCCGTGTCGTACGTCACGAAAATGGTGTCGTTCGTGATGGTCGCACAGTCGGGAGCATGGCTAAAGGTAACCGAGATGGTTGTTGCGGTGTGGGGGACCTCGTAGTTACCATGTGCTGGTGCCGTTGCCACCACACGCAGTTCGTCGAGCCGTTCTACATCGAGCAAAAAGATGGTATCCTGGGTGTGCTGGCCGCCGCGTGATGTGGCACGATCGGATTTTACCACGGATGCTGTGGGGTCAGTGGATCCGGGAATGGTTACCCGGATACGGGTACCATACGGATATGGCTCGGTTGGCGTGAATGTCATAAAGATATCATCGCCGATGAGATCGCCGTTTGCGGGGGCATCATCGGTATTGTAGGTGAGTGTACCCACGATCTCGCCGTTTGCCGGATCATTCAAGGGATCAGCAAGACCAGTGACATCCTCCACAAAAATAGTGACACCAAGCACGGCAGATGACTGGGCTACCCCTTCTGAGAAGCCGACGATAATGGTATCGGTGCGTGACATGAGGAAGTGTCCGCTGCCGGTGCCGATTGTTACGACGCCAAGCGGCGGCGGATCCATGGTACGATACCGGAAGGAATACCCGCCGCGCAGGTGTCCCATGAGCGGGTCAGCATATGGGTTGACAAATGCCGCCTCGGGAGAAGCGATTGCCTCGGTAAGTGTTACGACCACATCGCGGCTATATTTAATCGGTATGTCGGGGACGATGGTTACCTGAGTGTCGCCAAAAGCACATGCGGGGCTGATGGTTGCTGGGATGGGATATCCTGGCGCTTCGGGGTCGGTCGAATCGAATGCGAGAAGTATGGAACTTCCCACCACGAGGGTGGCGCAATCAACCGGCCTATTGAACCGAATCGTTATGGTGCTGTCTATTGGTTTACCCTCTTCCCCATCGCCTGGGGTGGTACCAACAACTGTTAGATCGGCAACTTTTTCTGTTTCAAAGAGGTAGGTGGTAGTGAGGGGAAGTTGTCCTCCGCGGTCGGTCGCGCGGTCTGATTTTACTACCATTGCCGTGGGGTCTTCGGAGCCAGGCCAAACCACGCGGACGCGGGTGCCATAGGGCAGCGGACTGGCGGGTGTAAAGGTTACAACATTGTCGTCGCCGATGAGTGCACTGCCGGTGGGGGCATCGTCGGCGTTAAACGAAACGGTGCCGGCAATGGCACCGTGTGCTGGATCGTTTATCGGATCAGTGAGTCCAGTGACATCTTCAACAAGTATCGTTTCTCCGGTGACAACCGTTGCTTGAGCAACGCCTTCTGAAAAACTAAAAATCAGTGAGTCGGTGCGAGGCATCGGGAGAATGCCGGTACTGGTGCGAGCAGATACAAGTGAGAGAACAAGGGGGTCCTGCATGCGGAACAAGTAGGTGAGGGTGGCAGGCAATTGTCCGCCACCAGAGGTGACACGGTCAGAAACGATAAGCCCTGTCACAGGATGTGTGGCGTCGGTATCGCCAATGAGAGTTACCCGGATGAGGCGCGAGTAGTCCAATACCTGGAGAGGAGTAATGCGTACTGTGGTGTCGGAGCCGACGAGATAGCGTTCATCCCAGTGGGTAGTGTCTCCTGCGTCTTCTGCTGTATTACCGGAGATATCAAGCCATTCAACAGTACACGGAATTGGTTCTGCGTGCTGCTCGCCATTGGTAACATCCTCGATGATGAGCGCACCACCTTCATCGACAGAGATCTCTCCGTCACCGTTTTTATCTATCTCTTCCTGTTTTACTCCTTCGCTGAAGGTGATAATGAAGGAAGTTGCCTCGTTCGAGTTGGGCTCAATCTCCCGGAGAATTCCCTCTGCCGTGCCGGAAGGGGTGATCGAGACTACAGAAACCGCTGGCGGATTGAGCGTCTTGAAGAAAATGACAACATCTTGGGGAAGCGCACCACCACGTGCTGTTGCCACAGGCGTTCGTACTGCTGTGGTGAGCGTTACGCGGATAGTGCGGCTGTAGCCGAACGGAGCCACCGGTGTGAAGGTGAGGATGGTATTTTCTTGTTCCCAGGTGATCCCATTTTCTTCGGCTGGTGCTATCTCAATGGGTGCTTCCTCGGTGATATCCTCGACAATGAGGCTTTCTCCGGCAACCACTGATGCAGTGTCAACAGGGTGTGAAAAAATAATCCGAATATCGCGATACACTGCCGTATCCCACGCTCCCGCCGCAGGGGTGGTGTGAACCACCATAAGGTCGGCAGGATCTATCGTGCGAAACACTGCCTTTACCTCGAGGGCAAGTTCTCCCCCCTCTGATGTGCCTGTATCTTTCTTTCGAATGTGTTTGGTAAGTACGACACGGTACTTTGTCGAGTAGGACAGGTCTTCCGTTGGAGTGAAGGTCGCTGTTTTGGTTTCTTCGTCATAGGTTACTGTCCCCGGGACACGCACGGGGTTTTCGGGATCGGCGATGTTCTCAACGAAAAATCCTGAACCGTCGGTGACCGTTTCGGGCACCACTGCCTCACTGAAAACGGCGCTGACTATCGTGTCGAGCGCAACGCCGGTGCTTCCATCATTGGGCGATAAGTAGACCACACGGAGCGGATTGTCAGCAACGACGACGAAATCTTGGTCACTACAGCCTCCCACCGCTATCGTAGCGACAAGTACCACTACTCCCAGCAGAGAATGAGCACAGTTTCTCATCCGAGCCTCCATCTTGTTGTGTTAGTATGTGTACTTATAGCCGACCAATACCATGGCTCCGCCAATGTCGCCGAGTTCCGTGTTAAGATGAGGATAATCGAAGTCGAGGTAGAATCCTGAATGACGATATTCGACTGTTACGCCACTGTAGGGGAGAAAACGAAACTCAACTCCCCCATGGACATAGTACCCGAATGCAATGTCCTCAGCAAAAGTTGTCCCGCCGAACATCTCGCCATTCGAGCGTGCCCATGCGATGGAGAAGCCACACCCACCGATGAAAACGAGCCAGTCAAGCGGCTTATTGATTTCAATGGCAGCACCGATATTTATCGGAACCGCGTCGATCGTCCACGAGTAGCGGTAGAGCCCAATCTGAGGATCATTTTGTGTTCCCTTACCCGAAAGGCGATACCATGCGGCATCGATACCAACGCTAAACCACGGATTCATCCACGGCAGGATGTAACGAACGTCAAGGTGTGCCCCAAATCCTGGGTTGACACGAGCGATTGGTACCGTCATGTCGCCCTTCACTGCGATGCTGAAATAGAGGGGGCGTTCCTGCTCCTGTTCGTGTGTGGCATCGACTGGTTTTGTATCACCAGCGTCCCTGTTCGTTCCCGGCGATTCTTGCAATACCGAGAGAGGAGTAGATGTCGGCTCTGAAGATGATGCCTCTGTTGACATCTGCGTTGGGTTTGCGTTCTGGGGCTGGGTCGAAGAAGATGAAAGGTCCGCTGATCCCAGCACGAGGGGAACAGCCATCGTGAGCGTACACCAGAGCAGTCTTGTCATGTGTTCCTCCTCCTTACTCAATAACCGTAAAATGGGAAATCACATCGTTTCCGAGCGGAACACCATTCGCATCGGTGACGGTAGCAGCGACAAAGATGGTGTAGCGGTGCTGGGGTAGTAGTGCCCCGCTTCTGAAGAGAAAGCGGACGCTCATCGTCTTCGGATCGTATGTCACGTCACCTTCAAGATCACTTACCAGTACCGTTGCAGGTGTCAGAACTGCCGGATTCATCGGTTCTGAAAAAGTTACCACCACCTCGGTCATATCGGCAGCAACCTCTGTCTCATCAGCGGGGGTTACCGAAACAACCGTCGGTGGTGTCGCCAGAGTGGTAAACTGTGCCGTGAAGAGACCGTCAAAGCCGCCAATGTCGAGCGGGATGCCATACTGATCGCGGATTTCACGAGAGATCTCGATAACATAAGTCATCCCTTCCGCGAGTGCGGTCGCCGGAGTTATCGTGAGTACCGTTCCGTCGGCAGATAACGTTCGTGTTGCCGCAATGGACCTGCCACTTCTATCGCGAAGGCGAACGGAGGAGGAGGTCACTGTAGCTGGATCGAGTGCTGCTGTGAAAGATACTGTAATAATCGCAGTGAGCGGGACATTGGTGGCCCTATCTGCCGGTACGATGTCTCCTATGCGGGGAGCCGTTGGGTGTTCTTCGTCGGTCGGTGAATAGTCAGGGGCACACGCCGTCGTTGCGCCGAGTATGAGCAGACAGAGAAGGAAAGAAATTCTCATCATAAAGAACCTCCCTCTTAATTTGGTACACTCTTAGGACGAATCTCATTGCACCTAAGTTCCCGATTCTTGTTCTTGTCTATAGTATAATTGGGGGGAACTTCTCGGCATAGGACTACGTCATACAGGTGTGACGAGATTCCGCCACAGAGAAAAAGGAGGATGCCATGAAACGGATGGTAACCATTGGAGGATTGGTAGTGTTCTTCTGCTCGATCGGGCTGTGGGCTAACGAGGCGGCCGAGCCGGCAAAGGAGCAGACGAAAATCGAGGAGAAACAGAAGGAAGAGGCGGCGAATGCCGGCGATGAGCAACAGTTGCGCGAACGGGAACGGCTCCGCCAGCACCTCGAGGTTGGCTCGGGGAAACCGATTGATGCGGAACGTGCTGCGAAAGAGGAGAAAAAGCGCGAGAAGAAGGAGGCAAAAGAGGAGCAGAAGGAACAGAAGAAAGAGATGAGGCAGGAGCACAAGGAAGCGAAGAAGGAGATGAAAGAGGAAATGAAAGAGCAGAAGAAAGAGATGAAGAAGGAGCAGAAGAAAGAACGTGAGGAGATGAAAAAACAGCACCGAGAAAAGCACAAGAAGGGTGCCGACGACGGAGAGCCGCGCCCAAGTGGGCAGTGAGAGTTCTCGTTTCCTCTAGTGTCGAAACAGAATCAAGAGGTTCCCCGCGAAGCGATTATGTTCCCTCGAGGATAGATGTTTAGAAGCGATGGAGACCTGAAAATCTCCTCGCCCTCATGTTTCCCAACACCATCAACTGCTGTACCTCCTTCCTGCTCATTTGAACACGACATCTCCCCATAAAGGAACATTTTGGCCCTTTGCTATACCCATTTGCCCATTTTTCCTTGCAATTCATTTTGCTGTGGTACCATTGTTTCGGTACGGGGAATACTAGTTGACAAATCTCTCCCAACCCCCTAGAATCGCCTTCCGTAACATGACCGTCAGTAACCATGGAGGCACAGATGCTCGATCTCAAGTACATTCCGCAAGTTGATCCCGATGTTGCCAAAATCCTCGAAGAGGAGGCGGAACGGCAGGAATATGGGCTCGAACTCATCGCAAGCGAGAACTTCACCTCGCGCGCCGTGATGGAGGCGCAGGGATCCATCATGACCAATAAATACGCCGAAGGCTATCCCGCGAAACGCTACTACGGCGGCTGCGAGGTGGTAGACAAGGTGGAGCGGCTCGCCCAGCAGCGTGCATGCGAACTCTTCGGTGCCGAGTATGCCAATGTCCAGCCTCACAGTGGCACCCAGGCGAACATGGGGGTCTACTTTGCAGCGCTCAAGCCGGGCGACACGATTCTCGCGATGAATCTCGACCATGGCGGCCACCTGTCGCATGGGAGCCCCGCAAACTTCTCGGGCAAACTCTACAAAATCGTTCCCTACGGCGTTTCGAAAGAAACCGGACGGATAGATTACGACGAACTCGAGCGGCTCGCCGTCGAACACAAGCCCCAGATGATTGTGGCCGGTGCATCGGCATACCCGCGCATTCTCGACTTCCCACGCTTCCGCGCAATCGCCGACAAGGTGGGGGCACTCCTCTGCGTTGACATGGCACACATCGCGGGTCTCGTGGCGGCCGGCCTGCACCCGAGTCCGGTTCCCTACGCCGATTTCGTAACGACGACGACCCACAAAACGCTCCGCGGCCCGCGTGCCGGTCTCATCCTCGCGAAGAAGCAGTACGAGAAGGCACTCAACTCGGCCGTCTTCCCCGGCATGCAGGGCGGTCCTCTCATGCATGTCATCGCAGCAAAGGCGGTGTGCCTGAAAGAGGCGATGAGTCCCGCCTTCAAAGAGTATCAGACACAGGTGGTCAAGAACGCCGCAGCCATGGCAGACGAGTTCAAAAAACTCGGCTACAACCTTGTCTCGGGCGGGACCGACAACCACCTTATGCTCGTTGACTTGCGCAACAAGGGGCGCACGGGGAAGGTGGCGCAGACGGTACTCGATCTCGCCCACATCACCCTCAACCGCAACATGGTTCCCTTCGATACGGAGAGCCCCTTTGTGACGAGTGGCATCCGCGTCGGATCGCCCTTCATTACAACCCGCGGTCTCAAAGAAGAGGATGCTCGTTATGTCATCCGGCTCGTAGACAAGGTTATCTCAGCCATCAAGACAAACGATATTCCTAAGACCGGCGTTGATGAAACGGTTGTTCCGAAGGCGGTACTCGAAGAGGTTGCGACCGAGGTGCGTAAGATTTGTGAGCGTTTCCCGCTCATCAGAAGGTGGTCGTGATGCCGGCAAACCGCCCTTCGTGGGACGAGTACTTTATGGCCTTTGCACGGCTCGCCGCCCGGCGTTCGACCTGTCTGCGGCGCGCCGTCGGCGCGGTGCTCGTTCGTGACAAGCGGGTGCTTGCGACCGGCTACAACGGCGTGCCGACCAGTATCACGCACTGCAGTGAGACCGGCTGTTTGCGCGAGAAAATCAAGGTACCATCAGGTGAACGGCACGAACTCTGCCGAGGTCTTCATGCCGAGCAGAACGCCATCATTCAGGCGGCGCACCACGGTATTCGTATCGAGGGGGCAACCCTCTACTGCACGACTCACCCCTGCGTCATCTGCACCAAGATGCTTATCAACGCCGGCATCGTCGAGATTGTCTACACAGAAGGATATGCCGATGCTCTCTCCGCCGAGATGCTCACGGAGTCGGGTATCCTGCTGCGTCGCTATGAAGGAGGGGCGCAATGAAATGTCCCTTCTGCGGAAACGACGAAGACAAGGTTATCGATAGCCGTGCTATCAAAGATTTTACGGAGATCCGCCGGCGGCGCGAGTGTGTCATCTGTGGCCGCCGTTTCACCACCTACGAGCGGATAGAGGAAATGATGCCGCAGGTCGTCAAGAAAAACGATGTGCGCGAGCCCTTCGACCGCAACAAGATTGTCCGTAGTCTCGAGATCGCCTGCCGCAAGCGACCGGTATCGCAAGACCAGATAGAAAGTATTGTCAAGGCGATAGAGCGAAGCATCCAAGAACTCGACCGGCGCGAGATATCGTCTCAGACTATTGGCGAACTCGTGATGGAGCATCTCCGGGGACTCGACAAGGTTGCCTATGTCCGGTTTGCCAGCGTCTATCGCGAATTCAAGGACGTAGATGATTTCATCGTTCAGGTTCAAAATCTCGGTAAGGAAGAAGAAAAGAAGTGAGAGGAGAAATTCTCTCGTATGCTAGCGGGCGCACCGGAACCCGCGCGAGACGCTGGCGTCTTCTGCCGCCGCGCCATAGTGTCCGTATGTGGTCAACTGGAACAGTTCTTCGCTTCCTACCATAAAAGAACCACCGCGTATGACGCGGTTTGCAGGACGGGTTGCATCAACCCATGCCGATCCATCGGTTGGAGCACCCGTGTAATCTTCGTGCCAGTCATCCTCGACCCACTCCCAGACATTGCCTGCCATATCATAGAGTCCATAAGGGCTCTTCCCGTTGGGTTTGCTTCCGACGGACATAGCAAAGCCATTGTCACATCCCCAATCAGAATTTCCTTTCATTACCGTATTGTAGCAGGATGGCCCCGGCGCATTACCCCAGGGGTACCACCGCTTGTCGGTTCCCCGTGCTGCAAGTTCCCACTCTGCCTCAGTTGGAAGCCGCTTTCCTACCCACGCACAGTAGGTGCGTGCTCCGTACCAACTCACACAGTTCACCGGAAGGGAATCGTCGAGGCTTGACCCTACCACGCAAAAGGGATGCTCCTCATCGTACGCAATGTACTGGAGAGGGGATCCCTGAGCGTTCGTGCACACCTTCGCTTTTATGCAGGCTTCAAAATCCTTTTTGGTGACCTCATACACATCGATTTCGAATCCCTTGACAGTTACCTCATGGTACGGTGTCGCCTTGGTTTCGGCACAGTTTGGTGCAACCCCCTCCTCGCACCCCATCATGAACGTTGTCCCTTCTATGGATACCATGTTTTCGACGGGGAAAATAACATCTTCATCGGTGATTTCGTCGGACAGCCCATCGCCATCGTTTCCCAGCATATCATGATCCGCCGTGGGAGAATCATTGTCACCTATGGACGCGCCAGAGAACGACATGTCCTGATCTTTTGGGATGCCAGCGGTGTCAGTACCATACCGCACACCTCCGGAAACATCGACACCACAATATACGCAGTCGTCTTTACTGCACGCAGTACAGACAAAGAGAAAAAATCCTATTGCCATCGCTTCCATTCTGCGCATGTGTCCCTCCGTTGTCTTAGTGTACCCTGACTACCATTTACCATATCGCTTTCCTGTTGTCTTTGCAAGGAAAATGTCCTTGTGCTTCTGGCGGAAGTAGTCTCCGCCGCTCACAGAACAAAGATGATCTCAAGTTACAAGGACACACCCACCCGACCGGTATTGTGTTGGGATACAACAGTATGCAGGCAGACAGACAGAGACGTCACCATTCACAGGTCCTTCCGAATCCTTCACCTTCACCGAGGCATCCGGTTTACCCTCGATGATGGTGTGCGGCTCGTCGCCGGTGAGAAAAGTGGACACATGAGAGGTATCTTCATCGGGAAGGCGCCGTAGCGCTCACGGCAGGGTATGGGCGCTGAAGAACTCCCACATTGCTTCGTTGGCGTCAATATCCTTCGACGGCACATCGGCTTTTTTATATACATGGTTGCGCATACCGCCGGGATAAGCATGACCGCCGCCGTCATAGACCTTTTCTCCGTCGCTCAACGGCGATTGCGGGTCAACGATACACATCACAACGGGAGCATCTCCGTCGTAGGTCGTACAGGTCGCGTCGCCTTTCTGGTAGGTGACGGTTCCCGGTTCGGCGGCATTGTTCATGGCAAGCCAATCGCTGAGGGTGTCTGGCTTCGTCGGGTGAACGACAGGGTAGAAATCGACCCCGGAGAGACCATCACCGACACCTCCCTCTATCGGGTAGTTTTCGTCGGTCGTTCCGTGAAACATGATGATGGGCACGGGGCGCGACGGGGCGCAGACGGTGAAGTCGCCGCCGAGATTGATCCCTCCCGACAGGGGAGCGACGGCGGCGAAGAGATCGGCTGCCTCGCAGGCAAGGCGGTGAGACATGATTGCGCCGTTGGAGAAACCCGAAGTGTACACCCGTTTATGGTCAATGGCATAGTCTCCGACGAGGGTCTCTATGAGTTTGCGGATGAATCCGACATCGTCTATCCCGTTTTCCACCGCTTTGCCGCAACAGTTCCCGCCGTTCCA